>LSQX01025216.1_pt1 | contig 11693 bp, 6 predicted proteins | sample 654561 | NCBI WGS metagenome assembly LSQX01 (sample SAMN04489861, study PRJNA283612) | anaerobic digester metagenome | isolation source: 4 biogas reactors fed with cattle manure at either 37C or 55C with and... | place: Denmark: Kongens Lyngby | collected 2014 | reverse complement strand
GCGTGCGGGTTTTTCTTATGTTCTAATTATCTCTATCAATATATATAAAAGAGGAGGCCCAATCCCTTTTCTTGATTTGGGGTGCGGGGCCGCGACTCCGGCGTGGAGCGGCCCGCGGTGGAGTATCCTATTTGCTGAGGGCCCTATACATTTCAAAGTAGTTCGTCAGGAGTGAAGTATTCAGATTGGACTTACGCAGTGTTGGTGTGGGTCCAATTCGGGAAGGAGTTTGCGGTTCACGATTGTTTTTTCTCTTGTGTCCACATGAATACCATAAACGAACTCGAAGTACATCTTATACGTACGTCAGTTTTTTCGGTTGAGATCACCCTGCGTAAGTTCTATTATAATAAAGAGTTAAGTATATCTTTGAAGGTGAGAAAGAATCTCTATGAATAAAACTCATCTTTTTCTTATATTATTGATTCTTACTCTCTGTTGTGTGGGTTCGGCAGGATGTATATCAGATATTTTTGGAACAAACATCCCGGATTCAAGTGCCTATATTTATGTTACCTCTGATCCCGCTGGCGCATCCGTTTATCTTGGTGGGGTTTACAAGGGGGAAACACCAATTAACATTGGATTACTTCCCGATGAAAGTTATCGTTTGACAGTGGAAAAATCCGGCTATAAAACCTGGACAACAGTTGTTCAAGTTAGTAGTTCTGTGGTTGAATCATATTATGCAACGCTGGAAAAGTATGACGCTTCGACGGCAAAACCAACCTATTCATCTACCCAGGTAAAAACTGCAGTTCCCACAATAATTCCTACTACGACGACTTCAGTTACAGGCTCCGGCGATACCTATAATCTCTCATTTTTATGGAAATATGGAGATAAATCATGGAGTTATACTCAAGAAGTTCCCAGTGAACTGTATGATTATTATCGGGCACGTGATCATACGAATAGGAACTATGTTGATTATGCCTTATCTGATTATGATGATAAATATATTCAGCAAATAGTGTCTTCATTCGAAACCGGCGGGAGAAATTCCGGATACTCGGATATTGAAAATGTCCTGAATGTCGTTGCATTCGTTCAATCGTTGCCTTATACTTCAGACTCAGTGACCACGGGTGCGGATGAGTATCCGCGTTATCCGGTTGAAACCCTGGTTGATGGCGGCGGTGATTGTGAGGATTCCGCTATTTTGACATCTGCTTTGCTGCATGAGATGGGGTATGGTGTTGTTCTGCTGGGATATTCTACCCATATGGCAGTTGGTGTCAAAGGTGGGGAAACACTTACCGGAACTTATTATACTTATCAGGGATCCAGGTATTTTTATCTCGAAACTACTGCTAGTGGTTGGGATATTGGAGAGATCCCGGATAATTATAAGTATATGAATGCAATAATCACCCCCTTAATCCAATATCCAAAAATGAGCGTTACATTTACTGCAACCAGGGAATCTTACGATGCATCATATCTCTATTATCTAGTTTATTGTGATATTGTCAATAATGGACCGGGAACGGCAAAGGGCCTTCAGTTACATGCATCAGCTGATGCACCCGCTGAAGGTACTAATATGGTGTGGGATCAGGAAACAGTTTATCTCGATGATTATAGTGAAGGTGCAACCGGCTGGGCGAAAATTCATCTTAAAATACCACGGGATGAGATTACGAAGTTCACTGTTTCTATCTGGGGAAGTAATGCAGAAACAGTCTCAGTTTCATCATCAACGATCAATACGTGAGGATATTTTGCGGAAATCTGCCCAAATTATTTTTAGCGATAGAGTAACGAGTTTTCTGTAAATAGGAGTTACGCGGTATTGGCGTGACTCCGATTCGCGGTGTTTTTCCTTTTGTGTCTGCACTAACGCCGTACACGAACTCAAAGTACATCTCACACGTACCTCAGTTATTTTGGTTGAGATTCGCCGATCAACTTCTCTTAAAGAGAGCCGGGCATCACAGATCCCACCTGTCAAAATCTATTTTGGCAAAAATCCTGTCTAAAAAAGGGCTGTTGGAAGACCCCGTTATCCGGAGAAAGACACTATATTACCAGTATCTTCTCAGACACACAGCTCCAACGATCCCCAGGCCGCCGATCAGCAGCCCGAATCCCGGCGTCGAGGCAGGTGTTGTCTGGGTCTGGATTGAACCTGCATTTGTCTGCACCGTCTGCACCGGGCCGGAGGACGTCGGAACGGACGTTTCGGCGGTCTGTGTAGATGACGGGTCAGCCGGCGGGTCGGCGATCACTTTTTCAACGATGGCAAATGGTGAAAAGGCCGGCGTCTCAGCCGAATACTTTACAGAAGTGCCGTCCCCGGATAAAGACACAAGAGATGTCGCAAGCTCCGACCAAACCCCGTTTTGATAGTGGAGCATCACGACATTTGCCGGTCTCGTTACACTGCTTCGCGGGATCGTAAACGTCAATGTTCCGCTCACTCCTGAGGACGGGGCATTTTCGACCGTAATATCCATGGTTTTGACAAGCGTGTATGCATTCGCCGACGGCTGCGCTACGGTCTGCGTCAGGGGGGATACGACGACCTGTATGTTTGCAGGCAGTCCTTCCGCAGTATTTTTGGACTGCAGCATCACACTTGACACTTCCGTTACCTGTTCAGCTCTGGGCGTCACAACTCTGATGGTATTTTGTGCAGGGGTGGATGATACCGGCGGGGTTTGTGTCGAGGCCTGGGTTGGGGATACCGTGTTTGCCGGTGCTGAAAAAGTCAGGCTCCGTTCAGATGCATCCCCCGGTGAAAACATGACCGTCTCTTGTGCCTGCATCGTCCCCATCCAGAAGGTGATCTCCTTATTTATGTCGTCCGAGCCGGCCGTCAGAACAAATTTCTCACCGAATGTCCCTCCGCTTCCCATTTTCCCGGATTCAGAGAGTTCGAATGACTGCAGAACTTTGTCGCCGATCTTTGCGGTAATGATGCTTCCGACGGGTGCAGGTTCGCCGTTGATCGTTACAGAACCCCAAACCTGGACCGGAAACGGCGGGATTTCTTCAGCCGCAGTTACCGATCCGACACACAAAGATGCCAGTAAGATAACGATCGCTGCTGTCAGGATACGTGACATTGTTTTTCTAGATAACAGATTCATGTCTCATTTCACCACATATGACTAATTGGTGTAGTATGTCCCTTATCGTAAATAAATGGATATGCCCGTCATCTCTTCTTAGTATTCCGGCTCATCATATCCTGTGTGGAAACAATTATTATTCTCTACATCGCATTCTACAATACCTGTCTTTCTGCTCTTGTAAGTACAGGTGGTAATTTCACGTGGTAGCAGTTGAGAAAAAAGTGGTGATTATGCATCTGAAAAATATTCTAACCGTACTGTTTGTTCTCATAACAGTATCATGTATGATATCTGCGGTTTCTGCCGCAGGTATCTCCTATCCCGATCCCGGGATCAGTATAGATGTCAGCGAATCGCTGGAGTATCCGGCGATCGTGACTCTGGATGACGGCCAGACGCCTCCAGTGGTCACGTATATGAGCAGTGATCCCTCGGTCGCCGATGTGGATCCCTCGGGGATCATCACCGGGTATTCGCCGGGGTCTGCGATGATCTCAGCAGAGTTCGTTTTGAATGATACGACATATCAGGCATCAGTCGTCGTTGATGTGGCTGATCCTTCTGTTTTGACCCCGTCTGTTGCGGATCCTTCTGTTGTGTCTGAAGTATCCGGCATCTCTGTGTATGCAGATTATTCCAGAATGCCGTATGACAGTCAGTCGAGATATTATCCCCCCTATTCTTATGTCTCTGCTGATGTGACCGATGCTGACGGAAATTCCCTTCCGGGGGAAGAGGTCACGTGGGAAGTTTCGGATCCATCTGTTGCTTTGGTCGTCATCGGTGTTGATTCCAAACTGAGTTTTATCAAACCCGTTGGTCCGGGAGCAACCGAGATCAGGGCCCGTTCCGTTTCAAACACCTCGATCGTGTCCAATAACCAGTCAGTGACGGTTTTTGTACCTGTGATAAATAGCGTAACTCTCTCTCTTGGCTCTACGACCATGGTTCAGCATGATAGTATTTTTGCTTATCTGTATTCCCAGTATGTCGATGATGAGGATCGCATAATGATCAGCGACACGTATGACTGGATCATTTCCGATCCTGCGGTGATTTCTGTGGTAAAATCTTCCTATGGTACCGGCCCTTACTCATATTATTATGTGACTGCCCTGGCTCCCGGGAACGCTACCATTCAGGCAAAGTCAAAAACGAACCCTTCAGCGGTCTCTGATGTCTACACGGTCACGGTCCTTCCCTATTCGCCGACCGCTCTGGTGTGGAATTCAGCACTGGATACCTCAAAACTCAATCTTACGCCGGGCTCCTACAAGTCTTTTGGCGTGGATCTGATCGACGCAAAAGGATTTCCGATCGATGATCCGATGACGGTCTGGTCAAGTACCAATGCATCGGTATTTGATCCGATGTCGCCGACGGATGGGTGGGCAGATCTATACTTTACCCGTGAAGGGACTGCCAGCCTGACAGCTCAGTCGATGTATTATCCGGATCTGACAAATACAACACAGTTTGTCGTTTCTTCACCGGTATATTCGATCGATCCTCTGACGAATGTTACGACGAACCGTAGTGTTTCTCTGTACATGAAGGATCAGTTCGGCAATTACATCTCCGGCGTAAAATGGAGCGTAAGCGACCCGACTATTCTTGTTGATGAAGGATACTCCGGCGGCAGTTATTATGCAGCAAAGTCCGGTGTGGTGACCGTTACCGGAAAGTATGGTGATTATCCTTCTGCCTCCTATACGTTTAACGTTGAGGAAGCACGGATCTCAACAATTTATGGATATGGGACGTATTACATGAACAACGGTTCATCGGAACGTATCTCGGTATCTGCCAATAATCAGCACGGCGCAGAGATGTATAATGCTGAATTAAACTGGAGTGTGGATAATGCATCGGTGCTGGCAGTGATCCCGCCTCACGACGGCATTGACTCGTATTCTGCAATCCTTCGCGCAGTTGGTGTAGGGACCGCAAATCTAACTATTCGTGACCCGGTGACCGGAGTGAATATGACGACTATGGTTAATGTGGAGGATGGTCAGTATCGCCCGGTCCTGAGTGGTATTTCCGTGTCGATGTCTCCTCCGCACCATTATTATCCTGTAGGATATGCTTCAGGTCCGATGTCTCCTGAGGAAACCATGACCGGTCTTTCCTCAGAACAGCTTTCCGATGATGCAGCCTTTGGACCGCGGTCTGATGCTTATCAGTACTCGTTTGAAGAGTCCGGTCCTCTGGTGATGAGCACAACCGTTCTGGATATGGATCCTTTGCTGGCTGTTGCCGGATCATCCGTGGCAAACACCGTCTATATGGGGTATCCCGCATATGTATACGCCAGCACCTTTGATCAGCTTGGAGAACCGTATCCGGATGACATCTCCTGGTCGGTTGATGATCAGACCGTCGTCAGTCTGGTTCAGGACAGCTTCGATTCCGTTACCGTATACGGAGAAAAAGTCGGAACCGCCACACTCACTGCATCATCACGGACAAAACCTGAGTTAACAGCAAGTATAACGCTGACGGTCGTTCCCACGCCGAGTATGCTCCAGGTCAACGTATCAACACATGCCGACATCAGCGTATCTGATGTTGTTACGGCCGATGCCGTGGTACTCGATACCGATGGAAATCCGATCACGGATGCAGTCGTAACGTGGAGTACCTCTGATCCGAGTATTCTCAACATTACGTCGGTTGACGGCAATCAGGTCGTCTTTACTGGGGAAAAACCGGGACGGGCTTCAATATCCGCTTCATATGAAGTACAGTTCGCTCCAGAATCACATCTTATGCTCAAAACGACCTACACGTTCAACGTGCATGATTATATCATGCCGCTTGATGTTCTGGCGCTGAATACGGACTGGAACTTTGTTTCCGTCCCGATCCCGCTGAATGCAACGCAGAACACAGCAGGGGTCGTTTTCGCTCCGGTGAAAACCGACAACCACTCCGTCCTTGAGTACAACAGTTCTGTCCAGGCCTGGATCCCCTTAAAGACAACCACAAAACTGGATCCGATCACAGGCTACTGGATCTATTCAGATGTTCCGGTGAAAGTCAACCTGTCGCTTTCAACCGATCCGACCACTACCCCTCCCGGGAAGCAGCTGTATACCGGATGGAACGCGATCGGTCTGAACTATAATCAGTCCATGGAAGCGAAGAATATGCTTTCTCCGATCAAGGATGCATGGGTCTCTCTGCTTGGGTGGAACCTGCTGCAGAGTGAATGGGACACCTCTATTATCAAAGGAGGTACCGGACCTTACAGTGATCTTCGCATGGTCAACACCGGATGGGGCTACTGGGTGTATGTAACTCAGGATGCCTATCTCCCGGGTTTTCTCCCATCGGTGAAGGTGTAGAAAAATGAGACGATTCATTATGAAGAAACAGACTTCCAATCTTTGGACAGCTGCTGTACTGCTGATCTCAGTTCTCCTGTTACTCGGATGTGCAGCTCCTGTATCAGCGCAAGATTCCGGGACACAAACTCCCCCTCCGCTTTTGCCTGAAGAATTCTACGGTACTGCGACACTTGACAGTGCAGCATTAGCTGCAGGTTCAGTGATCACTGCAAAAATCGATAGTGAGGTCGTTGGAACGATCAACGTTACAACCGCCGGAAAATACGGAGATCCGGGAACCTTTAGTGAAAGACTTCTGGTAACGTACTCCGCCGAAGGCGCCATGATCACCTTCTGGTTAGGCGACATCCCTGCTTCTCAGTCAGTGTTCTATGAACCAGGACAAACCATCGATCTTCCTCTGACATTCAAGAGCACAGCTCCAAAACTTACCGTCACGGACCTGACTGTTCCGCAAGATGTCTATCTTGATACCGCGGACTCGCTTTCTGCTTCCGCAGGCATTGCCGTTAAGAATAACGGAGCCGCGGCCTATTCCGGGGCATATACCATTACCGGAAAGCTTTTCGGCGTTGACTTCACCCTTCCGGTGGAGGATACCATTTCTGCCGGAGCAACGGCTAATTATGCAATTTCAGTAAAAATTGGTCCGTCCGTGACTGCAGGAACAGAGCGTACCGGTGATTTTGCCTACAGTATCTCTATCCATGCAACGCCCGAGTCCGGTTCCCAGACATCTCAGGTAAGTTCTGATGCATGGATCGGAACTCAGAGCGGGGACTCAAACATTATTCCTGCAACTACGCTCACCGTAGTTTATCCAACGTATGATAACGTCCTGGTTGACGTAGAAAAAACAGGGAATCTGACGATCACCGGGATCCCGGCTGGTCAGTCCATAACCAACTTTACCATCCCGTTGCGTTTTGACCCTTCGATCGCTGTCTATGTTCCAGGTTCTCTTCCCTCTGGCATTACCGTTACAGCTTCGACCGGTCTTTTGACCGTTAAGGGTGTCAACCCGGTTCCGAGCGGTTCAGAGATCTCGATCCCGCTGAAGTTCAAATCAGTCAGCTTCAGTGGAAAATCCTGCAATCTCAGCAATGAGAGAGGAGCGGTCACTCTTGAACATGCCGGCGGCACGTATAAATCCGAGATCACCCAGGGATCCTTCACCCAGAGCGCTTTCACGCCGAAGGTCGATCCGTCTCTTTGGGCGCCTGCCTCTGCAATGGGTACTTCCTCGTTCTATGCATATCTCACCGTCTCGAATCCGTCCGATGTTGCTGTGAACAATGTCTATCTTAACCTCACTGATTCATCCGGGAAATCACTCTGGAATGTGTCCAATGTAGATTTTATATCGTACCAGACACAAAGCTACACGGTCCCGGTCACACTGTCTTCCAGCAGTACGCTGACTTTGACCGCCCTTCCAAACGGCGGTGTGTCGACGTCTGCAGAGCGCTCAGTAGAGATCATTTCATACAAGCTTGAGATCACGCCGGAAAACAAAGCTCAATGGAAAGCATGGTACGGCTATGATTATGGAGGAACTGAAAAGTCCGACGGGTACAACAAAACTGTTCTCTACACCAGTTACCCCTGGCTTGGAACGTATTACACGACAAATGCGTCCGGTTATGTGAACGTAACAATTGATTTCAAAGGCAAAGAAAATGAAATCTTCAGCGGCAACTCGTCCTACCAGAGATATAACTACTCCTCGTACTCCTATTCCGGAGACTGGAACGGTATATACTGGTACTCGTATCTCCCTGCAGCAAAAGTGGGCGAGTATCCGTACACGATAACTCTTGAGAGAAACGGCGTCAGCACATCTGTTGACGGTGTTATGACCGTCCGTGAGGTCATGGTCGATATCAAGGTTCTTGAATCCTCCAGTATCGGAATCGGTACAACCACCGCAGATCTTCCCTTTGATCTCTATAACCGCGAAGACTCTGACAAGTCCACCCGTTCTGTAGAGATCGCCTTGTCCTCCGGAAGTTCCGGACGTACTCTTCAGGGTCTGGAGTATCTGATCGGGTATCCGCACGGATGTCCGGAACAGGCAACAAGTCCGATGCTCGCAGCACTCTTTGTTAAAGAGTACTATGGAGAAAAGGGCATGCTGTCGGACTCTCTGAACACGACGATTCTCACCAATGCAAAAACATTCATTAACAACATCTTCTCAAACAAGACCGGATCAAATCCCCAGCAGACAAGCGGAGGATGGGCGTGGGGAAGTTATTCCACGCCGAGTTTCGGCTACACTACACTCCCGATGTACGGTATCGCAGTTCTGATGAACGATGTCAATGAGGATCCTTATTTCTGGAGTTCTGTGTCGGCCGATCTTAAATTCAATGAAGTCAACTTAAACAAATCCGCTGAGTGGATCCTGGCCACCCAGGATGTAAACGGCGGATGGAGCAGTCAGTCGGTTTATTACGACTCTGACTATTACGATGACGTCATGCAGAACCTCTTTGCGATCCAGGCGCTGAGCACGTCTTATGATTATCTGGATGCCGGTACTAAGGATAAGGTGAATGCGTCTCTCAGGAATGCAACACGCTATCTTGATTCGCGAGATGTTGGTTCCGTCTCCGCCGAGGGGAAAGCAAAGATGGCGTCCAGCTATCTCCTGATCGAAAAGGTCCTTCCGGGAACGGTGGATAATTCTAGCGTAACCTCGTTGATCGATTCGGTGCTGAACTCCTCTCTCTCGTCATGGGATGTATATGACTTAGGTCAGGCTGCCTTTGCCATCGGTCTTTGCGATGAGATTTATGGAACGAACTATGTCAGTCACCCGAGTGTGGATTTCATCATCAGCGGGATCACAGATGAGTATGGATCCGGAGGGCGCTGGTACAGTACCTATACTACCGGAATTGCGATTCGCGGATTGAACTCCTTAAGTTCAGTAGAAATTCCATTAAGCGGTTCCCAGACCATAACTGTTAAAGTTATGAACAAAGATGGTGATGTAGCGACCAGAACGGTAACATTTGATGCAACAAAGACCAGTGAACGCATCCAGCTTACATCCGGAGAGCTGACCGATCTCTACGGAGCAGCTGAAGGCGATTTGACTGGAACCGTCTCAATCGTCAAACCATCCGATTTACCGCTGATCGTCGCGGTTACCAGTAAAGAGCAGGTCCCGAAGAGTACCGCCTATACATCGACCGATGATTATGATGCCATCCCGAACAAACATATCGATCCGATCTCCAACACGTTCAGTCTCGCGGTCTCTCCGCCTGCCGGCGTGACCGAGGGTCAAGAGAAGGATGTGGCGTTTACTGCAGTTAACCGGGTAGTTGACTCTTCGTTACCCGGTACCGCCGCCGATCAGGGTGTCATGATCCTTGAAGTCATCACGAGCGCTGATAAACTCGCCGTGTTCGATTCTGCAAAGTATACGAACAATTCGGCTGTAAGCGGCACTCGCGCTGCATACTATCTGGACCAGGCGGGCAGCAAACATTCGATCGAACACATGTACAATGAGTCGACCGGATCTCTGTATGTTTACATTGGTTCGGACAATGGAGACGGCGTCTCTATCAGGGCAGATGCGGAACAGACATATTATGTCCCGATGAAGTTCACGACAGCAGGTACCGCGATGATCGAGTCACGTCTTTATCCGATGTACGATGATGAGATGATGGCTCTTGGCGATGCCAATGTTACGGTTCTCGGGTATGGGAATCTGAATCTGACAGCTGTCAATGAGGATGACAAGTCGCTTACCGTTATGTTTGATGTAGAAGGACAGAGCTTAGTAAATGGAACGGCCTATTCTGCAAAACTGGGCGAAGGCGATTACAATGTGACGATCACCTACGGAGCAAGTTCGATGCATCTTGTGCAGACGGTTTCCAATGGTAAGATCACTGAGTATAAAGCACGCTTTATCTCATCAGCACCGGTATCTGTCATGTCTGACGGTGATGTCCAGCTTCTCTCCCCGGTCATAAATGAAACGATCAGCAACGTCAGTTCTGACCGGTGGAATGCCGTGAATCCGGCGAAGTATGTGCTGAACCTCTCGGTTGTCGGAGATGATGCGAACTCGACCGTCAACGTGGAAATGCCTACGGTTTACTGGCAGGGTACAAGAGGTGCAACCAACTCTTCGAGCTTAGGCTCACTCGTGTTTGACACGATCGTCTGCTTAGCGAACGCCAGCGGTACCTGGATGGGAATGCCGTACAGTATATCTGCGGATAACAAAACCATGACCGTAAGCGGCATCAACCCGGCAACGTATTCTGACCTCAGCATTACGCTGAAGGGAAGACCTGCTGGTGATGTGAATGGTGACGGACGGGTAGATATTGAAGATGCTACTGATGTTGCCTGGAGTACCGTATTGTTAGTTAATTTAAATGATATTCAGAAGTATTATGGAAATGTAGATGGTTATGGTTCAGAACCTGATATCGAGGATGCAACTGATATAGCTTGGTTGACAGTTGAGTTAACTGATGCATATTATAACATTCTCAAATAATTTTTAGAGGACTGTCGCATGAAAAAAATGATAATGATTCTAATCCTGTGCATAAGCTTATTTGTTACCGGTGTAACAGCGCAGTCAGTAGTAACTCTCGAGGGAACTGAAAGTCCTTATGATCTGGTTTACTTATCATCTGACCCAACAGAAATTAGGGCGTTTCAGATGTATCTTCAATGTGATGAAAACATAGTCATTACAAAAGCTCAGGGTGTCGATCCTTTTCAAATATTTTCACGCGATACGGACAATAATGGTATATTCAGAATATCTGGATTTACTATGGAGTCCCCCGGACAAAATGTAAAAACGACGTTTGCAAAAATATTTACTTCAGGTAGTGGTAATATAGCAATCTCTGTTGAAGTCTTAAGTGATTTTGACCGTCAAAAAGTTATTCCAGAAAACCAGGATAAATCATATCTGATTTTCAGCCCGACACCAGTGATTACTGCCACTGCCACTCAAACCTCTCAGTCTGCTTCTCAAACGCAGACCACACCATACCAGACACCGGTTATGACTTCAACCTCCGTTCAAGAAGAAACTTCGACACCGGTGAACACTGTTGTTCCCTTGTCCGCCTCATCTCCGGTTCAAACTAGCAACCCGGCACCCACTCCAACAAAATCATCGCTGGGTATCGCTTGCTCTTTTTTGGGGTTAGCGGGGGTATTTATTATATTAAAACGTCAAAAGAATTAACTAAATTATTTCATGAGG
>LSQX01269665.1_pt2 | contig 11695 bp, 9 predicted proteins | sample 654561 | NCBI WGS metagenome assembly LSQX01 (sample SAMN04489861, study PRJNA283612) | anaerobic digester metagenome | isolation source: 4 biogas reactors fed with cattle manure at either 37C or 55C with and... | place: Denmark: Kongens Lyngby | collected 2014 | reverse complement strand
AGATGTGTATAAGAGACAGGGATCATCATCGCCGATTCGGCGGATGATCAACTGGTCGGGCAGATGGTCTCTTCCCAGTACCTGAGGAGCACCCTGAGGCAGGGCCAGATCGAGACATTTGATTTCCCGACCGCCGGAGCCGATGCCGTGGGCGCTGCCGTTCCCTGGCGCACCGGCAGCTACATCACCGGCGCGATGATCTTCATAAAACCGCTATCGACGGTGGCGAGGCAGTCGACGCTGGAGGCCGCCCGGTTCATGGTAAGGGCAGGCGTCTTGGCGACCATCGTGGCGCTTATCCTTTCGTACTTTCTGGCATCCAACATAACCGACCCCCTCAGGCGGATGGCCCAAGTCGCCCGGTCGATCTCGAAGGGAGATTTCCGCCAGCGGGTTGACATCGAGTCCAAGGACGAGCTCGGAGACCTGGCTCAGGCCATGAACTCGATGTCCAGGGAGATATCGGTTCTCGTGGACAACCTCACCGAAGAGAAAGAGAAACTGAAAGCCCTTGCCGAAGAACGGCAGAACATGATGTCTGACATATCACACGACCTCCGCACCCCGATCACGTCGATAAGAGGATTTGTGGAAGCCCTCCAAGACGGCGTCATCAAGGACCCTGAGGAACAGCGACGGACGCTCAGCATTATCCACGATGAGTCCGAAAGGCTGTCGCGCCTCGTTGAGGACCTCTTCTACCTCGCCAGGCTCGAGGCGGGCGACATCCCCGTGGAAATGGCTCCACTGGACTTCGCGGATGTCGTCCGCAGCAGCATGAATACGGTCCGGCCGCAGTCTCTCGAGAAGAACATAGACCTCCGGCTGACTGCCGACGAAGCCGTTCAATCCGGGAAAGCCATGGTCCTCGGCTCTGCCGATAGGCTGGCGAGGGCAGTGCTAAACCTCCTGGACAACGCCATCAAATACTCGCCCGAAGGAGGAAGGGTGGACGTATCTCTGGGTGTCGCCAGCTCGAACCCGCCCGGGAATGACGGATGGCCGGCGGGTGGTACCCACCCGAGCACGCCGAGTGCTACACGCGCCAGCGCACCAGGCGCTATACACGACTGCGAGTCGACCGCTGCATACGGCACACCAACCGGTACACACGCCAGCGCACCAGGCACTACACACGCTAGCGCGCTAGCGGCTGCACAATACGGCACGCCAACCGGTTCACACGAAGGCGGGCCGACCGCCATGCAAAGCAGCGCACCGGCCGCTGCACACATCAGCGCGCCAAGCGCAGCACACAACAGCCCGCAGACCGCCCGGACCAACTCACCCGGCCGCGTCATCCTCTCCGTCTCCGACCAAGGTCCCGGCATCCCTGAGGAAGCCCTCCCCCACATCTTCGAGCGCTTCTACAGGGCCGATAAATCCAGGGCCCGCATCAAGTCCAGCGCCGGACTAGGCCTTTCCATCGCCAAGTTCATAGTTGACCAGCACGGCGGGACTCTCTCCGTTGAGAGCGAACTCGGCAAGGGAACAACCATGAGGATGCAGCTGCCGCTTATCGCAGCGAACGAGCCTCAGCGCCCTTAAGAGCCCGAGACCCGAGGCGCCTCCATCCAGGCCGCCCCCAACTTCGCCTCTCCCGAACCAGACCACATGTGATAAGGAAACACATCCAGGCTACAGCCGCTCTTTGTTAATCAACCGTTAATACCTTTTCCATTGGGTGTTCACACTTTCCGGCGATAATCAAAACCGGAGAACCGGTGATCCAGCGACCGCCCGATGAGACGCAACTCTGCAATCGGGCGGTTCCCAAAGAAAGGAGGTATAAAGCGATGCAATCCAAGAAGCGAATCACTCTTGTGCTGGTGGGCGCCTTGTGCATCGTCATAGGCGTCGCCTCGATCGCCTTGGCCAACGAATCAACCGACGGTACCGGTGAACTCCCCGTACTAGCTTGGGGACGCCAGATGGGTAGAAGGCTTATGGGCTGTATGCCTGAGGCCGTGACCGGTGCGATAGGACACGGTGCCATGAGACGGCTCGGCGAGGACCTACGGAATCTAGAGCCGAACCCGCGCGTAGTCTTAGCCTACATCGCTGGCAAGACGGACACACCGATCGAGACGCTCTATGAGGAGTACATGGATGGGAAGACACTGGAGGAAATCGCCGAAGCTTACGGAGTGGACTGGGCTGAGATCGAGGATACGGTAACCTGCCCGGTGCCCGGACGCTTTGTGTCCGAAGAACGTCTAGAGGCAGCCATCCAGCGGGTGACCGAGAACATCGCCCGGACCGAGGAACGGATGGAGAGGTTCGAGTCAAAGCTCCCCGAATACGAGGCAAGGATAGCCGAAATCGAAGACGAGTCGCTCCGGGCGTTTGCCCAGAGACACCTGGACATCCTGAAAGAGCGCTACGAACTCGGTGACGAACACCTTGCAATTTTGCAGATGAGGCTCGACCTACTGAACGATCTGCTTGACTATGCCAAATCAAGGTAACCTGAATATGGTCCAAGCATGAGCGAATAGAGATTCACTGGAGCAGGCCCGGGAGCGCGGTGTTGGAGATGGTTTTCGGGGATTAGGTTTCGGGTATCGTAGTTGGCATCAGTCTGGTGTGTGGGCCTGCTCCGCCACCTTTCTTTTTTTCTTGTTCCTCTCGAAGAGATACCGCACACGCGAGCAAGGCGACTCTTAGCAGCACAAACCCTACCCGGCAGGAGTTTCGTGCCGCGCAATCGAATATGGTCTAACCCCTAGGAGGCGACGCCATGTTCGTTAGAGATGTTATGACCCGCAATCCGGTTTCGATCCATCCCGATGCCACCCTTCGTGAGCTCATTGCCCTCATGACGGACAAGACTTTCGAGGCGATACCTGTCCGGGAAAACGGCAAGTTGCTCGGTATAGTCACCGACTGGGACGTCCTCACAAGCGCACCCGTGAACGGAGAGCCGGACTATCTGGACAAGGTCAAAGTCAAGGACATCATGACGGCCAATGTAAAGGCTGTACGCGAGAACGAAATCATAGAGATGGCCGCCTACCACATGTATTTCCACGACCTGGACGCCCTCCCCGTAGTCGACGAGCAGGGCGAACTCATCGCCATTGTCACCCAGAACGACGTATTTAGGACTTTGGTCTCACTTATGGGGCTCCGGGCGACAGGGACTCGCCTCACCATAGAGGTCCCTGACAAAGCCGGAGTGCTCGCCGAGATAACCGGGATTGTCAAGGACTTCGGTATATCAATCGCCAGCCTCTCGACCAACCTACCCCCGGGAGCGCCCACCGGCCAAGTCATATTGCGGGTGAAGACGGGAGAGGTAGACGACCTGGTGAAAGCCATATCTGCCAAGTATAAGGTCATGCACGTGTCGAAAACGTGGGAATGAGCTGTTCCTAGACCAGTCTTGGGCTGCCTCTAGGCTATCCCCGGGGCGATTCTCGGGCCGTATGCAGGCATTTGTTATACTCCGCCCAGTCTTTCGGCGATGACTCCCCCACCGTAGACGTAGTCCCCCTGGTAGAGAACGGCCGACTGCCCGGGTGTTACGGCAAACTCCGGGGTGTCGAAACGGATGATGGCAGACCCGGATTCGTCTGGCCGGTCCGGAAGCGGCTCCATTGTGGCTCCGACTTCTTTCCCCCTGTACCGGACCATGCACGTACCCGAGACCGGGCCTGTCAGCCGGTCAGAAGCTATTAGGTTGAGGTCCTCAACAACACATCCCGTGGAATAGGCCTCCGACCGCTCTCCAACAACGACGATGTTCCGCTTGAGGTCGAGGTCCACCACGTATAGTGGCTTACCTCCTGCGATGCCGAGTCCTTTCCGCTGCCCTACCGTGTAGAAGGGAAGGCCGATGTGTCTCCCGAGGACCTTCCCTGAGGTGTCGACTATGTCTCCCGGTTCTGCCTTGAGCCCCCGCTCGGTCAGGAACTCTCTATAGGTACCGGAGACGAAGCAGATCTCCTGGCTCTCAGGTTTCTCCGCGGTCCTGAGCCCGGCCTCACGGGCGAGAGTCCGGACTTCCTCCTTTGTAAGGTCACCCAACGGAAAGAGGGCGTGATCCAGTTCGTCCTGGGTAAGTGGGTACAGAGCGTAGCTCTGGTCCTTTGTCCTGTCGACTCCCCTCATGAGGAGCGCCCGGCTCCCGGGACCCGTACTGTGCCGCACCCTGGCGTAGTGGCCCGTCGCGATGAACTCACACCCTAGTTCCCTGGCCTTATGAAGGAGATAGCCGAACTTCATGACACGGTTGCACTGAAGGCAAGGGTTGGGAGTTCTTCCCAGTGAATACTCCCTCACAAAGGGAAGTATCACACTTTCAGCGAATTCATCGACCAAATTAATAGTATAGTGCGGGATTCCGAGGCTGTGGCAGATCCTCATGGCATCCTGAGCCATCTCAAGGGTGCAACACGGAGCACGGGCCACATCCTCAGAAGGAGGGTTTGGAAGGAGCTTCATGGTGAGTCCAACCACGTCATATCCCTGCTGCCTGAGCAGCAGGCACGCGACGGAGCTGTCGACACCGCCCGACATGGCAACGGCCACTCTTTTCGCGGCCGCCTTGTTCGCCTGCAAGAACGAATCCCGCCTTTCCGGTCTCTTTACCTTGGTTTCCATGGTTTCTACGCCGGAGCGTTTATGAAGAGTGTTTCCTTAACCGGATTCTATTTGACCGGTCTCATGTGAGACAACCCTTGAAGGAGGCCACACAAATGTCCAACGGGCTTAGGGTATCCATCCTCGGAGGCGGGAGCGCATACACCCCCGGCCTGATTGAGGGGTTCATCCGCCTTAAGGATACGGTCCCCCTTGAAAGACTGGTCCTCATGGACATAGATTCCCGGAAACTGTCCATCGTAGGGGCAATGGTCAAGGCAATGCTTGAGGCTGAGATGCCCGGCACGCGTGTGGACCTTACCCAGGACCGCATGGAAGCCATCCAGGACATCGACTTTATACTGTGCCAGATCCGCGTCGGAGGTCTTGCCGCACGCCACCTCGATGAATCCATCGCCACCGAATTGGGCTTGGTTGGACAGGAGACCACCGGCCCCGGAGGCTTTTCCATGGCACTGCGCACCATCCCTGTAATGGTGGAAATAGCGCGTGACATCGAAACCCACAATCCCGGCGCATGGCTTATAAACTACACTAATCCGACGGGGCTTGTCGCCGAGGCGATCCATAAAGCCTGTCCGGTCAAAGTGATATCCATCTGCGATGAGCCTATGATACTGCAGGAAGCCCTCGCAGGTTTCGTGGGAGTCGATCCAGGCTCTCTCTTCATGGACTACTTCGGCCTCAACCACCTGGGATGGGCCAGAAGGGTATTGCTCCGGGGAAACGACATCCTGCCGGTACTTCGCCAGACAATGCAGGAATCATCCGATATCGACCTGGACAAGGTGTTTGGCAGCACCGTAATGTCAGACCCGAAGAACCAGCTTGAACTACAAAATACGCTGAGGATCTTCCTGGAGACCGGTCTGCTTCCCTCTCCGTACCTCCAGTACTACTACTTCTCGGACGAGATGATAAGGTACCGGGTAAGCACGGGCAAAACCCGAGCCCAGGAAGTCATTGAGCTCGAGAAAGCCATTCTCGCCGATTTCGAGAAAGTGACCGCCGGACGCAAGAAACTGGAGATCAAGAGAGGCGGAAAATGGCACGCCGACATGATGATCGGGATGCTGAGCGCCATCGCACAAGACTCGCGGTCTATCTACATAGTGAACGTTCCAAACCGTGGCAGCATGCCCGAGCTGCCCTACGACAAGATCGTTGAGGTACCAGCGGTAGTGGATGCCTCGGGCGCCCACCCGCTGGCCGTCGGGAACATGCCCGCCAGTGTCCGGGGCCTGGTCCAGGCGGTGGCGGCATACGAGGAACTGACGGTTAAGGCAGCCCTCGAAGGCTCGCAGGCGGACGCCCTCGACGCTCTCACATGCCACCCGCTTGTGCCTTCCAGAGAGGTCGCCAAGAGGCTCCTCGACTCGTATCTCAGGACTCACGCCGAATATCTACCGCAGTTTGCCAGGAGACATTGACAGGGCCGGCGCCTCTTCGTCCGCCTATAGTTGGCCGGCGAAAAGACCGAACTGAGACGACGGATCTGGCCCGGCGCCTTAAGCATAAGGCCCGGCTACTGCCGACCCTCAGGCATCGGCGTACTGCAATTCGAAGACCCGGCCTCTACTTGAGCCCGGGTCTTTGCCGGCACATGACGGAACAATGAGCCAGCACCTACATCATTTGCTCTCCCGCGCAGATGATCATGCCTACCGCGTTCAAGGGGATATCAACCTCTCGAAAATCGCTCATCTTCCCTCCGAAACCTACCGTCACGCTCAAGTAGTCGGCCCCCACGAAAGCAAGTATTCCCTGCACCACTGCTGTCATCATCCCCATACCGGGAGTCGGATCCGGGCAGGGAGGCCTTGGCTCCGGACACGGGCCCCTCAGATTCCGCTTGGCCTCTATATTGTCTAGAGTGGAAACTCCAGGCCAAGCCGGCCTACCGGGTCCGGTACCGAAGCCGGGACCTGAACCCGGACCTGTGCCAAAACCCGGACCCAAGCCTGGACCCATCCCGGGGCAAGGAACACCCGGGCCAGGAAATGTGGGCATCCCGGGAATTCCGGGCATGAGAGAACCGCGCACGCCTCTCAGGTAAACGATAACCGGCATACCTACACATGCCTGTAGACTCTCCATGATCGTTCCGGCCAGTTGCAGCGCTCTCGGCTCAGACATTGCCTTCTATCCCTCCTCATCGGACGATTCTCGTCAACATGTTATGTCGACTAGACCCTCCGGGTGCCGTGGTTCGAACACAAACCTCCTCTTGCGAGGCGGGCTCTAGGCTATGTTTGAAGTCCAAGGAAACGTCCGCAACTCCCGTGGCCCAATGCGCATGAAATGCATGATGCCACTAGTGGGTGGTACATTTTCTTTATGAAGGGAGGAACCTATCTAGCATAAATTGCCATTATTGACGGTGTATATCTGCTCTTGTGCTGGTTAACAAAAGCAAACAGGCACAAAATGTAAGATGCAAGGCAGAGGTGCCGGAAAAATGCTGGCCTCACGGCTGGCATGGGGACAAAATGCTGGACTCCCGCCACGCATCCGGCATTTCTTGCAGGTTAGCGAAGGGGAGGCTGCTCTTGGCCTACAGAAGCTTCAGGCATCAGTTCCGGGCACTGGCAGACTTCTCCGCGTGCAGGACGGCTATCCGGCTCTTCACTTCGGCAAGTTTTTCGCCGTCTAGCGGGTAGAACCGTAGCACGACAAGGGCCAGGGCGATGGCTGCGGCAGGGATAAACGACATGAGGAGCCTAAGCCCCACCACTGCGCTCCCAGGCTGAACCGCCAGGTTGGGGTTGTAGCCGGTTGCATCCATCACTTTCCCCATGATTACGGCATTAATGGATATCCCCAGCCTGATCATGAAGCCGTTGACGCCGAAGTACATACCCTCCCTGCGGGAGCCCGTCTTCAGCTCATCTTCATCTGCGACGTCGGCTATGAAGACATCGAGGAGCACCATTATCCCCGCGAGGCCAAAAGACAGGAACAAGCAGATGAGGACCCCTTGCACAAACGTCTGCGCAAAGAAGAACGGTATGAGCCCCGCAGCATAGAACAGGCAGGCCACTGTCAGAGCCCTCTTGGGGCCGAGCTTTGAGGTCAATTTCCCCCAGACGTACGCAAAAGGTATGGCCGCTACGAAGAGGGCGCCCAGGAGAATTGACGTCTGAGTCTCATCGGCGTTCAATGCGTACTTGGTGTAGAACGGGACGACCGCCTGGAGCCCCACAAACGTATACTGGATGAGCATTGCAGGGACTAGGTAAGTGACGAAAGACTTGTTGATGTAGGTGGCCTTGAGCGCCGCAATGAGCCCTAGTCCTTCGTCCTGAGCGAACTCAGGCCGCTCTTTTGACCCCCACAAAGACGCGTACATCGTAACCATGGAGATAACGCCGAACAAGATGCCCATGGCTTTCCACCCAATGCTTGCCGAAAGGGCGCTGGGCAGGGCGACTCCCAAAATGAGGCCGAGAATCCCGAGGACTTGACGGATGGCGGAAACCCTCGCCCTGTCCTGGAGGTCCGGATACATCTCGGGAAACAGGGCGGTCCAGTTCAGGACCACGATGGTGAACAGGCCGTCGAAGATAAAGATGACTACGAAGTAGTAGAGGTAGAGGGACCGCGATTCCCCTGCAGCAAAAGGCGGCATCCAGAGGAGCGCAAAAGCCAAGCACAATGGTAAAGTCAGAAACAGGATATACGGGATCCTGCGCCCCCAGCGGGTCCTCGTCTTGTCGGAGATTTGCCCAAACAGTGGGTCGTTTATGGCATTCCAGACCCCGTACCAGGTCATCACCGTCATTATCATGGCCGAAGGCACCTTTAAGACATCCACGTAGTAGAAGATGGCGAAGGCGCTCACCGTCTGTCCCAGGACGGAGGCCGAGAAGTTTCCCAGGCTGTATGCAATGTCCTTCCATTTCTGCACTGAGACTACCTCCAATCGGGAGGATAAGCGATCCATTTCGCGAAGCTCATGGTGAGATTCGAGGCGGACCGGCGGGTTTCCTCCGGCCCCCTTTAAGGTTGGGCAATGCCTGAATGAACGGGAACGCCCAAAAAAGTGGCAGTGCCCGAAAGAAGGGGAACGCCCGAAAGAGTGGCAGTGCCTGAAAGAAGGGCTACGCCCGAAAGAGGTGCAACGCCTGAAAGAAGAGCAACCCCCGAAAGAGGGCAGTGCCTGAAAGAAGAGCAACGCCTGAACGAGAGCAAGGCTTGAAGGAGAGTCAAGAATGGATATCAAAGACCTTATCCCCATTCCCGACCTACTGGAGGCAAAGAACGTCTTGGTGATATTCCCGCACCCCGATGATGCGGAGCTGACCGCGGGAGGCACGGTGGCACTCCTCACAAGCAAGGGAGCCAAAGTGTCTTACTGCTCAGCAACCGACGGCAGCATGGGCTCCTTCGACCCTTCGATGACCCGCGAGAAAATAGCCGCTATCCGGAAAGAAGAACAGGTGAGGGCCGCCGAGACCCTGGGCGTCAGAGACATCCACTGGCTGGGCTTCAGCGACGGCTTCCTCCCCGACATCGAGACGGTGCGGCGTAAAATGGTGGCAGTAATCCGGCTTGTAAAGCCCGATTTCATCATAACGCTAGATCCGTGGCTCACCTACGAAGCGCACCCCGACCACAGAAAGACGGCCATGGCCGCCGTAGAAGCGGCGATGTACGCGCCGTTCCCTCTTGCCTATCCGGATGATATCAAGGAAGGCCAGGAACCCCACTCTGTGGACGGTATCGCCTTCGCCGTGTCAAGCCACCCTAACACAGTCATAGACATCACCGAAACCTGGGAGCGCAAAATAGCGGCATGCTTGTGCCATAAATCCCAGTTCCAGGAGCCCGTGTGGAAGAATGTTTTCGGCCCCATCCTGACGGCCAAGTCGGCCGAGATAGGCCGTAAGATAGGAGCCGCATTCGGCGAGGACTTTAAGGTTATGACTACGACCCACCTACACATATTCGCCGACGCGTGGCAGGTGTAGGAGGACCATGGCTTTGCCAATACGGGTTTTGTGCACCGGGCCGAAAGGAGTTGAGTACATGAAAGAGTTCAAGCTGGCGGTCCTGGGAGGAGGTTCTTCCTACGCTCCGGAGCTCATCGACGGGATAGCCAAAAGATATCTGAACGGCGAGTTCCATGCCAGGGAAATCGTCATGGTGGATGTCCCCGAAGGGCGGGAACGGATGGAGACGGTTGCGTCATTCACCCGCCGGATGCTCGCCAAGCAAGGGGTCCCGTGCGAAATCAAGACGACCTTGGACCGGCGCGAGGCCTTCGACGGCGCTTCCTTTGTCATAAGCCAGATACGGGTCGGCGGGATGCTCGCGAGACAAAGAGACGAACATATCCCCCTGAAACACGGCGTCATCGGCCAGGAAACCACGGGGGCCGGCGGGTTCGCCAACGCCTTAAGGACCATCCCGGTTTCCCTCGAGTTCGCCCGGGAGATGAAAGACGCTTGTCCCGAAGCGTGGCTTCTCAACTTCTCAAACCCGGCGGGGCTCGTTACCGAAGCCCTCACACGCTACGCGGACATAAAGACATTCGGCCTCTGCAACGTGCCGATCGGGATAAAGATGGGGATAGCGAAAGCGCTGGGAGTAGAGCCCTCTAGGGTGAGCACGGACGTTTCAGGGCTAAACCACCTTTCGTTCGTGACGGGAATATGGGTAGACGGTAAGGATGTTACGGGTGCCATCTTTGACTCGCCCCTCTTTGAGCATTATTTGAAGGTCGAGAAGTACGGCCCGGAGATGGGTAGGTTCTTGAGGCGCCTTAGGCTGATCCCCGCAAGCTACCTTTTCTACCACTGGTGCGCCGAGAGGGCCCTCAAGGAACAGCTTGCTGACATAAGCGGCGAGAAAGGCTCACGGGCCGACGAGGTCATGAGGATCGAAAAAGACCTGTTCGAGATATATGCTAAGCCCGAAAACGACAGTCTACCGGAGATCCTCAAGAAGCGGGGAGGCGCCTACTACTCGGATGTGGCCCTCTCGTGTATCTCGGCCATCGTCAACAACAAGCCCGCAGTGGAAGCACTAAACGTAGTGAACCGGGGAGCGGTCCCGGGCATTAAGGCCGATTCGGTCGTCGAAGTCAGCTGCATGGTGGACGGCCGCGGCCCCCACCCCCTGGCGCAGAAGCCTCTACCGCAAGAAGTATTGGGATTGGTGCAGCAAGTGAAGGCCTACGAAAACCTCGCGGTTCAAGCGGCCGTGACCGGAGATATCGAGACGGCGTTCTTCGCGCTCCTCAACCACCCGCTCTTGCCGGGCGCCGACACGGTCCGCCTCGTCCTGAGAGACATTTTGGAAGCAAACAAAGACCACTTGCCTCAGTTCGCGGGAAAGTCGTTGTGAGATTCTTCAAGGAGCATTATGGGATTCCGCAAGGAGCGTTATGAGATGCTGCGAGGAGGGAACGAAGTGAGATACGCGCTGGGCGTTGACGGCGGAGCAACAAAGACTCTCGCTGTGGTCGGCGATGAGTCAGGACGCGTTCTGGGGGTCGGGTTGGGGGGCCCCACGAACTACCAGATGACGGGTCTCGAAATGGCCATGGAGAACCTGAGCCATGCCGTGGGAGCGGCCCTATCCATGGCCGGACTGAGCATCGAATCGGTAAGCAACGCCGTTTTCGGCATGGCAGGGGCGGACTACCCCATTGACTTCGAGAACTTTGGCAAAGGGATCTCTTCTCTTTACCCGGGACTCGAGTTCCAGGTTACCAATGACACGTGGGTAGGTTTCCGGGCGGGGACCGAATCCACCTTCGGAGGAGTCGTCATTGCAGGTACGGGGGCGAACTATGCGGCGGCGGCGCCTGACGGCCGCAAAGTTACGGGCCGCGGGATGGGATACGAATGGGGGTCGGCAGGAGGAGCGGGTCTTCTCATCCGCGATGCAGTGCACCACGCGTTCCGCTCCCACGACGGCACGGGTCCCAAAACCGGCCTAGAGGAAGCAGTGTTAAGTCTCCTCGGCTTTCCGAACTACGACGAGCTTTCCCTGTACATGTACCAGAACCAAGGCCGGTTCGGGCAGATTTTCACGAAAGCCGCCCAGATAGTGCCCGCCCTCTTCCAGTTGGCGCTGCAAGGTG
>LSQX01244815.1_pt1 | contig 11696 bp, 13 predicted proteins | sample 654561 | NCBI WGS metagenome assembly LSQX01 (sample SAMN04489861, study PRJNA283612) | anaerobic digester metagenome | isolation source: 4 biogas reactors fed with cattle manure at either 37C or 55C with and... | place: Denmark: Kongens Lyngby | collected 2014 | reverse complement strand
CAAGCGAATAGCACCCTCGCTTCTTTCCTTTGGGCGAAGATCTGTCCGAGCGGATTCATCTTCTCCATTTGATTTTCTGTTGGGCGAAGAGCCGCCACGGTGACGGGCTCTTGCTTTACGTTGGGAGAAGATCCGAATGGCAGACTTTATCTTCTCCAGGTCGGTGCTATTTGTGTTGAAAAAGAGCATACTAAGGATTACCTACTACGCTCTTCTTTGATGTTATGCGAAGATCAGGCTAGTGGGCTTGCAGTTTGAAGACCCATTATTTGCCGGTTTAAAGGCATTTTTGTTATTAGCCGAAAATAGTAGACAGATCTACGACAATTCGATCTTTTGACTCCCTGCTGACATCAAGTTCTTTCAGAATATTCTCTTCTAAATCTCTTTGTTCAAGATAAGGCAAGGAAAAGATACCATACTTCAGGATCTTATTTACTTTATCTGACTGCGATAAGTCAGAGCCAAGGATGTCGTTTACTTCTTCTTCTATATTAGCACTTACTTTTTCAAATGCTTGCATCCACTCCGAACCGGTTGACCAGCTGTAATTAAGTTGGCGCAATGTCATGCGCGAGATATCTTCTATACAGATAGCAAGCAGATATTGCTCTAAACCATTTTGTTCAGGATTCGCTTCCATCCTCGCATATAGGGCGGGTATGGCAGCGTATCCAATTTTTTGAATTTTCGAAAAATCAACATGTTCGAAATAGTCATACGGGTTCGAACTAGCAGCCAGATCGGAGTTATTGCTTATGGCAGCATCGATATCAAACATAATCTCATTAAACGAAGAATTAACCTGTGCATTAACCGAGATTAAGGTATCCTTCTGCCGCTCGTTAAGGAAAAACAAGGTTGCAATAAGTGAAACGGTAAATAGCAAAGAGCATATAACGAAACGTTTCGTCTTCATAATAGTATCTCCTTAAGCTTATTTTATGTAGACCGCATAAGCGCTCCCATATCCGCTAAGAGCTTTGTATGGATCAATAGTTGAGTGCTTGAATTTTTCGAGTGATCCCCATTTAGCTGAGTTCTCGGGACCATTGATTTTTAAAGCAAAGTGAGTAACAACTCCATTTTTTGAATATGCAATGATACCATTTAGATAAGGTGAATAAGGTAAAGCAGCATTATAACCCAACATGTTGAAGGTAGTAGTGACCTGAATTTCAAAAGCTGTTGCGTTCCACGGCCAAACCCATGCATTAGTTCCCAGCGCCCAACCTAAACAGTTATATGATGTGGTAGCGGGAGCTAGGTAAGTCCAATTATATGCCCTATTGTTGTACCATGAGTCCGAATAATATAGTGCTTTTACTTTACTGATTGGAGCAGCCAACATTAGACCTAACAATACAGAGCATAACATGCTAAATATGAATTTTTTCTGATTATCTACTTTTTTACTGAAAACACTCATGACATAGAACCTCCTACATTTTTGTAGAAAACTAATCAACAGGAATCAGTTAACGTTGATTACACCAGTTCCACTATTGATGTAAGCCTATAGATCACCTTCTTTTTATTATGTGAGTTGATGGAAAATGACTGGTATGTCGCAGAATGTATCTGATTCTTCCCAAAAACTAACCTACATGGCCTATGTACCTAAATGTGATGCTTATTACATTGTAACTTAACTACAGGAATATTTATAGTTGTAGCACTACTCATATAATTTTGCTTGCCAAAACCCATTGTACTGAATGGTTAGTTGTGGCTTATCTCTTTATTTTGTATTTACACCAACTATACGGACTTCATCTGGAGAAAAATCTTTTGCTCGCACTAGATTATGTAAAGAAAAGCAAATCCGAAAAGAATTCGATGGTTGATGAAGTTTTAGATCAATTGCATTTATTAGAGACTAAAAAGAAACAAGTCTATATGCTTAGTGGTGGTGAACAGCAGAGAATTGCATTAGCAAGAACTTTATTAAAACCTAGTCATATTGTTTTAGCTGATGAACCAACAGGAAATCTTGATGCATACAATAGAGATATTGTGCTTGATCATATTTTGAAGATGAAGAAGGATGGGAAGACAGTTATAATTGCTACACATGATCCGAAGGTCATCGCAATTTGCGATGAAAATCATAATGTTGTACGACATAGTAACCATTAGGATTCGGGGTTAGTTTCTATTCTGACAAAACCCTGGTAAAGCGATCTTTTTTCCATTATGTCTTGTTGCACCACCGGGAGTCCTTTATGTAGCGCAGCCGTTTGTCTGGAAGATCCACAAATATTCGGAATTTACTCGTCATCGCCGGAGAACCAGCCGTATTCGCCTTTCATTTCCACGAAACGGACATCGAGGAGGTTTTTGCTTTTGACTTGTCCTTGTTTATCTTTCGTAATGAGGATAAGTGTCTGGAAAAAGAGAGAACCAATCGGTATGACCATGCGGCCGTTCATGGCCAGTTGATCGATCAGCTCTTGGGGGCGGCGACCGGCTGCCGCCGTGACCATGATCCTGTCATAGGGAGCATGGTCCGGCCAACCTTTGGAGCCATCGCCGATTTTATAGAAAATGTTCTTGTAGCCGAGGCTGGCAAGCCGTTCTTTTGCCATAGCAGAGAGTTCGGATATGAGTTCGACCGTGTAGACTTCTTTCGAGAATTCAGCGAGCAGTGCTGTCTGATAACCGGAGCCTGTCCCGATCTCCAGCACTTTGCTGTCCAGTTCGGGAGACAGCCAGTGAGTCATGGCCAAAACGAGGGAAGGCTGCGAGATGGTTTGACCATGACCGATGGGGAGCGGTAGATCAACTGCGGCAGACGACTTGTAGGGATCGTTCACGAAAAAGGAACGATCCAACTTGTGATAGAAATTTTCGAGCGCATGTTCGTCCATCTTTGCCACCTTAATCACTTGCTTTGTGTTTATTGATCTGTCTTTCGAGCCAATAGAGAGAGTCATCGATGACTTGATCCTTGTCGAACTCCTCGAAGAGCTCATGCATGAGGCCTGCATAAATACGGAGACTCTTGTCCTTGGCCGCGATTTCGGAAAAGAGCTCGCGCGAATCTTTTTCAGATGCCAAACCGTCATTGAGACCGTGCAGGATTAAGACAGGGTCCGTGAAACGATCGGAGTTGGCTTTCAGATACGTGAAACCTTCACCCATGGTGTTCATAAGCCCTGCGGTAAATTGAAATTCGACCATTGGATCCGCGGCATAGGATTCTCCGACTAAAGGATCAGAGCAGTCACCTTCCGCCAGATCCAAATGAAGGTATTCATCGTTGGGTTTATCCAAGGGCAGTGGACCGAGGAGCTGAATGTTATAGCGCGTGGGTGCGCCGGCCAAGATCATACCGGCGGCTTTTCCCGGAAACCGTGTGGCGAAGCAGGCCGCTGCGTAGCCGCCCATACTGAGACCGAGCAGGAAAATCGGTAGATCGGGCATTTCTGCCCGGGCCAGTTTGAACACGCTGTGGACATCATCGCTGATATCCGTCCAGTTTTCGGAATGGGTTCTTTTTCCTTCGGAACGGCCGTGACCGCGGTGATCGAAGCGCCAGGTATTGACCTGCCGGGCATTCAGACGTGCGGCTAGATAGTCGTAGCGTCCCTGATGCTCGCCCAAACCATGTAGAATCAGGACCAGGGCACGGGGATAAGTGACCTTGTTTTTGACCAGAAAGAGTTTGAGGCCGTCGAAACTGCGGAAGTATGATTCATCTCTCATGAGACACCTCCTCTAGCGCTTACGAGTTCAGTATAGCGTGCGCGTACCTGATGTGTGACATCAACGGATGCGAAATTAGTATAATAAAGCTAAACGGGTTTTTATACGGCAAAGGAGGTCCAACATGTCGACAAACGAACAGCCAAGACCGTCTGAGGTCAAAATTATCTGGCACGGCCATTCATGCTTCGAATTGAAATCGGAAGAAGCCACGATTGTGATCGATCCCTATGACCATGTGACGGGTTACGGCACGCTCGATTTGGCAGCAGATATGGTTCTGTGCTCGCATGATCACGGTGATCATAATGCGACAGATCGAGTGCGTTTATCCGGCCGCACGCCCCGGGTGGAGGTGGAAGTAATCGATAGCTTCCACGATGACGCAGGCGGAACGAAACGCGGTAAGAATAAAATTCATATCGTCACCCTCGGCGGTAAGCGAATCGCGCATATGGGGGATCTCGGTCATTACCTGTCGGATAGCCAGCTCGAGCGCTTGCAACGTATTAGCCTGGTCTTAATCCCGGTAGGCGGTCATTACACGATTGATGCGGATGTGGCGGCCAAGATTATCCGCCAAATCAAACCTGATTTGACGGTGCCGATGCATTTCCGCGAGAAAGGGGCCGGTTTTGATGTTCTAGCGACTGTGGAACCCTTTCTTGAGCAATTCGAACGGATCTGTCGTCATTCAGAGTCTTCGTTCAACTTAGGTGACTTCGATGACTGTGTCCTGGTATTGAAGAATCCGAAACAGTAAGGGCATATCAAAAAATGGTGGCTCTATGATCCTTTTTAGGACTCTCTATGTGCTGTCTTAGTTTCGCCGGATCACGTATACTATAAAAATATAAGCATATTAAACGGAGAGACAGAGAATATAAATGACTGAGTTAAGAGAAACAAGATTAAGTAAGATGCGCATGCCCGCTTACAGTAAGGGCGAAGAAATCTTCAATATGGTGTCCCACATTGTGGGCGGTGCCCTGGGTGTACTGGCGACCGTCTTATGTGTGGTACGTGCGGCGCTGCATGGCGATGTCTTTGCGATTGTGAGCGGGGCTGTGTTTGGCTTTACCATGATTGTGCTGTACGCCATGTCGAGTATTTATCACGGTTTGAGTCCGAGATTAATGGCAAAGAAGGTCTTTCGCATCCTGGACCACTGTGCGATTTATCTCCTGATCGCAGGCACCTACACGCCCTTTACGCTGGTGACGATCCGCGAGTACAATACCGTGCTGGGCTGGACGCTTTTCGGTTTGACATGGGGGCTGGCCGCGCTGGGGATTACCTTGAGTGCGATTGATTTCCGGAAGTTCCGGGTGATCGAGATGATTCTTTACCTGGGTATGGGCTGGAGTGTCATTTTCTCCCGGGAAGCGATTTCGACGAGCCTTCACCCCAATGGTTTGAAGCTGTTGCTGGCAGGCGGTATTGCTTATACTTTGGGTGCGGTTTTTTATGGAATCGGCTCGAAGAAGGCTTATATCCATTCCGTTTTCCATCTCTTCGTTCTCCTGGGCAGTTTCCTGCACTTCCTGAGTATTTTCCTTTATGTGATGTAAGATTTTAGGTGCTTACAAAGTATTACTTGGTAACAAAAAGTCTCTCGTGTGGAGGCTCTTTGTTTTATACTGAAGTTTAATTGAGTCATTAAGGAATAGGAATAATCGACATGGGTATGGACAAGTATCGTATTGATCCGGCTAAAGGTTTGGAATTTGGCATTTACACTTTGGGTGATCATATAGCGGATCCGGCTACAGGCATGAGGATCTCGCAGGAGCAGCGCATCCATGAAATCATCGAGCTGGCCAAACTCACGGAGCAAGCGGGTTTGGATTTTTTCAGTGTGGGAGAGAGTCATCAGGCCTACTTTACGACCCAGGCTCACTCTGTTATTTTAGGCGCGATCGCTCAAGCTACTGAAAAGATTAAGATCGCCAGTTCTTCTAGTATTATCAGTACCTCTGATCCGGTGCGGGTGTACGAAGATTTCGCCACGCTTGATTTGATCTCGCGAGGTCGTGCGGAGATCATCGGCGGCAGAGCCTCTCGAATCGGTCTGTTTAAACTCCTGGGCTATGATTTGAAGGATTATGAAGAGTTGTTCGAGGAGAAGTTCGAGTTGCTTTTGAAGATCAATGAAGAGAAGATCGTGAACTGGGCAGGCGAGTTTCGCAAGCCTTTAGTCGATGCGGAAGTCCTTCCTCGTCCGCAAAACGGATCGCTACCGATCTGGCGTGCCGTCGGTGGCGCGCCGGCCAGTGCAATCAAGGCGGGCCTTCAGGGCGTGCCGATGTTCCTGGCCATGCTGGGCGGTCCGGCCACGTCGTTCAAACGATCGGTTGATGCTTACCGCGAGGCTCTCGGCCAAGCCGGTCACGATCCTGCAGATTTCCCGATCGCGACAGCCGGTCTGTTTCATGTGGCGGAAAACACACAAGATGCCTTCCGCGAGGCCTATCCCTACATCAACGAAGGCCTTAAGCTGGTCAATGGACAGTCGTATCCGAAGCAGCACTTTGCCCAGGGGATGGATCAGCGTGACGTGATGAATGTCGGCAGCCCGCAGCAGATTATCGAGAAGATTCTTTACCAGTACGAGCTCTTCGGTCATCAACGCTACATCGCCCAGATTGATTTTGGCGGTGTGCCCTTTTCCACCTTGATGAAAACGGTTGATACGATCGGAAATGTGATTCTCCCCGCGGTGAGGAAGTACACCACGCCCCATAAGAAGGATAAAGAGTAAATGAATGTAGTCCTACTAGCCGCTTCCAAAATTGGGAGCAAAACAAGAACCGCCATCAACTATACGAAGGCAGAGTTTACGAGTAAGTACCCCGAGCATGAGCTGACGTTGATCGATTTGGCTAATCAGGATATGCAGTTTAGTGACGGTCGCGACTACCGCGAGTACGAGGGTGATACGAAGTTTGTGGCCGAGACGATAATGGAGGCCGATGCCCTTGTCATCGGGACGCCTATATTCCAGGCGTCAATTCCGGCGACCTTGAAGAATGTCTTTGACTTGCTGCCGGTGAATGCTTTCCGCGATAAGATCGCGGCCGTGCTTGTGACAGCGGGCTCCCCGAAGCATTATCTGATTGCCGAGCAGCAATTGAAACCCATTCTCTCGTATATGAAGGCAAAGTTAGTCGAGACTTATGTCTTTATCGAAGAGAAGGATTTTTATCGGAAAGAAATCATCAACGACGACATCATCTTCCGCATCCAGCGGCTGGTGGAGGATACCGTGGTGCTGACCGATACCTATGCCGGCATCCGGAAGGCTAAAGACGAGACGTACTGGTTTTAAATCAGCTATGGTATAATCATTTTATCTTTTCAAGGAGGTCTTGTTCATGTTAGATATCGCCTAGTTTCCGTTTGATACCTTCGGGTTTGAATATTGGGAGATTAGTATGCAATTATTAGAGTTGCGCGATATAAGCATGGGCTTTTCGGACCGGGAATTATTCACGATCGAAAAACTGGATATTTACACAGGTGAGCGAATCGGCTTGATCGGTGCCAACGGCAGCGGTAAGTCGACTTTTCTGCGTCTGTTGATGGGTGAAGAAAAGCCGCTTTCGGGTACGATCAAGCGCTTCGGGGACTGGCAGCAGTTTCGCCAGTTTGACGAAGCTTTTTCGGCGGATATGATCGCGGAAGCGGACATCGGTTTATGGGGCATCGCCTCACTATGGCAAAGGGATCCAATCACTTTATCCGGGGGAGAAAAAACACGCAGCCGCCTGGCTAAGGTGCTCGCCGCTCCGGGTGATATGCTCTTGCTGGACGAGCCGACATCTAACCTCGATATGGCCGGCATCGAGCAGTTATCGGCTTTCTTGTGGACACAGGAGAGTTTTATTCTGATATCACATGACCGTGCTCTGCTAAACGAGCATTGTACGCGGATCCTCGATATCAGGGAAGAGAGGCTTTTCGATTATCCCGGCAATTATGATAGCTATCTGGCCTGGCTGGCCGCGGATCTCCGGCGGCGCGAGGAGGCGTACGAGCAATATCGCGAAGAAGAAAGCCGGCTCACTCAGTTGAGTAAGGATTTACAATCGAAAGCCAAGAAGATTGCGAAGAAGCCGAAGGGTATGTCAGCGAGCGAAGCCAAACAGCGCGACTTCGTGGCTACCCATCGTTCGCAGGGCGGAAAAGCCAAGAGCATGGCAGCCGCTGCGAAGCATACGGAAAAGCGCATCGAGCAGTTGGATAAGAAAGATAAACCTCGCCAGACCTACGTCATCCGGCCCGATTTCACCTTGACGGATCCGCCGCGAAATAAGGTGATCGCCGAGGCTGCCGCACTGACGTTCGGATATGAGAAAGGCTCGCTGCTCTTCGACGAGGCGGAGTTTCGCTTAAAGCGAGAGATTCGGACGGCCTTAGTCGGGCCGAACGGTTGCGGAAAGACGGCGCTTTGTCGCTTGATCGTGGAGGGTCATGACGGGATTCGCTCGGTACCGAAGGCGCGCTACGGTTATTTCCGTCAGGAGATGGAGTTGATCGATCCCGGGAAAACGATCCTGGAGAATATGCGCCGTATTTCTTGCCAGAATGAGGAGATCGATCGTTCGATCCTGGCCCGGATGGGCTTCTTTCGCGATACCGTCCATAAGCAGGCGGCGGTCTTGTCCGGCGGGGAAAAGGTGAAGCTTTCCTTTGCCATGTTGTTTGTTTCCAATGCAAATGTATTGGTCCTGGATGAACCGACAAACTATTTGGATCTTCCGTCCCTGGAGGCGATCGAAGCGCTCTTGATGGATTATGAGGGGACGATGCTGTTCGTATCTCATGACCGGATGCTTGTGCGGCGTTTGGCCGATGAAGTCTGGTCAATCGAGAATGGAAAAATCATCGTGAAAAAGACCGCCGATATAGGGTAAGATAGGTGTAGAAATTGAGAGAGAGAAAAAAATGTTTCAGATCTATACGCATATCTTTTGGGATTTTGACGGAACCTTGTTTGACACGTATCCGATGATTGCCCGAGCCTTGCAAGAGACTTTTCGAGAAGAATTAAACGTGGAGGAGCCTGTCACTGAAATCTATGCCCGCATGAAGACAACGATTCGCCAGGCGCTGGCGTATTACCGTGAGAAGTACGAGCTGTCGGATGATTTTATCCGGCGTTACGAGGAACGGCGGCGTGCGTTTGAGCTGCAGGCCAAACCCTATGCCGGTGTGCATGAATTACTGGAGGAGCTGAGTAGACGCGGAGCGAAGCATTACTTGTATACGCATCGCGATTTATCGGCCGCGGAAATGCTCGCCGGGTATGAGCTGGATTCATATTTCGAGCAATTGATCACGGCGGAGGATGGTTTTCCATTTAAACCGGAGCCGGATGCGCTGGTAACGGTGATGAAGCAACTCTCCATTCCGAAGGAATCGGCCTTGATGGTGGGGGATCGCGAGATCGATGTGCTGGCCGGACGAAATGCAGGGATGGCGAGCTGTCTGATCGGATCTCCCGCGGAGTCTCTCGCGACCTATGTGGTACCGGATATAGCAGCCTTGGCGTCTTTGCTTTTATCTTCAAATGTTATCAATAGAAAGCAAGTAGAACAGCAATGAATGCAGAACAGAAAATTAATCGCCCCAATGTCCTCTTGATCATGGTGGATCAATGGCGCGGTGATAGTTTGAGCTACATGGGTCATGAACAGGTGGAAACACCCTACTTGGATACCTTGGCCAGCGGCGGCGTATCGTTCGACAGCGCTTATTCTGCCGTACCGACCTGTATCGCGGCGAGATCGGCTTTTTTCACCGGCTTGACACAGGCAAATCACGGTCGTGTCGGTTACGAGGAACATGTCTCCTGGAAGCAGTACCCGCAGATGATGGCCGAAGAGTTTGGGAAAGCGGGTTATCATACGCAAGCGGTCGGGAAGATGCATGTGTATCCCAGCCGTTATCGCTGCGGCTTCGATGATGTCCGCCTGCATGACGGTTTCCTTCATAGCCAGCGTGCGCATAACGCGAAGCATAACGAGCACAGCGATTATGTCGACGATTATATCCCCTGGCTGAAGTCCGAACTGGGCAACCGTGTCGATCTGATGGATATGGGCCTCGACTGCAACAGCTTTATCGGACATCCCTGGAACTACCCGGAGTACACCCATCCGACCAACTGGGTCACCGAAGAGAGCATCGATTTTTTGAGACGCCGCGATCCGACGGAACCATTCTTCTTGTTTGCGAGTTATCACCGGCCTCATGCGCCCTACGATCCGCCGCAGTCCTATTTTGATATGTATAGGGATGTCGAAGTACCGGATCCGCCGGTCGGAGACTGGGAACCCGAAGACGATGCAGGCGAAGGCTGGAATGCCATCACCTATGCGGGGGAAGTCCGGCCGCATCAATTCAAACGAGCCAAGCGAGCCTATTGGGCGAGCATGACGCATATCGATCATCAGATCGGCCGCTTGCTCTCGGAACTGGGCGATGCCGGTGTTGCGGGCAACACGGTTGTGCTCTTTGTTTCCGATCACGGCGATCTCCTGGGCGATCACCGCCGCTGGCGAAAGTCCAGTCCTCTAGAAGGGGCCAGCCGGATTCCGTTTATCATCAACGATCCGACCGGCCGCCTGGGCTTGAAGCGCGGCCATGTTTCCAAGCAATTGGTGGAGTTGCGCGACGTTCTCCCGACGTTATTGGAGGCTTGCCACATTGATATTCCGTCTACTGTAGATGGACATTCGGTTCTGCCTTATATCAAGCAGGATCCGAAGCCGGACGAAATTCGGGAGTATCTGCATGGCGAACACCGCATGATGCATTACAGTTATCACATGATCCGCCATACCAATGGCATGAAGTACGCCTGGTTTGATCAGACCGGCGAGGAACTGCTCTTCGATTTGCGCGAGGATCCCCAGGAACTTCATAACTTGATGGAGGAAGCCAAGGCGGATGGCAGTCCTTATCATGAAGAGCTGTCGCGACTTCGCTCCTATTTGATTGAAGAACTGAAGGACAGAGAAGAAGGTTTCGTCCAAGACGGGCAATTGATCGTAGGGCGTCCCGGCGTTAGCAGCCTCAAGAACAGCTATTTAGCGAAATAAATCTACCTTTTGAGGAGAAAAAAAGATGTCCGGCCGCATGTCTAATCGTGCAGCCGGACATCTTCTTCTTGAGGCTTTAGTGATCCGTCGGCCAGTGACGTTTTAAGTAGCGCAAACGATGCAGGAGGAAGTGCATTTGATAGATCTCCTTGGGTTCGGGCTTGTAATCCGGATGAGAGAAAGCTGATTGTTCGGCGAGTCGCTCCGCTTCGCGCAACAGGTCGGCGAGACTTTTCTCGACGAGCGAAGAAGCGATTTCCCGCTTGAGCAGTGGTAAGCGTTTAAAGACCTCTTCGAGCTCGCGGCGCCATGTACCGACTAGTTTGGGATCGGACCAGCGATCCATGAGGCTTTGTGTTTTGCGCGGTTTATTTTCATAAATGACGCGTTTTTCCTCGAGTTCTTTGGTGCGGGCTTGTTTGCGAGCGGCTTCCTCGTTCAGGAATTCGACGAAGGGCGAAGGTTTATACGAACTCTGGACCTTCGGTTTATAGAAATCATGCTCCGGTGCCTTGTAATCGTCGCCTTGCTTTCGGATACGGCGTCTTTCTCGCCATTTGGCCAAGGCTTCCGCGCGATGTTTGGCGCCGTCGAGACGCTTCAGCTCGGTCCGGATTTCCTGCCAATACATCAGGAGCAGCTCGCGTGGCGGCCCGGTCTCGGGGAAGTACCAGCTGCCTTGTCCTTCATCTTCGCCTTTCCGGCGATGTCCTTTCGCAATATGGCGGATCGCCCAGGTCGGTTTGGATAGCTGGAGACGATGCTTCAGCTGTTTGATGTAGCCTAAGGCCAACAACACGGCGAATAAGATAACCAGGATTACGATGACCGCAATCAAACGCCAATCGATCAGGTCTGTGATACCGCGATCGATTTCTTCGT
>LSQX01038727.1_pt1 | contig 11697 bp, 7 predicted proteins | sample 654561 | NCBI WGS metagenome assembly LSQX01 (sample SAMN04489861, study PRJNA283612) | anaerobic digester metagenome | isolation source: 4 biogas reactors fed with cattle manure at either 37C or 55C with and... | place: Denmark: Kongens Lyngby | collected 2014 | reverse complement strand
CTATAGTGTTGAACCGGCCTTACTCCAAAAGGAAGAACTAGGCCGGCAGGAAGGTGCTGACGACGCCTTCCCACAGGGGCGCCTCTCCCGCTACGCCTGGGGAGAGGATTATCATCGGGTTATGGTCCCCCGGCTTCAGGAGCTTGCGAATTTTTTGGAAAATGTCCTTCCCGGAACTAGGTGCCGGGTCATGGTGGACTCAGGCCCCTTGCTGGAAAAAGCCTTGGCCTATAGGGCGGGATTGGGCTTTTTTGGGTGGAATTCGTGTATTATCACAGACCAGTTCGGTTCCTGGGTGTTTCTTGGTATACTCCTGACAACAGTTCCTCTATCCCCTGACCCCTTTCAGCCCAGGACCTGCCGGGAGTGCGGTCGCTGTATAGAAGCCTGTCCCACCGGTGCCATTGCTGCTCCCTACGTGGTAGATCCCACGCGATGCCTTTCTTACGTTACACAGGCCCGGGGCGTAGTGCCGGAGGAGTTCCGGATACCTATGGATGACCGCCTTTTTGGGTGTGATACCTGTCAAGCAGTTTGCCCCCATAATGCCGCTCCGGAATGGGGAAATCACCAGGAATTCTTCCCCCACCCAAAGATCGGCACCGCACCGTCGTTGGAAATGGTGATGGGTCTTACCAACAAGGGTTTTCGGTCAACCTTCGGTCAGACAGCGGCCGGCTGGCGGGGAAAGAAAATTCTCCAGCGCAATGCTGCTATCAACCTGGGAAACAGCGGAAGCCCCAGGGCAGTCCCCTTATTGAAAAAGGCCCTGACTGATCCGTCAGAGCCGGTGAGGGTGGCAGCTAAGTGGGCCCTAGCCCGTATAGGTGAACCTGATGCTAGAATCTGAGCCCAAAAAGACTAGATAAGTATCTCCCCACAGGCCCCACCAGGTCTACCCAACACGTGTACAGAAGGCCTGTAGCCCTAGTGATGCTTAAAGCTAATCCAGCCAGCACCACCACCAGAAACACAGCCAGCTCCCGCCAGAGCTTGCGTCTAATTAATCCCGGCGCTTCGTAATACACAATGACACCAAAGACCAGTATTATCCCCAGCACGCTGCCCAAGAGACATCACCTGCTACTTTCCTAAGCGAACCTCAAGCTCGATCAAGCCTGAACGCCGGAGCATAGTCTTTACCTCAACCTTGACCTCCAGTTCTTGAAAACCTTTATCGTTCCAGTCTTCTTTGAACTGCTTCCATGCCTTGGGATGAAATCTGTGGAAAGCTTCGCCAAAGCCGAAAATATCGGAGCCAAACTCCTTGGCCCTTTTGATAACCGCCTCAACCTCATTCTTGATCACAGTGGCCATCTGCCGTTCGATGGAAAGGACCGAAGGCGCAATACCCTCTGGGTTAACAAAAATATTTTCCCTATCAGCGAAGTTGCCCATGGCCTCGATCTGAATTATCACCCTCGGTTTTCCATCTACTACTTCTGTCCTGAGCTTGCTGTTAGCCCTAACCAACTCCACCGATAAGAATTTATCCCGCTCATTGGGCTTCTCTACAACAATTACGCTGCTTTGGGTGTTGCCCTTGATCCAGTTAAATCCCCGGGTCTCAGCTTTGTTCAGCCATCCCACAAGTTTGGTCCCTCTAAATACAGCGGCTCCGGTTATGCGGGGAGCCTTAGAAATAGTTCCCCTCTCCAAACTACCCCTGGATTCGTCTTCGGAGACCAAGTCTATGATCTCTGCCCTAATAGCTATCGGTTCCAGGCCCTCTGCCGCCAAGGCCCGATCAAAGAGCGCGACATCTACATCAACCACTGTCGAAAGTTTTTCTACGCCGTTTAGCACGATTCCCACAACACCCTGCGAAGGGACCCTTTCCAATGGCACTTCGGCCTGCAGGAAGTTGGCTCCAGTATCCCCCTTACAGACAGCCACCTTCGTCGAGCGCCGCATTTCTGGATCCCGAAAAAAAGCATCTAGTACATCCTCCACTCCTTCACGGGCAATGTCTTCTCCAAACACCAACAGGCGGTTGTGGGCCCAGAACAGCTGGCGGGAGGACTGGGAAGCGAAATTGCGCAGGGCATCAAAAACGTTGTATCCGGTAGCACTTACTTGCCAGACTGCTCTCTCTAATGAGCCGCCCCCCTGACTAGTCGCCGCCAAAGCCGAGGGTCTCGCTAGCTCGACGGTCAGTTGAATTTTGTTCGGCTCCACCGCCTTATCCACAGCAACTGCCTGGACAAATGCCAGCCTTTCTATCTCCCTACGGCTCCAGCATCCTCCCAAAACCACGGGGATAACAAGGAGCAGTGCCACCAGAATCACTCTCAACCTTCGGCTCACATTTGGCCCTCCTCTCGGCGGCTGGGCCTTACCGCCTGGCGAATGAGGGCCCCGATGTATAAGACAACAGGAATGGCGTAACAAACCAGGATACCCAAGGGACCAAATTTAGTTGCAGTAAAAAACTGCAAAGCATCGAAGACGGTGCTGAACAACCAAACCCCGAAGGCAGCTACTAGGGCTCCTACAGGATATGCCAGGGATTTCATCTCAGACAAGTTGAAAAGCTGGGCAATGGCTAACATAGCGGCCCACAAAAACACGGTTTGCTTAACGCCCGCACCCAATGTCCAGGCAACCAACGGGATCACCTCTACCCGCTCGACAACAAAGGCAAGTTCAATTGCTCTGCTCAGGCTGAAAGCCGGTAAAATAAGGCTTTCCATCACAGGTCCAAAGACCAAGGCAATCATGATGGAAAGCCAGGTGAATAGAAAACCCGAGACCAAGACGGTAGTCACTGCCAAGCGACCGGTATCTTTTTTTTCATCCAAATAGGGAAAGAGCATAGTCATAACCAACAGTTCACCGAAAATGGCAAAGGAAGAGAAGGTTGCCTCCACAATCGACCCCCAGCCATACGCCGCTATCGGCAGCAGATTGAAGAAATCAACTATATTGAACGGAAGCACTAGTATCAACACCAGAAGGAAAATGACAATGGGAAAGACGATATCTGCTGCCCGCGCGAGAACCTCCAGACCGCAGCGGGCACAGTTCGCGGAAAGGGCCGTTAGGGTAGCGATAAACACGATTAAGGGCGTCTCGGGCATAATGGTTGTCACATAGGCATCGGCGGCCACCCGAGCTGCGTGGGCTGACTGCTGAATGAAGTAGACGATCAGCACAAGTCCCACTAGTCGCCCAAGCCAGGGTCCAAGAATATCCTGGCTGTACTCAATGATGGTCTTGCCTGGGAACATCTTGGCAAGATGTACTAAGATTAGGGCCCAAGGAAGGACAAGAATCGTTGAAATCAAGACAGCGATCCAAACATCGTGCCCTGCATCAGTGCCGGAAATGGTAGGTGCCTCGATCAGAGCAGCTAAAATCCGGGTCAGCACTGTTAATGCTACAAACTGCTTACCGCTGATTTTCCCACCTTCAAGGACAGCCAAGACACTCTCCTCCTATCAACCAACTGATAAAACACTAGTTATCATCCTGCTTAGGCGGCTGTGGTCTTTGCCGGGGACTTTGCCGTATATACTCTTGCTTTACCAGTGACTTGGGCCTGGTATCCATCTGCCAGAGAGGTAACCGGACTACAGTATCCTTCCACTCAGAAAGGATCATAGGTGCCAGGGGAGTAAGGTACGGAACCCCAAAGGATCGAACGGCGCAAAGGTGAATCAGTATGGCTGCTAGACCCATGATTACTCCAAAAAGCCCCAAGGTTCCGGCTAGGATGATCATGGGAAACCGGAGTAGATGAACACTGATGGACATGCTGTAAATGGGACTGATAAAAGAAGCAATGGCCGTTGCCGCAACAACTATAACCAGGGCCGGTGATACCAAACCCGCCGAGACAGCTGCTTCTCCTAGGATTAGGGCACCGACGATGCTGATGGTCGGTCCAATGGCCTTGGGCAGCCTAATCCCAGCCTCCCGCAGCAGCTCAAAGGAGAATTCCAAAAACAAAGCCTCAAGAATGGCGACAAAGGGAACCCCCTCCCGCTGGGCCGCAATACTCAAGGTCAAAGACGTAGGAAGTAGCTCTTGATGAAAGTTTGTGATAGCCACATATGTTGACGGCAAAGTCAGGGCCAGGAAAAAGGCAAAGGCCCGAACGGCTCTTATAAAGGAACCCGTGAAAGCCCGCTCATAGTAGTCTTCGGCAGCGGTCAAGAAGGTTGCAAAAGTCGCCGGAATAACCAAGACATAGGGAGTACCATCGATAATTATGGCCACCCTTCCCTCCAGCAAACCGGCGGCCACTTTGTCTGGACGTTCGGTTCTGAGGATTGTGGGGAAGGGAGAATATGGAGCGTCTTCAATGAGCTCTTCTATGTAACCGCTTTCGAAAACAGCATCGATCTCAATGGATTTGATCCGCTGCCTGACTTCCTCCACCAGTCCGTCATCTACTATTCCCTTAATATAGGCGATGGTCACTATGGTATTGGTAACCGCCCCCACCTTGAAGTCCTCAAACCACAGTAAGGGAGATGCTATCGTGCGCCGCAGCAGGGTCGTGTTAACTCGGCGGTTTTCCACAAAGGCATGCTGGGGTCCCCGGACAGCAATTTCAGTGGTCGGCTGCTCCACATTCCGCTCAGACCACCCCTTGACTTCACAGGCTAGGGCCTTGGTTACGCCGTCAATGAGCAAGACAGCATGTCCCCTGACCAGATAATCTAGAACTTCCTCAAGCTCCGCCACTTCATGGACTGAACTTAAGAGCAATACCTGCTGCTTAATAAGGGCAAAAAGCTCATCTCTATTCAGATGATCTCCATACTTTTCCTCCGGCAGCCTCAAGCCTTTTTCAAGAACGGGTCCAATGAGTCCATTCATAAGGGCTTCTGAGCCCACCATGCCGTCAACGTGGACCACCATAATGGGCACCTTTAGTTCACGGCCGAACATAAGATGGCGAAAGGTAAGATCTGAGCTGTCGCCTAAGATCTGTTTCAGCCTGTCCTCATTCTCCTTTAAGTCAGGGACCAGTTCCTGGGATTTGATAAAATCGAAAAGCTCACTTAAGGTTGCCCCCGCAAAATCTTGGGGCTTGGGCGTCTTTTTCCTGCGCCTGAGTCTTCGCCACACCCTGCTGATCAACGAAACCACCAGACCTTTTTCCATTCTGGTTCTTAGATTGCCCCAAATAACCCCCATTATTTATTCCCGTTAGGATTTTATCCGCCGACAGGATCTTTCATCCTTTTTGCCCTTGACAACACAGAATTTACAGTGTAATATGTCATCAAACTTCATCATTTGTTGTGGGAAGGAAAGACTTTGATGGGGAAGATCGCCGCAGCGAACCGACCCTTAGCGAGCAGGGGATGGTGAAAGCCCTGCGGGAAGGGTGCGGCGAGTGGGCCCCGGAGTCGCAGGCCGAACGGTTCCCCCATGGGCGGTTAACTTAGTAGGTTGAGCCGGCAGCCCCCGTTACCGGGCAGGGGTATCGCCCTTTGTAGGCGGTTATCACACCCAGCTGGCCGGGCCCAGCTAGCTGGGAGCTTACATAAGAGGCCGTACCCTGGAAAAGTGGGATAGGCATCAGTCTATCCAATTAGGGTGGCACCACGAGCATAAAGCTCGTCCCTTTAGGGACGGGCTTTTTTGTTAGGTAAAGACTTTCAAGGCAGCTGCCGCAGAGGTCCACCCGCTCAGCAGTAAGCCCCCGGCCATGGCCTAGACTTCCTCCAACAGCTTTTTCAAAAGAGGAGGTATTTCCATGCTGAGAAACCTAAGACCCAAGGCAAATGTGATGTTGTGCGGAGTTTTGGTAGCAGCTTTACTCCTTCTTGTGGGAACAGCAGCTTTGGCTGCCAAGGACCTTCCCCCCATCAAGATCGGAGCAGCAGGCCCCTATACCGGCGATGTCTCCAAGATTGGTCTTGATGGCCTAAATGCCATCAAAATGGCTGTTGAAGAGGCCAACGCAGCCGGCGGCATCGGCGGGCGGATGATTGAAATCGTGGAGGCAGACGATGCTGCTGACCCATCCAAGGCGATTATCGTGGCTGAGATGCTGGCTATGGACCGCAACGTCATCGGCGTAGTCGGGCCCATGAACAGCGCCACAGTCCAGGCAGCCCTTCCTACCTATCAGCGGGCAGGTCTTGCCATCATCAGCCAGTCGGCCACCTATCCCAAGCTGACAGAAATGGGCTATAACATAATGTTTCGCATCTGCCCCAGGGATGATGCCCAGGGTCCTGCAGCTGCCAGGTTTATTGTCGAAGAACTAAAGGCGGAGAAGATCTACATCATCGATGATAAGACCACCTACGGTCAAGGATTAGCCGACCAGGTAGAGCCGGCCCTTAAGGCCGCCGGTACTGAGGTACTCAGGGGGCAGATCGACATGGCCGACAGGGACTTCTCCCCCATCCTGACTAGAGTCAAAGCAGCCGAACCTGACCTGGTCTATCTAGGACTCGCTAACCCAGCTCAGGCAGCCAGTCTGATTAAACAAGCAGCCGGCCTCGGCCTTGATGTTACCTTTATGGGCGGTGATGGACTTAAGGAAAAGGACCAGCTGATTGACGGTGCAGGGGGCCTCGCGGAAGGAATGTATGTTACCTCCATCGGTAAAGACATCCGAGAGGTGCCGGAGGCACAGGCCTTTATCGAGAAATTCGAAGCAAGGTACGGCGCGATGAGCGTCTTTGGAGGTCAGTCATACGAAGCTGCCAATATCCTCATCGACGCAGCCCGGAGAGCGGCTGCAGACCCCATGGCAATCAATAGAAATAACGTCCGGGAAGCCATCAGCAAGACCAGTGGATATGAAGGGATCTTGGGCTTTCCCATCGGCTTCGACTCTAAAGGCGATGTAGTCGGTGCCAGTATCTTTGTCTACCAGGTACAGAACGGCGAATTCGTGCCGGTAGCAGAGTATTCCGCCAGCGTGTCAGGTAATTAGTTGACAGCCGGCAGGCGCCGGCCAAGGAAATGTCAACTGCAGGGTAAGGGGTGTGGTCGCTGGTGAAAGTTCAGGGGCGGCCGCACCGCCTAAGGAGAGGTGAAGATAATGGAACAGCTCATCTGCCAGATTCCGCAGCAGATAGTCAATGGGATCACCCTCGGCAGTGTATACGCCCTCTTGGCTTTAGGTTACTCCATGGTGTATGGGGTCCTTCGAATGCTCAATTTCGCCCATGGAGATGTCTTCATGGTAGGTGCCTTTACCGGCTGGGGTGTCTTGATGCTCTTTATCAAGGAGGGCCAAGTTGCTTTGCCCATGCTGGTTTTGGCTGTCATGGTCCTGGCAGCCATTGGGGCTACGGCAGTATTGGGTGCTGCTATAGAGCGGTTTGCTTATAGGCCCTTACGGGGCGGATCCCGCCTAGTCACCCTCATCTCTGCCTTAGGCGTTTCCATCATCCTGCAGAACGCTGCCATGATCCTCACCGCGGGTAGAGCCAAGACCATTCCTACAGAACTTCTCATCCCCCAGGACCTGGTAATTCGCTTTGCCGGGGCTACTATCTCGGCAACCCGCTTGGCAATGGTTGTGGTTTCAGTGATTACCATGATCCTCCTAGATGCCGTGGTACGCAAGACCAAGTTGGGTAGGGCCATGCGGGCAACCAGCCAAGACAGCGAAGCTGCGGAATACATGGGAGTCAACACATCTAAGGTAATTGCCGTGACCTTCATCATCGGCTCAGCGCTAGCTGGACTGGCTGGAGTTATGATTGGACTCTACTACACCCAGGTTGATTATATGATCGGTTTTTCAGCCGGCATGAAGGCCTTTACAGCAGCTGTCTTAGGTGGTATCGGCAGCTTCCGAGGTGCAGCGGCAGGAGGGCTCCTTTTGGGGCTGGCTGAGAGCTTCGGTGTGCTTATCGCTCCCCCTGTTTATAAAGATGCCATAGTGTTTGCAGTCTTGATTCTTACTCTCATCCTCCGGCCCTCGGGGCTTTACGGAAAACCCAGTGCATCGCGGGCATAAAGAGTTCTATCGATAGAATTGTAGAAAGGCGGGCATCGCCCATGGTTGTAGATTGTAAGAACAACAAGGGTCTAAATGAGAAGGCCTCTCAGGACCGCTCTAGAGCGTTTGAGCTTAGGGAGTCCCTGACACGGCTGCGGGAGCAGGTTGGGAATCATTATTATCTGGTGCGGATTTTGGTATTCTTAGGCTACGCCCTGCTCCTCCCTATTCCCCTTATCACCCGGGATTACTATCTCATCCGGGTAGGGGGATCGGTCGGCATTTATCTTATGCTGGCAGCCGGCCTTTCCATCGTGGCAGGTCAAGCGGGACTCTTGGACCTAGGTTATGTGGGCTTTTACGCAATTGGAGCCTACACTTACGCGCTGCTCGCTTCACCCCAGTTCGGCATCCATCTGCCTTTCCTAGCAGCAGCTTTTGCCGGTATCATTGCAGCTGTGATTGCTGCCTTGGCAGTCAGCATTCCTACCCTTCGTCTCCACGGCGATTACTTAGCCATGGTGACCCTGGGTTTCGGCCAGATCGTGCGGATCCTGCTGAACAACATGGACCGCCCCATCAATATTACCAACGGTCCCAACGGTATTGTGGCTATCGATCCACCCCGAATTTTTGGATACACCTTCGCTTCTCTAGAATCTCAATATGTACTCATCTGGGTTGTTGCTGTAGCTGTCCTCATTGGGGTGTCGCGGCTTGCGGGATCCAAGATTGGGAGAGCTTGGAATGCCCTGCGGGAGAATGAAGTTGCAGCTGCCTGCATGGGTGTTGATGTCAAGGGTTACAGGATCGCTGCCTTTGCCGGTGCAGCGGCCATCGCCGGCTTAGCGGGAGCCCTCTTCGCCTCTTGGCAAAGGGCAGTCTTTCCCCAAAACTTCACCATGACGGAGACTATCACCCTTTACTGTATGATCGTCCTGGGCGGAGTCCGCAGCGTACCTGGTATCATGCTGGGGGTTTTGCTGCTGCAGGTCCTGCCTGAAGCTCTGCGGGCCTACAGCGTCTACCGCATGCTGATTTATGGCTTTGCCCTGACCTTGCTGGCCATCTTCCGTCCCCAGGGCCTAGTGGGAGTTGGCGAGAAGCTAATCGGCATCAATCCCAGAAAACTGCAGCTGGTAGAGGCCGCGGTAGGTGGCAGCAGTGCTCCGTCGGCTAGAAACGGCAAAGCTGCGGCGGGCGTAGCATCTGATCAGAAGGATTTCCATACCGCCCCAGCCCATGTTCCAGCCCTAGAACTTGAGGGACTGACCTGTACCTTTGGCGGGCTAACGGCCCTTTCCAACGTAAGCTTGTCTGTCAAGCAGGGAGAGATTTTGGGCATCATCGGACCCAACGGCGCCGGCAAAACGACTCTTTTTAACTTGGTTACCGGCCTCATCAAGCCCACCAGCGGTGATATTCGACTCTATGGAGAGTCAATTGTCGGCAAGGCTCCCCACGAGGTGGCCCAGCTGGGCGCTGCCCGGACTTTTCAGAATATCCGTCTGTATGAAACCCAAAGCGTTTTAGAGAACGTCTTAGCCGGGTGCCACCTGCGCCACCGGGCGCTGCTTCCGGAAATCCTCTTTAGGTCCAAGTCCCACCTGCGTAAAGAGACCGAGACTATCAGCTATGTACGAGGGATCCTGGATCAGGTGGAATGCGGCTTAGCTGAACGTGAAGCTGCTCAAGTGGCTGAGCTTTCTTATCCTGACAAGCGGCGGGTTGAAATGGCCCGGGCCCTGGCAACGGGAGCCAACTTAATCCTCCTTGATGAGCCGGCGGCGGGAATGACCGCGGAGGAAATTGCCCAGCTGGCCGATGAAATTGTGCTTCTCAAAGAGAGGGGTTACACAATCGTAGTAATTGAACATCATATGGATCTCATCACCTCGGTATGCGACCGTGTGGTGGTACTAAATTACGGTGAGAAGATTGCGGAGGGCAAACCCGAGGAAATCGCCGAGAATCCAGAAGTCATTCAGGCATATTTTGGCAGCTCTTTCGGACCAAGTGACGGTTCAGCCCCGAGCTTAAGTCTCATGGAAGGAGCACTAAATCCGGCACCCAGCGCAGCAGCCAAAGAAAGCGCTGTGAGTATCCTGACTGCAGATAATGGAACTGGCTCAAAAGCGAAACCGCTCCTTAAGCTTGTGGACGTACATGCCGGGTACGGATCGGCCAAAGTGCTCCAGGGAGTTGAGCTATGTGTTTATCCCGGTGAGGCGGTAGCCCTCTTGGGCTTAAATGCCGCGGGCAAGAGCACAACTCTAAAGACCATTACCGGTAGGCTCCGTCCAACTCAAGGAGAAATCTACTTCCTTGACCAGAGGATCGACGGCCGTCCCACCTATGAAATAGTCCGAATGGGAATGGGCGTTGTTCCCGAAGGCCGCCGAATCCTGCCGGAACTGACCGTCATGGAAAACCTAGACCTGGCTGCTGACTCCCTTCCCCGGGGCGAGGCCCTTGCCGGTATTGAACACGCCTTTGACTTCTTCCCCGTCCTTGCCGAGCGGCGCTTCCAGCTGGCCGGCACCCTTTCAGGAGGAGAGCAGCAGATGTTGGCAATCGCCCGAGCTTTGGTCACGTCGCCCCGCCTAATCTGTATGGATGAACCATCCATGGGACTTGCACCCATCATGGTAGAGCGGGTCATAAGTGCTGTCTTAGAAATTAATAAAGCCGGCACTGCGGTGTTGTTGGTTGAGCAAAACGCCAGCGCGGCGCTGTCTATTGCCGATAGAGCATACTTCCTTAAAGACGGCAAGATCACCGCAGCTGCTGAGGCAGATCAAATCCTGATGCAGGATCTGCAGTTAATGTAGGAGCGGGCCTATGACGCCACCCTCCCCGGCTGTATAATCCTGGATGAATCGAGGAAATACTTAGCTGTAGAGTTGGTTGCTAGGCTTCATCAACTTAACGTAAGCAACACATTTAGAAGTGCCAACCTGAAGCTAAGGCAGACGCTTCAGCATATGCAGGATCAGAAACACAGTATGGTGCCCAGAGCCGCATCAGGCAAGATATACTCCCGTAGGCCCTGGCACCTGCTGCCGGAGAGTCAAATCCAGTGTAAGTCAGTTATAGAGGGAGGTAATGTAATGGCAGAGGACTGCAAAAACCAGTGCCCAATAGCCAATCTCTCTGAAGCAGAGGTGAAATCCCTTACCGCCTGGGAACAGGAGCTTTCCCAGGCCACCGGTCAGAAGATAGCATTGGTGGCATATAAGGTCGAATAGGACGAAGAAAGCGGCGGGAGGCCCTACAGGACGCAACACCCGCCGTTTCTTGTTCTAATCAGTAACCAAGAGTGCGACTACAAGTCGTGATTGGTCCCGCCATCCACACCATGTTTCTTTCGGGTCATGGGCCAGCGTGGGGCGCGACTCAGCCAATTGGTGGAGAGACGGGAGTTTCAACGCACGCTCCCGCGTGGGGCGCGACGCTTCGATCTTGTAGTATTGATGAATTTAACGAGTTTTAACCCACGCGCCCGCGTGGGGCGCGACCTCGCTCCTACCGGGTACCCCTGGGGACGGCAGTGGTTTCAACCCACGCGCCCGAGTGGGGCGCGACAACACTGCGGGCTAAGGGGCGTTCCACACGGTTTGTTTCAACCCACGCGCCCGCGTGGGGCGCGACCCGGCTGTGCTCTTTGCGACAACCGAAGCGGTAAGTTTCAACCCACGCGCCCGCGTGGGGCGCGACGTCTTGCAGCCATGTAACAGAGCCGGTCCAAGAGGTTTCAACCCACGCGCCCGCGT
>LSQX01140909.1_pt1 | contig 11698 bp, 7 predicted proteins | sample 654561 | NCBI WGS metagenome assembly LSQX01 (sample SAMN04489861, study PRJNA283612) | anaerobic digester metagenome | isolation source: 4 biogas reactors fed with cattle manure at either 37C or 55C with and... | place: Denmark: Kongens Lyngby | collected 2014 | reverse complement strand
TATTGCTAAAAAGAGTATTATCCTGTTCATGATTGTTTGGTTTTTCATTTTCCAGTGCTAAATATCAAATCACCTCTTTCATCCACAAGGCGTGTATCTTTTGTGCAATGTATTTAATTTAGAGGTCTAATATTCCGAAAGTCTGGTTATAAGGAATTCTGATATTAATTATCTCAAATTTTGGGCTAATGCCAGTTTTTAAAGCTTTTAATGTATTTAAAGACCTTTTATCAGATGTTATGAAATGAGTAACAGCTTTATCAAGGTCTGCTTGAGCAAATAATTTTGAATCATTGGGTATTATTGCTCTTGGGAGAAGTTTTTTACCTGCTGTTTTATTATGAGTAAAAATTATTTGAGCGAATTCTCCGGTTTTTTCAGCGTGATTTAAATTAAATGGGATAATTTGAATGTCTTTTAGGGGTAAATCTTCAAGTTTTCCCAAAACACAATATTCAGCAATTGAAATGGTTGAAACTTTTAAAACAATATCGTTTTCTAAAAAATATTTGTAATATAAAAGGGCATTTTCGTGTAATTCATCCTCATCATTTAAAAGACGAATAAAGAAACTTGTATCAAGTAATACACTATGCTTCATAACCTCCTCTCATATTATTTATCCATTTATCCGGGTCAATATCTTTCCAGTTCTTTTTGGCTTTTGAAATAAGATTTTTGAGATATGAGGCGTCAAACTTGGGGTTATAATTTATTAATTCTATCAATCTCAATGTTTTAGTGTCAATTTCTCCGGTTTCAATGTTTTGTATGCCAATTGCTCTCACACCAAAGTTTTTATAAAGTAAATTTTCTTCACGTTCTTTTAAAAATTCTTCACCCGTCTCAATTGTAAGGTATCCGTAATCTTCTGTATCCAAATGAATATTAGCTTTACTTTTTCCACCGGCATCCTTTAATATTCCATAGAAATAAAATTCAGCATCAACCCAAATGTTTTCAGTTCTATAGTATTTTGTATCCGGTGAAATTTGCAATTCATAGTTTTTCTTTATTGAAGTCTTTATTTGAAACTCATAATTTTTCTGTAAAGATAAATTCTGAATGTTTTCTATAGCACGCGCAGTTTTTAAATCCAAAAAATCAATTGATTGGTTTTCATTAACCTGGCTTAAAATGGCACTAAATCCAATAATTGTTTGTATTGATGTTTTGAAAATATGCTTAACAGAACCCTCTTGAATGTCATATGTAATTAAAGGTCTTTCTTTTTTATTGTTTGGAAAAAGCAAATCTTCAACATTGTGTAAAAGTGATGAAATCTGTTTAATGTCATAGTTATCAGGCTTTAATTCCTGATTCCCTGACTTACCAATTACTCTAAATTCTATTTCCCCTATCTTTTCCATAGAACAAATTTAAAAATTACTTTTTAAATGCTGTAATGTTTTTCGAATTCAATATGTTGCAGATTTATAATATTGTAATTTATGAAAAAAATTTTGATCCTTATCCTTTACCGTTCGCTTCAGCGAACGGATAATTTAATCTCTTCAAAAGTTTCAAATTCCCCCATAAAATTATAATATTACAGCTAAAAACCATTATGAAGAAATATAACATTGCAATTGCATTTGTCTGTCTTCTTGGCAGCATGAATATATTTAGTTTATATAATATTTCTGCAGCCAATCTAAATCCCCGTAAAGACATTGTCAGTGAAACAGATACATCAATATGTCTTCAGGTAAAAGAGAACTTTTTGCAGATTGACTTTGTAAATCCCTCTGTTTTCAGGATCAGGATGAATAATGAAAATAATTTCCCTGAAGGCGGAATGGTACGGTATGGTATTGTAAATACTGCGTGCAGCAATCATAAGGTAAAGGTCAGTAATGAAAGGAATTTCATTGAGCTGAGCACAGATTCGGCAAGGCTGAATGTTGATAAGAGAGATGGTTCTGTCAAACTGTTTGACAATAAAGGCAACCTTGTAACTGGCAATGACCAGCCGCCGGCACCACGAATGGAAGACGGATTTGAATTGTCTTTTCAACTGACTGATAATGAAAGGTTGTATGGTTTTGGTGATGAATCGCGGGAACAGTTAAACAAACGGGGACATAAAAATCAGATCATGATCAAGAACCGGGATTCTTATGCACCGGTTCCTTATGTTATGAGCACCGGAGGCTGGGGACTGTTTTTAAATACGACAATGATCCATTCATTTGATGCAGGGGCAACAATTAAAAACCGCTTGTCATTTAGTTCAGAAAAGGGGATAATTGACTATTACCTGATTTCAGGGAGTTCGATGTTGAACATGCTTGATAAGTATACAGATATAACCGGTAAGCCTCATCTTTTGCCTAAGTGGGGCTACGGAATGACCTGGGTATGCGATGAAAGGGGCGTCAGGGCGAGAGATGTCCTCTATGAGGCGTATGAGTTCAGAAGACATGACATTCCCTGTGATGTCATCGGACTGGAGCCTGACTGGATGGAGAAGCATTATGATACTTCAACAAAAAAGGAGTGGAGTAAGGAGCGTTTTCATATCCCTTTCTGGTTAAGACATACCGGCAGGGCTACTTTTGCAGATGCTCTGAGGGAAATGGGGTTCAGGATGAGCCTGTGGCTTTGCACTGATTATGATTTTAGTGAATATGAGGAGTATCTGTTACAGAACCAAAGAGGAGGAGGCAGTTCATCTGAAATACAGGGAACCAGGGAAAAGCGGACAGGCCAGAATGAAGTTGTTATCCTTGATACCCTGCTGGGTGATAAGATGATAACGCAAAAAGCTGATCAGGAAAAGGATATTGAGCCGTGGTTTGACCATCTGGAAAAATTTGTGGATGACGGTGCATCGATGTTTAAACTTGATGGTGCCGGACAGGTAACGCTGAAGCTTGACCCTGAACGCAGATGGGCTAATGGAATGGATGATTATGAAATGATTAACCTTTATCCTTTGTTATACAGTAAACAGATGCATTATGGATTTAAAGAGCATACCGGCAGAAGGGCTATGATATTCACTGTAGGTGGTTATTCGGGAATACAGCGTTTTTCGGCTACATGGGCAGGGGATACTGGTGGAGGTCCGGGGCCAATGGTATCACTTATAAATCACGGCTTTAGCGGTCATTCGAATGTGTGTACCGATATGCAGACTCACTCGCCGGCAGGAATACATTTTGGTTTCTTTCAGCCTCTGACACAGGTACTGGGATGGCATATGTACGTTCAACCATGGTTTCTGGGAGAGAAATCACTGGCAATGTTTAAAGATTATTCTCACATACGCTACAGCCTGGTTCCTTATATATATTCCACTGCGCATGTAGCATCAGAAAAGGCAATTCCTATGATGAGGGCACTCTCATTAATATATCCTGATGACCTGCAGTGTGATAAATATGTTAATCAGTATCTGTTCGGAGATGCATTGCTTGTGTCTGCTTTCGACTCTGTGGTCTATTTACCTGAAGGTGAGTGGATAGATTACTGGACCGGCAAGCACTATGACGGCAGGCAGGAGATAGCTTCTGAATTTCCTGAAGACAGGGGAGGGCCTCTGTTTATTAAAGCAGGGTCAATTATACCAACACAGAAAGTGAGGAGTAATATAGGGACGTCCACTCCTGATGAGATAATCTGGGAGATATATCCGAAAGGGAAATCGGAATTTACGCTTTATGAAGATGATGGTGAAAGTTATAAATACCTTGACGGAAATATTGCCCGCACAACTGTTGAGTGTATAGAGAACAATAGCAGTGTTGAAATAATTATCCACCCCCGAACCGGCCGGTATGACAATATGCCTTCGAAGAGGGTCCATAGTTTGAAGATCCATTGTCCGGGAAAACCGGAATATGAAAACAAGGAGTATTCAGCTGAATATGATGAAGATAACGGGGTACTGAAAATTGACAATATTGAGGATACAGGCAGGGAGATTTCAATTTTGGTTAAGTACAGTTTGTAGATTGTTTAAATGCTGACTTTCAATTAAAATCAATAATTTGTTTAAAAATTGATTCCCCAATAAATTTTATTTCTGTTATAATCAGACTAAAAGGAGTTTCACGAAATTGTCAGGCCATATTCTAAATAAAAAATTTAAATGGATAAGAAAGATACTGTTCAAATCAGAGCACAAAGGGAGGCGGAAAATTTTCTGAAAAACGAAACTCAGTTTCATCTTGGAATATTGCCTACAGAACAATCAAATCCGAAAACCCGCGGGCTGGACCGGATATTTGCAAATGAACCGGTTGAAGGCGTGAGGACATTATTGTCGGTCGACACGGATATTGCGGAGATGGCTGAAAGAATTTTCGCCAGCAGACAATATAGAAAGATGATTTATGATATCGAACTTGCAGTTAAGTCCGGACATAAAATCGTTTTTTCGGGATGTGGCTCTACCGGCAGGCTCAGTATTCTCCTGGAATCTATGTGGAGACGATTTTTTATTAACCTTCACAAATCCGCACCTGAACTATACTACAGGATCAGACAATATGAAGATAGCGTATACAGTATAATGACTGGTGGAGATTATGCCCTTATCCGCTCAGTGGAATCTTTTGAGGATTACCAGGAATTCGGACGGCAGCAGGTAAGGGAACTTAATATTGTTAAAGGTGATGTGCTGGTAGCCATAACGGAGGGAGGAGAGACCTCTTCGGTCCTTGGCACAGTGGCTGAGTCGGTCGATCGCAAAGCGGATGTTTTTTTACTTTTTAATAATCCGGCGGATATACTGGTGAAGAATATTGAGAGGTCGAAAAAGGCTATTGAAGATCCGGCAGTTACTGTACTGGATCTCTATTGTTGTCCCATGGCTATCGCAGGATCAACAAGGATGCAGGCCACAACCTCCGAACTTCTGGTAGCAGGGGCTGCCCTGGAAACGGTTTTGCAGAATATATTAAATGAAATTTCAGGAAACGAAACCGGACAGTCAGAGGCCGTGAGTTTTGATTATGCCAGATCATTCAGTGACCTGCTTGCCGGATTGAATTCACCCCCAAACCTGAAGAACCTAGCTGATTATATCAAACTGGAGACGGATGTCTATAAAGAAAATGGGCTTGTGACATATTTCGCTAAGGACCACATGATTGATATTTTTACTGATACCACGGAGAGAGCACCTACATTTATGTTGCCTCCCTTTACTAAAATCGACGACAATGTATCTCCACCATCATGGGCGTTTGCTAAAAATCCTCTTTATCCCTCTCCTGAAGCATGGAATAGTATGTTAGGCAGGCCTCCGCGCTGTCTGGAATGGGACAGCAAACTCTACTTAAAATTGAAGGCCCCTTCATCTTTAATGGATAATCCTCCTCTTATTGACTTAAAACAGATATTGAAATTTTGTATAGGTAACGAGACTGACAACTCCAGACTTTCGCGGTCACCAAATATTGCTGTCAATATTCTTGGAAGTAATGAGCTTTCCGGAGAAGATTATCAGAAATACAATTCTGCATTTCAAAAATGTGTTTCGGCTTATCAGAAATACTATTCTCTTGTTGTTGGCAAAGGTGATTTTTCAGCGGATTATAGTATAAACTGTCCGGTTGCAGAAACCACGCTCAATCTCTTCCGTCATCTGGCTTTTAAGCTTGTCCTTAATACTATATCCACCGGCACTATGGTTATAATGGGAAGGGTTACCGGAAACTGGATGAGCTGGGTTGATGTATCTAACAAAAAATTAAAAGACAGGGGTATACGCCTGATATCTGAAATATGTAACATGAGTTATGAGGATGCATGTTATGAACTTCATGAGGCTCTGGAAGAATTGAAAATAATATCATCCGCTAATGAGGAGAGGTTATCACCTGTTCAGTATACTATAAAAAAAATAAGAGAAAAAAGATTGCAATGAATTTTACACCCTTAGATACAGTAATTTTAATAGCATACCTGGCAGGAATAACCTGGTTCGGGATAAAAATAGCAGGTAAACAGACTTCTACAAAAGACTATTTTTTGGGTGGACGAAAGATGCCCTGGCTGGTTGTATGTTTCTCTATTGTGGCAACCGAAACAAGCGCTCTGACCTTTATAAGCATTCCGGGACTTGCCTATGTTACAAACCTTAACTTTCTTCAGATCACTCTGGGATATTTTCTGGGAAGGGTTATTGTGGCATGGATTATCCTCCCTGCCTACTTTAAGGGAGAGATAGGAACGGCATACAGTTACCTGTCAGGGAGATTCGGTGCGCCAATGAAGAACCTGGCATCCGGAGTGTTCATGATAACACGGCTGGCGGCTGACGGGGTGAGGGTTTTTGCAACGGCGATTCCTTTGGCTATTATATTGCAGGGGACTTCCCTGGCCGGTACTTTTTCAAACAATCAGATGTACATTGGGGCAATAATTATCATTGCTCTGGTGACCTATAGTTATACATTTGCCGGGGGACTAAAATCTGTGGTCTGGATGGATATGGTTCAGCTGTTTATTTACCTGGCAGGCGCAGTGGCAGCTATTATAATTCTGGGGAAAAATCTGGACGGGGGATTATCCGGCGGTATTTCCAAAGCTCTTGAGGCTGGCAAATATGAACTATTTGACCTATCATTTGACAAAAGTATTAAGGAATTTTTTGCTACTCCTTATACACTCATAGCAAGTATTTTGGGCGGAGCTTTTCTTTCTATGGCATCTCATGGAATTGACCAGCTGATAATTCAGAGGCTCATAGCTACCGGATCACTTAATGCCAGCAGGAAAGCATTGGTTACTACAGGAGGTATTATTATTTTTCAGTTTGCACTGTTCCTTTTTCTCGGCAGTTTGCTGTATGTATTCTACGGCGGGGCTGATATTACCCCTGATGAAGTCTTCCCGAAATTTATCATTGAGGAGATGCCGCAGGGTCTGACGGGAATTATCATTGCCGCACTCTTCGCCGCTGCTATGTCTACTCTTTCGAGCTCTCTTACAGCATTGGGGTCGTCTACTATGTATGATTATGTTATTCCCTATTATAAGAAATTAAAGCCATCGAACGAGATGTTGATTTCAAGGCTTATAACCAGCATCTGGTGCATTTTACTTGCCGGCTCAGCAATATTTTTTATGAAAAGTGCACAGGCGGTGGTCGAACTTGCTCTTTCAATTGCCTCTTTTACTTACGGCGGACTGTTGGGAGCATTCCTGTTGGGGGTTCTTTTTAAGAAGCCTGAGCTGAAACATGCCATACCTGCTTTCCTGACCGGAATAATCACTATGGCTTTTATTATTATATTTACGCAGATTGCCTGGACGTGGTACACACTAATAGGGACTGTGGTAACCGTACTGGCAGGTTTAATGCTGACAGGTATATTGGGTAAAAAAGAATTAAAATAAATTGAGGCTTCAAAGCCAAATTTAAACGACCATGAATAAATTTTCAATGTTTAACTAAGTTATATTCATATGAACTACAGGCTTTTACTTATTTCAATAATACTCACATTGGGGTGTTCTGATCTTTTTGGCTTAAATACTGAAAGTGACAGTACCAGCAGAAAATCTGACCTGGAATTATTATTGAAGATAATACCTCCTGACCGTATATCGAACGGAAGGGTATCATTTTTAGATGAAACTTTTCAGGACTGGTTGAAAAGGACTGGTGAGTTACCGCCGGTATTTGAATCAATGCCTTCAATACCAAATTTACCAGATCCTCTGATAATTGATGAAGGAGGAAGAAATATACCAGTAAAGACAAAGGAACAGTGGGCAAGACAGCGTCAATGGATGAAGGAACAGCTTCAGTATTATATTACGGGCACTTTTCCGCAGCCGCCTGACAATATGGAGGTATCGGTTTTAAGTGAGTATCTGGATAACCGCGTCAGGGTGAGGATGGTTGATTTAAGGTTTGGACCGGAGCAAAAAGCCAGGCTTACTGTAGAGTTGATGATTCCTGAAGGTGAAGGGCCTTTCCCTGTTTTCCTGACCCAGTGGAATCACCGTGAATGGGCTCAGGTTGCTGTCCGTCGCGGGTACATAGGATGTGTATATGCAGGAGCTGACTCAAAGGATGATACTGAGTACTACTCTGAGTTATGGGCGGGAGAGTATGATTTTACACGGTTAATGCGAAGAGCATACGGAGCATCACGGGCTATTGATTACCTATATACTTTAAAGGAAGTTGACAGGGAGAAGATAGGGATAACTGGACATTCACGGAACGGGAAGCTTTCTCTGATTGCAGCGGCCTTTGATGAACGCATTACAGCCTGTATCCCAAGCAGTGGGGGCACCGGCGCCGAGGTTCCGTGGAGGTATAATTCACACAACTTTGATATTGAGGATATTGCATACCTGGCTTGTGCTCAGCCGGCATGGCTGCATCCCAGGCTGCGGTTTTTTATTGGCAGGGAGCATAAGCTTCCGGTTGACCAGAATTTTTTCATGGCCCTGATAGCGCCACGGGGACTGATGTTAAGCACCGCTCTTTCAGAGGGAGCCAGCAATCCCTGGGGTATTGAGCAGGCATATCATGCCAGCAAAAAGGTGTATGATTTTTTTGGTACTCCTGAAAATATTGCTATCAGGTCCCGTTATGGATTACACAGTGTATGTGCCAGGGATATGGAGGATTATATTGATTTTTTTGATTATGTTTTTGGACGCAGCAATCGTAAGCCGGAGAACAAGCTGTTTTATGATTACAGTTTTGAAAAGTGGGCTGATCTCAGTGGTGAGCAGATCAATGCGGAGGATTACGAACCAAAAGGAATAACAGATCTGCTAAGTGGCTTATCAGGAAAAACAATCAGTTCGGCAGGTGATTGGAAAAATAAAAGTTATGATATTATCCGGAAGATAGAGTGGGCTTTGGGAGAAGAGCCGGCGGGTGTAACAAATCCGGGACCAGTCAGATTGTCAAAAGGTGGCAGGGGAGAAGTTAGTTTTGGTACTTTTTTAGTGCGCCCTTTAAATATTGATGGTATTGGAGTTATGTCGGTTAGTCCATACAACGGGTTTGGTGACCAGCTATTTGGTTATTTGTATTATCCGGAAAATAACGAAGGTAATCCTGTCAGAAATAATCTTCCGGTACTGATTTACCTTCATGAATATGACTACTCGAAAGGCTTTAATTCATATCACCGGATTGAAGAGATTATCAGGTCTGCTGTTAATGAAGGTTATGCAGTTTTCTGTTATGACATGATCGGATTTGGTAACCGTATTGAGGAAGGTACACATTTTTATGACCGCTATCCCCGTTGGTCGAAACTGGGCAAGATGGTTACTGATGTCCGCGGGGCAGTTGATGCTATGGTGAATATGGAGTTTATTGACGGCAACAGGATTTTTGTTTCAGGCTATTCTCTCGGAGCTACCGTGGGATTGTATTCAGCAGCCCTGGATGAACGTATTTGCGGAGTTATCTCCGTGTGTGGTTTTACCCCGATGCGCACCGAACTGCCGGATAGAGGAACAGAGGGTATTAAAAGGTATTCCCACTTGCACGGGTTGATACCACGACTAGGTTTTTTTACAGGAAATGAGGAGCGCATACCATATGATTATCATGAGCTGCTTGGTGCAATTGCACCACGGCCGGTTCTGGTAATAGCTCCGGAGCTTGACAAAGATGCACATCACAGCGATGTTGTGACATGTGTCAAGGAGGCCGGTAAAGTATATGATTTATACGGATCACCTGAAAATATTGAACTGTTCTCTCCTGAAGATATCAGCCGTCTGTCGCCCGAAGTAAGGGAGAAAATCTATTCATGGCTTCGATGCCAAAAATGATTTTTATTTTTACCGGGTGATTTTATTATTTATTTTTGATCAAATTAAAAAAATTGATTCAATGTGCAATAACATATTTCTTTCTTCTGCCGGAAAAATATTTAAACTTATGCTTTTTGCTTTTCTCTCTTTCATATTACCTGCCACCGGACAATTACCACCTGCTTTCAGTATGGGAAAAGTACCGGAAGTGCGTGAAACAGGGCTTACACGTAAGTACTTGTCACCTGTCAGGATTGTCCATGCCATTGACCCTTCCGGTGAGATGGTTAAAAATCCGGAGAGTATACTTATACCGGGCAACGGACAGGCTGACCTGAACAGTGGTAAATACCTGACACTGATAAACGGTGAGGGTGATAGCGCAGCAGGGATTATCCTTGACTTTGGAAGAGAGATAAATGGAGGTGTTGAGATTATTACTACAAGAAATAATACTAAACCTGCGGGCAGGGTACGGATCAGATTTGGTGAATCTGTGGCTGAGACGATGAGTGATACGGAGGATAATGGCGCTACCAATGACCATGCTATGAGGGATTTTATTGTTACCCTGCCATGGCTTGGAAAATTTGAAACCGGAGAGTCGGGTTTTCGTTTTGTGAGGATAGACCTGGTTGGTCCGGGAGCTAAACTTGAGATAAAGGAGATAAATGCCATATTTGTTTACCGGGATATACCTTATACAGGTTCTTTTAAAAGTAATGATAAACGTCTTAATGATATCTGGATGACCGGTGCATATACCGTGCACCTGAATATGCAGGAGTATCTGTGGGACGGTATTAAGCGTGACCGGCTGGTATGGGTGGGTGACCTTCATCCTGAGGTGATGTCGGTGAATGCTGTCTTCGGAAAAAATGAGGTAGTGCCCAAAAGCCTTGACCTTGCACGCGACCTTACTCCACTTCCCGGCTGGATGAATGGGATAAGCTCTTACTCTATGTGGTGGGTGTTGATACATCGCGATTGGTACTATTTTCACGGGGATATAAGTTATTTGAGGGAACAAAAAGATTATCTGTCGAGACTGTTGCTACATCTTTCGGCAAAGATCGATGATTCAGGCAGGGAACTTCTGGATGGTTCAAGGTTCCTTGACTGGCCTTCCAGTGAAAACAGGGATGCGGTCCATGCCGGCTTGCAGTCAATGATGCTGATGACATTCAATGCCGGGGCTGAGTTGTGTAAAATATTAAATGACAGGGAAACTGAGCTGCTTTGTATTGAGTCGGCAGGAAAGCTAAAAAAGCATATTCCTGAAATGGGCGATTCCAAGCAGGCTGCAGCATTATTGGCATTATCAGGATTGATAGATCCGGAAACCTCCAATTCAAAGGTTTTGGCACGTGGCGGCTCAAAAGGTATGTCCACCTTTTACGGTTACTATATGTTGCAGGCAAGGGCTCTTGCCGGTGATTACCAGGGGGCGCTTGAGAATATCCGGGAGTATTGGGGTGGAATGCTTGACCTTGGCGCAACAACCTTCTGGGAGGATTTTAATATAGAGTGGATGGAAAATGCTGCCAGGATTGATGAGGTTGTTCCTGAAGGAAAAACTGATGTTCATGGCGATTATGGTGATTATTGCTATCAAAGTTACCGCCATAGCCTTTGTCATGGCTGGGCATCGGGACCGACAGCCTGGCTTACTGAACATGTGTTGGGGATTAAAGTGGTGGAACCGGGAGCTGCTGTAATTAGAATTGATCCCCATCTGGGTGATCTGGAGTGGGTTGAGGGTACTTATCCGACTCCCTTCGGAGTTCTCACTGTTAAACATCAAAAAGATAGTGACGGGAAGATTAAAACTTTTTATGATGCCCCGAAAGGGGTACAGGTAATTTTAAATTAAAAGAGACAAAAAATAGAGTCAGGAATTATAAGAAATCCGCCGGCTGAAGCATCCGCCGGCTGAAGCCGACGGCAA
>LSQX01134508.1_pt1 | contig 11698 bp, 11 predicted proteins | sample 654561 | NCBI WGS metagenome assembly LSQX01 (sample SAMN04489861, study PRJNA283612) | anaerobic digester metagenome | isolation source: 4 biogas reactors fed with cattle manure at either 37C or 55C with and... | place: Denmark: Kongens Lyngby | collected 2014 | reverse complement strand
TTTAACAAATCTGAGCTAACCATATTGACCATAACGCGAGGCGGTACGGTCTCTGTAACAAAATATTAGTGCATGCCAGCCTACTCGTATCCCCAGGTACTACTTTAAGAAATCCAGATAAGTCTGGATATTTTTGGAATAATCGCGAGCCAACTGGTACTTTCCTAACAGCTCCATATCTTTGATAGTCTTTCGGAACATAGCGATGAAATCTATCCTATCATTGAGCCTCAAATGACCTGCAGCCGGCGGGAGAGAGGTTAAGCCTCCCACTTTATCCACATTCAAATATGCTTCCATGGCTCGCATTTCAATAATCGTGGCATGATACGGGTCAATGTCCCTAATGCGGATCGTCTGTTCAAACTCATTGCCGTTTTTGTCTATACCTTTGGCAATCATTATTGGGTTGTCTGCCGTTGAATAGTCAGCGTATTTGATGTAAAAAGACAGACCTGTGCTGTTACCGCCAGAATACAGCATATCGCCCGTTCTTATATACACTCGACACGAGTTGTTCCTGGGTTGACCGCTCACCGCTGTCGGCTGAATATTCTGCAAAGAATGATCGTGCATCACGTTTTTGAACTGTTCCTTAATCAAGCCAGGAATGGTCTTTCGCGAAAAGGGATTAACAGGTACCAGATTTCCGGTAATACGCACATCTCAATCCCCCTATTCATTTTGATCAAAAAGACCGCAACATTCTTCCCAGCAAATCCCACGGCACCCTTTGTTCAAGTGGCCCGCCACGGTCTTTCCTCCTGTTGATTCCATTATAGCCAAAATTATGCTCTTGTGTATTAGGCCTTTAGTTTTGGGACATCTCTTTCTGAGTGGAACAGATTTGCCCGAATTTTTGTGTTAACTCTCGTATCAACCGTGTTTCCATGGCATCGCAAGGAGAAATTAGCTGCGGTTTAAACGTTTAAAGAAAAAAATCCAAGCATCAAACCAGAAAAAAAGGAACGGGCGCCGATCAGGAAAAACCATTCCCGTCAACGCCCTACCCATTGAACACTTGCTAAGCAGCAGGCGCCGCGTTTTTTGTGCACTTGAATTTCAAGACAAGAACACTAGATCTTTTCCGCGAAAGCTTCTCCTTCCCGGCGCTTTTTGTCTTTCCACATGGCTCGCAAGAGGACAATCAGGGTGCTCAAGGCGAAGAGCAGGAGCAAGCCGGTAACAAAGGTTTTCACGGTGCCCGTGAGCATGTCGCCGATGTACGAATAGACAATGGTGGCGGGGAGCTGCCCGATGCCGGTGGCGATGAAGAAAGGCCAGAAGCCCATGGAAGTGAGCCCGGCGGCATAGCTGACGACATCGAAGGAAACAAAGGGCAGCAGCCTAGCGATGAGGATGGCGTATTTGCCGTAGTGTTTGAAAAACTCATCCACCCCTTCCAGGGCGGTGCGGGAGGTGAGTTTTTCCACCACGTCCCGGCCGAAATACCGGGCGATATAGAAGCACAAAGCGGCCCCGGCCATGGCGCTGGACCAGGATAAGATGGCCCCCTTCACCCAGCCGAAGAGACCGGCGTTGGCAAAGGTAATGATAAAGGCCGGCAGGGGCGCTGCCACGGACTGGAATACCATCAAGAGAAAAGACACGATAGGCGCCCAGATACCGAAGCTCAGGATGTACTCCCGGGCCGCCGCCACATCCACCTGGCTTAAGACCTGGGCGGCCTGGTTCACGCCGTTTCTCACCGGCGGGATGAAATAATAGGCTGCTACCACCAGCAAGACCACCAGCAGTTTTCCTTTATAGCCTTTGAACAAATCCTTAATGTTAATGCCGATAACCCCCTTCCTTTTTTCACCGTGAGGATACAGGGCATAATTCCCGGAGGAATCTATGCCCTGCTGAAACCGGTTATTTTTCCACCGTGAAAGTCAGGGTTACCAGGGTGCCGTCGGCAGGCAAGACATCCTTGTTGCCGTAGAACTCCACTTCCTTCCGGCCTTCCACGGCTCCGTATGTATAGGTGGCGTTGCTGGTAATCCCCACGGGGCAGCTGTCCAAGCACACCAGGCAGCCGGTCTTGTACTCCCGGGCGGCTTCCAGGTTGCCGCCGAAACGGATATTGATGGGGTTACCGCTGCTATCGATGATGACCTCGTTGATGTCGTATTCCCGGTCCGCCCCTTCCCAATTAACCGTGATTATCAAGTCACTGCCTTCCACCTGGGTGGTTTCTTTATTGTCCATGGTCATGTTGTTGCCCGGCTGAGCGCCGATTTCCAGAAGACCGTTATAGAAGCTTTCCGTATCCACGAGGCCGCGGAATACGGCTTTTTCCCCGTTGCTGCCGTTAATGTACACGGCACCGTGCCGGGTGGGTTCGGTGAAGAACTTACCGTTGACTTGGGCCAGGATGGTCATTGTACCTTTTTCTTGGTCCACTTTGATGGGATTATCTTTGGTCAGGCCGAACAGTTCGCCGGTAACACTCTCGCTGCGGTTTTGGCCGCCACAACCGGCGGCCACCAACAAGCTCAACACCAGCAAAACAACCAACAGCAGTAGAACACCCAGTTTCCGTTTCATGACTCCCCACCCCTTAAAGAAGATTTCGGAATTCAATTAGAGACGATGGCCCCGCCGCAGCTGGAGCCGGCCCCGGCCGTGCAGGCATAGCAGTGATCCGCCAGGACGATCTCCCGCTGTCGCAAGCGCTCGAAATCAAAATCCTTGATGTGGTTCGGTACCCCGCGGTTACAAGCCAGTCCCAGCATTTGGTTGAAATCGCAGTCGTAAAGGGTGCCGTCCCAGCCAACGGAGATAAGGTTACGGCACATGACGTTGGCCGCCGCCGCGGGGTTAAAGGCCTTGGCCAGCCGCTCGCGATAGCCGGCCAGGTTGCCGGTCTCCTGCAGGAACTTCAGGAATCTCCCCACGGGCACGTTGGTAAGGGTGAAAATCTCGTCGAAAACAATGCCGTAGCGTCGCCCCAGTTCCCTCTTGAAATCGGCCTCCACCGCCTTTTGGTTGGGGGGCAAAAAGGCCCCGCCGGGGTTGTAGACCAGAGTGAGGCGCAGTTCCCACTGGCCGTAGCCCAGGCTGTTCAATTTTTGTAGAACCGTAATGGCCGAGCGGAACACGCCGCTGCCCCGCTGCCGGTCGGTGTCTCTCTCCGTGTAATAGGGCAAAGAGGCGACGATTTCCACTTTATGCTGGGCGTACAATTCGGGCAGATGTTGGTATTCGGGCTGTTCCAAGACAGTAAGATTAGTGCGTACCATCACCTTCTTGCCCAGTGCCGCCGCCGAAGCAATAAACCAGGGCAGGTTGGGATTGAGCTCCGGCGCTCCCCCGGTAATGTCCAGGGTACCGATAGGGTTATTGGCCAGCACCTCCAAGCAGTGGGACATGGTCTCCCGGCTCATGGATTCCGGTCTGCCCGGTCCCGCCTCCACATGGCAGTGCTTGCAGGCCAGGTTGCAAGTCTTGCCCACATTGACTTGCAGCACGGAAATGCCCGTACTGTACAAGGGATACAGGGCTGCTTCTTTCATCTTGTCAATAAAGGGAGGGATAGACACTTGCACCTGCTCCATGTTAGAAACCCAACTTCTTGGCGATATTCTTCATTTGTACCCCGTGGACCAGCGTAGCCCCTCCCCGAATGGCCGCAGCCACATGCACCGCCTCCGTCATTTGTTCCGTGTTGGCGCCTTTTTCCAGGCACGCCTGGGTGTAAGCGTCTATGCAGTACGGGCACTGCACCGCGTGGGCGACGGCCAAGGCAATCAAGGCCTTTTCCCGGGCACTCAAAGCCCCTTCTTCGAAGACCGCTCCGTAATAGGCCATGAACTTGTTCCAGAGTTCGCCGGCTTCCTCGCCCATGGTGGGAAACTTAGCCAAGTCCTCCGCCCTGTAATAACTGTCCATAGTTTTCATCCACCTCTTTCTGGTATTTATTAATGAAATAAGCAGCCAGGCGGTAAGCCTGCTTTTCCCTCAACCACCGGTTGGCCTTATCCCGGCCTTGCTCATAAAAGTGCACCAGGTCCTCCCAGGTGTCGATGTCCCTTTTTTCCGGCAAAAGGCTGGCACTAAGCCCCAAGGCCGCGGCCCTTTCCAAGGTCTGGTTTAGCACCCGAGCGGTACCCCAGGCCACCCCGGTGAAGAGACCGGCATAGGCTGCCTTCAAACCGATGAGATAATAACCCCCATCCAGGGCCGGCCCCAGCACCAGGTCAGTGCCTTCCAACTCCCGGAGGGATTGGCGCATCGTCTCCGCCGTAATATCCGGCGAATCGGTGCCGATGATGACCACCCGCCCATGATGGGCCAGCACTTCCCGGCAGGCCCGATACATCCTCTCCCCCAGGTCGGCTCCATGCTGGGGCCGGAGGATTACAGCCTCCAGGGGCAAAGATGACGGGAAATCTGCCGGCGTGCCGCCGGTGTAGTACAGGTAACAGCCTGCACCTAACTGGGTTACTTCCGCCAGGATATCCTGCAAGCAGGCCCGGTGAAAGGCGGCGCATTCTTCCCCGGTGAGCTTATCCATCAGCCGGGTTTTGGTTTTTCCCGGCAAGGGGGCTTTACTCATGATGATTACGGCCGGTTCCATAGCGGCTTCTTCCTTCGTCCTTGATACATGACAGCCAAACGCTCCGGCGACACTCCCAGGTAATAGAGAAGCTTCAGCTTTTGCATTAAGAACAAGGTCCTGAAACACCCACCCTCTTTAAAGCGCCTGGCGCTGGTGATAATGGAAGCAGGCAGGACTCTGGCCCTCATTTTGCGGCGAAGCTTGTGCGACAAGGCCAGGTCCTCCATCAAGGGAATGGCGGGAAAACCGCCCTCTTCCCAGAAAAACCGCCGGTGGCAAAAGATGCCCTGGTCGCCGAAACAAAGGCTGAAAACCCTGGCCCTCAACCGGGAACCGAAAGCCACCGCCCGGAAAAAGAGGGAGCGGTCGTCAAAGTGAAGGGTGCAGCAACCCCACCAGTGCCAATCCATAACCGCCTGGCGGATCTGGTCGAAAACATTAGGGTCCACCTGGGAATCGGCATGGAGAAAAAAGAGAATCTCGCCCGTGGCCAGCTTCGCCCCTGCGTTTAACTGGCGTCCCCGGCCTTTGGGGCTCCGGATAAACTTAACTGGGTAGGCAGCGCAGATCTCCTCCGTCCGGTCGCGGCTTCCCCCGTCGCAGATGATGATTTCCGTCTCCGGCTGGTGAACCAGAGTCTCCAACAACCTTCCGATATTTTTTCCTCGTTATATGTTGGGATCAGCACCGAGATTTTCTCCGGCTTACCCGGCTGCATGCACGGCATCCCCCTCGTCCCTTCAATTGGAAGAACGGATTTCTTCTATGAGTTCATACAAAAGCCCGGCGGTCAAGGTTCGGGAATTGCCGCTACGGGAGACACTTCGAACAAGAAAAAAGCACAGTCAACAGGCCACCGACCAATACATAGCTACTGCGGAAAGCAAGCTTTCCCACGGACAAACGACCACTGACGTCAGGAGTTTTATAGTAAAGCTATTGAAGGAGGCAAAGTCCCAAGGCAAAAGCCATATTGATCTCGTTTCAGGCGACATTCACCGGCAGATGGGGCTGAAGAACAGGATGCCCATGGTATGTCGGGCGATGTATCAAGAGCTGCTGCCCAGTGATAGAGTCTTGCATACCACCCCCAGCGGCCAAAGCTCCACGATCCGAATAAGGTATTACTTGAAAAGCAGAGAGCCGTGAACGCCTTCGAAAACCATGAAGAAGCTCTATTGCCCAACGGTCTCCTGGCCGACCGTTGAGTAATCCCCCAAGGTATGCCACTGGATAGCTTCCGATCACCCACCCAGCGTCAGATTTCCTCCATGACAGCGGGTTATTCCCTTCGGTCACCTACCCCGCGCTCCCTGCCCTAGGTGCCTTCACCCTAACCAGCCCGTCGTTGAAATGGATCGCCTCCTCACCACCGAGCGACGAGAGAGGCCAGATCTTGTCATGCCGCGTCCAGGTAAGCACGGTGCATAAAACAGTTATGTCGTTGCCCTGTCTTCCGCCCGCTGTGAATAGTGCTATCCGGTCCACCCCGGGCCAAAACGGTCCTCTGGTTCAAATTTGAGGTGGTTGATAGAGAGTATATTACACTCTGTGATGGTTCTCGTTACGTCTTCAGGAACGTACAGATGCTTTCCCGAGGTGGATCGGGAAGAAACGAGATTGCTGATACTCAATTCAAAATTGGCCCAGACCGATAAAATGTACACGTACAGTTTCTGAATCTCCTCCGGAGTAGCAAGTCCCCACTAGTTCCGATACGGCGCATCTACTACCCTTTTCCTAAGGTGGCTTCGGCGGAGGCTAGTGTGTGACACCTTGCGTCTCACGATTCCATCTTTCCTTATCCCAAGTCCATCAGAAATATTGTCAAAAGAGCCTGTTTACCCCTTGCACTTCCCTGTTCTTCGTACTATCATAGAGAAGCGGGAACTGACATGTCCCGCGGGACATAGTGAGACCCGCGCAGAATGTTAAGTAGGAAGGAGGAACCCAAATGTTGTTGTTTCGACGGAAACAGAAGGTTCTGTCGTTTGAGGAGGAGCGAGCCAAGTACCCCCTCTTGTACCGTAGGGAGCTTGGCGTGCATCCGGTCCGGGTTGACAGGATCGTAGGGACGGTAGGCCGTGTCGCGGACATGAAGGAAGACTTTCAGTTCAAAGGCATCTTCAGTAAAGAAAGAGCACGAAAGGTCTCCCGACTGATGGAGCGGGGCGAACTGGGCGAAGCAATCAGCGTGTATGAGCTGGATGGGAAGTACTTCGTATTGGATGGGCACCATCGGGTAAGTGCTGCCAAAAGGCTCGGACAGGAATATCTGGATGCAGATATTACCCTGCTGATCCCTGCAAGATCCCACAGCGAAGCTCAGGCCGGAAATCCGGCCTGACCCCCTTCTTCTCTTTCCGTCTGTCCTCTATAAAGCTATGAACACTTCATGCTCAAACCAGGTTTTCTGACAGGAATACTCTCCCTAGCGAACTCAGCGAACTGCAGCGAAAACTACAAGTGACAACAACCCCAAAACGAAAACGAAAAGCACGAGCACCGGAACACAGCAACCCAAGGGTGTAGGTAGCTTCCCGTGGCGAACGATCTTGCCAGCAGTGGAATAATATCCCACCTTGCGCTTCACCCGGCGCCTAAAGTTGGTCCCAGCGCGCAAAGGTTTTGTCGCTGCGGTGATCCCAGTAGCCTTCTTAATCCTCTTTTTCGCCTTGGTGATGCCTAAGACAGTCTTCACCGATGGCTTACGATACCGAAAACGCTTCATCCCGCAGTCACCCCTCGCCTTCCAAGGTGCCTTGGCCCATCATACATCCGCATATGCCTGGCAGATATGTTCCACAAAAGTACCCGGGTTCCTGCAATTAACTTGCTCCTTCGTCCACCAGCCCAAGGCTAACCTAAGTCTTAGATGACTAAGACCTGGCTCTGATTTGGTCTCTCGTACGCAGTACCTCGCCCAGGGATAACCCCAATCCCAAAAGGGCAGGGAAATTGTCGATTCTCACCGAGAAAAACAAGCACACCGCCTTTTCCCGCCGCGCATACTATATCCTAAGCTTCCAACACCCACAGTCCTAGCTTGAGGGTCAGCTAAGCGGGATAGGAAAGCTTCCGCCGGGAGCTACGGGTTTTCCTTTAACTCAGTCTTGACAAATCCATCTTTCTTCCATATATTTTGTGTAATAGGCTACTATGAGGGGAAAGGAAAGAAGCCAGATGAGTCGGTCGATACGAACGAAAATCGCTACAATCTCCAACTACCTTGAAATTGCCCTCTCCGTGGTTGTCCTGGTCGGCATCACGGTAATGTCCATCCAGCTCGTCAAGGACATTCTCGGGATCATTCGTAGTATCGACGACGCGTCCATGTCCATCCCCTTTGAGACTTTCATGGGAGACGCTCTGCAGTTTATTATCGGTATTGAATTTGTAAAAATGTTGGTGAGAAACACACCAAAGAGCGTCGTGGAAGTCCTCCTCTTCGCCATGGCCCGTAAGTTAATCATCGGTGGTTTTGGAACCGTAGACGTGGCAGTAGGGATCGGCGCCATTGCCATCCTTTTTGTCATCCGCCGGTTCTTGTTCTACGAGAACGAGGGACTCTGGGATGAGTTCGAAGGGCCCCTGTTCGGACCGCCCATGAACAACAAAACCGCAAACCGCCCGAGATTCCGTAGTGTCTCCATGCCAGAGAAGCGGAAAACCCGCGTTCAATGATCATGCAGGATCACTTCCGAAGTAGTGCTTTCTCCCCTTGCTACCTCTGTGCATTGCAGTTTGAGGGCCAAGTCCTGCCAATTCCTCATATCCCGGTTCCAAATATGTATAATCCTGCCGGAGGATGGAGACAATAAGAACAGGTATGACCTAGGCCTAAGGTTTTCCTAAGGAGTCTCCTTCCTACCGGTCTTGAGCCGGAAACGAAAGACCCTAGGCTTTCCCTTTGCATAAATCCTTTCGGTGTCATCCTAAGAAAGTCAGTATTGAAAGAACCTGGAGGCATTTGCTATACTCGTAAAGTCTGTAGTAACCACCGACCTTGTTTCGTAGCCTCTAAAGGAATGACTAGACCGATGAAAACCACCCGGGGAAAACGACCGTCCGCCTTCAACAAAGAAGTTATCTCTTTTCTCCTGAGCCAGAATATATCTCTCTTCGGTTCATCGGTGGTGGCCTTTGCTATCATCTGGTATATTACCCTCGAGACTTCATCTGGTTTGTGGCTGATGCTATCTACAATCTGTTCCACGGTGCCCCAAGTGGTTATCTCCCTGTGGGGCGGAGTGTGGGCTGATCGGTACAACCGGAAGCATTTGATCATGTTCTCCGACGGTTTCATTGCCCTGGCCACTTTAGGACTGGTTGCTGCCTTCTGGGCCGGTCTTGGCCGGCTAGAACTGTTACTGGTCGCATCGGTGGTGCGTTCCCTGGGTGCCGGCATCCAGACACCGGCGGTGAACGCCCTCTTCCCACAGCTGGTACCCACCGAGTCCTTAACACGGGTCCAGGGAATCAACCAAACCCTCAGCTCCCTGTTGATGCTCGTCTCCCCCGCCGTTGGCGGTGTAGTCCTGGGATCCTTCGGACTGGTCTGGGCCTTTTTCATCGATGTGATAACTGCCACGTTGGCTATCCTAGTCATGGCTTTCATCAAAGTAGACAGAGTCACCCGAGACGAATCCCTCGGTTCAGTGCTGGCGGAATTGAAGGAAGGTATCACTTACACCCTAAGTCATCGGTTACTAAGCGGGCTTTTGATCTGCTATGCATGTTCCTTCTTTCTCATTACCCCCGCCGCGGTGCTGACCCCACTTTTGATTGAACGCAGTTTCGGCGGCGAAGTATGGAAATTGACAGCCAATGAGATATCTTGGACTATCGGCTCTCTGATCGGCGGGTTATTCGTTTCCTGGCACGGCGGATTCCAAGACAAAATCCGCACCATTGCCATGTGCCTGGTCATCTTTGGAGTCACCTTTGGTTTCCTGGGACTAGCCACCAGTTTCTCGGTCTATCTATTCATCATGGGCGCAGCAGGCTTCTTCATGCCCGTAATGGCCACTACCCAAACGGTGCTCATTCAGGAGATCACATCCCCGTCCATGATGGGCCGGGTCTTCTCCATCATCCAGATCATTGCCGCCGGTGCTATGCCCCTTGCCATCCTCGTCTTTGGCCCATTGGCCGATATAGTCTCCGTAGAGGTAATCCTCATCGTATCCGGCGCTCTTCTCGCTTTGGTCGGGGTGCTCTATCACCGTAGTTACGGTCCTTTGTCCATCGAAGGAAACACACCATTGGACTAGATCCTGCTTAGTCCTCCCGTTAAAGTCAAAGGAATCCTCGTGTCTTTCATCGACAACTCCCTTGCTCACCAGCAAACCAAGAAAGCTTTCCAATTTGGCCAGATTCCCCTTGCATTTTTCTCGGTTTAATACTATCATATAGACGCGGGGAGGCAATTATCCCGCGGGATAAGTTGTGACCCGCATCATTCTAAGTAGAAAGGAGGCAAGCATGATGCTGCTGTTTGGTCGTAAGAACAAGGTTCTTTCGTTCGAAGAGGAAAGGTCCAAGTACCCTATTCTCTACCGCAGGGAACTTGGCGTGCATCCGGTCGAAGTTGACAGGATCGTAGGGACGGTTGGTCGTACCGCGGATATGAAGGCAGACTTCCAATTCAGAGGTATCTTCAGTAGGGAGCGGTCTCGGAGGGTCTCGCGGTTGATGGAGCGAGGCGAGCTCAACGAGGCGATCAGCGTATATGAGTTGGATGGCAAGTATTTCGTCCTCGATGGACACCATCGCGTGGGCGCGGCGAAGAAACTGGGCCAAGAATATCTGGACGCCGATATTATCCAGCTGATTCCCGCCCGATCCCACAGTCAAGTTCAGGCCGGAAAACCGGCCTGAACTCACCCTCCGCTATTCTTCTTTAATTTTTCTTAGAAACCCATAACAAGACAACATACAGAATCAGTCAAACTGACCCATGGGTTAGTCTAAATACGGCGATGCGCGTTTTGGTGATATCACTGTATACCAAGACTGTTCTTCCTCCGAAGCCATATATTCCCTCAACCTCTTATCCTCACTTGACTTCCACGAAAACCATTCGTAAAATAATAGGCCTCACCGACCTGGCCCCCTATGATCATGTTTTGGAAATCGGACCCGGAAAGGGCCATCTGACCGCTGTGCTACTTGAACACTGCACACGGGTCACCGCGATTGAATTGGATCAGAGGCTTTATATAAAACTGAAGAAGTTCACCAACGCCCCAAATCTGCATCTGTCCGTGGCGACTTCCTCCAATGGAAGCTGCCAGAGACAAAGCCCTACAAGGTAGTGACGAATATTCCATTCTCCATAACCACTCCAATAGTGCGCAAACTCACCGAAGCCAAGAACCCACCTTGGGATGCTTGGCTTACGACAGAAAAGGAAGAGCCAGGCGCTTCCTTGGTCAACCCACCGAGTCACTGCGCTCATTGATGTTAAAGCCATTCTATGAACTCACTATTCGCCACTACTTCCGTCGCGAGGATTTCCACCCCGCACCCAATGTAGATGTAGTGTTGCTTCATCTTAAACGAAGGAACCGGCCGGATCTATCCGGCAGCCAAAGGACAGCCTATAAGAAGTTCATCATTGAGGGATTTGCAAAGTGGAAAGACATTTCTACAGCAAGCATTCTTACGCGCACAACTCCAAAAGGCCATGGCAGCGGCGGGGGTATCCCCCCTGAAGAAGTCCGCTATATCCAATGTCTCTGCTTGTTTAAGTGCTACGGTCAGCATGTACTAAGGCGGCCTATTCGTCCATGATAAGCCCGCTTCCATCAGAAGACTTGTCCGGTCCTTTACCGGGCACTAGGAAAACGCGAAGCATTCCTAGCACAAACGAATGAGGCGGGATGCTTCGCGTTATATCCTGATAACCTCAGCACAACGTTAAGTCTTCGTTGGCAAGCTTCTCTTCCCAGATGGTCCTGAGGATGGCCAGCTCTTCACTGTAATCGGTTTTGGACTCGTCCTTGTCATAGGGTAGGGTCTCCAACACTTCTATGGTAAAGCCAGCCTCGCCCTCTTTTTTCCAAAGCTCCTGCAGCTTCTTGTTGGGGTGGTTGCCAAAGTTCAGCTTGAACACAGTGCTGTTGATGGTAC
>LSQX01076090.1_pt1 | contig 11699 bp, 14 predicted proteins | sample 654561 | NCBI WGS metagenome assembly LSQX01 (sample SAMN04489861, study PRJNA283612) | anaerobic digester metagenome | isolation source: 4 biogas reactors fed with cattle manure at either 37C or 55C with and... | place: Denmark: Kongens Lyngby | collected 2014 | reverse complement strand
CGCGGACTTCTTCAACGCTCATGTCCGGTTCCAGCGCGTCCATGGCGCGTTCCGCCTTCCTTCTTATCTCCGGCGGCAAGCTCTGCCATCCTTCTTTCAAGCGCCATCACTTCCTTTCCCTGTTCCGCGATAAATTCCGCCCTTTCGGCAAGATCCCCCGACAAAAGCAGGTCCATCTGGTACTCTACGACCCCCAGCCGCATCAGTGCCTCCGTAAAGTGTTCGCTCCATTCATCCTCCGGCGTCCTTGGGGCTTCCTGCTCCTTCCACTTTAAGAGGAGATGGCGGTAGTCGGAGAGGATACGGAAGCATTTCTTCTCCATCCGGTGGAAACGCTGCTCCTCCGTTTCCGGCCTTCTTTTGATCAGGCCCCTTCCCTGCGGGACCTTTTCCCCGTAAGGGATGCCGTATTCCTGCGAAAGCCGCAGGGCGGCCTCCTTTGCCCCGACGCCCTCCATGCGGGACACGAAGTCGATCACATCCCCGGATGCCCCGCAGCCAAAACAGAAAAACCGCTCATCCACCTTCATGCTCGGGTGTTTGTCATCGTGGAAAGGGCAGCAGGCCATCCCGTTCCGTCCGACCCTGATCCCGTATTTCTGCGCCGCCTGACGCGCTGTCACCGATTCCTTTACCGCTTCAAACAGATTCATCTGGTTCCTCCTCTCCATGTCCTGTAAATGAAAAAAGCGCCCGCCTGTGTCTCCACAAAAACGGACGCTTCCAGCCCCGGACACCTCCGTATGGCTGTGTTGTTGATTTCCTTTCACGGGAAAGCTGTACGGGGCTTTTCTATATTTCTGTTTCCCATTTCCCTGCCCGGTGTTCCCGGCTCGTTTCCGCCGCCTTCCCGCGCTCCCGGTCCGCCCTGAGCCTGGCCCGGACGGAGGGTTTCTTCCCGGGCTCCCGCCTTTCCTCCGGCGGCAGGACGGCATTAATCCAGCGGCGCACATCGCTCAGCACCTTTACGTTTTTTTGGACGGCCTGCAGGGCTTCGCTGCCCTTTGCGCATTCCTTTTCCAGGCGCTTTTTTTCCGATGCAAGATCCGCAAGGCTTCCGCCTTCAAAGTGCTTCTTCAGGTAATACGCGGCTTTCTGGTAAGCCTCCAGTTCTTCCGCATGTGCCGCGGCAAACTTTTCGCGCCGTCCTTTCCAGCGGATGGACGCGTATTCTTTGCTGACTGCTTTATATTTTTCACAGATGCGGGTTTTACTATAGATCATGTCGATCTCCCGGAGCCGCTTCTCCTTCTTCCTCATGGCCTCCCGGACCCCTGCGGCCTTTTGAAGGACTTCTTCCAGATGGGCGTCAAGGCTTCCTACGGTCTGGATATCCTTTTCTTTTAAGTAGGAGAGCGTGGCTTCCACCTTCTCGAAATCTGCAACGGTTCCCTTAAGCCTTCCTTTGGCAGAGGCCCACTTCTCCCGTTCCTTCCCCCGAAGGTCCATGTACTGCAAAAGCAGCTGCGAAAGATCGGGCTCCCTTGCTTCTTCCAGCATGGCATCCAGCTGCTTTTTCTTATCCTTAAGCTCCGCGATCCATGCCCGAAGGCGCGAGACTGCCTGGCGGATGGACTGCATGAGCCGGTTCGCATTCCCGATTTCCCGGTTCAGGTCCCCGGCGTTTGTGCGGACACCGCGCCCTTCCAGATGCCAGGCAGCAGGTCCCATGTGTACACCCGGGATCCGGTCGATTCCCCGGCGTTCGTAGGAGCGCAGGTCCAGCCGTTCCTCCCGTCCCGCCTCCTCAAGATATCGGTTGGCAAGGTCTGCCCAGTCGTGCCTCCATTTCTCCGCGTTCCACGGCTCGTCCCAGTCCACAGTGCGTTCCTTATGGCTTTTCCATCCCTTACCGGATGGGAGGCGGATCCGTTCGCCATTTTCATCGAGGTCATACACTTTCTTGGCCTTGGGCAGCCACTTCCCGTCCTCATCCATCCCGCGCATGGTCAGGAGGATATGGGCATGGGGGTTGCCGTCACCCTTATCGTGGATCGCCAGGTCCGCGACCATGCCACGGGAGACAAACTCGTTCCTACAGTATTCCCGCATCAGCTCCACATATCTTTCTTTTGGAATTTCGCGCGGGATCGGGACGACGATCCTTCTTGCGACCTGGGCGTTCCACTGCTTTTCCTCCTTTTCCACGGCATTCCAAAGCGTGCTGCGGTCCGCATACTCCGGCGGGGCGTGGGCGGGCAGGAGGATCTCCTTGTGGAAGACCTCCTTTTCCTTGGAACGGTTGTAATGCTTTTTATGGTCGTACTCGGAATAGAGGTTTTCCGCGCTCTGGTACGCTGCGGATTTGACCGCCCCCATCCCTTTGCTTCGTTTAATGATCGCGATATCATAGTGTGGACACGGCATTCGGATCCTCCTTCTTTTTTCGTCAGGCTCCTTTTTTCATGCCCGCTATCGTGCGGCGGGCATGAAAAGAGCAGGCACCCATTTACGGATTCCTGCTTTTAAAAAAGGATATTCAATTGTGTTTACGGCCGCGGTCTACGTGGTTCTTTGCCCCAGCTGTTCCCTTGCGTTTGCGATCGCGGCGGCAAGCTTTTCTTCCAGCAGTTTCTTCGGCGGCATCTTTGTCAGGTACTGCGCCACGTGGATGCTGCCCTCATCCAGTTCCATCAGCTCCACGGTCTCGCGTGATTTCTCCGCGCACAGGATCAGTGCCACCGGTTCATCCTCGCCTTCCCTCATCTCGTGTTTCCTTAGCCACCGCAGGTACAGCTCCACCTGGCCCTTATGCTCCGGTTCAAAAGCGCCGAGCTTCAGTTCAACGAGAACGAGCCGCCTTAGGGACCGGTGGAAGAACACAAGGTCCATGTAGTAGTCCTTCCCATCCAGGACAAAGTGCTTCTGCCTTGCAAGGAATGCAAAGTCCGACCCCATCTCCAGGATGAACTTCTCAAGTTCGGAAAGGATGGCGTTTTCCAGGTCCTTCTCGCTGTACGTATCCTTCAGCCCGAGAAAGTCCAGCACGTACGGATCCCGGTAGAAAAGGTCAAGCGACATCTTGTCGTTTTTGGCAAGCTGTTCGATTTCATGTTTGATCGTTTCTTCCGGTTTTTTCGAAATGGCCGTACGCTCATAGAGCATGGAGTTCTTCCGTTCCCGAAGCGTCCTTACGCTCCAGTTTTCGTTCCTGCACATGGCAGCGTAAAAATCTCTTTTCAACTCGTCTTCAATCGGAAGAAGTTCGACGAAGTGTGACCAGGTCAATTGTTGCGACAGTGTCGCCACTTTCTGCCGGTCAGGAAACTCCTGGTAAAACTTCACCATGCGGAACACGGAGGATTTGTCAAATCCCCGGCCGTAGTTTTCTTTCAGTTTTCCGGAAACTTCTTCGACAACCCTTCTTCCATAATCAGCCTTTGCGCCTTCAAGCAGGTCCGTATAGATTACTTCCCCGATCTCCCAGTAAAGGAAGAGCATTGCCGTATTGACCGTCTGCGTAATTGCCGCTTTCCTGGATGTAATCAGTCCGGAAATCTTCTCATAGAGCCGTTCTGACTCCGTGCGCGTTGTCAGCATCTCATTCATTTACAATCCGTCCTTTCAAAAAGTGGCGACGTCGCCACTTTTCCGGGCTCATCATTTTTGACAACAGCAGAACCATGTTTGCTGTGCTTCGGTCGTTTTTTGCCCTCTGCCTGTCCCTATCATACCATTCCGGCATGGGATTGCAAGATGAAGGAAACAAGTAAAGGGCATGGGCTGTGCCGGGGGGAGGGGTAGTCATCGAAAGATGGCGCAGGGGAGCGGAGCGTCCCCTGTTGATGATTCGGAAGTGCCGAAGTATCTCCCGGAATCATCATGCCCGGCGCAGCCGGCCCCCGGCAGGGCGCAACGCACCACGTAAAGTGGTGTATAGTTGCGCCCTCACAAAGTTCGGGATATTTCACCCTTTCTCCCCGAGATGATTTCTTCCAGCTTTCGCTTCGTTTCTTCCCCGGAAAAAGCAATCTTTAAAACAGCCAGGACTTCTTCTTCGCTCATCCGGTCCGGGTCAGGCAGGAAACGGTCAAGCAGTGCGCCATGGGTGCAGAGCCGGTGCGTCCGTTCCTTCCTTGTCAGAGTTTTCTTTTTTTCTTCCAGCCGTTTTATTTCATGCTCTGCGCGGCGGAGTTTTTCTTCTCCCTGCCGCAGTTCCTCTTTTAACGCTTCCAGTTCCTTCATCCTGTTGTTCATGTTTTCACCTCCGCCTCCGGGAGAAGCACATAGGTACGGCTCGCTTTCCCGGCTCCCTGCCGGACCCGTCTGATGAGCCCGGCATCTTCAAGTTCTTTCAGCATCCGCTTTACTGTCATGTGGCTTCGTGAAATTTCAAGGCCCATCGTCCAGATGGGCAAAACAATATATTTCCTTCCGGCGTCATCCGTCAGCCCGCAGTTCACCGCTTCTTCCAGGATCCTCGCATAAAGAACCTTCGCGGTACTGCAGACAGGTACACCCAGCAGGGGTTCCGGGAACGGCAATGACGACGGGATCGTTGTTTCTGTCGTCATGTAAACGGTTTTCATTGTTATCTTTCTGCTCCTTCCTGCCTGCACGTACCATCACGGTTTTCCGGCTGCACTAAAGTGCAGTTCCAAAAAACTTCAGACATGCAGGCAAGTCCTGTCTTACTTTTCTGTCACCTAAAGTTCCTGCCGGAGCGCCCCGCATGCCGTTCCTGCCTCTGGCTTTTCAGCGGCGTTTTTGTTCCCCCTGGCACGCTCTTTCCGAATCCAGCAGACGTCTTCGCGCTGCATCCCCGGGGACCATATCCCATGCAGTCCGGTCATTCGATTGGAATGATCCATCGATGAACTGACTGCATTATGGCACAAAAATGATCCCTCACCCGTATGTCCGTAAAATCATAAAAAGAGATTGGAAACGGATTTTTCCGCGATCGGGGAACGTTAGTAAGAAGGTAGATCATCCCTTGTATGATTACACACAGGGTTCAGAATGATTGCAAGACAGAAGAGGAGACTCACCATGAAAACACAGATCACCCTGCAGGAGAGGCTGCGGGACTTGCGCTTTGAGCGGCATCTGAGACTGGAAGATTTGTCAAGGAAGACCGGAATCTCCACATCCGCACTGAGCAGTTATGAGAATGACGATTATAAAGAAATCAACCATGGAAGCCTGATAAAGCTGGCCAGGTTTTATGATGTTTCGGTTGACTATCTCCTGTGCCTTTCCGAAAACAGAAATCACCCGGACGCAGAGCTTTCTTCCCTGCATCTGAGTGATGAAATGGTTGCATTATTAAAATCCGGGAAGATCAACAACCGGCTTCTGTGCGAGATCGCCACAAACGAGAAGTTTGAAAAGCTGATGGCTGACGCGGAGATCTACGTGGACGGAATCGCCACGATGCGTTTTACTGACCTGAATTCATCTTTGGAAGAGGCCAGGGCTGTGATCCTTGAAGAACATCCGGAGGCAGCTGGGGACCGTATCCTGCGCACGCTAGAAGCTGCCCAGATCGACGAGGAAGACTTTTTCTGCCATGTCACGCACAGAGCCTGGGACGCCATCCTGCATGACATACGCAAAGCCCATGAGCTTGACGCAGAAAGTGCGCCGGATGAAACACCGGCACACTCTCTGCAAAAAGAAATCTTTAGGATTGCACGCTCATCCGGGGATCAGCTGGACAAATTTGCGCATCTCTTTTGTCAGCAATTCGGAATACAGTACAATCGCCTCACAGAAGATGAGAAGAGCGCTCTTAAGGGTTTGTTCAAAAAATCAAAACTACTCCGCAAATCCCCTCTTTCTTTTAAAAAGAGGTAGGACTCAGGTGTTTGTCTCATACTTCGAATGCTCCTTCTGGCTGAAATAGTTCTAAGGTTTTATTCCCTTTTTCAAAAAGTGAAGTCAACAGAAGTAATGGTAATGGGGTCGGAAGACGCATTGGTAACACCAACATAATACCATTTTGTACTGTCTGCAGTTTTTACAATAGATCCGCTCTTCGCAGTCTTTGTACCAGACTTCCATGTTGAACCAGTAGAAACATCAGGAGAAGTGCACTTTACATACTGCCATTTGATCTTTGCTGACCGGTTTAACGTATATGAGAAATTCATAGAGGTCCCATTTGTCACGTAAAACGCTTCTCTGCCGGGTTTAAAGAAGCTGGTATACCACCCGTTGTCTAAAGTAATGTTTGGGCTCCAGTGATATCTTGTTCCGGAAGCCGGAACGGTTCCCTCTTCAACGACCTCGCCTTCAGCATTATAAACAACATATAGCAACTCATGGCTTGTTTGTTTTTCTGAGATTATAGCTTCTTCTCCCGCAGCAAAGACTGTCGTGTGGCACAAGCTCACAAGAAGCATCATTATTAAAATCGCTGCAATGTAGTTCCTTTTTCTCTGCATGAATTGTCTCCTTTCGTCATTCATTTCTGGGGAAAAACAAGTATCATTTTTATATTGTTTGTTACTTTATGGAAACTTCACCTTCTTTTAATGACAAGTAATCTGATGTCGCTGAAATAACGTAAACTGCGTAACTGCCTTGATCGTCGGCAGTATAAACATACTCACCCTGCATGTCATTAATAGTTTCCCCTTCAAGCATTGTGCCATTATAGACAACTCCAACAACCATTGGCTGCTCGTTTGATACTTCGGAGGTATATTTTTCAAAAGCAAAGTGCAGAACATCTCCTTTTTGGCAGATCCAGCCTTTTGCTCCTACAGAAGGTGCAAAAACGGCACAGCTTCCATTAGGCATTATCACTTCCGGGGTTGTATTGTCTTCTGCTATGAAGACTGTAATTGCCGCAGGGATTAAAACGTTCTCCTTCACATCAGTTATTATAGTGTTCTCTGGAATGGTGGCAGTCGCTTCTTCGCCCTGCTCATTGCTTTCGTTATAATCAGGTGAATGGGCTTCAGCTGTTTCCGTGTTCGTAATCACTGTACCAATCAATCCACGGTTATTGTCTGTAATTAATTCAGCCTCTGTCAAAGCCTCCCCCTTAGACATAGAAGCCTCCTGCGACATGCTTGAATTATTTGCATCGCTATTCGTGGCCGTACAAGCAGCCAATAAACAGGCTACCATGCTTACGATCACAAGAAATATTTTTTTTCGCATATCTGGTCACCTTCGCTTTCTTTTATTGATTTCACTTTTCACAAAATAGGCTCTTCTCACGCAACGGTATCAACGGTATCATTCGGATAATTCTTCATTTCTATGGATCTCCAAGGACATTGATATTTATCGGCGTGCTGCTTATTCTTTTAAACTCAAGAGGACAGGAAATGTCATTTATAAACTTTCCAACGAAAACAAGCGAGTTTTGTTTATCATAAGTCGCCAGTAATTGTCTTCCGTCTTCCAGTTGAAAGGTAAGCGTCGTAAGGTTCTCAAATTCCTCGGAGTCAAACTTTCCGGAAAGCCCTGTTTCGAGCTGTCTGTAAATCAAGAAGGTATTGTCGCTTAAAAGAGAGATATAAACATCGTCCCGCGAGAGGCCTTCTCCAGTGCAGTAGGTGCCAATGGCGCTTTTGGGCCGAATGTTTTGGATCAGGGCAATAGAAATAAATATAAAGCTTATAACAAAAAGCCCGATTATATAGATTCTTTTCTTAATCACCTCATTCATCTCTTTTTCTTAAAGAAGTATTACCTCACTGTGTGGAGCGTCCGGATATTCAATTGCTAAGGCATCATTTATGCATCTCAGTTCCCCGTTCACTATAGAAAAAACCATATATCTTCCCGTGGTTGGTATTTCATATGAGTCTTGCTTTCCTTTACTTTCAAAAGCAACACTGGTTTTTTCGTCATAGTTTAGAATTATTACCGGAAAGGACTCTATTCTTGATAAATCAATGACGCAGCCTTCATCAAGCCAAATAATATCTTTCAGATATAAAGCGCCATCATCCGGCAGATTAACCTGTTCGACTGTTTCAGCTCGCACTGATCTCTCATCTGTCTCATGCTCCGCAGAAGCGGAGCATGATGCCATAATAATGCTGGCCGAAGCCACTGTCGCAATCAAGAATCCGCGTTTTATCAGCCTCATCTCATCACCTCCTATACAACCGGATAGATATTTCCACCACCAGCAGTAAATGTACAAGACAGCGTATAATCGCCGGTAGCAACAACATTCTTTGAGATGTACTTGCTGCACCTCCACGTGCATGCAACGGTTCTTTTATTGCTTGAAAACGACGTGCTATAGGATCGTACTTTATATGCTGGATACGAGACTATTGTATGTGAACTTGAATGAACATCTCCAGTGTATATCGTTGTTCCGTTAACTGTAGTTGTATAAGCTTTCAAATATAAAGAGTTTGCTCCATCATAATACAGCCTTTGTGTTGTCAGTGTGGATCGTGTCTCTTCTTTTTCGCTGGTTTTTATTTCTGTCCGGGGTTTCTTTACAATGCTGTCGAATTTCATTTCGGCTTCATACGCTGCATAAATATATTTATCAAATTCATCGATCGTCATAGCCATAAAAAAAGCCTGCATCGATTCTTGAGTTTCTCCCTCAGTAGGAGATAGCGTATAGTTTGTTCCAAGTTCCTTGTTTAATCTTGTCAGTTCTTCTTGATAAGATTTAAAGGAGGCCCCTTCTCTTTCTGCGGCATGAGCCGATGTAAAGGGGCAGCAAAAAATCACAGAGAATAACGTCATTATAGCAATTGCTTTCTTTACTAATTTCATTTGACACCTCCGTTCAAATCATTTGTTCTATTTGCCATTTGCGATGTGTTATTTTTGATTAGTTTCCGTCTTATGATAATGGTTCCTGATAAGCCAACCAGCAGAATCAAAAGAGCATCTGCGGTTCCAGTACTTACAAATCTGTATATTCCCAGCGCCAAATCCCCAAACAAAACTAAATACCACGCTACAAAAGAAAGCTTTCTCTCCTCATTTTTGATAACAATTCCAGCAATAAGTATCCCAGCAACGCCATAGTAAAACAGCGAATACAAAAACATCGGATATGTCACATAATGCTTCCCGGCATATTCTCGTATTTGAGGAGTTGCCCACCAGTTGACAAGAACAAGTGCATGAATCAGTATATACTCCAGCATATAGAACCCTCCCTATGAATCATCTCCAAAATTAGATGCGGTCTGCTGTAACCATAAATAACTGCACGGGTCACGTGTGGACGGTTGTATCGGAGTAAAACTGTCTTATCTGACCACATACCTTCACAACGGATTGTATACAATGTTATTTGTGAGTTCGACAGTCCAAGTGCTTGAAGACGTTCCTCTTTTTAATTTGAGAATATAGTTTGCCCCAACCAAACACGGCGTTTTGCTTTCATTGACTTCAACCCAGCTCGAAGGTGGTGTTTTACTCCAACTGGATGAACTTATGTTGACTGTCGAGTTTTGCGTTACGATACCCCCCTGTTTCGAAGCCCCCGTTTGTCCAAATGTTAAAGACTGACTTTTTACAGATACACCGTTGCTTCCACCAGGATAGCTATAGCCTCCTGTGACACTTGTAATTTTATAATAATCATCTCCCGCATATGCACTTACGTTGTAATAGACTCTGGTATATGCTTTTAACGTTCCACTTGAATCCCATTTGTATTTATAAGAGCTTCCTCCCGAGGATCTTTTACCACTTCTATACTTTAATACATCATTCTTAAGAATTTCTTGTTCCTCTGCATTCTCTGCCAATAATACGAGGCGATCTTCAACATACCGTTTTTCGCCACTTTCCATCGTTTCCAGAAGCGATGTTTCACTTAAAATCACAATGTTGTCGTCTTTAATTTGCAGATTTGCGTTAGCGATAAACTCATTATTAAATCGTTCCAAACCTTTTTCTGAGGCAAACACTTCCGCTTTGTATGCATAAATAGCGCACAAATAACAAACACAGACCAATATTGATGTAATCAGCTTTCTTTGTTTTTTTTGCATTGCTTCAACTCCTTTCAATACGATCTTTAAAATATACCTGAATCCGTGAAGTTCATCTGTTGATTAAGCAATCCGTACCAAACGAATTGCTCAGAGACATTACTATCATGTTTTTGTGGCACTCTGGGGACTTTCCGACTGCATTTTCTGGGAACGTCCCTCAAAAAGAGCACACGAAACTAAGGACTGTCAAACAGGAACTTCAAAAAACACTTTTATTCGTTTACAACTACATGTCCCTGACAGAAATCCATAAAAACATGTCGCCAGACATTACTGCGGCCAAGCCCTATGATCAGTTGTCTGGCATGCATCTTAACATGGCTTGCCATCATAATCAGGTTACCGATTACAGTGCGGATCCTGCGGCGCTTTACTTCCCGCTTCTGACGGGGAGCCCGGCCTCCAATTGTACCCTGACCGATCATTCGGAGGATATTGTATGCTATTAACCCAAGTTCCAGGATAAGAGCATTGGTATTGAACTTTCCGGAAGGAAGACGTTCCATATCCATATCGGTTTTAATCTCGCTGTGGTATTGCTCACATTCTCCATGGGCGTGGTATAAAGCGATGATTTCCTTGTCCGGATCGCCCAAATTAGTCCACCAGGTATCCACTTCCACGTCTGCTTCCAGGAGAAACTGGCCATATTTATCTATGGTCCTTTCAGTGATCTCATAGCCGGCCCGTAAAGTGAAATCCTGGTTAAACTGTTTGCTGTGGGCGTCTTTCCAGTCGCTGCCAATATAAACCGTTTTTCCTTCCCTGGGAGTTGTGACATTCCTGCAGTGTTTCTTTGACATCTCGTACCAGCCGTCTATGCTCTCCCGACGAAGGTTCCTCTTTATAATGAAATAACATCCTTCATCCATAAGTACGGAAACATTGTCAATGGAATCATTACCGGAATCCAGCCGGATCAACAACGGTTTATCTGTCAGCTTTTTGCAGAGCTTTATGGTTTCCCGCAGGAACTCTACTGTGCCCTTCTGGCAATGTTGTTTTCCTTCGCGAAGCTCAAAGTTGATGGCATAACCCTCGGTACCAATATAAGCCATGATAGGCGCATAACCATCAAAACCTTTGTATGTGCGGGACACTCCTTCCTTTTTGGATTTGGAGTTATCCATAGGTGTCACATCGATATCAACAGGAACCAGACCATTCGGTAAGGCAGACGGTTGTATTTTGTTTGCCTGCAGTAAAGAAACGTTCTCCTGCAGAATGGAATCCCGGAGACTATCGCCAATATCATCCATCCGTTGGCGCAGAGTTTCCTCCGAAGGGATGGCACGGGTAATCCCCAGAGCCGCTTTGTAGAAGTCTTTGTCGTCATCCATTTCATGGACGGCTTCAAAATAAGGCTTCCCCATACAAAGCATGCCAATATAAGTCAACAGGATATCCCCGTTCTTAATCTGATGCTGAGAGCGATTCGGTGTTACATCCATGCGGTTGATCTTCTTGATAAAATCGCATTTCCCAAGGAGTGCGCCAACTACTGCCAGACCACCTGCTGGGATAATCCGTTCATTCGTGAATTCGATAACGATGTTCTGGTTCGTATTTATGGTCTGCCTGCGATTCTTGTTCATGGGAAGTCACTCCTATTGGTATTTTATAGGGGAATTATACCATGAAAAGAAGTCACCAGATAGGTGCAAGTATAAATGAGTGCAAAAACATCTGAATCCCTTGTGACGCTTTGAGAAACAATGCTTTTATGAAACGAACTTCACGGATTCAGGATATATT
>LSQX01196489.1_pt2 | contig 11702 bp, 7 predicted proteins | sample 654561 | NCBI WGS metagenome assembly LSQX01 (sample SAMN04489861, study PRJNA283612) | anaerobic digester metagenome | isolation source: 4 biogas reactors fed with cattle manure at either 37C or 55C with and... | place: Denmark: Kongens Lyngby | collected 2014 | reverse complement strand
CTCAACGGCTACGCGCCCGGCGCAGACCGCCTCGTCGCGCATGTCGAAAGCACCGGCGCCGCGGTCACCGCGGCCCTCGGTATCTCGCACACCGTTGACATTCGCTCGTATGCGGTCGACACGGTGACCCGTCAGCTTGCGCCGAGCACCCAGCTCGTCGTGCCTGCAGTGACCAATGTCGGTCAGCACGAACACGGCCCCACGGGCAACATTCACGAGCAGGACGATTTTCCGGTGGTCGTGCGGGTGCTGGCGCCCGGCGGTGAATCAGGCGGCGTCAGCATCCGCGTGCTGAAGGCCGATGGCACGAGCGAGAGTTTCACCGGCATCGAGGTCGCTGACTCTGCCGTGACCGACTTCGTGATCGAGCGCTGGCCAGATGGCGGGCAGGCCGTGGTCATCGAAGCAGGGGTGCCGGTTGTGGGCGGCGTGTTTGGCTCATCCGATGTCGCGCCCAACCACGACTACAGCTGGTTTGCCCCCGCGCCCCTGCTGACCGCGGGCGAGGATCACGCGGTTGCCATTGTGCCCGGTGGTGAGCTGGTGATCGCAAACCCCGGCAGCGTTGCTGCCGAGGTGCTGCTCACCCGAATCACCCAGCCGGCCGATGCCGATGCTGGCGAAGCGGACGCGTCAGACGCAGGCGAGAGCGCCGATACCGATGAGTCAACCGAGACCCAGCTGGTGCGCGTTGCTGCCGGTGCGGCCGTGCCCGTGACGACGAGCGGCCAGTTCACGCTGCACAGCACCGCCCACGTCTCTGCAGGGGTGCGCATTGTGAGCGGTGCCTACCTCGCCGACTATCCGGTGCTGGCCCCAGCGCCACGCCAAACGAACCTCACGGTCGTCACCCGCTAGCGATGCGCCGATCCACCGAAGCGCAAGATTCAGAGCCCCAACCTGCCGCGCCGCGGCAGTGCGCACGCGTTGGTTGCGCCGAACCGGCCGAGCACACCCTCACCGCCGATTACGATGATCGAGTCATGGCCGTGGGGCCCCTGAGCCCTACCCGCACCCCGCCTGCTCATGATCTGTGCGACCGGCACGCGAGCGTGCTCACCCCGCCGACGGGCTGGCAGCTGCTGCGCTATGACCCCGAACGGGCTCGCCCCAGCAACCCGCAATAGACTGGGGGCGTGTTCGGCAGAAACAAACCCGCCCCGCAGCCCATCGTGGCCGCGCGCAGGCACGGGCGGCGGCCCATCAGGTCGTCGCTGACGGGGCCTCAGCTGCCAGACCCCGATGGTCGGGTGCTTCGCTTCGAGGTGACGGCACGAGCCGCGCTCGAAGTGCTGCGTCACCACCTCGGCGACGAAATTGCTCACCTGCGCGTGGGCGTCGCCACCGCACCCTCGGGTGAGGGCACGAGCAGCAACCCCATGTTCTATTCGGTTGACCGTGACACGCACACGATCATTCTGTTTCGCATGCCCATTCAGCGCGCGAAGGGGCTGCACGTCGACGACGCCGAGCACCGCCGCTTCTTTGTCGGGCACTGCGTGCACCTCGCCGTGTGCGAATATCTGGGTCGTGAACCGTGGGAGGTCATGCCCGGTCACTTCGATCACTTCTAGCGGGCAAGGAGCCGCATTGTTTCGCCTGGGTCTCGCTGATGATTGAGTGTGTGACAAGCGAATCTCGCGCGTTTTCAGGCCGCTCGGCCATAATGGGTCTATGAGCGCACGCATACTGGTGGTCGACGATGACAGAGCCCTCTCTGAGATGCTCGGCATGGTGCTGCAGGGCGAAGGCTTCGACACCGTGTTCGCGGCCGACGGACCCTCGGCCGTTGAGCGGTTTCAAGACTCAAAACCCGACCTCATCCTGCTCGACCTGATGCTTCCCGGCATCGACGGCATCGAGGTGTGCACGCGCATTCGCGCTGAGTCTGGTGTGCCCATCATCATGCTGACGGCTCGCAGTGACACCGGCGACGTCGTGCGTGGGCTTGAGGCCGGCGCAGACGACTATGTGGTGAAGCCGTTCAACCCGATCGAGCTCATCGCCCGTGTGCGTGCCCGACTGCGTGAGCCCCTGCTCGGCAGCACCGAGATGCTGCGCATCGGCGATATCGATATCGACGTGACGGGTCACGAGGTGCGCCGCGGCGACACCGTGATCTCGCTCACCCCGCTCGAGTTCGATCTGCTTGTTATTCTTGCCCGCACCCCACAGCAGGTGTTCACCCGTGAGGTGCTGCTCGAAAAGGTGTGGGGCTACCAGTACAAGGCTGACACCAGGCTGGTGAACGTGCATGTGCAGCGCCTGCGCGCCAAGATCGAGTGCGACCCCGATCACCCGACCATTGTGACGACGGTGCGCGGCGTCGGGTATCGCGCGGGCGCGCCAGTGGAGTAGCGGGTGCCAGCCCACCGGCACGGCCACTCACCGTTCGGGCTGTGGCTTCGCCGCCTGAGGGTGCGGTGGATCCGCGCCACCCAACCCCTGCTCGGCCCCCTGCGGCGCCAGTGGCGACACTCGCTGAAGCTGCGCACGATGACCATCACGGGCATCATCGCCATCGTGATGGTCGCCATCATGGGCGCCCTCGTGCTCGACCGCATCTCGAGCGACCTCTACCAGTCGCGCAAGGATCAGGCGCTGCAAGACTCGGCGCGCGCAACACTCGCCGCCCAGAGCCAACTCGACGCCTCAGAGGCGACTGAGTATGGCACGCTCTCGACCCTCGCGACCTCGGTGCAGGGCACGGTGCAGGGCACCTCGTCGAGTCAGCTCATCTATGTGCGGCGTCAGGCGGGGCAGCCGCCATCGACCGTCGCTCCCGATGATTTCACGACTTCACCGCAGCTGGTGGACTCGGTCACCCCAGACCTCAGCCGCATGCTCATCGACGGCGACGTGCCGCAGTACTGGCAGGCCATCACCGTGATCGACGACGATGGCGTGCCCGCACCCGGCATTCTCGTCGCCTCCACCCTGCAGTTTCCCGCGAGCGCCGGCACCTACGATCTCTACATCGGCTACAGCTTCGCCGAGATCCAAGAGAGCCTCGAGTTCATCACCCGTGCGCTCATCATTATGGCGCTGCTGCTCTTGCTGCTGCTCGCTGTGCTGGTGTGGACGGTGTCGAGCTTTGTCTTTCGCCCGATTCGCGCGGCAGCCGACGCCAGCCACCGCATCGCGGCGGGTGAACGAGACGCCCGCATGCCCGTGCAGGGCGACCTGCACTTCGACGAGCTTTCGGCAAACTTCAACCAGATGGCCGACACCCTGCAGGCGCGCATCGACGAACTCGACACGCTCTCGCACATGCAGCAGCGGTTCGTGTCAGACGTTTCGCACGAGCTGCGCACCCCGCTCACGACGATCAGGCTCGCGGCAGAGCTGCTGCGGGGGCAGGAGGTTGATCCCGAGAGCACCCAGGGTCGCGCGATCGATGTGCTTGGCACACAGGTCGACCGCTTCGAATCGCTGCTCGCCGACCTGCTCGAGATCTCACGGTATGACGCGGGTCCCGTCACCATCGACACCGAATCGACCAACCTGGTCGCCCTCACCGAGCAGGTCATCGAAGGCCTCAGGCCACTGTCGTCAGGCATCATCGAGCTGCGCGCGCTCGGCGGCTTCAGCCCCATCGACGTCGACCCACGTCGCATCCGTCGCATCCTGTCGAACCTCGTCGGCAACGCGATCGAGCACGGCGAAGGCAAGGCCATCGTCGTGAGCATCGACTCGAACGCATCAGCGGTCGCCGTGAGCGTGCGCGACTGGGGCATCGGAATGAAACAGGACGACACCGAGCACGTCTTCGACCGTTTCTGGCGCGCCGACCCCTCACGCAAGCGCACGCTCGGTGGCACCGGCCTGGGCCTCGCGATCGCCCGCGAAGATGCAGCCGCCCACGGTGGAGTCATTGAAGTGTGGTCGAGGCCAGGCGAAGGCACCAACTTCAGGCTCACTCTGCCGCGCTCAGAAGACAGCCCGACATTTGTCTCACCGCTGCCGCTCGTGCCAGACGATGTGAGCGCCGAAGATGACCCGCTCGCCACGATGGGCCGATTGCGCAGGCCCGGTCGCCGCGTCAAAAAGCGAAAGGAGCGCGGCTAGTGAAGACTCTCCGTCGATCCATGATTCGGGCTCTCGCTGCGGCTGCCGCGGTGCTCGCGCTCGCCGCCTGCCAGGCTATTCCGGTGTCTGGCCCCGTGCGCGAGGGGCTGTCAAACCTTGACCTCGCCGAGCGCAGCGTGCAGTTCACCCCGAGCGGCCCGCAGCCCGGTGCGACCCAAGAAGAAATCGTGCGCGGGTTTGTGCGCGCGGCGCTGTCGAGCGTGAACGACTACGAAGTCGCCCGCGAGTTCTTGAGCCCCGACTACGAGCGGCAGTGGGACCCGAGTTACGGCGTCATGGTTGACGATGGATCACTGCAGTACGACGACACCAGCGAAAACATTGGTGTGCTCTCGTTCGGCCTCATCGCGACCGTGGATGGCAGCGGTACCCTCGTGACCGTTGAGCCAGACAAGAAGACCGAGGTCCCGTTTGAACTCACCCAGGTGCGCGGTGAGTGGCGCATCTCGTCGGCGCCCGCGGGCGTCATTTTGGGTCGCGACACCTTCACCACTACCTGGGTGCCTCGGCAACTGTATTTCTTGAATGGTGCCGACCGACTGGTGCCCGAGACCCACTGGTTTTTGAACCGTCAAACCCTCACCACGCAGGTGGTGCGCGAGCTCATGAGTGGGCCATCAGAACAGATGCAGACCGTGCTGCACACCGCGTTTCCCGCGGGCACCACACTTACCTCGGGCACCGTGCCCGTGAACGATGGCATCGCTTTTGTCGATGTCACCCCAGAACTGTTTGACGCCGACGTCACCGCCATGGAACACCTGAAACGACAGCTCGCGGCCAGCCTGCAGACCGTCGCGGGGGTGACCGGCTACCAGCTCGCCGTGCAGGGCGCGGTGATCGAGAGCGGCGCGGTATCGGGGCCAGACGACACCGCCTCAACCGAGCACCAGTATGTGGTGGCGTTGAAAGATGACCAGTTCGGGGTTGCCGCCGCGGGCGAGGTGCAGCCCATCGATGGCTTGGGCCCCCGGGTCGTGAGCCTCCAGCCGCAGTCGGTGTCGATGTCGGTCGATCGAGGCGCCGCCGCGGTGCTCAGCGAGGTTGGGGTGCACCTCGTGACCACTGATGAGACCATGCTGATTGAGGCTGGCCCCGGGCGCCTGACTCCGAGCATCGACAACTCAGGGTATGTGTGGACATATGATCGCGCGGCCCCCGGCGTCATCACGGTAGGTCAGCCCTTTGAAGCGCGTCAGCAGCTGCAGGCCACCTGGCTTACCGGCACTCCGGTCGCGGTGCGAGTATCGTTGGGCGGCAATCGGATTGCCGTGCTCGTCAACGACGATGGATCAAGCGTCGTGTATGTCGGAGGCATCGAGCGGGACGCGAGCGGCAGGCCGATTGCGCTGAGCGAAGATGCCACCCCTCAGCTGTGGACCGCAGGCCAGCCGATTGACCTCGACTGGATCAGCGATACTCGCTTTGCCGCACTCGTGCAGGCCGGCCCCCTCGGTGGGTCAGCGAAGGTGCAAATTGGGGCAGTCGGTCAGTTTGCCACCGAGGCCGGCGCGGTGGCGGGGGCCGCCACGGTGAGCGGTGGCGGGCGGCAGCTGATTCGCGTGCTCGATGAGAAGGGTGCCATGTTCGCGCCGCAGGGTCTTGTCGGCTGGCAGCAACAGCAGACAGGGGTGGAGCTCGTCGCGAAGGTGGGGTAGTACTCGCTGTGGCTGAGGTGCGGCCGGTGGCCTGAGTGTGCTCGCCTCGCCGGTGCGGTGCGGTGCGGTGCGGTACCAACGCAGATTTGTCGTGCACAGGCTGCTCGGACACGCGTAGCGGCACCCAGCTGTGGAAAACCGCGCTGCGGATGGAACCGGGGTGCGACCCTGGCCGGATGCAGAACCGCACCACTCCACACTCGCAGCCATGGTGGCGCACACCGACAGCGCTGCACCTGGCCCGCCAATCGCGAGAGCTCGCGCTCGATCTGCTCGCTCTCGTGTGGCCGACACAGTGCGTGGTTTGTGCCGCTGACGACCGGGATCTCTGTGACCCCTGTCGTGATGCGCTGCGAGAGGCGGCCGCTCGCCGCGCTGCCGATCCGAGCCTGCTCATGCACCTGCTGCTGGTGAACGGTGCCCGTGTCGGCGCATGGCCTGCCGGTGAGCCGTCTGCTGACGCCTCGGCTGTCGGTGGTGTGTCTGCCAGCCGTGTGCACGTCGAGACCCTGCCCGGCCGTGACCTGCTGGCGCTCGCCGCGGGGCACTACGAGGGTGCGTTGCGTGAGTTGCTTGTCGGGTATAAACACGAGGGGCGCACGAGTTTTGCGCGGGAGCTCTCGCTGCACCTGCGCGCGCCGCTCAGTGCTGCGCTTGCCGAGAGTCCCGGTAGGTCCCTCATTGTGGCTGTGCCGTCACGGCCTGCTCGGGTGCGCGAACGCGGGTACCGTCACGTCGATGAACTGGTGCGGCTCGTGTTGCGGGGCAACGGCCGGCAGGCGAGTGACCGCCCGGGGAGCGACCTGCAGGGGAGCAACCTGTGCGGTGACGGTGGCGGTGGCAGCAGCGGGACTGGGGCGGTATTTGTGTCGCGGGCCCTGCGCACGCTGCCCGGCCGAACCGGCCAGGTGGGACTGAGCGCCGAGGAACGGTCGCGCAACGCCGCGCGCATCACGGTGAACCCGCGCCTGCGCGAGCCGCTGCGTGGGCGAGACATCATCCTCGTCGACGACATTCTCACCACGGGTGCCACCCTTGGGGCAGCAGCGCGAGTGCTGACGGCTGCGGGGGCGACTGTGCGCGCCGCGGTCACGATCTGTGTGACTGAGCGGCGGGACGAGAAGCGAGCGTCAGTGCCGGGTGAAGCGCCGCTCGTGCTCCCCGGCAAGGAAAGCGATTCGGGCGGTTTTGCAAATAACCTCGATTCGCAGTGGAAGTGAGGGTGCGCGAACCGGTAAGGTTCGAGGAAGGCGTAGAGGTGCGCCCGGCACTGTGGCCCACCCGCCGAAACCCAAGGAGGTCACGATGGATGTCAGCATTCGCGGCAGAGGCGTAGGAGTTACGGACCGTTTCGAGAACTATGTGGGTGCAAAGACTGAAAAGGTCGCCCACTTGCTTCCGAAAGCGCAGACCTTTGAGGTAAAGATTTCGCGTCTCAGCGATCGCAGCCCGCAGCACGGGGATCGCGTCGAGATCACCGTCGTTGGCCCAGGCCCCGTCATTCGCGCGGAGAGCCAGGGCAGCGACAAATACACGGCGTTCGACATGGCCTATGGCCGAGTGCTTGAGCGCATCCGTCGCATGAAAGATCGCAAGCACGACCGCCGTGGTCGTGGCCGCACCTCACTCGGTGAGGCCGTCGCGGGCGACTTCAACGGTGTCGATGTGGTCCCCGCATCAATCGAAACGCTTGAGGCCGTCGCTCACGGCGAGTCACCGCAGCAAGATTTCGATGGTTCGGGTGCCGAAGAGCAGTACACCCCGGTGGTCATTCGTCAGAAGGAGTTCCCGGCAGAACGGTTCACGGTCGACGAGGCCGTCGACCAGATGGAACTGGTCGGCCACGACTTCTTCCTGTTTGTCGAAAGCGAATCGGGCAAGCCAAGCGTCGTGTACCGCCGTAAAGGCTGGAACTACGGTGTGATTTCGCTGAGCGACGACTAACCGCGGTTCGCCGCTCACGAGGGTTCGTGTGTGGTGAACGGGGCCGCGCGCAGGTGCAGGGGTTTCCTGGTGCCGGCGCGCGGCCTTTTCCGTTGTCGCCGCGGAGTTGGCCAGGTGCCGATGCTGATCCTTGCTCGCAGGAGCGCTCGCAGCAGCGCCCACAAAACTGCTCTGCGACTCACACCAAGCCCAAAGCATTCGCTTGCTAGGCTGGGGTGTTGTCACAATTCGGCAACGACGGCAATCCCAGGAGATACGACGTGGCGACAGTCCTCGAACGAGTCCTTCGCGTAGGCGAGGGTCGCACCCTGAAGAAGCTTGAGCGACTCGCAAAGACGGTCGCCTCGCTCGAACCCTCATTCGAAGAGCTCAGTGACGAGGAACTGCGGGGCGAGACCGAGGAGTTTCGCGAGCGGTTCGCAAACGGCGAGTCCCTCGATGACCTGCTGCCAGAGGCGTTCGCTGCGGTTCGCGAGGCTGCGAAGCGCACCATCGGTCTGCGTCCCTTCGACGTGCAGGTGATGGGTGGCGCGAACCTGCACCTCGGCAACATCAGTGAGATGAAGACCGGTGAGGGCAAGACCCTCGTTGCGACGATGCCCGCGTACCTCAACGCAATCGCGGGTAAGGGCGTGCACATCGTCACGGTGAACGACTACCTTGCGAGCTACCAGAGTGAACTCATGGGGCGCGTGTTTCGCGCGCTCGGCATGACCACTGGCTGCATCATCGCGGGGCAAACCCCCGCAGAGCGTCGCACCCAATATGAGGCTGACATCACTTACGGCACGAACAACGAGTTCGGCTTTGACTACCTGCGCGACAACATGGCAGGCACCGGCGCCGACCGAGTGCAGCGCGGCCACGCCTTCGCCATCATTGACGAGGTCGACTCGATTCTGATCGATGAGGCCAGAACTCCTCTGATCATCTCAGGCCCCGCGGCCGGCGACGCCAACCGTTGGTTCGGTGAGTTCGCTCGCATCGCGAAAACCCTCGAGCCCGGCGTGGACTACGAAGTAGACGAAAAGAAGCGCACTGTCGGTGTGCTCGAGCCAGGCATCGAGAAGGTCGAAGACTACCTGGGAATCACCAACCTGTACGAGTCAGTCAACACTCCGCTGATTTCGTTCTTGAACAACTCGATCAAGGCACGTGCCCTGTTCACTCGCGACAAAGACTACGTCGTCTTGAACGGCGAGGTGCTGATCGTCGATGAGCACACCGGCCGTATTCTCGCGGGTCGTCGCTACAACGAGGGCATGCACCAGGCCATCGAGGCCAAAGAGGGCGTGCAGGTCAAGGCAGAGAACCAGATGCTCGCCACCGTCACGCTGCAGAACTACTTCAGGCTCTACGAGAAACTCTCGGGCATGACCGGTACCGCCGAAACCGAGGCCGGCGAGTTCATGTCGACCTACAAGCTGGGTGTCGTACCGATTCCGACAAACCGCAAGATGCAGCGCATCGACCAGCCTGATCTCGTCTACAAAAACGAAGAAGCCAAGTTTCAGCAGGTCGTCACCGACATCGCCGAACGCTACGAGAATGGCCAACCGGTGCTCGTCGGCACGACCAGCGTCGAAAAGAGCGAATACCTGTCACGCCTGCTCGCTAAGGCTGGCGTGCGTCACGAGGTGCTGAACGCAAAGAACCACGCTCGTGAGGCGGCCATCATCGCCCAAGCCGGTCGGCTCGGCGCAGTAACGGTTGCGACGAACATGGCCGGTCGCGGCACCGACATCATGCTCGGCGGCAACGCAGAATTTCTTGCCGTACAAGAAATGACGAACCGCGGCTTCTCGACCGAAGACGACCCTGAAGCCTATGAGTCAGCCTGGCCCGAGGTATTCGAGGCAGTGAAGGCTGCGGTGGCGGTCGAAGCAGAGAAAGTTATCGACGCGGGTGGCCTCTACGTGCTGGGCACCGAGCGACACGAGTCTCGGCGCATCGACAACCAGTTGCGTGGACGCTCGGGCCGTCAGGGTGATCCTGGTGAAAGCCGTTTCTATTTGTCGCTCACCGACGACCTGATGCGACTGTTCAACTCTGGCGCCGCTGCGGCGTTGATGAACCGCGCAAGCTTTCCCGACGACCTCGCCATCGAGTCGAAGGTTGTCACGCGCGCAATTCAGAGCGCGCAGAGCCAGGTCGAGCAGCGCAACAGTGAGATTCGCAAGAACGTGCTGAAATACGATGACGTGCTTGATCGTCAGCGTAAGGCGATTTACACTGACCGCGCACAAATTCTCGACGGCGAAGATATCGAAGGCCGGGTTGATCAGTTCAGAGAGCAGGTGGTCGATGCGATTCTTGATTCGTATGACACAGGCGACTGGGATCTCGATGCGCTCTGGTCAGATCTGAAGCAGATCTACCCGATCAGCATCACTCCTGATGAGATCGTTGCCGAAACCTCTGGCAAGAGCATCGACCGTGCATTCCTGCGCCGAGAGGTGCTCTCTGACGCGCAGATTGCCTACGAGAAGCGCGAAGAAACCCTCGGTGAAGAGGCCATGCGTGAGCTTGAGCGTCGTGTGGTGCTCACCACGATTGATCGTCGCTGGCGCGACCACCTCTATGAGATGGAATACCTCAAAGAGGGCATCGGCCTGCGTGCGATGGCGCAGCGTGACCCGCTCGTCGAATATCAGCGCGAGGGGTACACACTCTTTCAGAGCACCATGGGGCAGATTAAAGAAGAGTCGCTTGGGCTGCTCTACAACCTCGAGGTGCAGGTGCGCCCCGCCGAAGGGCCACAGGATCACGTGCACCTTGAAGGTGGCGGGCTCGAGAATGCCGAACAGGCCATCGATGAGTCGACGCTGAGCTACACCGCACCCGACGAAGAAGGGCACACCGCGGTCAGTGGTGCTGCGGCGAACGCACGTTCGGGCAACCCGCAGAAGTCGAAGGCAGCTGCTGGAAAGGGCAAGAAGTCGGCCCAGGCAGCCGCGGCTGCTGCCGCTCCTGTCGCGCGGCAGGCCGCCGCAACCCCGCCGCAGCGCGGAGCCTTCGGCCAGCAGGTCGAAGGCGATGCCCCACAGCCCCAAAACCGAGCTCAACGTCGTAAGAAGAAGTAGCGGCACGCGCACGGGATTGCCCCGCGTCAAGCCATGAACTCAGGCGCGCCCGCACGGGCACGAATGGAGACATAATGAACCAGAAACTTACCAAGAACGAGCGCCGCGAGCTTGCTCGCGAGCAGGCGCGTCTTGCCCAGCAAGCCGAGAAGAAGCGCGAAAAGCGCAACCGGCTTATGCTGCAAGGCGGCATCGTGGTCGGCGTGCTGGCCATTGCGGCCGTTGTCGCGCTCGTGATCACGCAGACCATGAAGCCTGCAGGCCCGGGCCCGCTCAACATGGTCTCTGGCGGGGTCACCTTTGCCGAAGACCTGAAGGTGGTGCCGACAGCGGCCCTGCAGAGCGGTGAAGAGCGTCAGGCACGCGACGCCGACTGGACCGAAGGCCCAATCGACGTCACAGTCTTCGTTGACTACATGTGCCCGGCCTGTGGCAACTTTGAGCAAACTTACGGCACCATGCTCGAAAACTATGTGGGCAGCGGCGACATCACACTCACCGTCTACCCGATCAACTTTCTCGATGGCCAGTCGCTCGGCACCAAGTACTCGACCCGTGCCGCGAACCTGGTGGCCTGTGTGGTTGAGCAGCAGCCTGACTTCGCTTTTGCGTTGCACAACCGTATGCTGAGCCCTGCAGCGCAGCCCTCAGAGCAGTCGACTGGTCTCACTGACGACCAGCTCGTTGAGCAGGCCGTAGCGGTCGGTGCTGACGGAAACCTTGACTTGCGTCAGTGCGTGAAAGATCAGCGCTTTGGTAAGTTCATCTCTGCAAACTACAAGCAGGTGTCTGAGCTGGGCATTCTTGGGCTTGCCGAAGGCGCCCAGCTGATGAACCCGAGCACCGGCCAGCTGATTCCAGAGGATCAGCCGCAACGCCTCATGAGCACTCCGACGGTGATCATCAATGGTCAGCAGTGGGTTTCGAA
>LSQX01218323.1_pt1 | contig 11703 bp, 9 predicted proteins | sample 654561 | NCBI WGS metagenome assembly LSQX01 (sample SAMN04489861, study PRJNA283612) | anaerobic digester metagenome | isolation source: 4 biogas reactors fed with cattle manure at either 37C or 55C with and... | place: Denmark: Kongens Lyngby | collected 2014 | reverse complement strand
GCCTAGAGCGTCATCGTTGAGGTCTTGAGCCTGAATATCCTCCTCAAAAAGCAGAGGCATGTCCATGGCTTCATAGAACCGTTCCACACGGTAGAGGGGCCTTCGGTGAACCAAGATGTTGATAACAAGAGCCGTAATCAACGTGCCGGGAGATACCTTCCATTGTCTGTCATCCCAGGTAACCATGTGGTTTATGAACCTGGCTATGTCGAGCTCCTTGCATAGGTGAGCCATGAGATTAGCTGCGCCTGGGTGTTTGGCTGAGACCTGCACTGATTCTCCCTCCAATATTTGGATAGAGAACAGTTCGCGAAATTCTAACAAATCCCTGCTGGGCAGAAACTATTTTTCCATGAGGTTCAAGGGTGCGGAAAGTCGGGTAAACGTTTCACATATTACATGATAGTGGAGAATCTGGGTATGCCTACCATTAAGGATGTAGCGTCTGAGGCCGGTGTCTCCATAGCGACGGTATCAGCGGTGATCAATGGAACGCGCCCTGTAAGCGATGCCACCCGGCGCCGTGTTGAGGCTGTCATTCAAAGATTGGGTTATCAGCCCAATAGGATGGCTCAAGGTCTTAAGCAGGGCAAGAGTCGAATCATCGCTTATATCTTGCCTTCAGTGACCAATCCCTTTTTCCCGTCAATGCTTAAGGGAGTAGAGGACATAGCCTATGAAGCAGATTACTCGGTCTTGGTATGCAACACGGAAATGGAACCAAGAAGGATTAACCGCTACTCCCAATTGATTAGAGAAATGCAGATTGATGGAGTGATTATCACATCGCCGGGACTAGGGGTTATCCACGAGCTGGTTGGATGCCTGAATCAGCGGGGAATTACCAGCATTGTTCTCCATGGTCCTCGATCAATAGAGTCAGTAGACCGGGTGTTAGTTGATGATGAGGAGTGTGGGTATTTAGCCTCATCATATCTCGCCCAGGAAGGCCACGGAAAGATAGGCTTCATAGGCGTCTGCGGCAGTACCACTAGTTGGTTGCGCTATCAAGGGTTTGTTAGGGGGCTGCACAGCTTCGGTCTGAAGGCAAGTGAGGAATATGTCTGCCTGGGTGAAGGTTTTTCACAGCAAGAAGGCCATCGATTGGGTCGCATCCTGTTGGATAACCAAGCTTCTCCCACTGGGATTGTAGCCGCCAATGATCTGATGGCAATCGGTCTATGGGAGGCAGTACTTGAGGCTGGTTTGCATGTTCCCGAAGATGTATCGCTAATCGGTATTGATAATACCTTAGCAGCTCTACTAAGGCCCCGAATGGCTTCAGTAAGAATACCTACTTACGAGATGGGCAGGGCGGCGGCAAAGCAGCTCTTGGCTAGAATCGATGGCAGTGCTAAGGGGCCGCCAATGACCATCTGCCTCCAGCCCGAGTTGGTGTCTGGAAGTACTATTACGGCTCTTAGGTAGTGTCTTTCTTAGATGGCACCTTGGATGACTTCATCCGGGTGCTGTTATTTTTTTGTGCGAGAAGAGGGGAAACACAGCCATCGGCCACAGAATTATAAAAATTTAAGAAGGAATACAAAGAGGGGCAGCGAAGAAGAAATTATCTGCCTATCTAAACGTTTAGATTATAACCATATATTAGCGAGGAGGCCGAGAAATGTCCTTCAAAGTCGCGTTTATCGGGGCGGGGAGTATCGGCTTTACCCGAATCCTGCTGCGGGATCTGCTGTCTGTACCGGAGTTCCATGACATAGAGATTGCCTTTACTGACATAAACGAGAGAAATCTTGAAATGGTGACCCAGCTTGCCCAGCGTGATATAGACAGCAATGGTCTAGATATCAAGATCCAGGCAACCCTTAACCGGCGGGAAGCCCTTGAGGGAGCAAAATATGTGTTTAATCTTGTAAGGATCGGCGGCTTGGAGGCTTTCGAACTGGACATAGAGATTCCCCTGGAATACGGTATTGACCAGTGTGTCGGCGACACTTTGTGTGCCGGAGGCATCATGTACGGACAGCGGGGTATTCCAGTTGTCTTGGACTTCTGCAAGGATATTAGAGAGGTCGGAGCCGATGGCTGCATCATGCTAAACTACGCTAACCCCAATGCCATGCTTACCTGGGCATGCAACAAGTATGGAGAAGTTCCAACCATTGGATTGTGCCACGGCGTTCAGCACGGTCACCAGCAAATTGCTGAAGCTCTAAGTCTAAAACAAGAGGAAGTCGATATCATCTGTGCTGGAATCAACCATCAGACTTGGTATATCAAGGTTCAGCATAAAGGCAAGGATATGACCGGCCTACTGCTGGAAGCCTTTGAAAAGCATCCGGAGTACAGCAAGACAGAAAAGGTCCGCATAGATATGCTGCGCCGTTTCGGTTATTTCAGCACCGAGTCCAACGGTCACCTAAGTGAGTATGTGCCTTGGTACCGGAAGCGGCCGGAAGAAATCAGAGACTGGATTGACTTGGGTGTCTGGATTAACGGCGAGACCGGCGGTTACCTGAGGGTCTGCCGGGAGGGGCGCAACTGGTTTGAAGTTGACTTTCCCAACTGGCTAAAGGAGCCCCCGATGAAATATGCCCGGGAAGAGCGGAGTCAAGAACATGGTTCTTATATTATCGAAGCTCTTGAGACAGGTCGAACCTACCGGGGTCACTTCAATGTGGTAAATCGCGGCGTTATCACTAACTTGCCTCCCGATGCTGTCGTTGAGGTTCCAGGATACGTTGACGCTACCGGTATTCATATCCCGGTAATTGGTGATTTGCCTTTGGGCTGTGCAGCGGTCTGCAACGCCAGCATATCGGTTCAGCGCCTGGCTGTTGAAGCAGCAGTCCGGGGCGATGATCTGCTGCTGCGTCAGGCCATGATGATGGACCCTTTGGTAGGCGCAGTGTGTAACCCGCCGGAGATTTGGCAGTTAGTAGATGATATGCTGATCGCCCAAGAACAGTGGCTGCCTCAGTATAAGGATGCCATCGCCAAGGCAAAGGAGCGCAGGGCGACCGAGCCGCGAATCCCCACTAAGAAAGGGTATCGGGGCGCAGCCCGGCTGCCGGAGAAGACTGTGGAGCAGATGGCCAAAGAAAGGGATGCTGCAAGAAGCACCGGGGCTTCAGACCAGGAATGAGTTAGCTATCGTGCACACAACGGGATTAAGAGAACAGATTCAGGACGTTATCATGCTGGGGGGAAAGGAAATTGGCCCAAGGTGAGCTCCTGCTGGATGTGCAAAATCTCAGCACTCATTTCAATACAGAAGAAGGTATTGTAAGGGCCGTTGACAGGGTCAGTTTTCAGGTGTATAAGGGGCAGACGCTGGGAATCGTCGGCGAAAGCGGCTGCGGAAAAAGTGTTACTGCCAAGTCAATTATGCAGATCGTCCCGAAGCCTAACGGCAGCATTGTCGAGGGTAAGATTCTCTACTATAGAGAAACAGACGTTGTTGATATTGCTGCTCTCCATTACCAAAGCCAAGAGATGCGGGAGCTGCGGGGCAATGAAATATCGATGATCTTCCAAGAGCCCATGACTTCTTTGAATCCAGTCTATACCATCGGAGACCAGATCATGGAAGCGATTCAGCTTCATCAAAAGCTGGATAAGCAGGCCGCCCGGGAAAAGGCTGTCGAGATGTTGGCAAAGGTAGGGATTCCATCCCCAAGCGAGAGGATAGACCGCTATCCCCACGAATTCAGCGGGGGTATGCGGCAAAGGGTTATGATTGCCATGGCCCTTTCCTGCAATCCCAAGCTGCTGATCGCTGATGAGCCGACGACAGCCTTGGATGTCACAGTTGAAGCTCAGATCATCAACCTCATGCAGGATCTGCAAGATGAAATGGGCATGTCCATCATCATGATTACCCACGACCTGGGCGTTATCGCTGGAATAGCTGATCGGGTGCTGGTGATGTACGCAGGCTGGGTGGTGGAAGAAGGCTCCACTGAGGAGATTTTCTACTCTGCCAAGCATCCCTACACCCAGGCGCTGCTGCAGTCAGTCCCGAGAATCGGCCGCAGAGGGCGATTGAACTCCATCAAGGGGACCGTGCCTGACCTAATTAACCTGCCGCGAGGATGGTGCTATTTTGCCCCTCGGTGCTCCCATGTCATGGATATCTGTCTGGAAAACGAACCTCCGATGTGTGTCCTGGTCAACGGGCGGCGAGTCAAGTGTTGGCTGTACCAAGAGGGGGAAGCATCGGCATGAAGCAGGATGAAATGATGCTCAACGTCAAGAATTTGAAAAAATACTTTCCAATTCATGCTGGCTTGCTGCGCCGGGTTGTGGGTTATGTGAGAGCAGTGGATGGGATAGATCTTTTTATTCGCCGGGGCGAGACCGTAGGGCTCGTAGGAGAAAGCGGCTGCGGCAAGACTACTGTCGGCCGCACTATTGCCCGACTGCTGGATCCTACTGAGGGACAGATTGAGTATACCCCGAAGGATGGTAACACTGCTGACTTGGCTGCTATGGGTAGGGAAGAGCTGGAGAGAATTAGGGGAGAGATTCAGCTTATTTTCCAGGACCCTTTCGCCTCCTTGAATCCCCGCATGTCGGTAGGAGCTATTGTAGCCGAACCCCTCAGGATTAAAGGAATTGGAACCAGAAAGGAACGTCTAGAGCGGGCAGGGGAGCTGCTGGAAAAAGTCGGATTAAGTGCGTCGTATATGAACCGGTTTCCTCATGAGTTTAGCGGCGGTCAGCGCCAAAGAATCGGTATCGCTAGAGCACTAAGCTCTAGTCCTCAACTGGTTATCTGTGACGAACCTGTGTCAGCCCTGGACGTTTCAGTACAAGCCCAGGTTCTAAACCTTCTGCTCGACCTGCAGCAGGAGTTTGGCCTAACTTATTTGTTTATTGCCCACGATCTAAGTGTTGTGGAATACATAAGCGATCGCGTAATGGTTATGTATCTAGGAAAAATTGTCGAAAGTGCTTTGTGTAAAGACCTGTACCATTCTCCAAAGCATCCCTATACAGAAGCGCTGCTTCAGGCTATACCTATCGCGGATCCGCTGCTGGGGAAGAGGCGGAAAGCCTTGGCAGGCAGTGTTCCCGATGCCGCGAGCCCCCCGTCTGGCTGCAATTTCCATCCTCGCTGCGCTTACGCTGTTGAACGATGCAAATTCGATACGCCAAGTCTTAGGGAAATAGAGCCGATGCATTTTGTGGCTTGTCACTTGGCGGAAGAGGTGCAGCTTAGTGGATTTGAGGCTCGGGGTAGCGGCTGCGGGTCAGTTGGAAATATGGGTTGGGGGTGATCTCGTCAGGTAAGCTGGGCTTTGTTGATGAAAGGTGAAAATCACGGAGGAGGGAAACTCTCATGTCGAGCAAGTTGAAAACCGTTGGGAGAAAAAAGAATACGTTAATTCTTGTGCTGACTGTTTTGACCTGTGCGTTGTTAGTTTCCTCTGCTGCTGTGTTTGCTAAATACGATACCTATGCAGGACGCTTCGCTCTAGAAGAGATCGCTGAGTACAAGGCACTTCCCAAGTACAATGAGTCTCCAGATCTAGCGGCTCTAGTAGCTGAAGGTAAGCTGCCGCCCCTTGAGGAGCGTTTGCCGGAGAATCCCCGGGTTGTAAAGACCGATGTTATGCATGACGGGATAGGTGTATACGGCGGTGTATGGAGAGACACCTTTGCGGTCCCTGTTGAAAGCTGGAACTGGGGAGCTGGGTTCACTCAGGGCTGGTTTGGGATCAATGAAATCGTGCAAGAAACACTGATTGAAGTTGGTCCCATGTGGCTGATGAAGGAACCTGATCCCGTGCCTAACCTAGCTACCCATTGGGAATGGTCTGAGGACGGCAGGACCCTGACCATGCACCTGATTCGGGGCGCGAAGTGGTCTGACGGCCACCCGTTCACCGCTGACGATGTGGTCTTTACCTACGAACACTACATCTGCGATACTAATGTTCCCAGCTGGGCATCGGCCAGCAACTGGACATACAATGGGGAACTAACCCGGTTAGAAAAGGTCGATGATTACACAATCCGCTGGCATTTCCCTGTAAGCTATCCCATTGACTGCTTCTACAGCATGGATTATCTAGACTTTTCAGTTGTACCAAAGCATGTGTATTCCAAGTTCCATCCAGCTTTCAATCCTGAAATGACCTATGATGACCTGTTAGCTGCAACTCCGCCCAAAGATCTGCCGCCGGTGACCATGGGACCGTGGGTACCTGTCCTTTACGAACCTGGGCAGCTGCTGATCATGGTTAGGAATCCCTATTACTGGCAGGTAGACGAGGAAGGAAACCAGCTTCCGTATATAGACGAAGTATGGTTCACCGAGGCACAGTCTGGAGAGGCTAGGACTTTGAACTTGATCGCCGGCACCGGTGACCGAGATCATATCGAGAACCCCCAGGTATTCAGTGTGATCCGCCAAGCATCACTGGATCCAAACGCGCACTTTACCATCCAGTTCGGTTCTTACGGAATTGGTTACCACTTGATGATGAACTTCTCACTTAACAAAGGGATAGACGGTGATGAGAAGGAACTGGAACTGCGCCATCTGTTTAGGGACCTCCGGTTTAGGCAAGCTGTAGCCCATGCCTTGGACCGAGACGCCCTTGCCGACCTGGCATTCCCCGGTCCCTTGACTCGGGCATGGGAAGGCGGTTATCCTACTGGTTCTTCCTACTATGATGAAAGCGTTGTCCGCAGGCACGAGTACAATCCGGAGAAATCTGCTGAGCTCCTTGCCGAATTGGGGTTCAAAGATACCGATGGCAACGGAATACTCAATTGGCCCCAAGATTCTGTTCACGCAGGCGGTGATTTGATCATCGAGCTGATCGCCCCCGAGGATCAGGCCGCCTCAGTGGAAGCAGCGGAGTTCATCCAGCCTATGCTCCGGAGCGTGGGAATTGATCTGCGGGTGCGCATAATGACCGGTCCAGTGGTCACCAACAGAGTGGATTCTGGGCATTTCCATTTCCACATTGTCCGGCTGGACTCGACCACTCCTTTCATCCATATGAGTCTGTTTGGTCCCATCACTGACAATTCTCCTTCTTGGCATCAAGCAGGTCCAGAAGGCGAACGCTTCTTGATGCCCTTTGAAGAGCGAATTCGGGAACTCATGATGGAGGCAAGGACAGAGCTAGATGCCGGTCGGAGGGCGGACATCTTTGTAGAGATACTCCGCCTCTACACTGAGAATATCTACAGCATCGGTCTGTATGAGGCACAGCGAGGCTTGGGTATAGCTAAGCGTTTCCGCAACGTGCAGCCGGACGTACCTGCCTACTTGTATGACTGGCTGGATAAGAACATTCCTCTACAGATCGTATGGGTTCCTGAAGAAATGCAGTATCAGCCCAAGTTCAAGGAGCACATCCCAACGGCAGAAAGCTACCAGAACAGGTCTTGGCAGTAGTACACGGGCAGTAGATGAGATTATCTGGAGGGATGCAGGGCATCCCTCCAGATACCGCTGATGAGCATCGGGGAGTGAGCAGCAGTTGACTAGTTTCATCATCCGCAGGTTGCTATACGCGATTCCCATGTTGGTTCTGGTGAGTCTCGTTTCTTTTGTTATCATAAATCTGCCTCCGGGGGATTATCTCACTACCATGCGGCAGCAGCTGGAGAGCCAAGCGGGACTGACTCGAGAAGAGGCTATGGCCATCGCAGAGAGAATGGCCGCCCGCTATGGTCTCGATCGTCCCTTTATGGTTCAGTATTTTGAGTGGATCAAAGGCATTGTCACCCGGGGCGACTTTGGTTATTCCTTTCATTATAACCGGCCGGTCCACGAGGTGCTTTGGCAGCGGTTGGGCTGGACTTTACTGATCGCAACTACTTGTCATGCGGTTTCAGTGGGAATCGGCGTTCTAGTAGGTATCTTTTCTGCCACCCATAAGTACAGCTTCTTTGATAACGTGTTCACAGTGCTGTCTTTTCTGGGATTGTCGACTCCTAATTTCTTCTTGGCGCTCTTGATTATGTATTACCTAGCCTTTCATGTGAAGACACATGTGGGGGGATTGTTTTCCACGGAGTATGTCATGGCACCCTGGAGCGGGGCCAAATTCGTCGACTTTCTCAAACATTTCTGGGTGCCGGTTTTTGTCGTTGGGTTAGCTGGCACAGCCCAGAACATGAGGGTAATGCGGGGCAATCTCCTAGATGTGCTGAACTCGCAGTACGTTGAGACAGCCCGGGCCAAAGGTCTGCCGGAGCGGGTAGTTATTTTCAAGCATGCGGTGCGCAACGCCATTCAACCGATTATCATGTATCTGGGAATGTCTCTGCCGTTCCTAATTCAGGGCGAAGTCATAGCCAGCATCGTCCTTAATTTGCCCACTATAGGGCCCGCCTTCCATATTGCCTTGGTTAATCAAGACATGTATTTAGCGGGGTCATTTCTGTTGATGATTGCTGTTGTGCTGATTGTGGGAAATCTCCTGGCTGATCTCTTATTAGCATGGATGGATCCGAGGGTGCGCTATGAGTAGACAAACATCGGTTTCGAAAGATAAACCTGTCGTTGATTTGAGGGAGTTAACTGAAGAAAAGCTAGCCGTTGGCAGAACCCTTACACAGCGCCAATTGATCTGGAGAAGGTTTCGTCGGCATAGGCTGGGCGTGCTTGGGGCAGTGGTAGTGCTGATTCTGGCTGTACTCAGCATCTTTGCTCCCTTCTTTGCGCCGTATGATTACACCAAGCCGGAATACCGGCATGCGTATATACCGCCCCAGCGGGTGCGGTTCATCGATTCTGAAGGTAACTTCCATTGGCGTCCCTTTGTTCATGGGCTGAAGTATGGCGTCGATGAAATTACTTGGCAGAGGGTGTACGTTGAAGATCCAGAGACAATCTACCCTATTAAGTTTTTTGTCCGGGGCTGGGAGTATAGTCTGTTCGGTCTAGTCAAGTCGAATATACACCTAATTGGTATTGAGCAGCCGGGTACCCTTTACTTGCTTGGTACAGATCATCTCGGCAGGGACATGCTCAGCAGAATTCTCTTTGGAGGTCGAGTCTCAATCTTCATCGGCCTTATGGGGGCGACAATTAGTGCTGCTGTTGGATCCTTCATCGGTGGAGTGTCAGGGTATTTCTCAGGAAAGGTAGACAGCATAATTCAGCGGATTGTAGAGCTCTTGCAGCTTTTTCCCCAGCTGCCCCTCATGATGGCTCTAAGTGCTGCCATACCTACCACCTGGCCGCCCCTTGGAGTCTTTATTGGAGTCGTTGTTGTCATGACCCTGGTACAGTGGACCTATCTGGCAAGGGAAGTAAGGGGCAAGGTGCTCTCATACCGAGAATCTGATTTCGTCCTAGCCGCAAAAGTTGCCGGAGCAAAGGATCTGTATATTATCATCCACCACATCATCCCCAATTGCCTGAGTCACATCATCGTAGTTCTCACCATAACCATTCCCAACCTAATTCTGGCCGAGAGCTCCTTGAGCTTCTTGGGATTGGGTATTCAGCCTCCCATGGTGAGCTGGGGAGTGCTGCTTCGCAACGCCAGTAACCTGCAGACCATCGGTCAGTACCCTTGGATAATGATTCCCGGTGTCGTGATCCTGATTACTATCCTCGCCTTCAATTTCCTGGGTGATGGGCTGCGGGATGCTGCGGATCCCTATGGAAATTAGGATATGACATAATAGACGGTCTTTGTTTGATGACCTGCCGTTATGTAACTGCAGCTAACGGCAGGTCATCTGTTTTCTTCAATCCCGTAAGGCCCAGCATCCAAGAAAATGAGAATTTCCTTGACTTCCTAGGAGCCTACCGGGTACAATGTGACTAGAAAGTCATATGACCGCATATTCATATGACTAGAGATTCACACGGGAGATGGATGAGAATGCCTAAGGATACCTTTTTTAATCTACCTGAAGATAAGCGGCAAAGGATAATTGATGCCGCGATCGATGAGTTTGCCCAGCGGTCTTTCCACGATGCCAGGATTACTGCCATTGTCGATGCTGCTGGAATAGCTAAGGGAAGCTTCTACCAGTACTTCGAGGACAAGAAGGACCTGTTCAAGTACATCATTGGGCTGATAGCGGAGAGGAAGATTGACTATATCAATCAGGACATGATGCGTCACATGCAGGATTACAGCTTCTTCCAGCTGCTGCGGGAGTTGTATCTTAGCGGCATTCGCTTTGCCAAGGAGAACCCACGCTTGCTGGCTATTGGCATGCAGCTCCTCAACAACCCAGAACTTTACTACGAGGTAATCGGTGAGCATAGAGATACCACCAACGAATTCTATGAGAGGCTGGTGGAGAAGGCTATGGCCGACCAGGAGCTGGATCCCAAGATCGACATTAAAGTAGCTGCCCGGGTTCTAGCTGGTCTAAGTTACTCCATGGTTGACCTCGTTTATGAAGATGGGAAGCTGGATTTCGACGATATGGCCATCGTCGATAAAATGCTGTATGTCGTTGAAAATGGGATAAAAAGAAAGCTGCAGGATTAGGGTAGTGTCAGGTGGAAGCCGCCTGCCTGCGGGACATTAGGCCTTAAGACTTCTGGTCCGCCGGTGGGGCAATACTGACGGCGAGGGAGGTTATCTTATGGCTTTGCTGGAGCTTAAAGGCGTTACCAAGATCTATCAACAGGGGAAAATCGAGGTACCAGCCCTCAGGGGGATCGATCTCACTGTAGAGGCAGGAGAGTTTACTACCATCTTTGGTCCATCGGGTTCGGGAAAGACCACTTTGCTTAATCTAATCGGCTGTCTAGATAAGCCAACTGCCGGCACCTTGATGTTCGACGGCAGGGAACTCAGTGAGATAGACAAGAAGGGATTGGCCAAGATCCGGCGGGAGAATATCGGTTTTATCTTTCAAAGTTATAATCTCATTCCAGTCTTGACTGCCTATGAAAATGTGGAGTTTGCCATTAGGTTGCTCAACAGATACGACAAGAGAGAACTGCGGGACCGGGTTATGAACATGCTGTCTGCGGTTGGTCTAGGAGGGCTAGAGAACCGGAAGCCCAACGAGCTTTCCGGCGGGCAGAAGCAGCGGGTGGCAATAGCTAGAGCATTAGTCAAAGAGCCTAAGCTGGTACTCGCCGATGAACCCACCGCTAACCTCGACTCCAAAACCAGTGAAGAAGTTCTGGAAATCATGGTGAAGATGAATAAAGAGCTGGGGACAACCTTCATTTTCTCAACCCATGATCCCAGGGTCATGGAATATGCTGCTCGGCTGGTGGAGATCAGAGATGGTCTCATCTCGCTGGATCGAAGGAGGGAAGAGGCCGGTGTTTCTCACTAAATTAGCCTTTAAGAATCTAGTTAGGCACCGCACTCGGACCCTAGCAGTAGGACTGATCATTGCCTTTGCTGTCTTTTTCTACATCATGTTTGATTCCCTGATGGCCGGCATGAATGAGATGTCCTATGAGGCGATTATCGACTATGAAACAGGGCATCTGCAGATAGTCAGCAGTGCCTACTGGGAGGAAGAGGAAAAGCTGCCTTTAGATAACCTGATTCCCCTCGACCTTCTACCCAGCATGAAACTAGAGAAGGTGGAGGGCTATGTGGGGAGCTCAGCTGAGCTCTCTTTCCAAGCAAGACTAAATAACGGCATCAACGAACTGCCGGTGGTGGGGCGGGGTGTAGTGCCGGAGGACCTGCTCAAGGTCTTCTCCCTGACAGATAAGTTCGTAGAAGGAGAGATGTTCTCCCTAGGGGAGTACCGGGTGGTCATGGGCAAGAGACTTGC
>LSQX01292225.1_pt1 | contig 11704 bp, 9 predicted proteins | sample 654561 | NCBI WGS metagenome assembly LSQX01 (sample SAMN04489861, study PRJNA283612) | anaerobic digester metagenome | isolation source: 4 biogas reactors fed with cattle manure at either 37C or 55C with and... | place: Denmark: Kongens Lyngby | collected 2014 | reverse complement strand
AGATGTGTATAAGAGACAGCCATGCTATCAGGTGCCGAGATACTCGAGACAGAGGTTCCAATTCTCAGTGGAGCAGCTAAAGCAAGAGCTAAAGCTGCATCCAGAAAGCTGGTTCATGGAAACAGAAGAGATGCTAGAGAGTGGCTTGCAATGGCTGACGGCGATGCCGTTATCAGAAGAGTTGGGCAGTGGTTTGCAGAGAGAGATATACACGAAGGGACAAGAGAAATTCTTATCATTTCTGCCGGCAGCTCACCTGCACCATACAACCTTGCCCTTGGTTATATCTGGAGGTGTGCGTGTGCTACCGTGATGACTCCGGGTGTAGTAGGTACAGACCCATTTGATTTTGCTATAGTGCCAGAGCACGATTATCCAGAAAGAAAACCAAATATTTTAGTCACCCTCGGTTCTCCCAATGCGATAATAAAGAATGAGCTTAAAGAACAGGGCGAAGCTTTGTTGAAAGAATTCCCTGCAAAATCCTCTGATATTTGGTCTATCCTTATAGGTGGCGATGACGGTAATTATTCTGTCTCTCCTGTATGGTTAAAAAAATCTATTGGACACATAATGAAGATTGCGGAAGAGCAAGGGGCGGACCTCTACATAACGACTTCGAGGAGGACTCCTCCTGAAACTGTTGAAACGCTAAAATACCTTGCATCCCATTCTACGTCCGTACGCTACCTTCTTCCAGCATCAGAGAGCGATTTTAATCCCATTCCTGCGATGCTTGGTTTTTCGACTGAGGTTTTTTGTACCGAAGATTCGATAAATATGGTCTCAGAGACTGTTACAGGCGGCCATAGAGTTGTGCTGCTCCGTGTCGAACATAAAAAGGGAATCAAGAAAATGCTCCAAAATGCAACTGCATGGCTGGTAGATGCAGGAGCTTTGGCTCCCTCCATGCTGTGGGGTATCCCGAAGTTTGATCTCGTTTTTGAACACTTCGCAAGGCACGATGCGCTGCTGGACTTTAAAGACTGGATAAAAAGAAGATATGAACGTTTTATATATTCACAAGACGAGGAAGAACTGAGAATGTGGGAAGAATTTAATGAAGCAAAACGAGCCGCTCAATGGATTTATGATAATTGGTAATGACAAACAAAACAGTAGTTTGACAGATTAAAAAAAATAATATCTTGTTATGATAGTGGTTTGAACAAATGAATTCTTTGTTTCCAATAAAGATTATCAACAATGAAAGGAATGATACTATGAAAAGATTTCCCGTCGCAATGTTAATCGCATTTATGGCATTGGCTGTTTTTACCACGAACCCTTCAGCTCAGGCTGCTGTATCAGCGGATAAAACTCCGCAGAAAGCTGTCACAGCTACGCAAAGTACTTCTGCTACTACACCGGCGTCCGTTGATGCTGCAGGAGGAAAGACAGAGCCCATCGTCACAGTTCCAAAGATCAGACCTTTTAAACCTTCTCCGATGCAAGTAGGTGAGGGTGAGACAAGGGAGACGCTTCTGGTATCTGCCGAGTGGCTGAAAAAAAACAGGGGGCAAGTAGTCCTCGTCGATGCCAGGCCTGAAAGCCTTTATGTCGGAGGACATGTGCCAGGTGCAGTTAATGCAACCTGGACCTACTTCGCGAATATAAATGCTGCAAATGGAACCAAAAAATGGGGATCTGTCTGGCAGCCAGCTACCATGTCAAAAAGGATAGGAGCCCTTGGAATCAACGGTCAAAAGCCGGTCGTTATTTACGATGACGCGGGTGGATGGGGACAGAGCGGATGGACGCTGTGGATACTCAGAATGAGCGGCATAAAGAATGCCAAAATACTCGAGGGCGGTTTTACCGCATGGAAAAAAGAGGGCGGAGCTGTCTCAAGAACAGCGCATAAAAATAAAGCAGTACCATTTTCAGTTAAGAAATTCAAAGAAAATTACCTTGTAGACACAGAATGGATAAACAATAATTTAGGTAAATGCGGATTGTTCCTGATAGATGTCCGTTCCCTGGCTGAGTATCAGGGCAAAATCAGGCCTTTCCAAGAAAAAAGAGCAGGCCATCTTCCAGGCGCTATACATATAGAAATGCAGGATTTTACAAAAGATGAATACCGTTTCAAGGATGCAGAAGAAATAGTCGCACTCCTTAAAGAACACGGCATCACACCTGACAGCGAGATAGTCTTATATGATACTGCAGGAGTAAGGGCAGCTTTTGTTACAGTTGCGCTGCGTTTCGCCGGTTTTAATAAATCTCAGTGCTATGTTGAGGGTTTCCAAGCATGGGCCGGAGATCCCGAACTGCCTCTTGAAAAGCCATAGTAGCCAAGCAAAGTTGATATAAATAAAACCTGTTCCTGTTTAACAGACAAGAGCAAAAAAAAGAAGTCCCGGATTTTATCCAGGACTTCTTTAATGTTGATTGAAATTTAATATTTAGTTAGAATCTCTTTCAGTTTTTCTTCGTCTATGTTGCCGCCGGAGATGAAGATGCCGGTCTTTCTCCCCTTGAGGTCTATCTTGCCTGCCAACAGCGCAGCGACTCCAACAGCTCCTGCTCCTTCTACAATCTGATGGTGCTCTTTGTGGAGGAACGCAATTGCTTTTGCAATCTCTTCTTCAGTTATTTCAAGGATTCCTGTTACACGCTTTTTTGCTAGTGAAAGCAGGCTTTGCGGTATATAGCCGGCTAGTCCGTCAGCCAATGTCTCAAGGTAAGTGACTTCTTTTACTATGCCGTCAGGCCAGGAAACGACCCACGGGTTAGAGGCCACAGACTGTACTCCCCATATTTCCACAGCAGGGTTCAGAGCCTTTGCCGCTATTGCTATTCCGTTCATTAGACCTCCGCCCCCTGCAGGAATAATCAGAAGTTCTATGTCCGGTTCATCCATAAACATTTCGAAACCTGCAGTCCCCTGTCCGGAGATAACTGTCGGATCTTCGAATGACGATACATAAGTCATGCCTGTTTTTTTAGCGTGCTCATGGGCTGAATGTTCCGCAAAGTCGTAATCCCCTTTTGAGACTATAAGTTCTACGAAATCCCCGCCTCTTCTTTTGATCGCTGTTTTCTTTGTTTCAGGACATACATTAGGAACGAAAATCAAAGTTTTAATTTCAAGCTCCTTTGCTGCTAGAGCAACCCCTTGTCCATGGTTGCCGCTTGAGCAGGTCACTACTCCTCTGGATCTCTCTTCCTTAGAGAGCAAATTCATCTTATACAGGGCTCCCCTTAATTTGAAAGATCCGCAAAGCTGCTGGTTTTCCCATTTCAAGAATACCGGAGCGCTGCATATTTCGCTTAGAGGGAAAGAATATTCCGTGGGTGTATGCCTGACACGGTCTTTGAGAAAGCGGTATGCCTTTACAACATCAGTAATGCTTGGATCGATGGGAAGTTTGTTCAATAGAAGTCCCCCTATCAAAATTATATTTTAATTCATGGAGATTTGGAGTATATAGGTCTGCCTCTTTTTTATGACAACCTTTTCATCCCACACCTTAAGCCTTCGTTTGGGTAAAATTCTTTAAGTATTATCATACGCTTTATCTTCTAATATGTCAGACTGGCTACGTCAAGATTTTTCTCTTGCCAAATCTATTCTCTTCTAAAGAATAAGAGTATAAGCAAAGCGCAGTAGATCGAAGATTGACATCTATAATACGGTACTTATAATCGAGTCTGTATTGTTGTATGCAATCATTCTGAGAGTACTTAAAAACATTATGCCTCCGTAAGAGAAAATAAAATAATTAAAAAGGAATTTTCCACCGTCTTTTCCGCATGTATTCGAGCGAGAAATCAGTGACTTACTGATATCGAAACGGACTTGAAATTCACAATTAACAACAGATGCCAAAGTTCAGATATTCAAAGTAAATTGAGTAGGAGTGATAGAAATGCCATACCCGCTACTTAGGGTCCATCTTGATGTAATAGAAAGCAACATAAGGAAGATCGTTTCAAAGTGTGCTGAACATGAAATATCAGTCTGGGCTATTACAAAAGGAATGTCAGCCCCACTGGAAATTGCGAGAATGCTTTCAGGTACAGATATTGCTGCACTGGGAGATAGCAGGATAGCGAACATCAAAAGGATGAAAGAGGATGGCATAAAAACTCCTTTAGCTCTGATAAGGATACCCATGCGTTCTGAGATAGAAGAAGTGATAGAACTTACCGACTATTCCCTCGCATCAGATATTGGAACGCTAGAGTTAATGTCAAAAATATGCGAATCAAAAAAGAAAAAACATTCTGTCCTCCTTATGGTTGATATGGGTGACCTCAGAGAAGGTTTCTGGCCAAACGAAGCTGAAGCAATTGCTGCAGATATTAAAAAATTGAGCCCTGCTCTAAACATAGCGGGGATAGGCGTAAACTTTGGATGTGCAAGTGGAATCCTGCCCTCAAAAGAAAGCATGCAAAAATTTGTTTCTTTCGGTGAGAAAATTGAATCTGAAATAGGCAAAAGTCTTGAAATATATTCCGGAGGTGCCACTACAGGTTCGTTGCTTAGAATAAATGAAGAACTTTTTCCAGGTAGAATAAATAACCTGAGGATTGGCGAGGGATATCTGCTCGGTTCTGACAAATCCTCCGGAGTTATAATACCTTGGCTAAGTCACGACACGATGGAACTGGAAGCAGAGTTGGTTGAAGTCCGTAGAAAACCGACGAAACCGATAGGAGAAATAGGAATGGATGCTTTTGGCAATGTTCCCCTTTTTGAGGACAGAGGAGAAAGGCTTCGTGGAATACTGGCAATAGGAAAACAGGATGTTAATATCGACGGCCTTACTCCCTTGGATGAGGGAGTCAAAATAATAACAGCTTCAAGCGATCATCTATTAGTTGATATCGAGGATTGTCCGGTAAGGTATAAAGTTGGAGAGATCCTCAATTTCAGCCTCGATTACCCTGCTATGCTTTCTTCATCGACTTCACCTTACGTAACAAAAATATACGAAGGGTAGTGTTGCTTTATGGCATACGAAGTTACCATTACTGATATACTGCTTGCCGCGAGATTCTTGAAAAACAGGACAAGGCACACCCCTCTTGAACTTTCTCCCGCACTGAGCAAGATAACTGGAGGAGAGGTCTGGCTCAAGTTGGAAAATCAGCAGATAGCCGGCTCTTTCAAGCCAAGGGGGGCCTTAAACAGGATGTTTGCTATGGCTGAGGAAGAGAGGCAAAAAGGTGTGATAACCTGTTCCAGCGGGAACCATGCCCAAGGAATGGCAATGGCTGCAAGGGCTCTGAAAACACGCGCTGTTATCTGTGTTCCCGGCCAGTGTCCACAGGTAAAACGAGAAGCGATCCTTGAAAGAGGCGGAGAATTTGTCGAGCTCCGCGTAATAGGAACATACTACGATGATGCAGAGATAGAGAGTTTGAAGATGGCTGAAAAAGAAAATCTAATCTTCGTATCTGCCTTTGACGACCCCTATGTATCAGCGGGACAGGGAACAGTTGGACTTGAGATGCTCCAAGATGAGCCCGAGCTCGATGTCATTCTCTGCCAAATTAGCGGTGCAGGATTGATACGTGGAATAGCGACAGCGGCTAAAGCTCTTAGACCTTCGATCAAAGTCTGGGGTGTTCATGCTAAAGCCAACCCTGCATGGACGGAAGCCCTTAAAAAAGGCAAGGTTGAGCTTGTCGAAGAGGAAGTCAGCCTTGCAGATGCCCTTGGAGGCGGAGCATGCCAGAACCATCTTGATTTTGTGCGTGACGAGCTGGAAGGTCTTATTGCAGTCTCCGAGGATGATATTGCAAAAGGTATCCGCTTTATGTTTGAAAAACATCATCAACTTGTAGAGGGAGCAGGTGCCATTGCTGTCGCAGCAGCGCTTTCAGGAAGTATAAACCTCAAAGAGAAAAAGGTTGGGATAGTTGTTTCAGGTGGAAATATTGGAGAAGAAAAATTCCTTGCGGCACTCGGCAGCGGAAGGTAGGAGAAGTCAATGTATAGACTTAGAATATTAGATGCTGTTCAGTTTAGGAAATTAGTCACAATGGATGATGTGATCCCCGGAGTCAAAGAGGCTTATAAGCTTTTTTCATCTGGTAAAGCTGGACTTTTTCCGATAATTACCCATGAGTTTGACCCTGGAAGGACAGATATGGATATCAAGTCCGCATACATGGACGGCGCTGGAATATACGGACTTAAAATACTTGGCTGGAACAGGGACAACCCCTCAGTTTTAGGAGTACCAGCTCTTGCCGGTCTAATAGTAGTTATGGACATCGAACGACAGCAGCCAATCGGTATACTTGAGGGAACCCCGGTTACGTTTTTAAGGACAGGAGCAGCTGGAGCTATAGGAGCGGAAAGCCTTGCTAGACCTGAATCAGTAAATGCTGTTGTAGTAGGTTCAGGGGCGCAGGGGCGTGCACAGATAATGGGTCTTTCAAAGGTGATGCACAAACTTAAGAATATAGACGTTTTTGATGCACAGGACATTTATGCGGAGAAAATGGCAGAGGATATTTCGCCGAACTACCCTGGGATAAAAATAACTGCAAGACCTTTTAGTTCACTTAAAAATTATGTGAAGAATGCCGATATAGTCGTAACATGCACGCCCTCAAAAGAGGCATTTATAATGTACGGCTGGCTTAAGAAGGGCTGCCACATAAATACTATAGGAGCTGATATGGCGGGTAAACAGGAGATTGATCCCGAAATAACAGCGACAGTAAAAGTTTTTGGTGATTCTCGGATTCAGGTAGCTCAAAAAGGAGAGTGTCAGCATGCTCTCTCAAGGGGAATGATAAGCTCTGAACAGATAACTGAGATTGGAGAGGTGCTCAACGGTACGAGGTTAGGAAGAACTTCCGCTGATGAAATAACGATGTTTGATGCCACTGGAATGGCACTGCAGGATCTTATGACGGCAAAGGTTGCTCTAGAAAGGGCTGAGAGCCTAAACATTGGCGTAGTAGTGGAGATGGAACAGTAAAAAGATTTCATTTGCATTTTATCAGACAGCAACTCTACAGCATGAAAACTTATGATTTGGAATGAGGTAAATTATATAATGAATAATTACTGGCGCGGTGTCATAATGACGCTTATTGCCGCTGTGTGTTGGGGCATAATGAGCCCCATAGCCAAGGTTCTTGCAAATGCCGGAGTAAGTTTAATGTCAGTTATGGCATTCCGTGCCTTTTTTGTTGTATTCACTTTGGGGCCATATATATATTTCAAGAAAGGCTCGGATGTATTTAAGCTTGATAGGAACATGTTATATTTTTATTTGATTTCTGGGATTCTCTCTGTAGTTTTTACAGGGGGAGGGTTTCTGATGTCACTGAATTACCTTTCTGTGGCTGAAGCGTTGATAATTCATTACACATTTCCCCTTGTAACTCTTCTCGGTTCACTTTATATAACCCATGAAAAGCCATCCCTTCTTCAAGTAGTATCAGGTTTTCTGATAGTTGCAGGGGTCTATTTAGGTATGGTAGGTGGAGAAAAAACTTTTTCCGGTATTTCAATACCGGGACTAATGTGGGGGTCACTTGGAGTGATAGGAATGTCAGGCCAGGCGCTTGTTGCACGAAGAGTCTGCAAAGGGCAAAAAACAGATCAGCTCACGCTCCTCTTTTTCGCCCATCTTTTCGGGGGAATAATCATTGTTGCGGGGAAAAGCCCTATAGCAGGTTGGGGAGATACCACAAATTTAAACTTGTTACTATTCGGACTCATGGCCTTTCAGTCATTATGCGGAAGCCTTCTCGCCTACGGATTTTTTTATACAGCATTAAAATACGTTCCCGCAGCTACGGCTAGCCTTTTGTGCACGCTTGAGATAGTCGTGGCGGTAGGACTGACATCTCTCCTTTTGGCTCAGAGTCCCTCCATGCAGGAAGTCTTAGGATGCGGAGTGATAATCGTAGCAATTATCTTTGCTGCGGCGAGTCCCTCTGAGCTTGAATAGGATATTCCTAAATTAAGTTTCATGTCCCTTATTTGAAAAATAGGTGTAAAATGAAGGAAATTTTTTCAAAACACATTTTTTAAAGTTTCAAAATACTTATTTGAGGAGGAGATTTTATTGTCACCGGAAACAAAAAAAAGAGACGGTTTTAGTTCTACTCTGGCGGCGCTTATGGTAGCTCTTGGTTCCGCAGTTGGTCTCGGAAACATATGGAAATTCCCATACATGACAGGTACCGGCGGTGGTGGTGCTTTCTTGCTTGTATATCTATTTTTTGTCTTTATGGTAGCTGTTCCTATTATGATAAGTGAATTTGTCATTGGACGCCGTTCTAGGATGAACCCCGTTGGCGCTTTCAGGAAACTTGATAAAAACCCAAACTCTCCCTGGTCTGGCATAGGTTTTATGGGAGCTCTTGCTGCTTATCTAATAATGTTTTTCTACAGCTGTGTGGCAGGATGGGTCTATTACTACACATTTAAAGCTGCGACCGGAGCTTTTGTAGGTATTACGGCAGAAAAAGCGGGAGCAATGTTCGGAAGTGCTATAGGAGCTGGTACAGCAGGTGGAAGTTTCTTTTCGGCCGCAGTTCTTTCTCCAATTTTCTGGCAAGTATTAGTTCTTTGTGTCATAGGTGCTATTATCTCGATGGGTGTTTCTAGAGGCATAGAAAAAGCGATAAGGATAATGATGCCTGCACTTTTTCTGCTTCTAATAATATGTGTTATACGCGCTTTTACTCTGCCCGGAGCAGCTGAGGGACTTCGCTTTCTTTTCCATGTTGATTTCTCTCAGATAACTCCCGCCGTTATCTTGGGCGCGATGGGACTGGCCTTTTTTAAACTTTCTCTTGGAATGGGAACGATGATAACTTACGGATCGTATTTTACAGATGATTCAGACCTTTCTACTGCGCCTCTGAAAATAGCAATAGCCGATATTTGCGTGTCGATGCTTGCAGGCTTAGCTATCTTTCCGACAGTTTTCTCATTCGGAGTTGCACCAGGAGCTGGCCCTGGTTTGCTCTTTATTACTATACCGCTAGTTTTTTCACAGATGCCTTTCGGACAGGTGTTGCTCTTTGCCTTTTTCCTGCTTACCGCATTTGCAGCCAATGGAGCGATGCTTTCACTTGTCGAAGTCCCTACTGTATGGATGTCAGAAGAATTTAACATGCCCCGTAAAAAAGCTGCGATACTTAACTGTGTCATCATAGCGGCAGTTGGAGTTCTAGCAGCCGGATCTGCTGATAGCTCAAGCTTTTTCGGTGGAATAACGGTAATGGGCAAAGGGTTCTTTGATCTCTTTGACTTTATATCGTCGAATATATGTCTGCCACTTGGAGGTCTCTTCATCGCCCTATACGCTGGATATAAGATGAAAGAAAAAGATCTGAGGGACGAGCTGACCAACCACGGTAAACTTCATAACGAAGGAAAAGTGAAACTTATAAGATTCCTTCTTCGTTATGTAACACCGTTGCTTGTACTTATTATCTTCCTTAATTCTCTTGGATTGCTGAATTTTTAATTTAGAGCAAGATAAAACAAGAGAAAATTTATAAACAAAAAGCTCATGACTTTTAAAAAGCCATGAGCTTTTTTACTTTTAGGATGAGTTATTAGTGTCTTTATTTAGTATAGCTTTTTATAGTTTGCTGGCAGAATCTTAGAGTTACTACTTCTCAGAGAGCATCGCTCTTGCAACCCAGAGGCCAGATGCTGAAGCTTGTATAACTCCTCTTGTGACTCCGGCTCCGTCTCCTGCAGCGTAAAGTCCTTTTATAGAAGTTCTTAGACCGCTGTCCAAGGCCACCTTCAAGCTGTAGAATTTTACCTCCACGCCATAAAGCAATGTATGGCCGCTGTTCACTCCAGGGATGATATTGTCTAACGCTGCAAGCATTTCCATGATTCCGACAAGATGCCTGTAGGGAAGCACGCAGGCAAGATCTCCAGGTTCTGCGCTGGTGAGAGTCGGTTTTACAAGTCCTCTAGCTATACGATCCGGTGTTGAGCGCCTACCTTTGCGAAGGTCTCCGAGTCTCTGAACCAATATTCCTCCGCCGAGCATGTTTGCCAAACGGGCTATATGGCTGCCGTAACCTATCGGATCCGTGAAAGGTTTAGTGAATTTTGTCGATACAAGTATTGCGAAGTTTGTATTTTCTGTTTTTCCTTTATTGTTTTCGTTGGAATGACCATTAACAGTAAGTATATTATGGTGGCTTTGATATTCAGAAGTCACCTCTCCATGAGGGCACATACAGAATGTCCGGACTTTGTCATCGAACGTTGGAGTATCTAGAAGGGCTTTAATCTCATAAAACTGGTCTGTTATCTCATTAGCCCAAGCAGAGGGTATTTCAACCCTCACTCCGATGTCCACTGGGAGCGATTCTATCTCAAGGCCGAGGCTTTTTACCGTTTTTTCCATCCATGCGGCGCCTTCTCGTCCTGGAGCCAATAGGACTCTGTCAGCGTAAACTTCTTCTCCGTTAACAAGTACTACCCCAGCTACAGATCCCTCGGGATTAAGAAGTACTCTTTCAACAGTAGTACTCGTCCTAACATCGCAGTTATTCTTTATAGTTTCGTAAATTGCTCCGAGAATATGCTTAGACCTATCTGTTCCCATATGCCTTATAGTAGCGGGAATAATATCAAGTCCTGCTTGTATGGCTTTAGCAATAACTTTTTTTGCAAGTTCGCCGCTTGGCTGGAACACGGTATTGCTTGCTCCGTGTTCCAGATAGACTTTATCTGCCTCTTCTATGAGAGAAATGAGTTTTTGCCTTCCGCAGTATTCTTCAAGGTTGCCTCCGAATTCGGGAGTCAAAGTCAATTTACCGTCGCTGAAAGCTCCTGCTCCTCCCCAGCCGCATACAACGTTGCATGGGTTGCAGTGGAGACATTCAGGTGCACCTTTTTTCATAGGACAGACCCTGGCATCGATCGATCTCCCTTTATCAACAATAAGCACGTTTTTTTTATTTTTTATTAGTTCAAGCGCAGCGAATAATCCGGCAGGACCGGCGCCGACAATTATTACATCGTATTTTTTACCCATCTTCTATTCCCCCGTATAAAGCAGAAAATTACCCCTGATAGTATAGCAGAAAAGATAAAGCGCGAAAAAGCACACCAACATAGAGATTAATTAGTGTTATTATTATACTGTTAAGAATAAAATCAAGATACTTTTGATGGAGGGAATACAGTGAAAATTGATAGATGTGATAAAGGTTTTGACCCAGAAAGCGTTCAGTTGATAGGAATACTCGCTGAAGGGGCGACGCCGGAGTTAGTGTGTCTCGAACCTCTGACAGGAAAAATGCTTGAGCATTGCCGCAGAACTGTCATAAATGAGAATTTTAAAGCGAAAGCTGCTTCAACGTTAAAAATACCGGTTAACCACGAATCAATAAAATATGTTGTCTTACATGGGCTAGGAGATAAAAAAGAAGGATTACAGGAAAATATCAGAGAGGGTAGTTTTATAATTTCTAGGACTGCCGCATCCAAAAAATGTTCAAGCGTTTACCTCAGTATGCCTGAAACCGGAGAAAGAGTCAGTTCTCGGTCAGCTGCCGAGGGAGCGGTACTGGGATGCTACAGTTTTGACAAATACCTAACGCAGGAAGAAGGCGAGAAACTGATATCTCCCGATACCTTTTATATTGCAAATGCCGATCCTAAAGGTCTGACAGAAGGCGAAATCTTGGGCGAGGCACAGTGTTATACGAGAGATATTGCTAATGAGCCAGGGAACATAGT
>LSQX01179955.1_pt1 | contig 11704 bp, 9 predicted proteins | sample 654561 | NCBI WGS metagenome assembly LSQX01 (sample SAMN04489861, study PRJNA283612) | anaerobic digester metagenome | isolation source: 4 biogas reactors fed with cattle manure at either 37C or 55C with and... | place: Denmark: Kongens Lyngby | collected 2014 | reverse complement strand
ATCAACAAGATCGATCTTGTTGATGACCACCCACATGGGCCGCCTGCCGATCAGGTTCTTGTATTTTTCCAGCTCCTTGTTCAGGGCATGAAAGCGTTCGAGCGGATCGGTCCCGTCAAAGGACGAGGCATCCAGGACATGGACGAGGATGCGGGCACGTTCAATATGGCGCAAAAAGTCATGGCCCATCCCCGCCCCCTCGGAAGCTCCCTCAATCAGGCCGGGGACATCGACGAGGACAAAACGGGCACCGCCGACCTCAACAAGGCCCAGAACCGGCTGCAGGGTGGTGAAGGGGTAGGAGGCAATTTTCGGTTTGGCCGCCGAGACGACTGAGAGCAGGGTGGACTTTCCCGCATTGGGAAAACCGACAAGGGCCGCGTCCGCCAGCAGCCGAAGCTCCAGGTCAAGGCGCAGGGTCTCGCCTGTTTTTCCCGCCGTCGCGAAACGGGGCGCCTGGCGCACCGGATTGGCAAAATTCATATTGCCTCGGCCGCCGGCCCCTCCCTTGGCGACGACAGCCTCATCGCCGTCCTCGCGAAGGTCAGCGAGCATGGCGCGGCTTTCTGAATGCAGGACGAGGGTTCCGGGCGGCACCTTCAAAACCAGGTCGGAGCCGCTGGCGCCCGCCATCTTGCTGCCCTTGCCCGCCTCACCGTCGCCGGCCGCGAAATGATGCTTGAACCGGTATTCCTGAAGGGTGTTGAGACCGCGGTCCGCGCGGATGATGACATCGCCGCCCCTGCCTCCGTTACCGCCATCAGGGCCGCCGTTCGGGATGTATTTTTCACGCCGGAAGGAAACGGCGCCGTTGCCGCCGTTACCCGATCTGATCTCGATGGTCGTGTGATCGTAAAACATGGCCCTAAATGAAGAGCGGCTTACGCCGCTCCCTTACCTAGGCCTCAACCGGATAGACGCTGGCCTGTTTACGCTTTCGCGAGATACGCTCGTAGCGCACCAGTCCGTCCACTTTGGCAAAGAGTGTGTCGTCCTTGCCGATTCCGACATTGATGCCGGGATGGATCTTGGTTCCCCGCTGGCGGTAGATAATGCTGCCCGCCGTGCAGAACTGGCCATCCGAAAGCTTGGCGCCCAGACGTTTCGATTTGGAGTCCCGTCCGTTGCGCGTACTGCCCATCCCCATCTTGTGGGCCAAAAGCTGAAGATTAACTTTAATCATGGTTTCCCCCTTAATTGTCTGTCAACGCCTGATCGATGACGGTCACATGGCGTGACCCGTAACTGCTCTCGATCTGCATGCACCCGATCCTGGCTGACTCCATCAACGTGGCGACAGCCTCCGCCTTGTCCGCATGCTCCGGGTAGTCGACCGAACAGCTGATCTTTCCCGCTTCCAATGAGTACAAGGGCTCGATGCCCGCGATTTCCTGCAAACTGCCGATCACAGTCTGGGCGATGGCCGATACGCCAGCGCAGATCGTGTCCGGCCACGGTCTCCACCCCCTGGCGTGGCCTTCCATCCGGAAGGAGACGATCCGTCCCTCCCCGTCATGCGAAAAGGCCGCCCGGATCATGTCAACCCTTGATCGATTTGATCAGTACACGCGTGTAGGGCTGTCTGTGTCCCTGCTTGCGGCGGTAGCCCTTCTTGGCCTTGTATTTGAACACGACAATCTTCTTGCCGCGCCCGTGCTTGACAATTTCACCCGTGACGGTGGCACCTTCCAAAACAGGTGTTCCGACACGGAGCAGTCCGCCCTCGGAAATGGCCAGAACCTGGTCGAATGTCACCAGATCCTCCGCCTCCCCCTCGATGGTCTCGATGAAGATCTCGTCGCCTGCCGCGACACGGTACTGTTTGCCGCCCGTCCTGATGATGGCGTAGCTCATATGCGGTCACTCCTTTTTCAAGTCTCGCCCAGCCAGGGTTGCCGCTTTCAAGCAACATTAAAAAACCCCGCCGGAGCGGTCGCCGGACTATGATACGACAGGTGGGGCCCGCATGTCAAACGGTCAGGCCATCTCTTCCTCCAGGTCAAAATAGCGCTGATAAAGGTCATCCAGCTCCTCCAAAAGAACGGCATAGCGCTCATAGTCTTCTGCCTTGTGCTCAGAGGCGTCTGCCCATTCAAAAAGGCGGCAGGCCTCTTCCCGTTTCTCGATGTCTTTTCTGGTCCGGCTCAAGGCCTGGCGCTGTTCGGCCCGAACCCTTCGCAATTCAGCCGGACTGGCAGACGTTTCGCTTCTTTCCAGGACAGGAAAAGCCGCAACCCGCAGGCGGTGCTGTCGGTACCAGGCTTGGTAATCATCAAAAGGCAGAACATCCGTGCCCACGAAGCCCAGGACCGAGTCGGCCACCGTCCGGATAAAATAGCGGTCGTGGCTGACCACGATGACCGCACCGTGAAAATCAACCAGCGCCTGCTCCAGGAGTTGCCTCGACTCAATGTCCAGATGGTTGGTCGGTTCATCCAGGACCAGCAGATCCGGTTTTTGCTCCAGCAGGGAGCACAGGTGCAGGCGGTGGCGTTCACCGCCTGACAGGGCGCTCAGGTCTTTGACCATGGCCTCATCACGGAAGCCGAAGCGGGCCAGCCGGCCACGGATCTGTGTCTCCGTTGAAGGAAAAGCATGCGCCAGATACTGGTAGACCGTCTGTGTCTCATCATCAAAGTCGACGCTTTGGCCCATGAAAGCGATGGCGGGATTCCCGCAGAGACAAATCCGGCCTGAGTCAGCCCCGGTGCGGCCCAGCAGGATATGAAGCAGGGTTGTCTTGCCGCAGCCGTTGGGTCCGACAAGGGCCAGACGGTCCGTGGCGCGGACGATGAAAGACACTTCTTGAAAAAGGGGCCGGTCAAAAGCCATGGAAAGATCCTCGACTCCGACCAGCAACCGGTCCTGATCTTTTTTTGTGTCGGCCTGCAGGAAGGAAAAGGCCATGCGCCGGTCCGGATTGACCTGGCTTTGAACCTGGTTCATCTGGTCTTTCAGCTTTTCGACCACTTTTTCCCGCGAGTGATAGGACTTCATCTTGCGGTGGGACAGCATGGTCTGGGTGACAGCTTCCTGGCGTTTGATCTCGCCAGCCAGCCGGTCCAGGGTAAGGCCGAGCAGGGCCTGGCGCTCGCGCTTTTGTTCCATGGCCTGCGAATAATTGCCGCGGTAAGTGTAAAGTTGCCTGTTTTCCAGCTCGAATATCCTGCTGCAGACATGATCCAGAAACCAGCGGTCGTGTGAAACGACCATCAGAGCCGCCTGCCTCGACAACAAATACTGCTGCAGCCAATCCAGACCGTCGTAATCGAGATGATTGGTGGGCTCGTCAAGGAGGAGCAGGTCGCCGGGCTCAAGAAGAAGGCGGCCCAGTGAAACCCTCATCTGCTCACCGCCTGAAAGGGTGTGATAGGGCTGATTCATCTGCTTTTCGGTCAGACCCAGGCCTGCCAGATTCCTGGCCAGGCGCGCCCGGTAGTCGTAGGCGCCCTCATCCTCCATCGCCTGCTGCAGCCGGCCGAATTCGGCAACAAGCCCGTCGAGTGCCTGACCACCCGCCGTGTTCATCTCCTTTTGCAGGACCCGCATCCGCTCTTCCATGCGGACGAAACGCGGATTATCCAGGATGGCCAGGCCCTGATGGTCGTAGGCAAGCGGCCGCTGGCTCAACATGGAAACAACTACCGGACCGGACCGGTGGATGGTTCCTGAATCAGGCGAAAGGCTGCCCGCGATGAGATTGAGCAGGGTCGTTTTGCCGGTGCCGTTCTGGCCGATCAGGCCGATCTTGTCAGCCTGGTCAATGGTAAAAGAAAGACCGGACAAAATCTCCCGCCCCAAAAATGCTTTGGCAATCTTATCTGCTTGAACGATGCTCATGACCGACCTCTCTGAACCTCCGCCATTTTAGCACGAGCCTCCATGATCGTGCTAAACTGAAGACCATGAAAGAGCAAGTTGAACACCTGTGCAAGGGAAAAATTCCTGACGCCATTCCTTCCTTCGATGACAAGGCGGTGGCCAAGTCCTCCCCGGCGGAAATCGAGTCGGTTACCGGATACAAACCAGCAGACTACGGGACGATCGCCTCACTCATCGCGCCGGGCAAACGGATCTTTTTTGTCGGGATCGGCGGCATCAGCATGTGCGGCCTTGCTGAGCTGGCCCACCATGAGGGCGCTTTGTGTGCCGGCTCCGACCCCAACCCCAATGCCCGGACGGCCTATCTCAAGGAGCTCGGCCTGGCCCTTTATGATTACCATGACAGCTCCCACATCGATCGCATGGCGCCGGATCTGGTCGTCTACTCCAAGGCCGTCTTCGACGACAATCCCGAGCGCCGGCGCGCGGCGGAGCGCGGGATTCCCTCCGTCGAACGCGCCGTCTTCCTTGGCGCCATCAACCGGCTCTTCCCACAGGTGGTCAACGTCAGCGGGACCAATGGTAAATCGACCTGCACGGCCATGTGCGCCCTCATGCTGATCGAAGCCGGTATGGACCCGACGGTCCACCTGGGAGCTGAACTGATCAACTTTCAAACGACGGTACGCCTGTCGCAAACAAGAAAAAAAGGCCTTTTTCTTTCCGAGGCCTGTGAATTCAAGCGCGGTTTCTTTCACTACCAGGGAACAGCAACGCTCATTCTGAATCTCGTCCACGATCACATCGACAGCTACCGGACTCATGATGATCTGGTCCGGGCCTTTGCCCAATACGTAGCCATCCAGCCCCGGGGCTCCCTGCTGATCCTGCCCGCCTATGAAGCGGATATCGGGAAAATGCTTTCCTTTATTGACCAGCTGCGCCCCGGCCACCTGGACTATTTGTCCCTTATTTGGTTCGGTTCGGAGTCCGACCGGACACCCTGCGGGAAAAAGCCGGACTACTGTTACGACAAACTCCACTACAACGATCAGGGCGAGCCCCGCTTCGATCTCTACAAGAAGGGCCGTCACCTCATCAATCTGTCGCTTGCCATCCCCGGCGAATTCAATGTCCAAAACGCTATGGGAGCCGTGGTCATCGCCGACCTGGCCGGAGCGGGGCCCCTGGCCATCCAAAAGGCGCTCCGCGCCTTCAGGGGAGCCGAAGGGCGTTTCACACGTGTGGGCCAGTTCAAGGGCGCACAAGTCATCATCGACTACGCTCACCATCCCTCGGCTATCCGCCTGACCATCGAGGCCGCACGACGGCTTCCTGCCAAACGGCTCTGGATCTGCTTCCAGCCCTTGACACACAGCCGGGTCAGGGGGTTCTTCGATGAATTCGTCAACTCCATGCTGGATGTGGATCCCATCATGATGACAGAAATCTACGACGACCGTGAGACGGACCGGTCCATCAGTTCAAAAGACATCAGTGAACGCATCAACCAGCTGGGCGGCCACGCTGAATTCTTCCCAACCAATGAGGCGTTGGAGGAGCACCTGCGAAAAATCGTCGAGCCAGGGGATGTCGTCCTCATCATGGGGGTGGATCTTCGCAATGTCGGCGACCGTCTGACAGGACGGACCGACCACATGAAAGCAATCCAATAACGACCGCCCGCTTGTGCGGGCGGTTAGTGACAGAAACCGGTTTTCTTTTATTTGGATTCTTTGGGTTCGATCTCAGCTTCTGCGACCGGTACGGCGGCATCACCCGGCGCGATCGACACATCATCGACAGCGCCCTCGCCGGGAAGCGGCTTGGGATCGGTTGCGAACTCCTGGTAGATGGCTTCGAACTCTTCTGATTCAATCTTTTCTTTGTCAAGAAGCCGGGATGCCAGTTCATCAAGCAGTATGCGGTTGCTGGCCAGAATCTGCCTGGCGTCGGCGTAGGCCTGGTCCAGAATACCAGCGATCTCCTCATCGATGGCGGCCTGAAGCGCCTCGCTGTGATTTCTCACATGGCCGTAATCACGGCCGATGAAAACCTCTTCCTCATCACCACCCGTCACCACATTGCCCAGCCTGCCGCTCATGCCGTACTTGGTCACCATTGCCCGTGCGATCCGGTTCACTTCTTTCAGATCGGCGCCGGCCCCGGTGCTGATCTCTCCAAAGACCAGATCCTCGGCAGCCCGTCCGCCCAAGGCCATCTTGATCTCGGCGATCAGCTGGGACCTGGTCTTGAAATAGATGTCCTCACTCGGCTTGAACGCCGTGTAGCCGCCTGCGCCACCGGCGGGAATAATGGAAACCCGTTCGACCCGGTCGGTTGTTGACACTTCCCGGAGTACGATGGAATGGCCCGATTCGTGGTAGGCAGTCAATTTTTTCTCTTCGGCGTTGATGACGCGACTCTTCTTTTCCGGCCCGATGGTCACCTTGAAAACGGCTTCGGTAATATCAGAGTAATGCACCTTCTCGTCGTTGCGCCTGGCTGCAAGGAGGGCTGCTTCATTCAGGAGGTTGGCCAGATCGGCGCCCGTAAAACCGGGCGTGATTTTGGCGATCTCGCCCAGATCGACATCGTCTGCCAGGGGCTTGTCCTTGGCGTGGACGTGCAGGATGGCCTCCCGTCCTTTCAGGTCAGGTCGCATGACCACAATGCGCCGGTCAAAACGACCGGGTCGAAGCAGTGCGTTGTCGAGGATGTCGGGGCGGTTGGTCGCGGCCAGAACAATGACGCCCTCGTTGGGCCCGAAGCCATCCATCTCGACCAGAAGCTGGTTCAGGGTCTGTTCCCGTTCATCGTGACCGCCCCCCAGACCGGCTCCACGGTGGCGTCCCACGGCGTCGATCTCGTCAATGAAGACGATGCAGGGCGCCTTCTTTTTCGCGTTGAGGAAGAGATTGCGTACCCGTGACGCGCCGACACCGACGAACATTTCGACAAAGTCGGATCCACTGATAGAGAAAAAAGGCACCTGGGCTTCGCCTGCGACGGCCCGGGCCAGCAGTGTCTTACCCGTTCCGGGGGGACCAACCAGCAAGATACCCTTGGGGATCTTGGCGCCCAGGCTGACATACTTTTTGGGATTCTGTAAAAAGTCGACGACTTCCTGGAGTTCATCCTTCTCCTCTTCTGCACCGGCCACATCATCAAAAGTTACGCGGATCTGGCTGGGGTCGGCCAGGGTCGCCCGGCTTTTTCCAAAAGAAAGGGCGGTTTTGCCGTCACCGTCCCTTCTCGCATAGGAGATAAAGACAAAGGCGCCAAGCGACACCAACATGAGTAGCATGATGATGCCGTTCAATATGCTGCTGAAATCGGTTGGCCGGTTATAGTCGAATGAATCGATATACCCCTCTTCCTCGGCCAGGCGGAGGATCTCAAGGTAACTGCCGATGGAGTCAGCGGGAATATCCTTTTTGACATTGGCGGCGCTTCCCCCCTGAACGGCGCTTTCTGTCATCTTAAGATTGAGTGTCGCCCCGTCGATGGTAACCGACTCGACTGCGCCACTCCGGATCATCTGTTCGACGTCAAAAAGAGTCGCGTCCTTGGTGCTGTCACCGCGCGACATCATAAATGTGACCGCCATGATCACAATCATGAGAATGATATAAAAAGAAAAACCGCCAAATTTTCGTTGTTCCGGTGCGTTCATGCGTCTTAATCGTTTCCTGTAATAATAGTTCCTGCCTCTTATCTTATGCCCTAATCCGCCGCCAGTACCTCGACGTCAGGCAGGTTTCTGTAATAACCGTCGAGGTCGAGGCCATAGCCTACGATGAATTCATTGGGAATTTCCATGCCGATGTAATGGACATCGATATCGATCTGCCGCCGCGACGGCTTGTCAAAGGCGGTGACGATGCGAAGGCTGGCTGGATTTCTGGTCGACAGAAGATTCATCAGATGGTTCAATGTAATGCCTGTATCGACGATGTCCTCGATGATCAGGACATGCCGGCCCGAGATGTTCTTGTCCAGATCCTTATTGATCTTGACAATGCCGGTGCTCTTCTCCCCGGCGTAGCTGGAAACCGACATGAAATCGATCTCGCAGGGGACATCAATATGGCGGATCAAGTCAGCCAGAAACATGAATGAACCCTTGAGCACACAGATGAGGTAGAGTTCCTTCCCCTTGTAGTCCTCTGAAATCTGTTTTCCCAGGCGTGCCACGAATGCATCAATCTCCTCGCGGCCTACCAGTCTGTGATCAACCTTTTTCTCAACAAATGCCATCTTTTTCTCCCTCCATTTCGTCAACCCGAGAGATTGGCAGATTTCCGGCTGTGCCGGAAAATTTGCGGGGAGGACAACACCTCCCCACTTAATCCATTAGCATTCTAACACAGCCTCTGCTGAAATCAGTAGCAAAAGCGACACGGGTCACGGCCTAGAATGCCCACTCGCCGCTACGCAAAACGGGCAGGACCCTGCCGTCCTTTTTGTAGCCGGTAATGTCCAGTTCGGGTCCGCCGACCATGAAGTCAACATGGATCATGGACTTGTTGGAACCCAAGGCCCCGCGCTCTTCATCCGTCATCTGCGGGCCGCCCCTGACCGCCTCCGCGTATGCCTGGCCGAGCGCGAAGTGGCAGGAGGCGTTTTCATCAAACAGGGTCGTCTTGAAGAGTAAGCCCGATTGGGAGACAGGCGATGAGTCCGGCACGATGGCGGCCTCACCCAGCCTGCGCGCGCCCTCGTCCATGTCAAGCAAGGTTTCGAGAACCTCGGCGTTTTGACCGGCGTAGTAATCGGTGACCCGGCCTTCCTTGAAGGTAAAGCCGAAGCCGTCCACCTTCTTGCCCATGACCAGGAGCGGCTTGGTTGAACGGACGATACCCTCCACCTTCATGGCGTGCGGTGTCGTGAACAGCTCCTCGGTCGGGATATTGGCCATGTAATCGACACCGTCCGGTGTCGTCGATGAGCCGCCGATCCACTTGTGCTGATCCACCAGTTCACAAAACAGATCCGTGCCCGGCCCCTGGTAGTGAAGAGAGGCGAAATCCTGGCCATCCAGCCAATTTTCACGCTCTTTGAGGACCCGGTCGTGTTCCTGCCAGGCCGCGACCGGGTCTTCCTGGTCGACCCGGCAGGTCTTGAAGACTACCTGCCACAACTGGCTAAGAGCCTGATCGTCATCGAGACCGGGGAAGAGTTCCCGGGCCCAGCGGATGGAGGGGCAGGCGCCAACCGTCCACTTGATGTCGCCCGGATGCATGTACTTCTCAAGATAGTCGGTGGCCGACAGGGCGGCCTTCTGGGCCGTCTGTATCTTTTGCTGATCGATGTGGGCAAAAAGATCCAGCGACGGCGCGAAGACGTGGATCCGGTGGTATTTTGCCTTGAGCATTTCCTCCTGGTAGCCGGCGCGAAAGCCGGGAAAGTAGCCAAGATAGGCATCCCTGGCCTCCTCATACTTGGCCAGGCGGATCATATCATCGGCAATTTCGGTGATCACATCCCTGGCGCCGGCCTTCCAGCATGACCTGACGATTTCACGGATGAGGGGGAGCGATTCCGTATCACCATTCAACTGGATCAAGTCACCCTCTTTCACATTGACTCCAACCTTAACCAGCACGTCCGCGTACCTTGACAGCATTTCCTGATTCATTCTTCCTCCTGATTCAGGGGTCTTTTCCCCTCTTGTTTTCCCCGGGTTTGATCTTCCAGCCACAGCCGCCCGTCCCGCATCAGGGCCGTGGTTCCTCCTCCGAGCGACAGGCGCCCTTCCTTTTTTCCCCCCGTCATGACCGAGGCCATAAGCCCCACAAGCGCTTCGACCTGGACAAGACTTAAGGGCTGCGGTCCGCCATCCCTGTCTTCCACCTGTCCGCAATACAGCTGAAGGACCCGTGAGACCAGGGCCTTCGGCAAAGCGGCAAGGCCAGTCAGGGACAGGCTGCCGTCGGGCAGGTGCAGCCGGTCAAGCTGATTCGCGGCAAGGCCGGCCAAGGCGTCATCGTCCCTTTCCGCCAATGACCCCAGCCGGACCAGCAGGGGGGCGGGGTCGTAGCCCAGTGTCTTTTCCCAGGCGGGCATCAATTCCAGCCGGATCCTGTTTCGCAGAAATTCATCCGAAAGATTGGAGGCATCCTCCCGCCAGGGCAGTCCCAGGGCCTCTGCCGCCTCTACCAGCTCCTCCCTCCGGATATCGAGCAGGGGCCGGATCAGCGGCCCGTCCAGATAGCGGATCCCGATCAGTCCCCGCAGTCCCGCGCCCCGGCCCATGTGCATCAGGATGCTCTCGGCGCGGTCGTCCAGGTGATGGGCAAGCGCGATGCGGCAGCCGCCCTTATAAATTTTCTTCTCCCCATATTCAGCGGCGACCTGATCAAATACCCGGCGCCGGACCAGCCGGCCCGCCTCTTCGAGCCCCAGTCCGCTCGCTTTGGCAAAGGCGGGAATGTCCTCACGCATCGGGACAAAGGGAATCGAATGCTGACCACAGTAGGCTCCGACAAGGGCTTCGTCAAGATCGGCCTCGCCTTTTCTGATCCCGTGATGCAAATGACAGGCCAGGAGATCAAAAGTGGTTTTTTGCCGGTAATAGTGAAGAAAAGAAAGAAGCAGCATGGAATCAACGCCGCCGGAGACACCTGCGACAATCAGGCTTTGCGGAAGAATCAGCTCCTGGTGTTCACAGGTCCCTGAGATTTTTTCAAAAACGCGAAAGGCAGGGGCCGGGATCTTCATGAACCTGGCGCGGGCGGGGGCGGTTCAGGCGGGCCGCGATAGAAGGTTTCCGTGAAGGTCAGAATCCTCGGATTCCAGTCCAGGGTCACGGTCATCCTTTCGCCTTGCCTGTTTTTCTCGATGATCAGGTCGATTTCGCTGATTTCCTGCAGGTAGGAGGCCTCTTCCTCCTGCCGGTTGGGGTCGTGTAGGAACATGACGACATCGGCATCCTGCTCGATGGCGCCCGATTCGCGCAGGTCGGCAAGCCGCGGCCGGCGGCCGGCCCGGTCCACTTCACGCGAAAGCTGGGAAAGGGCCAGAACCGGGACTTCAAGATCGCGGGCCATGACCTTGAGCATCCGTGAGATCTCGGCGATCTGCTGCTGCCTGTTTTCGGCCCGCGACCGGCTGGTCGCGGTTCCCATCAGCTGAAGGTAGTCGACGACGACCAGGTCGAGCTTTTGCTTTTGCAGCTGCAGCTGGCGGCAGCGGGCGTGGATCTCGACTACATTGATGGAAGAGTGGTCGTCAATGTAGATGGGGACGCTGTAGAGATCTCCCAGCCCCTTGCCGATCATGTCCCAGGCCTCTTTATCCTTCACGTCGAGCGATTCGAGCTGCTGGAAGGACATCATGGTTTTGGAGGATAGGAGGCGCATGGCCACTTCCTCCTTGCTCATTTCAAGCGAGAACATGGCGACGACCGCGCCGCGATGGAAGGCCGCGTTGTGCGCGATATTGAGCGACAGGGCGGATTTTCCGACCCCGGGCCTGGACGCGAGAATATAGAGGCCGCCCTTGCGCAGGCCGCCCAGGACCCGGTTGAGGCTGGGGAAACCGATCTGGATGGGCTGGGGCCGCTCGCCCCGGGAGATGGCGCCAAGCTCATTGATCCTGGCGCTCAGGACCCCGCCGATGGGAAGCAGTCCCGTGCTCTCCCCTTCCTCGCGGATATGCATGATACGCTGCGCGGCCAGCTCGATCAGCTGTTCCGCCTCATGGTCGGAGTTGAAACAAAGGTCGATGACACTGTCCAGGGAGAGGATCATCCGCCGCTTGACGGACAGGTCCCGCACCAGGTCGATGTAGACCGGGTAGTTGGAAGCGAATGGAACAGAACCGGGAAGGGCTGCCACGTATTCGCGCCCTCCTGCCCTGCCGATGTTGCCATTGGCGA
>LSQX01228606.1_pt1 | contig 11705 bp, 12 predicted proteins | sample 654561 | NCBI WGS metagenome assembly LSQX01 (sample SAMN04489861, study PRJNA283612) | anaerobic digester metagenome | isolation source: 4 biogas reactors fed with cattle manure at either 37C or 55C with and... | place: Denmark: Kongens Lyngby | collected 2014 | reverse complement strand
GCTTCGCGGCGCGGCTTAATTCAGCAACTGTCTTGAAGCGTGCCGCTCAAGCCAGTGCCAGGCCCTCGCTCCGCAGCTCATCGCGCCGCCTGGCATTGATGATCCCCAGCAATTTCCGCATGCACGCCACGAGCGCCACCTTGCCCAGCTTCCCGCGGGATCTCAGCTGCTGGTAGTGCGCCTTCATCGTCGGGTCCCAGCGCACCGCCGAGAGCGTGGCCATATAGAGCGCGACGCGAACCGGTGCGCGTCCGCCACGAATGCGTCGCTTGCCTTGGCCTTGCCCGCTGTCGCGGTTCATCGGTGCCACGCCGGTGAGCTTGGCGATCTGTCGTCGGTCCAGGTGGCCGAGCTCTGGAAGGAGCGCCAGGACGGTGGCCTGGAACACGGGTCCGAGCCCTTTGCTTGAACGCAGCGCCGGTGTGGCGTGTTCGTTGATCAAGGCCTTCATGGTCTTCTCGATCGCCGCCAGCTCCCGGGCCAGGGCGGCGATGGTGCGCGCTGCAAGCTTACGCACCGAAGTTGGCGCCATGGCCGCCTGCTGCTTCTGCGCCTGGAGCAGGACCACCACCTGGCCCCGGCGACGCAGCCAGTCGCGCAACTCGCGTTGCCACGGCGGTGGCGCGACATAGGGTCGCAGCCGGTCGGCGAACAGCCGGGCCATGAGCGCGAGCATCCGCGCATCGATGTCATCGGTCTTGGCCAGCTCGCCGGTGGCGCTGGCAAAGGCGCGGGCCTGGCGTGGATTGACCCGGGCCACCCAGAGGCCGGCATCGCAGCAAGCCTCGAGCAGCGGCTCTTCATAGCCGCCGGTGGCCTCCACCACGATCCGCGTGGTCGCGAGCGCCCGTAACCGCTTGATCAGCTTGGCGATGCCGGCACGATCGTTGGCAAACCTGGCTACGCCCGCGTGTCCATCCACGGCCAGGTCCAGGCTGGCCTTGCCCACGTCGATCCCTGCTGCCGTCATCCCGTTTCTCCGTTACAGTCGAGTGGCCGAGAGCATCGCGCCCGAGGCCCACGCTTATCAGTTCGAGGGCAACCTCGATCAACTGTTCGGGCGCAGGGCGCGAGATCCGGCGTGCGGCCCCTGCTGAATTACGGTGGTGCTGACACCGAGGCGTTATCGGGCGCGCACGCCGGGCTCTCGGCTCTTAGGCTAGGGGAAATTCAAGACATAAGGCGTTAGCTGCCTTTGGAGGTTCTATGCAGTCTGGAAGTTGTCACTGTGGCGCCGTCACTTTCACGGTCGAGGGCGAGCTTCAGCAAGCTGTGGAGTGCAATTGCTCGCACTGCAGCCGTAAGGGCCTGCTGCTCTGGTTTGTCCCGCGGCCGGCGTTCTCACTTGCTGCGGGCACGGATCAGCTCACCACGTACACGTTTAACAAGCACGTGATCAAGCACCAATTTTGTTCCACCTGTGGCTGTCAACCCTTCGGCTTGGGCATCGGACCGGATGGAATGGAAATGGCGGCCATCAATGTGCGGTGCCTGGAAGACGTAGATCTCACATCGCTCAAGCGCGTCCCGGTCAATGGTCGTGACTTTTAACGACGGGGCAGCTAACAATTCGTTCAAGCCGAAGCCGCTTCGCGGCTCGGCTTAACTCAAGCGTTAGGCGCCAAGGAGAGTGCACGTGAAACTGGTCACAGCGGCAATCTGTCTAGTGAGCCTTTCAGCAGGCTGCGCTTCCGGTGCCAAGCAGAATGAGACTCGGCCTACGCGCTGCACAACGCTTGGCTGCATTGAAGCAGATGCCGCGTCGCTGGCCCCGACGGGAGCAGGGCTTCAGTTCGCTGAGTGCGAGGATGGCCGCAAGAACAGCTACCACTACGAGAAGGCAGAACCCGGTTGGAGGCTAGTCCGGTATAGCACTGAGCGGTCCGCGGAGTGCGCGGACGCAGGTGGCGCCTAACAATGCGTTCAACCGACACTGCATCGGGTCGCAAAACACATGGCAGGTACAGCTTGCCATGTGCTTCGCGCCACTACGCGTCTCGGCTTAACCTAGGTGTCAGGCGGCATGAGATGAACTTCAGCGATCTCGAACAGGCAGCGCTCCAACTCAACGACCTCTATGAGCAGCTTGAGGTCAAGCGCTACGGTCGCGTTTGGAGCACTGAGGAACTCGCCCTTGGGTTCGTGCGAGATGTTGGCGACTTGGCCAAGCTGATCCAAGCTAACGCCGGCGTCCGAACGATCAATGACCACCGGACCAAGCTCGGCCATGAACTCTCGGACTGCCTCTGGTCAATCATGGTGCTGGCCAACAAGTGCGGGGTTGATCTTGAGGCGGAGCTCGTCAGGAATACGCGGGAGATCTCAGAGTACGTGTCAGGCGAGTTGGCCAAGTAGATGATAACCGCCCAACAATGCGTCCAAGCCGAAGTCGCTTCGCTCCACCACGCGTCTCGGGCTCAACTTGGCCGCTGTCTTGAAGCGTGCCGTTCAAGCCAGTGCCAGATGGTGGATGATCCCGGGCAACCCGAGTTGCTTGCCCGACTCGGGAAACACCGGATGGGCAAGTCCTGTCTGTACCTCAAGCGTCTCGCCGACCTGGACGTCAACGTCCTTGAGGCACTTGTCGCCGGGTCGGTCGCCGAGGCCAAGCGACGCCATGGTTAGTTCAAAGCAGCAGTCGTGAGCCAGATGAAGCCCGGAGGTTCCATGCGGATCATCGTTGCAACCACAGTCAGGGCGCCCATCGAGCGGGTCTGGGATGCCTACAGCACTCCCGAAGACATTCGCGCGTGGAACGCCGCGTCGGATGATTGGCATACCACCGCGTCGGAGGTGGATCTTCGCGAAGGCGGGAGGTTCCGCTCGCGCATGGAAGCCAGGGACGGGAGCTTCGGGTTCGACTTCGAGGGCACGTACACCAGGGTCATACCCCACCAGCTGATCCAGTACGAGTTCGGCGGCCGGGATGCGACGGTCGAGTTCAGGGAAGGCGCGGACGGTGTCGATGTGATCGTGTCGTTCGACAGCGAGGACTCGCACTCCATCGAGCAGCAGCGGGAAGGCTGGCAAGCGATCCTGGATCGCTTCAAGAAGCATGTCGAAGCGCAGGCCAGGCCCGAACGCTGACATTCCATCCATGCCGGTCCACGGTATGGTCCGCATCCGGGCCGGGACATGAGGAGGTGTGCCGTGGGTAGAGCCAAGGAACGCACATTGCGCAGGTTCATGGGCATCATCATGGTGGGGGCGCGGCAGACCTGAGATCCGTGCTTGCCTTGTCCCGATCCGGTGACGCACGATGTCGCCACCGCGGGACTCCGCGCCGGGGAACGGTGGCGCCGGGGCAAGTCGCCATCCCAACGGAGGCATCATGGATCCATGGATCGTACTGCTCGCGGCCGCATCGAGCTTCGTGGTCGGCGGGCTGTGGTATTCGCCGGTGCTGTTCGGCAAGGCGTGGAACCGCGAGAACGGCGGGGTCCCGCAGGCGGGCCATCCTGCGAAGGTGTTCGGCACCAGCTTCGCCTTCTCGCTCGTGGCGGCGGCCTGCTTCGCGATCCTGGCCGGGCCTTCGCCCGGCCTCGAGTCGGCGCTCAGGCTTGGGGCGCTCGTGGGCGCCGGCCTGGTCGCCACGAGCTTCGGCATCAACTACCAGTTCGCGCAGCGCACGCTGAAGCTCTGGCTGATCGATGGCGGCTACCACGTGGCGCAGTTCCTGCTCTTCGGCGTGGTGTTCGGCCTTCTGGGCTGAGGCTGCGCGGAAAAGCGCTGCCGTCCGCCGAACGGCTGGCCGCAAGCGCCGGGCCGATCCGTTCCAGGCTTCTGGATCCACAGCTATGTCGCCGGCGACAGGATCTACTGCGTGTACGACGCGCCCAGCGAACAGCGGATCCTGGAGCACGCGGAAAAGTCCGGCTTCCCGGCCAACCGGGTGACCGAGGTCAGCACGGTCATCGACCCGTCGACGGCGGACGGCTGAACCATTCGCCGAAGAAGTCGCCCTCGTTCCACGTCGGGGGTGCGTCCGCGTCGGCGATGCCGCGTGCGATGCGCGCGGACAGCCTGGCCAGACGCGCGGCGTCGTCGTAGTGGATCGGCAGGTCGGCCTGGTCGCACGGGCGGTGGTAGCAGTTGCGCATGAACCAGGTGGCGGCGACCCGCGGGTCGCGCTCGGGATCCGCGGGTTCCACGCCGCCGTCCAGGTAGACCGCGGGAATGCCCCGGCGGACGAAGGAGAACTGGTCGCTGCGCACGAACGCGGCCTCTTCCGGGAAGGGGTCGGGCGACACCCGCACGCCGAGCCCGCGCGCGGCCTCGTCGACGATCGGTCCCAGCGAGGAGTGCCCGGCGCCGATCGCCACCACGTCCCGGCTGGGCGCGGTGAGCACCGGCATGTCGATGTTGATGTTGGCCACCAGCGCGCCGTCGACCGGCGGTCGGTCGGCGAACCACTGCGAGCCGAGCAGACCCTGCTCCTCGGCGGTCACTGCGACGAACAGCTGCGGGCGCCGCGGCCGTCCGGAGGCCGAAGCCAGCGTGCGCGCGGCCTCGGTCATGATCGCGACGCCCAGCGCATTGTCGAGCGCGCCGTTGTAGACCCGGTCGCCGTCGACGTCGGCGCCGATGCCAAGGTGGTCGAGGTGGGCGGTGTGCACCACGTACTCGTGGGCCAGCGCCGGGTCGCTCCCGGGGAGCAGGCCGACGACGTTGCGCGAGTCCAGCGCCTCGACGCGCGTCCGCACCGCCAGCGACAGGCGCACGGGCAGGTCGAATCCGCGGCCGCGGCCGGCGCGGGCGTCGGCGGCGAGCCGGGCGGTACTGCGGTCGCCGCCGGCGAACAGGGTGTCCGCGGCGGCGGCGCCCACGCGGGCCACGACCTGCAGCCCGGGCCAGGTGTCCACGCCCCGGCCGTCCTCGCCGCGCAGCCGCATCGAGGGCCGGTCGCGGTCGGCGGCGATACGGGCCCAGGGCGTGCGCACCTCGTCGTCGGCGGTCCCCGCCAGCACCGCGCCCACCGCGCCGCGCTCGGCAACGGCGCGCAGCTTCTCGGCCAGGCTGCCGTGGAAGGCGCGGCGGTCGTCGTCGAAATGGTCCGGAGCGCCGCCAAGGATGACCGCGACCTTCCCGCGCAGGTCGAGGCCGGCGAAGTCGTCGTGGCCCAGGCCGGGGGCGTGCACCGCCTGGACGACGAACACCGCCGGCGCATCGACCGCGGATTCCGGGCGGTTGAAGTCGGGCAGCGGCAGGAACTGTTCCGGGAAGGCGAGCTCGACCGCGTCGTCGCCCAGTGTCACCCGCAGCAGGGCGCCCTCGGCGTCGATGGTGGCGCGCAGCAGCGGCACCGGCTGGAACCAGCTGCCGTCCGCGCCCGCCGGCTGCAGCCCGGCCTCGGCGAAGCGGGCCGCGACGTGGTCGGCGGCGCGGTCGAAGCCGGGGGTCCCGGTGGCCCGGCCCTGCATGGCGTCGCCTGCCAGCGCGCGGACGTCGTCCTCGATGCGGTTGGCCGCGGGATCCGCGGAGCGCGGGGCGGCGGCAGCGGGCGCGGTCGGTCCGGGTGCGGGGGCGCCATCGCACCCGGACAGGGCGGCAAGGGCCAGGAGCAGGGCGAGGGACGGCGTGGCCGTAATCAGGCGTCGCGCGGCGGGCGGCATGGCGGGGTCAGCGCCGGACCGAGTCGGCGTTGGCCGGGCCCGCGGCGGACCCGCGCCGGAACGCTTCGCCGATCGCGCGGGCGGCGGCATAGGGCTCCGGGTCGTTGCGGTTGCTCAGCAGGATCACGGTCAGGCGCTCGTCGGGCCAGCGCAGCATGACGTTGCGGAAGCCCATGGTCTCGCCGGAGTGCCAGAGCAGGCCGTCGCCGTCGAGCCGCCAGCCGTAGCCGTAGGCGGCGACGTCGGCCTCGCCCGTGGGCGTGGTGGTCTGGGCCGAGAACGCCAGTGCGCGCGAGGCGTCGGGAAGCAGGCGGTCGTCGTACAGCGCCGCGTCCCACCTGGCCAGGTCGTCGATGGAGGAATAGATGCCGCCGTCGCCGAGCACGGCGCTGGTGGTGGACTGGTCAGTGCGGCGCCAGCCGCCGCCGTCGGCGCTGTGGCCATAGGCGCGGCCGGGGACTTCGTTGACGCCGTCGACGAAGGCGACGCTGCGGTCCATGCCCAGCGGCGCGAAGATGCGCGCGCGGAGGAACTCCGGATAGGCCATGCCGGAGGCCTGCTCGACGACCAGCGCGAGCAGCGCGTAGCCGGAGTTGCTGTAGCGGTAGGCGGTGCCGGGCGCGAAGTAGGGAGCGGCGGGGCCGGCGTGCGGGCCGGCGCCCGGCGCGGCGCAGGGCCCGCCGGTCGCCAGCAGGCAGACGACGTCGGCGTCGCGCACCTGGCCCTGGAAGTCCGCGGCCATCAGGTCCTCGTAGTCGTGCAGGCCGGAGGTGTGGCTGAGCAGGTGGTGCAGGGTCACGCCGTCGGCGCTTGCGGGCAGCGCCGGCAGCCAGCGGCGGACGGGATCGTCGAGGCGCAGGCGGCCCTCGGCGGCGAGCAGCAGCACCGAGGCCGCGGTGAACTGCTTGCTCACCGAAGCCAGGCGGAAATTCGTGGACGGCGTGACCGCGGTGCCCGCGGCGACGTCGGACAGGCCCACGGCGCGGCGCACGACCGGCTCGCCGTCGCGGACCACGAGCAGCGCGGCACCCGGGACGTTCCCGGTGTAGCGCTGGAGCTGGGCGTCGACCTCGGCCATGGCATCGCTCCCCGATGCGGCGCTCCAGGGCAAGGCGGCCAGCAGGACGAGGAGGGCGGAGCGCACGCGCATGCCCGCAGTCTACCCCCGATCGCGGGGAGGGAAGCGCAGGATCTTGCCGCGCCCGTCGTCCGCGGGGCGGTTCCAGATCACGGGCACGTCGTCGGCGGCGGAGGCTTCGTACTGCGCGCGCTCGGCCTCGGCGCGGGCGGCCTCGAGCGCGGCCTGCTCTTCCTCCAGCTCCCAGCTGTAGCGCTTGCGCGGCGGCCGGGGGTCGAAGCGCCGGAACAGCCAGGCCGCGACGATGCCGCCGCCGGCGCCGCCCAGGTGCGACTGCCAGGACACGCCGGGCTCGCGCGGGAGCACGGTGAGCAGCATGCCGCCGTAGAACATGAAGCCGATCATGCTGGCGGCGATGGCGGCGCGGTCGCGGCGCAGCACGGCGAGCGCCATGACCAGGAACATCAGGCCGTGGGTCACGCCGCTGGCGCCGAGGTGCCACGACCCCGGTTCGCCCAGCAGCCAGGCGCCCAGGCCCGAGCCCAGCCACATCAGCGGCAGCCCGCGCAGCGCCGCACGCGGATAGACCCAGCCGGCGAGCGTGCCCAGCAGCAGCACGGCCACGCTGTTGGCGACGATGTGCTCGAGCGAGCCGTGCAGCAGCGGCGCGGTCAGGATGCCGAAGAGTCCGCGCACGCTGCCCGGCCCGACCGCGAACAGGCGCGCGTCGAAGCCTGCCTGGGCGAGGTGGACGACCGCCAGGACGGCGACGGACAGCGCCGAGGCGACGACGGCGCGGCGGAAGCGGAGCCAGTCGGCCGCGCGCTGTGCGGCGGAGTCGGGCGGGTGGTCGTGGCCGGGCAGCTGCATGGTCCCAGCATGGCGGCGGAAGCGGCCAGCGCAAGGGCCGGGCCCGCGGCAGCCGCGGGGATGCGGCGCCCGAGCCGGTAGAATCACGGCATGAACGACGCCCTCCCCGTGGTCCGCCTGCGCAATGCCTGGCGGTCGAGCCATCCGTGGATCTTCCAGAAGCTGGTCGAGAAGCCGAACCCGCGGCCGAAGCCGGGGACGATCGTCGACGTGGTCGGCGTGGACGGCGAGTGGGTCGGCCGCGGCTTCTACAACGGCCACTCGCGCATCGCCGTGCGCATCCTGGAAACGCACCCGGACGTGCCGGTGGATGCCGGCTGGTTCGCGCGCAGGATCGCCGACGCGGTCGCGCTGCGCCGCGACGTGCTGCGCCTGGACGAGGTGTCCGACGCCTGGCGCGTGGTGCACAGCGAGGGCGACGGCCTGAGCGGCCTGGTGGTGGACCGCTACGCCGACCTGCTGGTGCTGGAGTACTTCTCGGCCGGCATGTTCCGGCACCGCGAATGGATCATGGCCGCGCTGCGCGAGCAGTTCCCCGGCTGCCGCTTCCACGCCTTCGCCGACGAGCACGTGCAGAAGCAGGAAAGCTTCGACTTCCACGGCACGCCGGGCACCGAGCCGGCGATCATCACCGAGCACGGCATCCGCTTCCGCGCCGATCCCGCCGGCGCGCACAAGACCGGCTTCTTCGCCGACCAGCGCGACAACCGCGAGTGGCTGAGCCGGCAGGTGGCGGGCAGGCGCGTGCTCGACCTGTGTTGCAACACCGGCGGCTTCGCGGTGTACTCCGCGGTGCGCGGCGCCAGCGAGGTGGTGGGCGTGGACATCGACGCCGACGTGATCGAAATCGCGAAGGGCAACGCGAAGCTCAACGGCGTGCGGCCCCGCTTCGTGCAGGCCGACATCTTCCCGTGGCTGCGCGACGCCTCCAACGCCGGCGAGCAGTACGACGTGGTGGTGCTCGACCCCGCGAAGATGACCCGCGACCGCGAACAGGTGATCCCGGCGCTGAAGAAGTACCTGGACATGAACAAGCTGGCGCTGTCGATGGTGAAGCCTGGCGGGCTGTTCGCGACCTTCTCCTGCACCGGGCTGGTGGCCGAGGACCAGTTCCTGGACATGCTGCGGCGCGCGGCGTTCTTCTCAAACCGCACGGTGCAGGTGCTGAAGGTGGCGGGTGCCGGCCCCGACCACCCGTTCATGGCGCACGCGCAGGAGTCGCGCTACCTCAAGGCGGTGTTCTGCCGCGTGCTGGACTGAGCCAGGTACTCGGCCAGCGCCACGGCGTTGTTGTGCTCCGCGTCATGCGCTGAATACAGCAGGGTGGCGCGGGTGCCGCGGCCCAGCGCCTTGCGCAGCTCGGCCAGGCCCTCGGGGTTGGCGTCGAGTTCGGCGAAGTAGCGGCGCCTGAACTCCGGCCACTTCGCCGGATCGTGGTCGAACCAGTGGCGCAGCCCGTCGCTGGGCGCGATCGACTTCACCCAGGGGACCCCGTCGAGGTCGGCCTTCGACTTGCCGCGCGGCCACAGGCGGTCGACGAGGACGCGGCGGCCCTCGCCCCTGGCGGGAGCGTCGTAGACGCGGCGGACCCTGAATTCCATGGATCACCCCCGGGGTCGGAGCGGGCCGATCGGCCCGGGCTTTGTACAACGTTTGTACAAGGCCCTGATTGATCAAGGGCTAACCGGCCGATGCCTAGCGTGGACTCCGCCGCGTCGGGACACGGACCACGTCCGCTCGGCCGCGACGGCCCTCTCCACTGTCACCGCTCCGGAGCTTCCCATGCGTACCTGGCTGATCCTACCCCTTGCTTCGCTGTTTGCCACTTCCGCCCACGCCGCCGGGCCCGAGGCCGGGCGCTGGTCGATGTCGCTCGTCGGCGGCGTCGACGTCCCGGTCAGCGGCGACGTGCACAAGGGCGCCACCGTCCTCGTCCCCGACCTCGGCCCGCTGAATCCCGACCTCGCCGGGGTCGACGCCGAGCTGCGCATCGGCGCGCGCGGGCACGACCGCATCTACGATACCGCCGGGACCGTCGGCCTCGAGCTCGCCTATGCGCCCAGCGACCGCAGCGAGGTCTTCGGCCAGGTCCGCCGCACCGAGGCCGACGACGGCCGGGTGATGGTGGGCGGCGCCTACGTGCCGGCGCTGGACACCGAGCTGCCGGTCTACGGCAGCTTCGAGGACTACAGCGCGCTGTCGGCCGAGGTCGGCTACCGGATGTACTTCGGCACCGCGGGCGCGGCGCGTCCGTTCGTGGGCGCGCGCCTGGGCGCGACCCGCGTGAACGGGATCCGCGCCACGTTCGAGATCCCCGACGCCGGCATCACCATTCCCGACGCGCCGTTCTACGACAAGGGCTGGGTGGCCAGCGGCGGCCTCGACGTGGGCGTGATCGTGCCCTTCGGCGAGACCTTCAGCATGACCCTGGCCAGCGGCGTGCGCTACACCGCGGACCTCAAGGACGACGACAGCGCGATCGGCGGCCTGGGCCTGGCGTCGATCAACGACACCGGCAGCCGGGTCTCGGTGCCGGTGACGCTTTCGGCACGCTGGGACTTCTGAGGCACGCACCTCACGCGGGTCGCAGGGGCTGCGACCCGGCCGGCTTACACTGCCGGCATGAACGTCGAAGTCCTCCTGGTCCTGTTGCTGGTGGTCGCGATCGCGGCCATCGTGTTCCTGCTGCTGCAGCTGCGCCGCAACCCGCTCGCCGGCGAGCTGCGCGCCGAGCGCGAGGCCAACCGCGCCGCGGTGGAGGCCGCGGGCCGGCTGCAGGGCCAGCTCGGCGCGGTGACGGCCGAGCTGGACGCCGCGCGCGACCGCCACGCGCGCGACGCCGAGGCGCTGGCGGCCCTGCGCAGCGAGCTGGAAGCCGCCCGTGGCCAGGCCGGCCTGGCCGAGCGCAGCCTGGCCGAACGCAGCGAGGCGCTGGCGTCGGCGCTGCGCCGCGCCGACGCGGCGGAGGCGAGCTGCAGCGAACTGCGCGACCAGTGCGCGCGCGCCGAGCGCAGCTGCGCGGAACTGACCGCCAACCTCGAGCATTCCCAGCGTGCGCGCGCCGAGATGCAGGCCTTCATCGACGAGGCGCGCGCGCGGCTGTCGTCGGACTTCGCGGCGCTGGCGGGCAAGGTGTTCGACGAGCGCGGCAAGCAGTTCGAGGCCAGCGTGCGCGCGGCCAACAGCCAGGGCCGGGCGGACATCGAGACCCTGCTCAAGCCCTTCCACGAGCGCCTGGGCGAGTTCCGCAATCGCATCGACACGCTCTACGGCGAGGAGGCCAGGGAGCGCGCGGCGCTGCTGGGCGCGGTGACCGAGCTCAAGACCCTCAACCAGGACATGGCCGGCCACACCGCCGCGCTGACGCGCGCGCTCAAGGGCAGCAGCAAGGTGCGCGGCGACTGGGGCGAGCTGATCCTGGAAAGCGTGCTGCGTGGCAGCGGCCTGGAGGAGGGCGTGCACTTCGAGCGCCAGGCCGGCGTGCGCGACGACGAAGGCCGCGCGCTGCGCCCGGACGTGGTGGTGTTCCTGCCCGACGAGCGCAGCGTGGTGGTGGACAGCAAGGTCAACCTGGTCGCGTGGCAGGAGGCGATGGACGCCAGCGACGAGCCGGAGCTGCACGCGATGGCGCTGCGCCGCCACTGCGACGGCCTGCGCCGCCACGTGAAGGACCTCGCCGACCGCGCCTATCCCGCGGCCGTCGGCCCGCAGGCGCTGGACGTCACGATCGCCTTCGTGCCGATCGAGGGTGCGCTGTCGGCGGCGCTGGGCTCGGACCCGTCGCTGCAGACCTATGCCTTCGAGAACAAGGTGGTGTTCGCGTCGCCGAACACGCTGATGGCGCTGCTGCGGGTGGTCGACCGGCTGTGGACGCGCGACCGCATCCACCGCCAGGCGCTGCAGATCGGCGAGACCGGCGGGCTGCTGCTGGATGCGCTGCAGGGCTTCCTCGAGGATTTCGAGCAGGTCGGCACGCGGCTGGATGCGGTGCAGAAGTCCTATGGCAACGCGAAGCGGCGGCTGGACGACTCGAACCGCAGCGTGCTGGCGCGCGCGCGCAGGCTGGCCGAACTGGGCGTGCGCGGAAAGAAGGCGCTGCGCGAGGAGCTGAAGCCGGATTCGGCGGCGCTGGCGCTGCCGGGGGG
>LSQX01043386.1_pt2 | contig 11705 bp, 9 predicted proteins | sample 654561 | NCBI WGS metagenome assembly LSQX01 (sample SAMN04489861, study PRJNA283612) | anaerobic digester metagenome | isolation source: 4 biogas reactors fed with cattle manure at either 37C or 55C with and... | place: Denmark: Kongens Lyngby | collected 2014 | reverse complement strand
AGGGCTGGCAGGCTGGCCTGGGCTATGGCGAGGCGATCGCCGCCTACATCGACCGCCACCCGGACCTGTTTCCCCACCGGGCGATCAACGTCGCCTGGCAGGCCGCGCGCCAGGGCATCCCGGCCACGTATCACATCGCCCTGGGCACAGACATCATCCACCAGCATCCAGACGTCGACTTCGCGGCGATCGGCGGGGCCAGCGGCATCGACTTCCGCAAGATGTGCGTATCGGTCTCCCGGCTCGACGGCGGCGCGTTCCTTAATTTCGGCTCCAGCGTGATCGGCCCTGAGGTCTTCCTGAAAGCGCTCTCGATCGCGCGCAACCTGGGCTATCCGACCTACCGGATCACGACCGCCAATTTCGACCTGATCGATTTGGGCGATTACCACCAGCCGCTCGGCTACGACGATCCGCTCTACTATTACCGCCCGCGCAAGAACATCGTCAACCGGCCGGTCAGCCGGGGCGGGAAGGGCTATCACTTCACGGTCGACCACAAGGTGTCGATCCCGGCCCTGCACGCCCGGCTGGTCGGAAGCGGACAGGAGGCGGCGCAGCATGGCTGAATCATCCTGCAGGGAATACCCCGGCCTGGCCCGCCCGGACCTCGAGGCCGGACTGGCCGCCCTGGAAGCGGTTCGCGCCGGCCTGGCCGGTGATCTCGGCCTGGACGGCTACTGGCTGGCGGACATGACGCGCAGCGAGCTGTCGCGCGAAACGCCGCATTTCCCGCTGCCGATCGTGTCGGAACGCTACGCCCCGGGGGCCGGCGGCAACGTCGCGGCCAACCTGGCCGCGCTCAAACCTCGTTCGATGCGGGTCCTGGGCGTCCTGGGCCAAGACTGGCGCGGCGACTTGCTGCTGCGCGCTCTGGCGGAACAGGGCGCCGGTACGGACGCGGTCTTGCGCAGCACGTCCCGGGTCACACCGGCCTACATCAAGCCGATCCGGCAAGGTTACGGCGACATCGCCTATGAAGACCCCCGGCTCGACTTTGCCAACAACACGCCCCAGGGGCCTGACCTCGACGAAGCGGTTGTAGCCGGACTCGACGCACTGGTGTCCGACGCCGACGTTTTATGCGTCAGCGACCAGTTTCCCAACGGCTGCATTACCGAGGCGGTCCGCCGCCGCCTGGTCCGCCTGGCGCAGGACGGCGCGCGGATCGTCGTCGACAGCCGCAACCGGATCGAGGCCTACCCCGGATGCCTGCTCAAGCCCAATGAACTGGAGTGTGCCCGGGCGGTCGGTGCCGAACCAAACCGCTCGGCGAGCCTGGACGATCTGACTGAGCTGGCGCTGGCGCTGGTCCGCCGGACCGGCTCGACGGTGTGCCTGACCCTCGGCGAACGCGGTTGCCTGCTGGCCGAACCGGGCCGGAAACCGATCCATGTTCCGGCGGTCCCCGTGGCGCCGCCGCTGGATATCTGCGGCGCCGGTGACAGCTTCCTGTCGCTGTTCGCCTTGGCCCTGGCCGCCGGCATGAGCGGTGCCGACGCCGCCGCCATGGCCAGCCTGGCGTCAGCGGTGACGATCCGTAAACTGGGCCAGACCGGAACGGCTTCGCGGGAGGAGATCCTGGCCCTGGCCGGGCGGGAAGACGCGTGACCGCAAAAGCCCGCAACGCCGCCGCCATGAAAGCCGGCAACATGCTGGAAATCATCCGCATGCTGCTCAAGGAACCGCTGACCCGCGCGGAAATCGCCCGCCGCACCGGCCTGACACGGGCCGCGGTCACGATCATTACCGAGCGGCTGACCGGGGACGGTGTTTTGCGCGAAACGAGCGTCAGCAGCGGCGCCGGCAAGACGCCGGTCCGCCAGCTGGTGCTCTGCCCGCGCCGTTTCCTGTTTTTAGGCGTCGACATCCGCCGTGACGGCTACACCGCCGGCCTGACCGACCTGGGCGGCGCGACGCTGGACCGCCGCACGGCGGCGTTGGTTCCCGGGCAGACCTTCGAGCAGCTGATCGGGTCCGTCAAATCAGACCTGATCCGGCTGACCCACCCCCTGGTGACTGGCATCGGCGTCGGCGTGCCGGGTCCCGTGGAACCGGAAACCGGGCTCGTGCTCAACCCGCCCAATTTCGGCCTGATCTGGAACCAGGACCTCCGCCTGGCCCTGCAGGGCGACTTGCCGGCGGGACTTTGGATCGAGAACAACGCCCTGGCGCGGACGGTATACGAAAAATATGCCGGACTGGGCCAGGCACTCAGCGCCTTCATGGTCGTGATTGTCGACCGCGGCATTGGGTCGGGCTTGTATCTCAACGGACAGCTTTACCGCGGAGCTGGTTTTGCCGGCGAGCTGGGGCACCTGTCGATCGACCGCCGGGGTCCCCTGTGTGCTTGCGGCAGCCGGGGCTGCCTGGAAAACTACGCTGCCGTGCCGATGCTGCTTGGCCGCTGCCGGGCGCGGACCGGCGCGGTCGTCGCGACCTGGGCGGACCTGGTGGACCGGGCGTATCAGGATGATTCCGGCTGCCTGGAGGCGCTTCGGGACGAAGCAGACTGCCTGGCACAAGGTCTGGTCAGCGTGCTGAACCTGCTCGATCTGGAAGCGGTGATCCTGACCGGCGACCTTACCTACCAGCCGGATCTGTTGCTCGGTGAGATCCGCAGCCGGGTTCAGCAGGCCCGGATGGCCCGCCAGGCGCACGATGTCCGGATCGAAGCGGCCAAACCGCGTTCCGATGCCGGTATGGCCAGCGCCGCGATGGTCGCCATCGATCGGTTCTTCAGGGGCCAGGCCGACTGGCCGCTTGCCTGACAACGACAAAAATCCAAAACAAATGATATGTCTATACCTTATTGATATATACAATTATTGCTGATACAATGGGAATGGATCATCTCGTGATTCGCCTTTCCGGCATCTGCCGGATCGGTCAGTTTTCTAGCAGGAGCTGTGACATGGAGCAAGTCGGCCAGTTGAAATACATGGATATCTTCAACCATTTTCTCGGGTTGATCCGTTCCGGCGTCCTGCGCCCGGACAGCAAGCTGCCGACTGAAAGTCAAATCGCGGCCCAGTTCCAGGTCAGCCGGATCACCGTGATCCGCGCGCTCAAACAGCTCCAGGAAGAGGGTTACATCCGCCGGATCCAGGGCAGCGGCAGCTATGTCCAGAACCAGAAAGCGGCCGATTCCGGCCTGAAGGTCGTTTCCCTGGTCATGTCGCTGCACGGGCAGGGCCGTGAGCTGCAGCTGATCCAGGGCATTGAGCAGACCCTCAAGAAAGCCGGGTACATCCTGACCGTCCATAACTCGCACGAGGATTCGGAAGAGGAACGCGGCCTGATCCTGAAGATGAAAAAAGATGTCCAGGGCATGATCCTCTATTCTGCCAGCAGCATCGAGAACAACCGCCTGTTTGAAGACCTGATGAAGGAGCACTGGCCGGTTGTCTACGTCGACCGCTACCCGATGAACGTGCCTTGCAGCTATGTGACCTGCGACAACAAGGACGGCGGATTTTTACTGGGCGACTTCCTGTGCAGCAGCGGGCATCGGCAGCTGGCACTCGTCTACCACGACATCGTCGGCCTGTCCTCGGAGCGCGACCGCTTTGACGGCTTCATGAAGGCCGTCAGCAACCACCAGATTCCGCAGAAGAATGTCAAGATATTATCGATTAACCGCAATGAGACCGAGGAGGTCGTCAACCGGATTTTCGACGAGCTTTACGTGCACGAACGCGACAAGGCCCGCCGTCCGACCACGATTTTCACGTTCAACGATTCCCTGGCCATCCTGATGATGGAATGCATCCGCAAGCGCGCCGACCTGGACCTGCCGGACAATTTCACGATTGCCGGATTCGATGATCTGATCGGGATTTCGCGCCCGGTTCCGTTTGTGACGATCCGCCAGGATTACCTGGCCATCGGCGAAGCCGCGGCGGAACTGCTGCTGGCGAAGATGGAAAGCAAATCGCTGGTCAACCGGCAGGTTGTTATTCCGGTCCAGCTGGTGCACTATCCCAAATCTGGCGCAAAATAAGACATCACCAATTTGAGCACGACTTGACAAAAAGGCAGGCTATTGCGAAATGGCCTGCCTTTTCATAAACGACATGCATAAATATTCAAGCCATAAAAAGAAAGTTATTATTCACAGCATGACTTGACATGACAAATAAAGCGCCGTATACTGAAGTTAGCGTAAATGCCGTCAGTATGTTGAAACCATGCAACGAAACCGTTGGAGGTCGAGGCAAGATGAACAACCCATTCAAAGGGATTGTCGTCCCTACCGTCACCCCATACCGGCCCGATTTATCTCTTGATCTTGATGGCGTCGAATCTGTCTTTGCTTATTTTGACCAGAACCCGGCCGTTGACGGCCTCTTTATCACCGGCGCCACAGGCGAATACGACCAGCTGTCCTTTGAAGAGCGCTGCCAGATTATCGACCGGGCCCTGTCGATGCAGCTGAAAAAGGACTGGCTCCCCAACACCACCAGCCTGGATATCGAGCAGTCGCTGCGCCTGACGCGTTATGCGGTTTCCCGCGGCGTCAGCACCGTGGGCGTGATCTTCCCGCGTGAATGCCAAACCTTTGCCGATGTCCGGCGCTTTCTCAAGCAGATTCTCGACCTGGGCCCGACCGTCTTCATCTACCAGACCGGCAACAGCCCGTACCCGCTCAGCGTCTCCGAGCTCGGCGACCTGCTCGGCCTTGGCCGTGTCGCCGGTATTAAAGACAGCTGCAGCGGCCGCGACATGGTCCGCCACCTAAGCTACATCACGGATCTGGGCGACCGGATCACAGTGATTCAGGGTGTCGAGATGCTGTACTTGTCTTCGCTCGTCATGGGGGCGGCCGGCGTCATCGGCGGCGGCTGCAACGTCTATCCGGAACTGCTGCAGCGCATTCGCCTGGCCTTCGGGCAGAACGATCTCGCCAGAGCCCGGCAAGACCAGGCGCTGGTCAATGAGCTGGTTGAACGGCTGTACGAGGAGGGGACGGGCAACGAGGCAATGAAGTACTACCTGTCCTTGTGCGGCGTTCAGATCGGAACGGCGTCGCGCAAGGTCCGATCGCCGCTCACCGCCGGCAAAAAAGAACGGATCCAAGCGCTATATCAGCAGTTGCACGCAGACAACTAGGCCCGTTTGGCGGCTTGGGCCGCTGAACCGCTGCATCCGACACGAGGTGCAGGCGCCCCGAACGGGCTGCCTGTCCCCCAATGCATCACCCGCTTCATGGAACGACTCAGGAGAAAACGTCAAAAACAATTCTGGAGGTGTGACACGTGAAAAGAACAAGAATACGCCAGGTTATGCTGGTCCTGTCCCTGTTGCTTGTCTTCAGCCTGATGGCCTGCCAGCAAACGCCGACGTCGACAACCGGCGGCACGAGCGGCGGCACGACGACCACGACGACAAAAGCCTCGGGCACGACGACGACCACCACCACCACACAGGCTGCTGAGGAGCCAGTGCCGATCTCCATCTGGTATGCGGTCGGCCGTTTCACCCTCGATGACCGGCGCGACAAAATCCCCGAGGAAAAGGACATCGGCTTCCTGAACGAGCGCTTCAACATCGATCTCACCTATACGACGGTGCCCTCCGAACAGGCCCGCGACCAGCTGGGCATCATGCTGGCAACCAACTCGATGACCGATATCATCTCGATGCAGGGTTCGTTTGACACCTTCCTGATCCGCCCGGACCAGATGTTTGCCGACGGCCAGATCATCGACTTGAAGTCGATCGAATCGAACATCCCGACCTACATGGGCATCGTGGATGAGAACCCGGTTATCAAAAAGAATGTCATGGACGACGCGGACCATATCCTCTATTTCGGCATTCCTATTTTCGAGGCTGAAGTGGGCATGTCCGGCGGCCTGATGATCCGTCAAGACTGGCTGGACAAGTACGACCTCGGCCTGCCCCAGTCGATCGACGAGTTCCTGACCGCCCTGCGCGCCTTCCGCGACAATGACCCCAACGGCAATAACCAGAAGGACGAAGTGCCGTTCTGCGGCAACCAGGGTTCGCTGCAGGTTATCGGCAACCTGATCGGCGTCCAGGAGACCTTCTCCATGGTCGGCGGTTCCGGCGGCTATGTCGTCTTCGGGCCGTTTGAAGAAGAAGCGTACAAAAAGCGCCTGACCCTGATCGCCACCATGGCCCAGGAAAAACTGATCAATGAGAACTACTACAATTTCGATTTCCAGATGCGTGACACCTGGATTGCCGAAGACCGGATCGGCGCGGCGCTGACCGGCCTGGGCAACTTGGACAAGTGGAACAACCTGATGGCCGACCACCCGACCTTCCTGATGTGGCCGTTCAACAACCCCGCCCAGGAAGACGGCAATCGCTACTTTGACCGCACCGACCTGTCCAAGGCCATGCGCCACGACGTGACCATGATTTCGTCCAACGCGGCCGACCCGGCCAAGTGCGGCGAGTTCCTCGACTATTTCTACACCGAGGAAGGCCACATGCTGACCACCTTCGGCATCGAAGGCCTGACCTATGCCATGGACGGCGACTTCCCGAAGTTCGCCGACCTGATCATCAAGAACCCCGACGACCTCGGTGTCGGCGACGCCCAGGGCAAGTATATCGGCATCCCCGGCGTGCGCACTTATGAAGACCTGCGCGTCTGGGCACAGCTGTCCCTGACGACGCCCGGCTCGCGCCAGGCCGCCATGCGCACCTGGACCGATACCTTTACCGAAAACACCAACACCCCGATCCCGCCGGCCATGATGAGTGAAGCCGACGCGGACGAATACGCCGACATCATGGCTGACCTGCAGACATACATCCTGGAGAGCGTCGCCAAGTTCACCACCGGTGAATGGACCGTCGACGCGAACTACGACGACTTCGTCGCGCAGTGCCGCGTACTGGGTGCGGAACGTGCCCTGGAACTGCAAGACAAGGCGATCAAGAACTGGCAGGCACGCGGCGGCGAGCCGTATGCCTACACGCTGGGCCGGGCCGAAATCGACTGGAGCAAGATTCCGCTGAAGACGGAAAAAGGCATCGAGCTGATGGATCCCGATCTGCGCTGACCCGACAAGACGGAACGGCTGTCCTGCCTGCCTGTTTTCAGGCAGGCAGGACGCTGTCATAAGGGTGCCGCTTCAGATCGACTGACAGGCATGGGCATGAAACGAGGTGTAAACAGCTATGGCGCTATCCCGAAAACCTGCTGGTGCACTGCCGGCAAAACTGACCAGGAAAACGGACTGGAAAAACTACATCACCCAATACTGGTTTATCTATGTCATCCTGGCTTTTGTTCTGGCCTACTACGTGATTTTCAAATATATCCCCATGTATGGCGTTCTGATCGCTTTCAAACGCTACACACCCTCGGCAGGTATCTGGGGCAGTGACTGGGTCGGGCTGCGCAACTTCGAGCGTTTCTTCTCGAGCGCCTATTTCATGCGGACTTTTCGCAACACCGTCCTGCTGAACGTCATGAACCTGGCCTTCGGGTTTCCGGCGCCGATCATCTTTGCCCTTTTCCTCAACGAATTGCGCCACCAGGTCTTCAAACGGACGGTCCAGACGATCAGCTATCTGCCGCACTTCATTTCCCTGGTCGTGGTCGCCGGCATGCTGCACGACTTTCTCAACAACACCGGGACGATCACGACCGTCCTGAACCTCCTGTTCGGCACGGAAAAGAAAGTCTGGCTGAACGACAAGAATTCCTATCGAACGATTTATATTGTCTCGGACATCTGGAAGTCACTGGGCTGGAGTGCCATCATCTATCTGGCTTCCTTGTCCAACATCGATACGCAGCTCTATGACTCGGCCGAAATTGACGGCTGTGGCTCACTGCGCAAAATGCGCCACGTGACGCTGCCCGGCATCGCGCCAACGATCATCATCCTTTTCATCTTGCGCATCGGCGCCATGCTCAGCCTGGGTGTGGAGAAGACGCTGCTGCTCTACAACCCGAACACCTATGAAGTGTCCGACGTCATCTCGTCCTTTGTCTACCGGCGCGGCTTCGGTATCGACGGGCGGGCCGACTATTCTTTCAGTACGGCGGTCGACCTGTTTAACGCCATCATCAACTTGACACTGCTGACGGTGGCCAATTTCACGGCACGTCGTTACAGTGAAACCAGCTTGTGGTAGGAGGTGAGGCGTATGATTCGTTCTGGTTGGCGGGCATCGCCCGGTGAGTTTGTCCTGAGAGCCATCAACGTGCTCGTGATGAGCTTCGTGGTCGTGGTGACGTTGTACCCGTTCTGGTACATCTTTGTCGCCTCATTCAGCGACCCGTATGAAGTCGTGCGCACCAGCGGCCTGATGATCTGGTTCAAGGGTTTCGACCTCTACGCCTACAAGGAGGTCCTGCGGCACCGGCTGTTCTGGACATCCTACCGCAACACGCTGGTCTACCTGGTTTCCGGCCTGATCGTCAACATGACCATGACGACACTGGCCGCCTATGCCCTGTCGCGCCGCAACATCAAGGGCAAGGGCGTGATCATGAAGATCATCGTCTTCACCATGTTTTTCAGCGGCGGACTGATCCCGACGTATATCGTGGTGGACAATCTGCACATGACGGACACGATGTGGTCGCAGTTCGTGCCCTTCGCGATCAACACGTTCAACCTGATTATCCTGAGGACGGCTTTCCAGGCCATTCCGGATTCCATCGAGGAAGCCGCCATCATCGACGGTGCGTCAGCCGCCCAGGTCATGGTGCGCATCGTCCTGCCGCTGGCCTTGCCCAGCATCATGGTCATCGGCTTGTATTATACGGAGGAAATCTGGAACTCCTTTTTCCGCGGCCTGATCTACATCCGGACCGATACCAAGTACCCGCTGCAGCTGATCCTGCGCCAAGTGCTCTTGTCCAATGTCATGGGCCAGTCGGATCAGTCTTTTGTCGATACCAATATCGGGCAAACCGTCAAGTACGCCACGATCGTCGTTTCGACCCTGCCCGTCCTGATGGTTTACCCGTTTATTCAGAAGTATTTCGTCAAGGGTGTCATGATCGGCTCGATCAAAGGCTGATCGCCCGGAACCCATCGCCTTCCAGCCACGGTCTGGCTGCCGCCCGGCTACCGGGTCCGGCCGGTCTGTTGGCGCGCGAAAAAGGAGGATGCTCATGTATTTTCAGCTGCAGCAGGTTGAGCGGATCTGCAAAGACTTGCAACGTTTGATCGATCGCGACCGCCAGCTGGTGTCACCGCTCGACTGCCAGTTCGCGTTCTACGCCGAACCTGACCAGGCCGACCGGGGCGAATGGCAGCGGTTCGGGCCGGATGACCGCTGGGGCGGCCCGGACGCCTATGCCTGGTTCCGGGCTGACATCGTCATCCCGGATCACTGGGCGGGCCGGAAAGTGCTCCTGGAGGTGTCGGTGGATGCGGACCAGTGGCACGCGGACAGCCGCCAGTTTATCGTTTTTGTCGACGGCAAGCTGCAGCAGGGCCTGGACATCAACCACAGCCGTACCCTGCTCTGGGCCCTCGCTCCGGCCGGCGCGCATTGCCGGATCGACCTGCAGGCCTACGCCGGGCTGGTCGACAAGAAGACGACCTTGACACTCAGCCTGGTGGCCGAGGACGAAGCGGTCAAGCGGCTCTATTACGATCTGCATGTTCCCTGCCAGGTGGCCGCCGAGCTGCCGCAGGGGGACAAGGACCGGCTCGACATCCTGGGGATCCTGAACCAGGCGATCCGTCTCATCGATCTGCGCAAACCCTATTCGGACGCGTTCGCGGCGTCGGTCAGCCAGGCGACCGCGTACCTGGCTGAGACCTTTTACGGCGGGCTGTGCGGCAAATCGGCGGCCCTGGCGAGCGCGGTCGGCCACACCCACATCGACGTGGCCTGGCTCTGGACCCTGGACCAGACCCGCAAGAAAACGGCGCGTAGTTTTGCCACCGTCCTGCAGCTGATGGACCAGTACCCGGACTATGTGTTCATGTCCTCGCAACCGCAGCTCTACCGGTTTTTGCAGCAGGACTACCCGGCTGTCTACGAGCGGGTCCGGGAACGGATTGCCGAAGGCCGCTGGGAGACCGAAGGGGGGATGTGGGTTGAAGCCGACTGCAACCTGACGTCAGGCGAATCGCTGGTGCGCCAGTTCCTGTACGGCAAACGGTTTTTCCGGGAGCAGTTCGGCACCGACAACCGCATCCTCTGGCTGCCGGATGTCTTCGGTTACAGCGCGGCCTTGCCGCAGATCATGAAAAAGGCCGGTATCGACTACTTCATGACGACGAAGATCAACTGGAACCAGTACAACCAGATTCCGGCCGACACCTTCTGGTGGGAGGGCATTGACGGATCCGCCGTTCTGACGCACTTTATCACAACCGCTGATCACGCGCCTGTTCCAAGCAAGTCGTTTTTCAGCACCTACAACGGCCACCTGGCCCCGGCACCGGTCATGCGCGGCTGGCACCGCTACCAGGACAAGCAGATCCACAACGAGATCCTCGTCGCCTACGGGTACGGTGACGGCGGCGGCGGCACGACCGAAGACATGATCGAGCGCGGCCGGCGCATGGCCGCCGGGATTCCGGGCTGTCCGCGCGTACGCATGGAAACGGCCCGGCGCTATTTCGACCGTACCCGCGACCAGCTGCAGGACAGCCCCTGGCTGAAACGCTGGGTCGGCGAGCTGTATTTCGAATACCACCGCGGCACCTACACCTCCATGGCCCGCAACAAGCGCGACAACCGCCGCTCGGAGCTGCTCTACCAGGATGCCGAGCTGCTGGCCGCGTTGGCCGCCCAGGTCTGCGGCCAGCCGTATCCGGCCGGCGAGCTGGCGAAAGGGTGGGAGAAAATCCTGCTCAACCAGTTCCACGACATCCTGCCGGGCTCGTCGATCGAGCCGGTCTACCTGGACTCGAGCCGCGATTACCAGGAAATTCTAGCTCGCGGGCAGCAGGTCCGTGACCAGGCGTTGGATCTGCTTGCCGGCCAGGTCGGAAGCGGCGGACCGGCGATCCTGGTTTTCAACACCACCGGGTTCGACCAGGCCGCGATCGCCGAACTGCCCTGGCCTGCCGGTGAGCCGCTGCCGGAGATTCAGACCGCATCTGGGCTGCCGGTCCAGCTGCAGCGCAGCGGCGACCGGCTGCTCCTGGATGTTCCGGATGTGCCGGCCAAAGGCTATGTATGCCTGCCTCTGGGCGAACAGCCGGTGACCCGACCGGGTTCGACCTCCCTAAGTATCGGGCCCCGCCACCTGGAAAACCGCTTCTGGTCGATCGACCTGGACGAGAAGGCCAGGATCTGCCGTCTGTACGACAAAAAGCGGCAGCGCGAGGTCCTGAGCCCGGGCAGCCTGGCCAACAGGCTGCGCGCCTACGAAGACAAGCCGATGGGCAATGACAACTGGGATATCGACATTTACTACCAGCAGAAGTCCTGGGAAATCGACGATCTGTCCGCGCTGGAAATCGAAGAAAGCGGACCGGTGCGCGCTGGCCTCAAAATCACCCGCGCCTACCAGGACTCGACACTCGTTCAGACGATCCGCCTCTACGACCAGAACCCGCGCATCGATTTTTCGACCTGGATCGACTGGAAGGAAGACGAGACGCTGCTCAAAGTGGAATTTCCGGTTGAGATCCATGCGGACCAGGCGACCTATGACATCCAGTTCGGCAACGTCACGCGTCCGACCCACTGGAACACGTCATGGGACTGGGCCCGTTTCGAAGTCTGCGCCCACAAGTGGG
>LSQX01263021.1_pt1 | contig 11706 bp, 15 predicted proteins | sample 654561 | NCBI WGS metagenome assembly LSQX01 (sample SAMN04489861, study PRJNA283612) | anaerobic digester metagenome | isolation source: 4 biogas reactors fed with cattle manure at either 37C or 55C with and... | place: Denmark: Kongens Lyngby | collected 2014 | reverse complement strand
CGTCGGGATCTCTTCCGGCATTGGCAGCCGCGTCACGATTGAATTGAAGGAGTTCTTCAGCATTCATCATGCGGAAACCGCTGTCGTTCTGGAGCCAGTTTACACCGAACTTGGCGCTGGCGGTAAATTGAGCTTTGCCCGAGCGTCCACTCTTGGTGGTAACAAGGATAACGCCGTTTGCTGCTCTTGAACCGTAAGCTGCTGCTGCGGCGGCATCCTTCAGAACCGTAATGGATTCGATGTCGGTCGGGTTGATGTTGGTAAGGGCGCTGGCAGAGCCGCTATTGCCCACAAAAGCCAAACTGCCCGAAAGTACCGGAATACCATCGACAACCCAAAGGGGAGCATTGGAGGCATTGATAGAACTGGTACCCCTAATGCGGATTTGAGATGTTGAGCCTGGTTGGCCGGAGGTTGTGCTGATGCTCACGCCTGCAACTTTACCTCCCAGTAGTTTATCCACGGAAGCCACAGGTGCGTCTGCAAGGGTGCCGCCCGCAACGGTGGAAACCGAACCGGTTAAGGCCTCCCTGCTTGCAGTACCATACGCAACAACAATGGTTCCTTCGAGCTCTTCTGCGCTGGCTTGAAGAACAACATTAATGACGCTTTTACCTGCGACAGGAATAAGTTGCTCTACATAACCAAGAGAAGAAAAGGAGAGGACAGCATCTTTGGGGACAGATATTGTATACTGCCCGTCGATGTTTGTTACAACGCCAGTGGCGGTTCCTGAGACTACAACTCCTACTCCGGGAATTGGTGTCCCTGCTTCATCGGTAACAAGACCTTTTACGCTGACGTCTTGGGCATAAGCCGCAAGACCGGCAAAAAGAATTGCCACAGATGTTAAAAGAAGCTTGAATTTTCTCATAAGCCATTTAAAAAGATTAGTTAAACAAAAAAAATAAGTTGTCAATTTTATCTATTACTTTTTGTGCCGGAAGACAGGCGATAACGCCGGAAAACAGGCAACAAATAATGAAAAGCAGTGCAAGATCGGTTTTTTTTTTTACAAATACAAGCGGCTAAAACAATTTTTTATTTAAAGTATCTAAGATTTTGCAGGTAAAAAAGCAGTAAAATCTAACTTTTCAGGAGGATATAATATAAAACCATAAAAAAATACGGCCATTTTGTAATAAACCATTAGCTTTAAAAAATATTTAAAATTTTTTAAAAATTTGTTGATTCTCCTGTTTTATGCCACAAGATAGCATAAAAATCGATTATTTGCTAAAAAACTCAGGGGACTGCCTTTTTCAGACAATCCCCCGAATCTTGTAATTTTCGCCCGCGCTGCTTAGCGCTGTTGAGCCGCTTTTTGGTTTGCGGGCTTTTGGCCTTGAGCTTTCGGACCGCCGGGTCTGTGTCCCGCTACTTGCCGGAGGGCTCTTTTGACAAAGCCGTCTTCGGCGAGGTAGAGTTTGGCCGTCTTGGTCTCGCCTAATATCTTTACGAATTCCGCCCTATACTCGTACATGGGCTTTTTGAACGACTTTTCGGCATTTAACCAAGCATCCAACAAGGGTTTTATCTCATTATCGGATTTGCCGGCCTTAATAGCCTCGCGCAGGGCTCTTTTGTGCTCGCGCACGATTTTGATGGCTTCTCTTTGTTCTTTCTGTACCTTATTATATAGAGGCCAGAAAGTTTGTGCTTCCTCAACAGAGAGTTCGAGCTGTTCGGTAATGTAGGCTATCTTTTCAGCTTGGATGCGTTTGAAATCCCTGCCGTGATTCCTTGGCTGGGCAAAAGAAAGCGCAGGTATTGCGAGCGCAAGAGAAATAACAACAACTAACTTTTTCATTTTTATTCATCTAAATAATAGACCGCCTCTTCTAACTGGGCGAGAGTGAGGTCATGTTCTAGCAGATATTCCACTATTTCTTCTTTGCCGGCAGACGGGATTGCGGTTTTTTTCAACAGAACGCCTCCAATCACGAATGCGGCGGCGAAAACGGCTGCAAGGGCCAGATAGGGCGTGAGCCTTTGTATTGGTGAGACATTTCGCGCGCGCTGCGGAATGCCGCCAAGCTTTTGCTTCAAGCCTTCGAAATAGCCCTCGGGCGTAGTGTATGGCATCTTTTTTTTCATGACCAACTATTTAGATGTAATTGTGTATAAAAAGTTTAATAAGCCTCAAAATCTTTAATCTTCTCGCGTATCTTCTTCGTAGCATGGAAGTAGCTGGCTTTGAGGGCCCCTACGCTGGTTCCGGTGATTTTTGAAATATCCTCGTAAGAGAGGTCTTGATAATAGCGCATGGTGAATACGCTGCGCTGCCTGTCGGGTAGGGACGCAACGGCTTTTGAGAGCTCCCGCTCTGCCGCATCGCCGTCAAACCACGGGTCGCCATCTATAACTCTTTCCGCCTTGGCATCCAAACTTTGGAATTGAAGGGCGGCGCGTACTTTCTTTTTGCGTAGATACATAAGGGCCTCGTTGGTGGCAATGCGCCATAACCATGTAAAATAGCCGGAATCACCGCGAAAACCCGGCAGGGCCCGCCATACCTTTATAAATATATCCTGCAGAAGGTCGTCAGCGTCCTCATGGCTTGAGGAGATGATGCCGCGCACATGCCAATACAGTTGTTCGCTGTACTGCTCTACGAGTTTATTGAATATTTCTTCGTAATTCGGCATCAGAGTTGAGCCTCCAAATAATATGCCGAGCCGAAAATTTCGCTATCTTTGTAAATCATGACAAGCATTCAAGAATTATCCAACATTGCTTCCCAAGTGCGGAGGGATATCGTCCGCATGGTGACGGCCGCCAAATCGGGCCATCCGGGAGGCTCTCTAAGCAGTACAGATATCCTGACTGCCCTGTTTTTCAACGAGATGAAGCACTCGCCGGACACATGGAGCCGCAGCGGCAAAGGTCAGGACGCCTTTATCCTTTCAGCCGGGCATCTTGCCCCCGTATATTATGCGATACTTGCGCGCTCAGGCTATTTTGAGCCTTCCAAGCTGGGGACTCTTCGCAAATTCGGCTCCAAACTCCAAGGACATCCGAGCGCAGGGGATTTGAAGGGCATATATCAGTCCTCAGGCTCTTTAGGGCAAGGACTTGCTGTTGCTGCCGGCATGGCTCTAGGTAAAAAACTTGCGGGTGAGAATGAAAGGGCGTTTGCACTGCTTGGAGACGGCGAATGCGAGGAGGGTGAGATTTGGGAAAGCGCCATGTTTGCGGTGCATTATTCCCTGGACAACTTGGTAGCCATGACCGATTGGAACGGTCTTCAGATAGATGGTCCCATTGAAAGCGTAAGCGGAATAGGGGATTTGAGGGAAAAATGGATGGCCTTCGGCTGGGATGTCATCGTGGCGGATGGTCACGACTTCGAAAGCATTCTTACTGCATTCGAAATTGCGCGCAAAGCCAACGGCAAACCCAAGATGATTCTTTTCCAAACCGAAATGGGGCGAGGAGTGGATTTTATGCTTAATGACCACGGCTGGCACGGAAAAGCCCCTTCGCAGGAACAGTGCGATGCGGCCCTTGCTCAACTTAAAGAAACCTTAGGAGACTATTAGTATGAAAAAGTATATAGATACAGGTAAAAAAGACACCCGCAGCGGTTTTGGCGCGGGGCTGCTTCTCGCAGGCAGGGAAAATCCCAAAGTGCTTGCGCTCACGGCCGACCTTAAGCCATCGGTAAAGATGGTTGATTTCGAAAAGGAATTTCCCGATAGATTTATAGAATGCGGAATTGCCGAAGCCAATATGGTGGGGGTTGCCAGCGGATTGGCTATAGCCGGTTTTGTGCCTTTTGCGGCATCTTTCGCCGAATTCATCACGGGGCGTGTTTACGACCAAGTGCGTCAGGCGGTGGCTTACGGCAATACCAATGTCAAGTTGGCCGCCTCACATGCCGGCGTAACGCTTGGTGAAGACGGCGCCACCCATCAAACGATGGAAGATGTGGCCCTGATGAGGGCGCTCCCCGGCATGACAGTGCTTGTTCCCTGCGATTATAATCAGACTTTGCAGGCCACGCTTGCCGCCGCACGTTTCGAAGGCCCTGTGTATCTCCGCTTCGGAAGGCCTTCCGTGCCCAATTTTACGAATCCCGATGAGCCATTTGAGATAGGGAAGGTATATAATATGAATCCCGGCAAAGACATTACCATAGCGGCAATGGGTCTGCTGGTTTGGGAAGCTTTGCAAGCGGCAGAGATGCTCGAAAAAGAAGGTATCAGCGCTGAGGTGTTGAATGTTTCGACGGTTAAACCGCTTGATTGCAAGGCCATTATCGACTCGCTGGCCAAAACAGGCTGCGCAGTTGTAGCTGAGGAGCATGGAATGGCGGGAGGCTTGGGAGAATTGCTCTCCGGAGTAGCCGCAGCACACAAGCCTGTTCCCTTTGAGTTCGTGAACGGAGGCGACCGCTTCGGCGAAAGCGGCACCCCTGCGGAGTTGATAGAGGAATTCGGCTTGAATGCCGCCAATATCGCCGCTGCCGCCAAAAGGGCTATATCCCGGAAATAACAATCCCTTTAATCGTTTTATGCACGGTCGCAGTGGCGAATGGCTGCTCCGAGATAGCCATCGCCGCTATGGAAATGGTTGGCGTTTTTTGGTAAACTTTTTTAGGACGAGACATCGAGCGTAAAATGGAAAGTGCTGATAATGAGGCAGATCATTAAACAAGGTCAGCCAAATTNNCAAATTTCATACTCTTCTTTCATGATTTCGATGATAGTCAGCGAGTTACATTTTACGCTTACTTGGGGACGGGAGTTACAGGGAGCGAGACGGTCTTCGGAGGAGACAGCCATAGTCGCTTGTAAAATGCGGATAAATTGACTAGTCGAGTTTCAGAACGGCCATGAAGGCGCTTTGCGGAACCTGCACTTTGCCGATTTGACGCATACGCTTTTTGCCTTCTTTCTGCTTCTCCAATAATTTGCGCTTGCGCGAAACATCACCTCCATAACATTTGGCGGTCACATCTTTGCGCATCTGCTTTACAGTTTCGCGGGCTATTACTTTGGTTCCGATGGCCGCTTGTACGGGAATATCGAACTGCTGGCGCGGGATGAGCTCTTTCAGCTTCTCACATATTTTGCGTCCGAAATTATAGGCATTATCTTCGTGAATCAGCGTAGAAAGCGCATCCGCAGGCTCCCCATTAAGCAGAATGTCTAACTTTACCAATCTGGCGGGGCGATAGTCCGTAATATGATAGTCGAAGGATGCATAACCTCTTGAAATGCTCTTGAGCTTGTCGTAAAAGTCAAATACGATTTCGCTGAGCGGCATATCGTAATTGAGTTCTACGCGGTCTGCCGTAATATAATTTTGTGAAATAAGAGTGCCGCGCTTGTCAAGACAGAGTTTCATCACCGGTCCGAAGAATTCCGCCTTTGAAATGATTTGCGCTCTGATGTACGGCTCTTCTATATGGTCTATCATAGTTTGAGGAGGCAGACCGGAGGGATTGTGTACATCTATTACCTCGTTGTGGGTGGTGTATACTTTATAGGATACGTTGGGCACAGTGGTAATCACATCCATATCGAACTCGCGGAAAAGCCTTTCCTGCACTATTTCAAGATGCAAAAGCCCTAAAAAACCACAACGAAAACCGGAGCCGAGAGCAAGCGAACTTTCCGGCTCGTACACAAAGGAAGCATCATTGAGCTGGAATTTCTCCAGCACGGTGCGCAGTTCCTCGAATTTATCGGCCTGAACCGGATACATGCCCGCGAACACCATAGGCTTAACTTCCTCGAAGCCTGCGATGGCTTCTGCAGCAGGGTTTTCAGTAGAAGTAATAGTGTCACCCACTTTAACCTCTTTAGCGCTTTTTATATTGCAGATAGCGTATCCTACCGAGCCGCAGCCTATTTCTTCGGTGGGCATCAGTTTAATTTTCAAGACGCCCAATTCATCCACCTCATAATCTTCTCCCGTAGCCATAAAGCGCACTTGCTGTCCTCTTTTTATACTGCCGTTTTTTACTTTAAAATAGGCGACAACGCCTCTGAAAGTATTGAATACGGAGTCGAAGATAAGGGCTTGAAGCGGTGCGGAAGGGTCTCCTGAAGGGGCCGGAATCCTCTCGATGATTGCATCGAGGAGGGAGGGTACGCCTTCTCCTGTGCGGGCGGAAATGCGGAAGATATCCGAGGATTTGCAGCCAATCAAATCTATAATTTCATCTGCCACCACATCGGGCTGCGCAGCATCCATATCTATTTTATTGATGATGGGGATAATTTCAAGATTATGCTCGATAGCGTGATAGAGGTTTGCAATTGTTTGCGCTTGAACGCCTTGCGATGCGTCCACCACCAACAGAGCCCCCTCGCATGAGGCAATGCTTCGCGATACCTCATAACTGAAGTCCACATGGCCCGGAGTGTCGATGAGGTTAAGGATATGGCCCTTGTATTGCATTTGGATGGCGTGGCTCTTTATAGTAATGCCTTTTTCGCGCTCCAATGACATAGCGTCCAACACCTGGTTTTCCATATTCCGCTTGTCCACGGTTTGTGTAAGCTCCAAAAGGCGGTCTGCCAAGGTGCTTTTGCCGTGGTCAATATGGGCAATTATACAAAAGTTGCGAATTTTCTTCATCTCCATAAGTATGCAAAGATAGAAAAGAATTTTTCTATCTTTGTAAGAATTAAGTTTTAAAAAATGAAAACGCTACTTCTTTTCCGCAATTTCGGAATCTGGGAAATTCTGATTATCGCCCTTATTATTTTGCTTATTTTCGGAGGCAAAAAAATTCCCGAACTGATGAAGGGAATCGGCAAGGGGATAAAGAGCCTGAAAGAGGGTCTTTCTGATGCCGACAAAGACATCGACTATATTAAAGATGAACTCCGGAGTAAACCCAAGGAGAAAAGCAAGCCCGAAGAGCCCGAGGATCAAAGCAAATAACCCGAGGAATAAATGGCCGAGATGTCCTTTTGGGACCACTTGGAGGCTCTGCGCAGTTGCATTCTGAAAGTGCTCGTAGCGCTCGTGGTCGTGTTGGTGGGGTGTTTCATAGCCTTGCCTTATATCTTTGATGCATTCATACTCGGTCCCACTCATTCGGACTTCTTTATGTACCGCCTGTTAGGCTTTGCCTATGGGCCGACGCAGGGCGTGGAAATCATCAACATCAATGTCGCCTCGCAGTTTCTTACTCACATGAGCACCTCGTTTTGGATGGCTTTGGTGCTGGTTTTCCCCTACCTTATATATCAGATATGGGTGTTTGTGAGGCCGGCTCTCTATCAGAGGGAGGTAAAAGGCGTGCGAACAGCTTTCACGGCCGGCACAAGCCTTTTCTATATAGGCTGTGCGGTGGGTTATCTTCTCGTCTTCCCCATCATCTTCCGCTTTCTCGCTCAATACCGCATAGGTACGGAGGTGGTAAATCAAATCAATCTCTCCTCCTACATGAGCATCTTCCTATCCATGATTTTTATAATGGGACTTGTTTTCGAGATGCCCATTCTGTTATGGCTGCTTGGTTCTTTGGGGATAATTAATAAGAAAATGCTTCGCTCGTGGAGACGCTATGCCATTGTAGTGCTGTTGATTTTGGCGGCAGCGATAACTCCCACCGGCGATCCATTTACGCTGATGATAGTTTTCCTGCCCCTTTATTTGCTATACGAATTGAGTATAGTATTCGTTAAAAATGGCTGAGTTTAAATATTATATTTCCTCGATGAGGCTTCGCACCTTGCCGCTTTCGCTTGCGGGGGTGATTATGGGGTCTCTTCTTGCGGTGGCCGATTATCGCGTGCCCGCTCTCGTGATTGTGCTTCTGCTGCTCACCACAGCTTTTCTGCAAATACTTGCCAACCTCTCCAACGAACTTGGAGATGTGTTGCGCGGTACCGATACCGCTGAGCGTCAGGGACCCTCTTACGGGCTTAACAGCGGAAATCTCTCCATAAAGGAAATGAAAGGCTGTATAGCCGTGACAGTGATTCTCTGCTGCATTTCCGGCACAGCCATGGTCTGGGTTTCTTTCGGTACGCTTTTGTGCTTGGAGTCGATTCTGCTGCTGCTTTTGGGACTTGCCGCCATTATGGCCGCCATGCGCTATACTTTGGGGCGCAATCCATATGGTTACAGGGCAATGGGAGATTTATACGTGTTTGTGTTTTTCGGGCTTGTAAGTGTGCTCGGAGCATATTTCGTTTGCGCTCATACCTTGCATTCGTGGCTTTTGCTGCTGCCAGCCTCCACTATGGGCCTGTTCAGCGTGGGCGTACTCAACACCAATAATATTCGCGATATGAAAACCGATTATCCCAATCGAACAACGCTTGCAATGAAGTTGGGGCTGCACAAAGCCCGCATCTATCAAACTATTCTCATTGTGCTCGGTTGGGCTTGCATGGTGGCATATACCCTGATGAGGCTGCCGGACATTCGGCATTGGCTATATGTGCTCACTCTTCCTCTTTTTGTGATACATCTGCGCGGAGTTTGGACGCATACCGAGCGGGAGCTGGATAAATATCTTCCGATGCTGGTAATGGCTTCTTTTTTATTCGCAATCCTAAGCGGAATAGGCTTTACGGCGTTTTTGTTTTAGGCGGCTATTTTTCTCCGGTATAAAGTCTGCAAATCCCTAAGCTGAAGGCTCGATGGCGCACATTGCGAAAGCCTGTGCTCTCCATTGTTGCCATCCATTCGCTTTTTTCGGGGAATTTGCTCACCGATTCGGGTAGATACCTGTAAGCCTCTTTGTTGCGGGACATTTTGCCGCCCACGTAGGGCATTATGTATTTAAAATAGAGATTAAAGACCTTGCGGGCCAGGAATTTGTCCGGAAGGCCGAGTTCCAGCATAACAAAATGTCCGCCAGGCTTAAGTACGCGCAGCGCCTCGCTCAGGGCCTTTTCTTTATCTTCAAAATTCCGCACTCCGAAGGCTACGCTTACACTGTCGAAGGTTTCATTCGGGAATTGAAGATTGCAAGCATCCCCTATTAGGGCGCTCACTCTGCTAAGGGGGGTACCGTCGGAGCCGGCAGGAGTGCTATTAGAGTTGAGAGGGGTGCCGTCGGAATCTAACCCTGCCCTGGCAAGTTTCAACTTCATTTCAGCCAGCATGCCGTCCGAAATGTCTATGCCGGTTACGTGAACTCCCCGCAGGCCGCGCGCTATGGCAATGCTGAAATCCCCTGTGCCGCAGGCAAGGTCCAATACTTTCGGCCCTTTAATAAAACGCAATGCCCGCCGGCGCCAGCAACGGTCGATTCCGAGAGAGGTAAGATGATTGAACGCATCGTACTCGGGAGCGATGCTGTCGAACATTTCTCGGATGTCTTTCGCAGATGGCATATTGTCAGGGAACGGGGTCGTAGCCGCTTCCGCCCCATGGGTTGCAGCGGAAGATTCTTTTAAGTGCAAGCCAGCCGCCCTTGAAGAGACCGTGTTTTTCGAGAGCTTCAATGGCGTATTGGGAGCAGGTAGGGGTAAAACGGCAGGAGTTGGGCAGATACGGAGAGATGAACTTCCGGTAGAATTTTATCAGAAGCAGGAAAGGTGCTATGAGTATCTGCCTGAATGTCATTTGGAGATTTTTTCGATGGCTGCGTTTACGTCTTGTTTTATTTGAGCGAAAGGCAGCACTTCGTCGCCGGTATATTGAAGCAGGATATCAACAGCTTGTTGAGGCTTCCCGCAGCGGTAGGCTTCCCTTATGCGGCGCTTCAGAAGATTGCGTTTCACGGCCTTTTTGAAGAATCTTTTAGGCACCGAAACCATCAGGCGCGAGCAGTCTGAATCATTGGGAATAAAGCAATAGCGTATGCAGCCCGCCGAGCCCCATTTGCCGGAATCAAGTAGACGAGCGATGTCCTTCTTGCCGTGCAAACGTTCTTCTTTGGGAAGAGTGGCGGCAGAGAAAGGCATTTTTAATTTTTGCTTAGATAGAGTTCTATGGCGCGGGCGGCGTTGGGAGCATCGGGAGTGGGGGCCATTGCAGCGATTTCAAGACCGGCATCTTCCATAGGTTTCACCACGCCTTTACCGAAAGAAACGAATTTGACATCCCCCTGCTTGAAGTCAGGGAAGTTTTCGTACAAACTTTTCACATCGGCCCGATTATAGAGGACCACAATGTCGAAACTGTTAATGTCCAAGTCGTGCAAATCTTGCGTAACGCTTTTTACCAATACTCCCTCTGTGTAGTCCAATTTGGCTTTTTTGAACAGGGAGGTGATGGCAGTAGCGTTGGAGCCCTCATTTTTGGTGATGAGGAACTTTTCATTGCGATGCTTGGGGCCGATGAGTGCAACCACCGAATCGGGAGTGCCGTTGCCGAAGAAAATCTTGCGCTTGCGATATACTATATGCTTTTGCAGATAATTGGCCACAATTTGGGTGGTGCAGAAGTATTTCATTGTTTCGGGCACCTTGAAGCGGAGTTCTTCCGCTAAATAAAAGTATGCATCTATTGCAGGGCGTGACGAGAACACTATTGCTGTGTATTCAGGGAGATTTATTTTTTGATCGCGGAATTCCCTGGACGACAGAGCTTCTATCTGATAAAACGGGCGAAAGACGATATCTGCTTTATAATTGGTTTGCAGCGCCTCGTATGCGGTCGTATTGGAAGGCTCGTTAAGTGATATCAGTATTCTCATATTGCGGACTTCTTGTTTACAGCAGCACAGCCGGAATTACAAGGCAGGCGAACGGTAACACTTCAAGGGCGCAAAGATACAAAAAAGTCTTCAAAGGAGAGTATTTTAATGATAAAATTTGCCCCTTACGCCTTAATGTGAGCCACAAAAACGCAAAAGTCTCCACCCATAGAGTCCATCTAACCACCGAATCATTCGCCTTGAATATCCATAATATTCCCACGCTTGCGAGCATAAGCGGGAGGAATGCTAAAAAGTAATTGTAGATGGCCGTATGAGCCGCTTTGCGGCTTTCGGAATCGAGTTTAGGAAGACGGAAGAAGGTAAAGATGATGGCTCTTAGAATTATGTAGGAGACTAAAACGCCGAGAGTGGCGAGGGCCTGCCATGCCTGCGGTATGGCACCAAGGAAGTCTGCCGGATAGAGTTTGTAGCGGTCGGTGAGCAGGGCTAAGATGAAGAGGCCTACAAGTGCGCAGCGGTTGCGTCCCCGCGCTTGGCTTACGCTGTGTTCTATTTCTATGTTGCCGCGGCAACGGACGAGAGAGCCTGAAAGCAGGGGGAGCAGCTTAAGATAATCACGAAGCGCCAGCAGAGCTAGAGCGATGGCCACCAACACAAAGATGCGGTTGATGGGAATTTCTATCCAGGGATGCAGTGCTTCGCTATACATCAGTTGCCTCGTTTTGCGTTATATCCAAGCTCTAACAGGAGAGCCAGCGCTTTGTCGCGATGGTCTCCCTGAAGGGTTATCTCTCCATCCTTGACGCTGCCTCCAACTCCGCATTTTACTTTGAGGGTTTTGCCGAGAGCCGCAAGATCGCCTTCCGAGCCTACAAAGCCCTTTATCAGAGTAACTTGCTTGCCCGCTCTTTGCCTTCTGTCGAGAGCGACAATAAGTTTTTGCTTTTCCGGGGCAAGAGTCTCCGGAACTTCATCTTGAACTGTAGTGTATTTGAAGTTGGGGTCGGTGGAATAAACCACCCCCAAACGTTTTTTCCAATCGCTCTCAGCCATAATATCAAGTTTAACAACTTTTAATCCTTGCCTTCCGCTTCGGCCCCTCCCACCTTTTCCTGCGTGGTTTA
>LSQX01239966.1_pt2 | contig 11708 bp, 8 predicted proteins | sample 654561 | NCBI WGS metagenome assembly LSQX01 (sample SAMN04489861, study PRJNA283612) | anaerobic digester metagenome | isolation source: 4 biogas reactors fed with cattle manure at either 37C or 55C with and... | place: Denmark: Kongens Lyngby | collected 2014 | reverse complement strand
TCAAAACATATTATACGAGGAGTAAAAATATGATAAAACCAAAAAGATTAAAAAAGGGCCAAACCATAGGAATTATTTCTCCCTCCAGCGGTGTCTGGAAAAGAAGTGAATTATGGCGGAGTATAGAAGAGATAGAAAATTGGGGCTACAAGGTAAAAGTAGGAGAGCACGCCTACAAGAAAAGGTTTTATCTTGCCGGATCGGATGAAGAAAGGGCCGGGGACCTTTTGGATTTTTTTAAAGATGATAATATTGATGCCATATTTTGCAGTCAAGGCGGTTATGGCTCTGCCCGTATTTTAAAATATTTAGACTTTGATGTCATCCGTGACAATCCTAAAATTTTTATAGGTTATAGCGATATAACATCTTTACATATAGCTATTAACAAATTATCACACTTGGTTACATTTCATGGCCCCTGTGCCCTAAGTGCAGGTTCTGATGAGATGACAGGATATAGAAGGGAACATCTTTTTAGGGCATTGGAGGATGAGGAACCTATAGGAAAAATAGAAGTTTCCGGTAGAAATAAATACCTGGTTACGGTAAATGGGGGCAAAACCGAAGCTACCGTAATAGGAGGGAACCTAACTCTATTGTGTTCAACATTAGGCACCCCTTATGAAATAGAGACCAAGGACAAAATAGTTTTTATTGAGGAGTTGGATACCGAACCCTGGATTATGGATCATATGCTTACACATTTACTTAATTCCGGCAAGCTCCAGGAAGCTGCAGGTATTGTTATCGGAGATTGCCAAAATTGCGAACCTTTTAAGCTTGATGCGGGATTTCCCAATCAATGCAGTTTGGAGGACGTCATATTTGATTTACTCCGCCCTCTGAATTTACCTGTTCTATACGGATTACCCATCGGCCATACAAAAGATTTGGCTACAATTCCATTGGGAGTATTAGGATTTTTAGATGCGAAAGAAGGGATATTCGAAATATTGGAAAGGGGCACTATATAAATTTTAGGGGGTAATAAAAATGAAAAGGGTTATGTCGGTTCTTATCAGTTTTGTTCTTATATTTATCAGCTTTTCATCAGTCATCAGTGCAGAATCTTCGGATGCAGGCTTGTTAAAAATAGGCGTGGCGGAAGAGCCGGACAGTTTGAGCCCGCTAATTTCCTATGAGAGGTTCTCCTATGAAATTTTTATGCTTATTTATGATTCCTTGATAACTTTTGACGAGAATATGAATGCCACTCCGTCCTTGGCAAAGAACTGGGATGTAAGCGATGATAATTTGACATGGACTTTTTATCTCAGAGATGATGTTAAATGGACTGACGGGGAAAATTTTACTTCAAAAGACGTAAAATTTACCTTTGAACTTTTTAGAGACAGCGGCTTGGGTATGTACACCGGTATCGTAGAGGATATTGAAGAAATTGAGGCGCCGGATGATTATACTGTGGTATTAAAAACAGCGTTGCCCAAGGCAAATATGCTTCAAAACATCACTCCCATTATCCCCGAGCATATTTGGAAAGATATATCCGAGGACGAATACGAAGTCTTTGACAATGATAACCCCGTAGGCACAGGTCCTTTTATCCTGAAAGAATGGAAAAAAAATGAATACGTCAGTTTTGTAGCCAACAAGGATTATTTCAAAGGCTCACCTAAAATAAACAAATTAATATATGTTGTTTATGCAAACAGAGACACCATGGCGCAATCCATAAAATTAGGGGAAATCGATGCGGCTTTGGGCCTTTATAAGGCTCAGGTGAAAACTATAGAAGATGATAAAAACATCAGTATTTATGATTTTAGTGAAAACGGTTTTACAGAGATAGCATTTAACTGCAGATCTGATGGAAAATCTAAAGGCAACCCCCTTATTCTTGATAAAAGGATCAGGCAAGCCATTGAATATGCCATGGACAAACAAAAAATAATAGACATGGTTTATGAAGGGGAGGGCGAAATCGGTACCACTATGATACCTATTTCCCAAAAACTTTATCATTACAATCCCACTGTCGATGAACTTAGAAAGTTTTCCCCGGAAAAATCAAAAGAGATATTGGAAAAGGCTGATTATATAGACAGGGACGGAGACGGAATCAGAGAAAATGAAAGAGGCAAAAAGCTCAAGTTTAAATTACTGTTAAGATCCGATAATGTAATGGAGATAAAGGCAGGCCAAATGATAAAAGGCTACTTAAAGGATGTCGGAATAGAAACAGACATAGAAACTTTAGACGATGGCGCCCTTACGGATAGGATTTACGACAATTCAGATTTTGATATGTTTATTTGGGGTTGGGGTGGCGATGTAGATCCCAGCACACTTCTTCGCGTATTGACTACAAGCCAAATCGATAACCTTAATGATTCTTTTTATAGTAATCCCGAGTATGACAAGATAGTAAATAAACAGGCCTCAATTATGGATTTTGATGAAAGACAAAATTATGTATACGAAGCACAGAAAGTATTATATGAAGATTTGCCATATATAATTTTGATGTACGAAAAAGAGTTGCAACTTGTCAGAAAAGACAGGCTCAAAGGTTTAAAACCAACAGTGAACGGGGCAATTTTTTATGCTGATACACCCTTTAATTATTTAAATGTTTCTACAGTCGATGCACAACCCGCAGTGGAAAAAGAGACCACGAAAAGCGAAAGCCACAGCTTTGTTCTTTATACTGTAGGGGGAATTGCACTGATTGGTGTGATTACCATGGTTTTAAAAAAGAAGAAAAAATCGAAAGACGAGTGGCAATAAATGAACAGGTCCTATTTTTTAAAAAGATTGTTCTTTGCCCTATTTACTGTATTTACAATATTGGTACTGAACTATTTTCTCTTTCGGATTATGCCGGGGGACCCGGTCAGCGTTTTGGTCCGCAATCCCAATATGTCAGCGGAAGCCGTGGCAAAGGTAAGGCAAATGTTTGGGCTTGACAAACCGTGGTATCAGCAGTTTTTTATTTATTTAAAGGACCTAACCAAAGGCAACATGGGCAATTCGTTTATTTATAAAAAACCGGTGGCGGGTATAATCACTGAACGTCTTATGGCGAGCCTTCTCTTAACGATTTTGGCAGAAATAATTGCAATCGTTGCCGGCTTGTTCTTAGGTGTCGTCGCTGCCTGGAAGAGAGGAAAAAGCATTGACATTGCGGCTATGGGCTTTTCTCTCATTACTTACGCCATGCCTACTTTTTGGCTGGGAATACTTATGATGACCTTTTTCAGCGTTCATCTGAGAATGTTCCCTACTTCCGGCATGTTGTCCCCGGGTATGGTCTTTGTACAAGGCTTTAACAGATGGACCGATATTGGCCGCCATATATTTTTACCTGCACTGACTTTGTCTTTGGTGCTTATAGGTGAATACATGCTCATAATGAGGAGCACTTTAATAGATATACTCACGGAAGATTACATCATCACAGCAGAAGCAAAAGGTATGGATGAAAAAAGTATATTAAAGAAGCACGCTCTTCCCAATGCCATGATTCCCATGGTTACCTTGATTTCTATGAACTTAGGATTTACCATAACAGGTGCTTTGCAAGTGGAGACAGTTTTTTCCTGGCCCGGATTAGGGAGGCTTATGTATGATGCATTACAGGCCAGGGATTATCCTTTGCTGCAAGGCATCTTTTTGATCACCGGACTATGTGTCGTGGGGGCAAATTTTATTTCCGATATTTTGTACGGATATCTCGATCCCCGTGTGAACAGTTAGGAGATGAGATCTTGAAATATTTTTGGATGGGCTTTAAAAAAAGCAAAATGGGATTGGCAGGTCTTATACTTTTTCTAATTTTTTTATTTGCTGCCATAATGGGTCCAAACATAGTTAAATATGATCCCCTTAGCTTTGGAGAAGTAATTGACAAGCTCAGGCCTCCCGACAAGGTGCATATATTGGGTACCGATGATTTGGGGAGGGATGTATTCAGTGCCTTGGTTGCAGGAAGCAGGATTTCCTTGTCCGTTGGGCTCCTTGCAACAGTTATATCAATGGTATTGGGAACTTTGGTGGGATTAATATCCGGATACTTGGGAGGCAAAACCGATATCCTTCTCATGAGGCTTACAGATGTTTTTTTAGTCCTTCCTTGGCTTCCTTTGATGCTTATTCTTGCGGCGCTTTTAGGCTCCGGTTTATGGAATATAATATTGGTTATAGGGCTTACGGGTTGGGCCGGCACAGCGAGACTGGTCCGAGCCCAAACCCTTACAATAAAAGAGAGGCAATTTATAGAAAGGGCCAAAGCCATAGGCTCTTCACCGACCCATGTAATTATGAGGCATATCCTACCCAATGTTTTTCCAATAGTTTTTTCAAACACAATACTGATAACCGCAGCATCAATACTCTCGGAAACAACCCTAAGCTTTTTAGGAATGGGCGACAGCACCAAACCAAGTTGGGGGATGATGCTGCATTTTGCCTTTGAGTCCGGTGCCGCTACCAATAAGGCTTATTGGTATCTGATTCCCCCGGGAGTCTGTGTCCTTCTTTTAGTACTCTCTTTTACTTTTATGGGTTATGCTTTCGACGAAATACTCAACCCAAAACTGAGGAGCAGATAACATGGAAATTTTAAAAGTAAAAAACCTAAAAACATATTTCGAAATAGGAAAAGAGAAATTTAAAGCCGTGGATGATGTCAGTTTTTCATTAAACGAAGGTGAGTCCTTGGGGCTGGTCGGAGAATCTGGCTGCGGTAAAACCACTACTGCTTTATCTATTATGAGGCTGATTCCTAAAAACGGTTGGATAGCCGATGGTGAAATCCTTTACAAAGGGATGGATTTGACCAAAAAAAGCATAGAAGACATAAGAAAATTCAGGTGGAAAGAAATCTCCATAATATTTCAAGGAGCCATGAACGCGTTAAACCCTGTGCTGACTGTGGGAGAACAAATAAAGGAAGCCATTCTCCTTCATGAAAAAATTAGTGTAACGGAATGTAAGAAAAGGGTGCTGGAACTATTTGATATGGTTGAAATAGATAAAAAAAGAGTAACCCGCTATCCCCACGAATTCAGCGGCGGCATGAAACAGAGGGTTATGATAGCCATGGCGCTGTCCCTTAAGCCGAAAATCATTATAGGGGATGAACCAACAACGGCTCTTGATGTAATGGTGCAGGCACAAATCTTTGATCTCATCGAAAGACTAAAAAATGAACTTAATATGTCAATGATATTGATAACCCATGATTTATCTATAATAGCGGAAAACTGTCAACACACCGCAATAATGTATGGCGGCAAGATACTTGAGAGAGGTAAAACTAACGAGATTTGTGAAAAGCCCATGAATCCCTATACAAAGCTTTTACTTGAATCCTTTCCGGACTTAGACAAGGAAAAACATATGCCTTCATCAATACCCGGATATCCCCCGGATTTGACAAACCCTCCGGCGGGCTGTAGGTTTCACCCTCGATGCCCCATTGCCGACGAGATATGCGCAAGTGTGGAACCAAAACCTTGTTATATTTCAGATACCCATAGTTATTCATGCCATAAAGGGGGTGCCCTTTAATGGAAGATTTGCTTAAGGTCCATAACCTGAAAGTCAATTATCCGATAAAGGAAAGCTTTATTAATTTAATGAAAGGCAAAAATAATAAATATGTACATGCGGTAAACGATATCAGTTTTAATATAAAAAAAGGCGAAATACTCTCTATGGTAGGAGAAAGCGGCTCCGGCAAGACCACTGCCGGCAAAGCTGTTCTTAGACTTATTGAAAAAAATATGATACAAGGCGAAATATTGTTTAATGATAGAAATATTTTGAAAGCAAATAAAGATGAAATAAGAGAATACAGGCGAAAAGCACAGATGATTTTTCAAGACCCTTATCAATCTCTAAATCCCAAAAATACTGTTTATGATATTGTTGCTGAACCTCTTAAGGTAAATAGCATGATTAAAGAAAGCACTGAATTAAATGTGAGAGTAAAAGCCGCATTGGTGCAATCAGGCCTACCGGCTACAAATTATTTTTTGAACAGATATCCCCATGAACTTTCCGGTGGCCAAAGGCAAAGAGTTGCTATAGCAGGAACAATAATACTTGAACCGGACTTTATAATAGCGGATGAGCCCGTGTCAATGCTTGATGTATCCATAAGGGCGGATATACTTAGGCTTATGATAGAGCAAAGAGATAAATACAATGTATCTTATATTTTTATCACCCATGATCTGTCTCTTGCTTGGGTACTGTCAGATAGGATTGCCATAATGTATCTTGGTAAGATATTGGAAATAGGAAGCGGAGACGAAATAATAAAAAACCCCTGCAATCCCTACAGCAAAGCTTTAATAGATATAATGCCGAAAATGGGGATTAAGAAAAAGGGGAAAAAATTGCTGATAAAAGGTGAAATCCCAAGCCCCATAGACTTGCCCAAAGGCTGCGTTTTTCATATGAGATGCCCTTATGCTAAGGATATTTGCCGAGAGGAAGAACCGACCTTACAGGAAATATCCCCGGAGCATTTTGCCGCATGCCACATACTATAAATTCTCCAATACTTGTTACCTTAGCAACAAATCCTTCCTTTTTTGTGCCAAATCCTGCAATTCATCCGTATATCCGTTTATGCTAAAAAGAACAAACCATTCCTTTCTGACATTTCGCCTCCAACTGACTTTATTGGCCTTCAACAAAAGGGAATTAAATATATTAACGTCCATTTTCTTATCAGTGTACTTACATTCTCCAAATATGATATTATTATTTTCGGTATCCAAGGCAACAATATCTATTTCAGTGTCTTTGTCCCACCATCTGCCAACCTTATTAAAATGAAAACTCCACTTACCTTCTTTATTAAACTCCCACATTTCTTCCTTGCAAATATTCTCATATACATAAGAGACGTGATTATCGATTATATTATTCTTTATTTTCATTTCAACAAGTGCTTCATTTCCTTGCTCAATAAAACTCAAGTTAGGATAAATAAATTTAAACCAGAAATTAATAAAATTATCTTTAATCCGATAAAGGCCTTTTTTACTCTTTTCGGGTAAATCTTCCGTAATCGGTACCTCCCGAACTAAAATATCCAAATCTATCAATGTTTTTAAATACTTAGTGATGCCTGTTTGTTTTAAACCGATGCTTCCGGCAATTTTAGACAGTTTGTGATTACCTGCGGCAATAGTTTTTATTATGGAAAAATAGCTGCCTATTTCGCTTACTTCATTCATTAAAAGATATCTTGGCTCCTCAAATAAAAAGCTTGATTTGTTTAAAATATTGTTCTTAATACCACCAAACAAATCCCGGTTATTATAAAACAGTTCAATATACTTCGGGACACCGCCTGTGACACTATATAACTCAATCAAACCCTTTCTACTTTTGTCAGGAAAAAAGTCCTTGTAATAGGTAAAAGGAATCTGCTGCAGCTCAATCTGACCTGTGCGCCTACCATAAAGAGGACTGCTGTAATTTAAGGTTTGTGATTCCATCATGGATATAAGCGAACCGCATAAGATCACCATAAATTTTTTATTCCTCAGTATTGTGTCCCATATTCTTTGAAAAATAGACGGAAAAGCGGGATTTGATTTTCCAAGATACTGAAATTCATCTAAGATTATAACCTTTTTCTCATAAGGTCTAAACTCCGATAAAGCCTGGAATATTAAATCCCATTTGTCAATGGTCGCACTTTTTAATATATCATTTCCAATATAGTCAGCAACAACGTCTTTAAAAAGTCTTCGATTAATATCCTCTGATTCCTCAGTTGCCAAATAATACAAAGCCTCTTTGTCCTTTATAAATTCTGTCGCTAATGCAGTTTTTCCGATTCTCCGTCTACCATACAGTATTATAAGAGAAGCCTCATTCTTGTTATATTCCCTTTTTAGAAAATCCAATTCTTTATACCTATTAATAAATCGCACAAAAACCACCTCTGTAATTATTATACCCTAAACTATAATAATTACAATTATAATAATCCAAATTATTATTCTTTGGTATCCATGGATTACCTAATAGCCTTATAATTTCACAACAAATATTTTTACACTTCATTTATTTCATGATACTCCGTATCCTTGCGAATTTTGATCATTATCTTATTTTTATCCTGCCGCCAATAAGTTTTTTATTTTCTCAATTATTGCCTCAGTAATTTGCGATATTATCATTTTATTCCCGCTTAGTTCGGTATAAAATGCAGATTTAGCAACATCTCCGTCTAAGGTTCCCGCCAATAACCCGTCAGTAATTTTCGATGATACCCTATCCATAACAGCCGATTCATATGCGCTGCGCGTACTATCCCTCACATTTACGACAAGCGAATCATCGGAACTCAAGTCCTCAACCATTTTATCCAATTCTTTATCCGCATTTGCATATTTTAGATTAAATTTTTCCACTATATCCGTGATTAAAGAATAAGTCTTTGGATTAACAACTACCTCTGTCGGCACTTTGTTTAGTGCCAAATCTGTTGTCTTTAATAAAACTGAAATATTTTCTTTTGCTATTTGTGCAGAAAAATCTATAAGTTCTACCAATTCTTCTGGATCCACAACCTTACTTTTATCTTTTTCATATAACACTTTGTATAAAACATCAAAAACCATCGCCAGCTTCTTCATATCATCATTCCATGTATTATAAACAGCAGATATATAATAAAATAATTTACTGAATCTGTTTAACTCAAGCAAAAATAGTTTCCTATCCTTCTCTTCCAAATCCTTATATGACTTTTCAATTCCGGCAACTAAATTTGTCAAATCACCGGAACTTGATTTTTCAGAAAGTATATTTTTATAAGTCTCATCTATTTGATTTTCTGTTACCACATGATAATCCAGTATCTTATCTCTTTTTGTAAATAGTATATTCGGGTCTGTCTCATTTTCCCTGGGCAAATAAATTTCACCGCCATAATATTCAGTGAAATATCCTATTATTTCATCGATATCATTCACAAAATCCATGATGAAAGTCCGCTTATTCTTTTCAGGCCGATTGATTCTTGAAATAGTTTGTACAGCCTTAACAGAACTGCCAAGTTTTTTATCAATATATAAAATACAAAGTTTATCTTCGTCGAATCCTGTTTGCAACTTGTCTGCAACCACTATTATCCTCAAATCATCATTATTGGCTATTATACTTTTCAAATCATAGGGAATACGGTTTTCTTTAAACCTTTTATTCATCGCTTCCTCAGTAAATTTTGCCCCTTCCAATTCAATTGTTCCTGTAAATGCAACACAGGTAAGGATATTGCTATTTCNNTTCATCAATGGCAATCTTATAGCATACTGCATGCTTCCTTGAAGGGGTAATCAACATAGCTTTTGCTTTACCTGACAGCCATGTTATCCTGTTTTTAAGGAAATCATCTGCTATTATTTTTGTTTTATAATTTAGAACTTCCTCTGAAGTAGTTATATAGTTAAATATGGCACTTTGAGATCTCCCAGCCTCATATTCTTCTCCGTCATCCTTTAATGCTTTAACCTCAAAATGTTCTTGATATTGTGTGTAAGCCTGCAAGGGGTTTAATATATATTTTTCTTCAATAGCCTGTTTCATTGAGTATTTATCAAAATAAGTCTTGCCCCGTTCCCTCCTTGTACCGAAGAGTTCCATCGTTTCTTTTTTAGGGGTGGCTGTAAATGCAAAATAACTAACGTTGTTAGTGGATTTAATAATAACTTGGTTGTTTATCAATTGATTTTGACCATCTTCCAACTCCTCGTATGCGTTATCTATCTCCACGGCTTCTTTAAGTGATTTTCCTGTCAATGTTTCTGATGCCTTTGACAAAGATTTACCGCCCGTTGAAGAATGAGCTTCATCTATAATGATTGCATACTTTCTGCTCTTGTATTGCTTTATATCGTTCAGTATTGGTCTGAACTTTTGCAAAGTGGTAACGATTATATAACCACCATCTTTTAATCTTTTCAGCAAATCTTTGGATGTTGTATCTATATGCTGCGCCACGCCTTTTTTACCGTCCATGGTCATTAGTTCCGCCCCCAACTGCCCATCAATTACTGTCCTGTCGCTTATAACTATAACGGTATTGATATCTTGTATGTTAATCAGCCTTTTGGCAAGCCAAGCAATGGTCTTTGTTTTGCCGCTTCCGGCACTATGCCAAATAAGGTATCTTCCACCTACACCGATATTATTTACATCTTCTTCAATGCGCAGGACAGCCCGAAGCTGATGGTAACGGGGAAATATCATGTTTCCGTCATCATCGATAAACATAAATTCCCTTATTATTCGCAGGAGCATATCTTTTTGCAATATTTCTTCCCATAAATAATGAGTTAAATGTTTGCCTTCTACGATAGGATTACCGGCAGATTCATTATCCCCTTTATTAAAAGGCAAAAACTTTGTTGCCCTTCTATCCAACCTTGTAGTCATAAATGCCACAAGTTCATCCACTGCAAAATAAATCAATGTTCTTTTATTAAAGGAAAAGCATAATTGATCGGGGTCCCGGGTTTCTCTAAATTGCTTTGTACCTTCAAATCCGGCTTTTTGCCCCGCTGTTTGCTTTTTAAGTTCAATCATAACAATGGGTATACCGTTTATAAATATCGCAAGATCAACGCGAAAACTGTTTTCTTTATCCTCATATGAAAATTCTCGTCTTATAGAAAATATATTTTTATCATATAATGCAAGGTTATCAGACATAGATTTTATGCCTGTCTTGAAATATACCGAACTAAATTTTGTATTGCTTGCGTAATCTTCTACCCATTCTGTCAACGTCTTTAATAATCCCCTGTTTTCGATTTTCCTGCACAGCAGTTCTATATATTTTTCCTTGTATGAACTGCCATAGGTACCCTTGAGTTTTGCCAGTTCATCAGGTTGGGAATCATCTAAAAATTTAAATAGTTTTGCCCTGTCAATAGCATTTTTATAATCATAATCGGCTTTTTTACTTTCACAATATCCGTGGTCAATAAGGTAATCATATATTTCATCCCTAAAAGGATTCTCTCTTAAGTTTTCTATACTCAAAATTCTCACCTCCCCTTGCTTTAATTCTAACTAATATTCCCTTATATTTCAATTTTCCCCGTCACTGCTTCATAGATGATACTTTGTCGATATTCCTTCAGCTTTTCTATTGTTTTTTCATTGGCTGATATGACAGAATCAATCTGTGAACATTTTGCATCAAGATGGTCTACTATTTGTTGTTGTTCATTTATTGGAGGTATTATGGCTTTTATATTAGATATCTCACTTGAACTGATAGCTGGGTAACTTACACCAACAGATTTGCTTACAATTTTTTGGATAAAATATTCACTAATACATAAATAATAAACGTATTCCTTTATAATATTTTTCGGCGAAATAATACAAAATCCTGTAGAACAAATATATTTATTATCTTTTTTTATCTGTGCTATAGCCTTCAAATAAGTCCTTACAGTCGAAACAATTATATCACCATTGTCTACTATCATCCTTGCCCTTGATGGACTCATAGAAAATTCCATCACTTGGGTATCACTTATAATCCCTGTTTCTATGATACTTGAAATATCAATGTAATTGAATTGAAACTCAGGATCTGTTGATTCACTTAATCTATTTTTATTAATATCAGAAATATACTTTAATTTTTTTATCTCCCAACCTTCCGGTATCACTCCAATCCACTCAACACCGCTATCTTT
>LSQX01366496.1_pt1 | contig 11711 bp, 6 predicted proteins | sample 654561 | NCBI WGS metagenome assembly LSQX01 (sample SAMN04489861, study PRJNA283612) | anaerobic digester metagenome | isolation source: 4 biogas reactors fed with cattle manure at either 37C or 55C with and... | place: Denmark: Kongens Lyngby | collected 2014 | reverse complement strand
CTCGAGCGCCGCTTCCAGCCGGTCATAATCGAGGAGCCTTCTATCGATGACACCGTCGAAATACTCCGCGGCATAAAGCATTATTATGAGGAATTTCACGGAATAAAGATTCCGGAGGAGACGCTCAGACGAATTGTCGTCCTCTCCGAGCGTTATATAACCGACCGTTACCTGCCGGATAAGGCGATAGATCTGCTTGACGAAGCGGCTTCATATAAATCGCTCAACACTCCCGAGATCGGGCGCAGCCTTGAACTCAGCGACAATCTCGCCGCGCTCAAAAAGGAGCAGAGCGATATAGAAGCTTCAAACGAGACCGATCCCGAAAAGCAGGATGCGCAATACAAGCGCATTGCCGAGGTCAAGGTCGAAGCGCTCAAAACGCAGAACGAGCTTGATAAACTCAAGCCGGCGCTCGAGTCGGCGGAACTGACGCTCGGCGACCTTGCGCAGGTCATCGAAATCTGGACGGGTGTTCCCGCTTCCAACATCACCGAGCATGAATTCCACCGCATAGACAAGCTTGCGGACAGGCTGAAATCCCGACTGATAGGTCAGGATCAGGCGGTAGACGCAGTGGCGAGAGCCATCAAGCGCGGCCGCGCCGGAGTTGCATATAAGCGCAAGCCGGTCAGCTTCATCTTCGCAGGCCCGACGGGCGTCGGAAAAACCGAGCTTGTAAAGCAGCTTGCCCTCGATCTGTTCGATTCGCCGGAGACACTTATCCGCCTCGATATGTCGGAATTTATGGAAAAATTCAGCGTTTCAAGGATCATCGGCGCCCCTCCCGGATATGTCGGATATGACGAAGCCGGTCAGCTTACCGAGAAGATCCGCCGCAAGCCTTATTCGGTGGTGCTTTTCGACGAGATCGAAAAAGCACATCCGGACGTGCTGAATATCCTTTTACAGATACTCGACGACGGCCGCATCACCGACGCGCAGGGCAGAGTTGTCAATTTCGAAAATACGGTTATCGTAATGACGACAAACGCGGGTTCGGTCAACGTCACAAACCGGGCCGGTTTCGGCGGCGATACAATGCAGCAGAATGAAGACCGGACAATGAAGGCGCTGAATGAATTTCTCCGCCCCGAGTTCATAAACCGCGTTGACGAGATTGTGACCTTCCGTCAGCTTTCAAAGGAAGACTTTGTTAAGATAGCCGCCCTTATGCTGGGCGATCTCAAAGCTACCCTCGCGGAGAAAGACATCGGCTTTGCCTGGACGGAGGAAGCCGCGCAAAAGATCGCCGATGACAGCTATTCAACGAAATTCGGCGCGAGAAATATGCGCCGATATATTCAGACAAATGTCGAAGATAAAGCTGCGGAGATAATAATCAACGCCGCCGAAGCCGAAGTCGGAGAGCTTTCGCTTTTCGTCCGCGACGGCTCGCTTGTTCTCGAATCTGTCAAAAGCTGATTTTTAATAACATTAATATAAGAATCGCCTTACAGCCGTAGGAGCGGAAGCTTCTCCGGCGCAACCGGGGACACCCCCCTATTAACTGATGGATAAATGGTATGACCACACGCCGGAGCAGATCGCCGAACGGTTAAGCGCCGACACAGAAAATGGTCTGCGCCGGGAGGAAGCCGAGCGGAGGCTTAAAGCGAACGGCCCGAATATCATATACCCGGTGCCGAAAGGTGCGTTTAAAGCCTATCTGGGCCATGTGATGACCGACAGCATGTCGATATTGCTGCTGCTCACGGCGCTTATTCAGGTGTCGCTCGAGCGCAGCGCGGCCGCCATAGCGCTCATCTGCGTGCTCGTGCTGAACTATATTGCCTCGATAATCATATACATCAAGGCTCAGCATGTGCTGGAAGATACGGCTTCCGGCGCTCTTCCCGCCGCCAGGGTGCTGCGGGAAGGAGTGCTTTATACGATACGCTCCGAGCAACTCGTTGCCGGGGATATCATTTTTGTCGCCGCCGGCGATGTCGTCCCCGCCGACTGCCGTCTTCTGGAAGCGAAGGATCTGTATGCCTTCGAAGCGCCGCTGACCGGCATTCCCCGGGCGCAGAAGAAGGACGCCTCCTTCCGTGAATTCCGCGAGATCGAAGTCAAAGACCGGAAGAATATGCTCTTCGCCTCGACAATCCTCACCCGCGGAACCGGGAAAGCTATAGTAGTTGCCAGCGGCGAGGATCAGCTCGTCTGCCGCGAGGGAAAAGCCGAGACTCTGACCCGCCACGAGTCGTTGCCGGTAATAGCCACGCTTCGCAGCTACTGCTCTGCGTGGAGCCTCTGCATGATAATCCTCGTTTTCGCGCTGACCGTCATCGGCGCTGTCACGGGACTGCGGACGCGGGGATTTTTCGACGTTTTCCTTACCGGGCTTTCGCTTGCCGTCGCTTCGATGTCGGAGCTGTATACTGCTTTCGGATATATCATCATTGCCAGCGGCATTTACAACGCCGTCAATCAATTCGACGCACCGAACACCGGGGCGCTTATCCGCAATGTCGGCTCGCTCGAAAAGCTCAAAGACATAAACACGATAATCATCCCCAAAGAGGGAATTCTGACTTTAAACGAGCAGTCGGTCGAAGCTGCGTTCAGCGGGGGGGTTGAATATACACGTGATGTCCCGCATTTCGTAAAACGCTGTGCGATGCTGATGAAATTCGCAGTGGTTTCGACCGCGCTATACGGAAGAAACAAGCTTTCCGCCGAAAAAGCCGCCTCGGGAGACGTATCCCCGGCTTACCGCGGAGAGGAAGAAGCGATAATTTCCTCCGCCGAGAAGATGAAGCTTTATAACGTCGCCCTCGACCGCGACTATCCCATTCTCGACCATATGAAAGCAGGAGGCAGCTCCCGCTTCGAAACCTCCCTTGTCGGAAACTTCGCCGTCGATAATTTGGGCAACGGAATAGACGGCATCTCGGACGACGCGAGGGCGCACGAAGCCGGAGAAGATTATCTTGTCATTTTAAGAGGCGAGCTTTCGGCCGTATTGGCACGCTGCCGCACCTATTCGCTCAACGGAGCGCAGGTGCCGCTCGATATGGCGGCGCTGAACGAGATACGCATCTCGGCTCTGTCGCGCAGCCGCGCCGCATACAGGGTTGTCGGCATCGCATCTAAAACCACCTCAGACACTGACCTTACCCGCATCGAAAAGCTGCAGAACGACCTTAATTTTGAGGGATATCTGGCTATCCGCGAGCCGCTGCTGCCGGGTGCGGCGAAGAATATGTCAAGGCTTGCCGATGCCCGTATACGGGTGATAATGCTCTGCGACGACAGCTCGGAAAACAACTTGCAGCTTGCAAAAACGGTCGGCGTCGCCAACAATTCGACCGACATCATTTCATCAAAGCAGATGGATCGGCTTTCCGACGGAATGCTGAGGACAAATATCCACACATATCGTGTCTACGAAGGGCTGCGCGTCGATCAGAAGTATAAGCTGGTAAACTTCCTCAAAGAAGAGGGAGATAACGTGCTTTATCTCGGTCAGGACCTTGATGAAACCGGCGTAATGCGCCAATCGGGAGTAAGCGCCTGCCGCAGCGGCACCATTTCGATGGAAGCGCGGAAATCCCGCTTCTTTTCAAAAAATAAGCCGCCGGTAAAGGCGGCGGGCGACAGCCGCAAAGCCGGCTGCGAAGCGCTGAAATTTATCTCCGACGTCATAGTCTCGGACGGAGATACCGACGGCCGCGGAGCCTTCAACGCCCTCGTCGGCGCAATATCCACGGCGAAGGTGATATACAAAAACATCCTGCGGATGGTGCAATACCTGATAACTTCGCAGCTTGCAAGGCTCTTTATTGTACTCTATTCGGTCATTGTCCGCTATGAGATGATGACGCCGACCCAGGTTATCTTTACCGGGCTTGTCGTTGACTTTGCGGCGGTGCTGATAATCGCCTTCGAGCGTCCGGAATACGACATACTCAAAAGCCGGGAAAACACAGATGAGCGGCTGAAAAACCCATTCGCCCATAACATGACCTGCCTCGGGTTCGGCCTATTCTGGGCGGCATCGGCGATTGCCGCGCCGTATCTTGCGAATTCCACCGCGCTGTTCACCTCTCTTTCATCATCTCAAACCGGATGCGCCGTCTTCCTCGGCTTCATAATGTCACAGCTCATCGCGATGAACGAGACTATGAAGGACAAGAGCATTTTTATGCCGAGCGTGAAGTTCAACTTTATCAACGGCGGTTTCTTCCTTGCCGCAGTCGCTTTTGTCGCGCTTTCGATGCTCACTCCGCTCGGTTCCCCCTTCGGGATAGTGCCGCTGCCGCCCGTCGGCTGGCTCTGCGCGCTGCTGCCCCCGGCGGTGCTGATGCTGGTATATGAGATATTCAAGCTGATATCAAACGTCTATCATCAGAGCAGAAATAATTGAGACAAAAAACCGGCATCGGGAAACTGCCCGATGCCGGAACTTTTTTATTGCGGAGATTTTATCATAGCGAGCAGCGCCTGATCATAGAGCTGCCATTTATCGCCGTTTTTGATAAGTGTAATGCGTTTCGGAGATTCTGCGCCGGAGGATATAAGTTCAAGTGTCGCGTGTCCCGATCGGTCGTAAGCCGCTTTGCCGGCTGTAACGGTCAGGGTATAAGGCTCTGACGGCGTGTAGCCGTTTTCGGGAGCCGATCCGGTGAAGTAAGAGAATGGAATTGATTCCTTTCCCGCAAGCCTGTCGCGGAGGAACTGCCGCTCAAAGGGGGTATAAGCGGAGCCTTTCAGCGCCCCGAGCATTTCGTGGCAGTCGTCCTTTGAGTTCCTGTACCGGCAGAGAGCGGCGACCGTCAGCGCTGCGCAGCGGAAGGGAGAAGACAGGTCAGCTATCGAAAGCCCTTCAAGCTCGGCGCGGTTTTGAGGAAGGGCGCCGAACACATATGTATACGAGCTGTCGGAATTCCGGATCTCTTCTGCTGCCGATAATTCCTGTTGTTCAACCGGCGCATCCTTTGGATTTTCCGGCGGTTCGGCAGCTTTTACCGGCTGCGAATTCATCGGGCGCGGGAAATCTTTTATTCCGGTTTTTTTCGGACTTATCGCTTCTCTTATTTTGTTTTCCGCAGTCTCCGCCGCCGCTTTGGCTTTGTCGGCTGCGGTATTGACCACCGTGTCGGAAAGCTGCTTTCCGGTTTTTCCTATGTTCTCTTTAAGCGCTGAACCGGCGGTATCGGCCGCTTCTTTAGCCGTGTTTCTTATGGCTTTGCCGGCTTTTTTCAATATATCGTCAATAGGGGTCATAATTATTTCCTTTCCGGTCAAATTAAGCACGGATTATGCATATATCTGATAAAGGCGCCGAGCGGCGCCTTTATTCATGTTTGTAAAGTTGTCAGAAACGACCGCTCGAGCCGCCGTGGCTGGTGCCGGAGCTGCTGGTGTGAGTTGATGAGCCTCCTCCGCTGCTGCCGCTGCTCGATGATTCGACGCGGGGGACATGGGTCACGCGGCGGTAAAGGAAGGTGTCATTTGCATTATAAAGGTTGAAGCTGTCTTTGCGCTGATATTGATTTGCCCTCGACTGAAAACGCCTGGTTTTCAGCTTGCTCTTCATGCTCCCGGTGATTCCCAGGGCGGGAATGAAACCGCCCAGCAGGCAGAGGGGCAGAAACTTCCAGCTGAGAGTCGGGCGGGGAAGATTGTGAATGTCATACGGATCTCCCGTCTCTGCTTGAACGAGGAACTCATCGCAGAGATTCGCAAATTCAAGGAAGGCTCCGCCGTAGTCTCCGCCGGAAAGATAAGGAACTACCTTCTCCATGATATATTCCTGGCCTGCATCGGTAAAATACGGAATTCCCTTGCCGGTAGTCGTAATGTGCCATTCCCGGGTGTCCATCGCAAGCAGGAACATTACTCCGCTGTTGTCATCGCCCTGCCCGTAGCCGTTATAATCGTAAAAGTCGTCGGTGTAGTCGGTTACGCCCTGGTAATCATGCGAATCCACCGTTACGACGGCGATGTCAAATCCGTGCTTGCGGCTGAGCTCGTTGAGCCGTGCTTCGACTTCGGTGCGCTCGGTATTCGAGAGAATTCCAGCATCGTCGACAAGCAGAGGGCGCTGTCTGTCTTCGGGAATTGTTCTTGTTTCCCCGGAATTGCCCGAGCCGTCAGCTGTAGCAAAACCGCGTTCGGTGAGTATTCTTTCAAATTCCGAAAACACCGCTGCAACCGCATCGTAATATGTCTCAGGCTTGTCGTAAGCATTATACAAAGCCTCCATATCGCCGTCGGTGAATTCAGGGGCGATGGTCTGGCTGACCCAGGTTATCACGCTGTCGGAGGTCACGACCATTATCATTCCCGGATCGCTGCCGCCGCGGGAAGCAAACACGCTTTTTGCGTAGCCGTCGGTTTCTTCGAGAGTTACTTCGGATATATCGAAGTAGCATTCTATGCCGAATCTGTCGTATATCGCCTGAGCCTGCGCATCAAGCGCAGTCATGCTTTCCTCGGAGAAGTACTGATCGCTTGATGCGAATACATACTGCTTTCCGGCGGCAAAGGAGGGCGCTGCGGCGGAAAAGATAAGTGCGATAAGAAAAGCCGAAATCAGAGTGAGCGCAGCAATCGGCGTTGTTTTTCGATTATTTCTTTTCATCTCGGCAGCCTCCTTACAGTACAAATTTGACAAGCAGCGAGAGGACGGCGAAGATGCCCAGACCCCAGGCCATAGCAAGACCGAACAGATAAGCGAAATACTTGCCGCGGTCAACCGGCAGGTCGTCGCCGACGAATTTTCCGGTCTGCCCGTTCATTGCGAAGGTGTATCGCTTGCCGTTATAGTTTGTGTTGAGCAGCCAGACCGGGTACAGCGCATAGTGATAGGTGCCGTTGTCAAACTGAACATGAGAGCTTTCGACAACAACCCCGCCGAAATCCTTTGTAGTGGCTCTGAAGGCGTCTTCGGTGCTCTTTTTGATTCTGTCGTTTGCGCGGTCGATGCTTTCGTCGGCTGTAACGTCGTATTTGTCGGCGAAGAAGCCGGAGAGATAGGCGGTGTTGAAATCAACGGCTTCGTTGAAATTGTACGGCTCCAGCGACTCCATCAGGTCGTCTGCCATCTTTTTCGAGCCGTCAACCGGAACGCAGTCAAAGGAAACGGTTCCGGTGCGCATAAGGGCGAAATACTCGGTGGAAGTCCAGTCTTCGCCGTTTGAATACCAGCTTTTGGTCTTCGTTCCCTTGAATTTCATGTCGGCGTATACGTCGGCGTTGAAGAGCCAGAAGGGAACATAGATACCCTTTATCTCGTCGATGTGATTCGCGTTTTTGAAGATCTTCGGAAGCAGCGTTTTGCCCTGATAAAATTTCAGCAGGTTTGCCTTTGCGGCGTTCTTGTCCAGCTTGAACGGGATGACATAATCGGGGCGGAGAGCGCCGGTGAAATTTGTCATCATTATCGCGTGGTTGCCGCAGTAGGGGCAGGAAGAGGCTCCGGTGTTGGCGTCGCCGATTATTTCGCCTGCGCAGGAATTGCAGATGTAGACCCGCATCCCTTCAGTTTCGCCTTCCCGCCACTCGTTGCCCTGCGAACCGCTCCAGCTCATCTGATCCGGCAGCTCGTTTGCAAGCTGAGCGTCGTGGTTTCTGACATTTTCGATGTCAAACTCGGTGTCGCAGTAGGGGCATTTCAACTTCTGCAGGGTGCTGTCAAACTCCACAGCGCCGCCGCAGTTCGGACATTTATGCTCGTATATGTTGGTATCCGGACGATCCAATTAAGTCAGCTCCTTTACAATGATATTTGTGGTGTCAGCCGTCGAGTGCGACATATACCGTATAATCGGAATAGTCGCCGGGATATCGGTATTCTCTCTGACAGGCCGCGTCGAGATAGACATCCCCGGGATTTTCGACGGCTTCGATCGGAAGATACTCCCAGTTATACGGAACCGAAATCCGATATTCGTATTTATTCGCGGGATCGGCATCGGGGGTTTTGTAGATAACGGTAACGGTTCTGAGCGTCTGGTTCCATCCGCCCATATATGCGGCGTCATCTATCCTTGCGCCGTATTCGTATGAGGTGCGCTCGAAGTCAAACGTCAAATTATAAACCCCGGTCGCTTCACCCGATTCGCTGTAATCCTGATAGCCGAAGATCAGGCAGCGATCGGTCTTCATGCAGAGAAGGGTAGACGGGTCGATCGTATATCTGATGCAGCCGAGTCCCTTTTCGCCGAGCGCAAAAGAGGTGTAAATCAATTCTTCGCCGCTTTTGCTTTCGATGCAGAGGCTGTCTTCGGAGAACATCTCTTTTGAGCCCAGATCGGCGCTGTAATCAGTTCCGCCTCTCGGGTCTGAATAAGCGAGGATCCGGTTGGAGGTAGATGCGTCTTTTTTGTAAACGAAGTCCCTGAAAATGCCGCTGACAGACTTTGATCCGTCGCCGTGTTTTGTGACAGCCAGCATGCATGGCGATTCGCCTCGCAGATAATACTGGGTCGTGGTGATCCCGTCGGGAGATTCGCCGGTTGTACGGATAGAATTTCTCCGCCCGAGAAGAGCCTTTAGGTTGTTTGCCCGGTTCAGCTCATCCGCTCCGATATCGGTATCCGGCAGGGCAGAATCGATTTTCATTATGACATACGTCGGCCGGTACTGTTTCAGAGCCTTGCTTACCTTTACATTGTTCGGGCGGAAGACAAAGTCATACTTGTAAACCGCCGTTTCGCCGGGGATCTTTATCGCAAGCTCGGCGGCAATCCCGCGGATGCCGACATATTCTGCCTTAAGCTCAACAGTCTTGTCAAGCAGCTTTTCGGCAAAGGCGATATGATAAGGGAAATAATAAACGTCGCCAATCGGTCCGCCCAGGTAATCTTCCGCCACAAAGCCGCAGTCGATAAGCCGCTGCGGGCAGTCTATCAGGTTGCCGCCCGGGAAAACCGCCTCCTGGAATCCGGCGGCCTCACGCGCGGTAAGGTAATCGGTTCCGGTTTCCAGATATCTGTATGCGGTATACCAGCCCATTGCATCCCACATTTTGTCCGGAGTCTTGACCGCTTCCGTATCGCTGACGCCGACATAGGCACAGGACAGGGCGAAGACATAGGGCAAAACGGTTCTGTAAAATTTACGCTCGGGAGGGGTCATTCCGTCGTCCGGCTCGCCTTCGGCGAAGACGGAAAGTCCGGCGGATGCGGCCATCGCCAAAACCAAAATCAGAGAAAGCAATCTTCTTGTAATTCTTGACATTAATATATGTCCTTTCGAGATTATTTCGCTATAATAAGGCTGCAGGTCGTGACGGACGGGCGATATCAGCCGACCGCCAAGCTTGCCCAGATTTCGTAGTTTATATTGTCTCCGGGATATTCGTAGCTTTTCGTCAGGCCTTTGTTTAAGTAAAGCTGATCGTAACCATATCCCGAGGGAAGCAGTTCCCATGTCTTCGGGACATCGTATACCGTCTTGTAATCTTCGTCGATAGAGAGGTAATTAACGGTTACCTTGCGGGTGTTTTTCTCCATCTCATCGAAATGCTGTGTATAGTATGCAGCGAATTCATCGTCAAGCTCGTCGTTGTAATAGCAGGTAAGCTCGGTGAAGGAGTGAGATTCGGTATCAGTTCCCGGAGAGAATACCGAATAGGTCTTTATCAGCTGAATAAGCTTGCTTTCGGCATCTATCTCGATTATTACATAATAGGTGTAATCGATATCCTCATATTCCGTAACATAGGAAAGCTCGATTGTGCCGTAATCGGTATATATTCCCCAGACGTCAGTCGCCGATTCAAGCGGTTCGCTCAAGTAGAAGTTGAGCATGCTGTCGTACTGCCATTCCGGTGCCTCGGTTGCCGCCTCGATCGCGCAGATCATTCTGCCCGAATCGATGTCATTCCAAAAATTGAAGCCCCGGTAATATCCGCCCCAGTATTCGCCGTATACGGGATCGGTCGAAAGGAAAGATGCGGCAAGCCATCCGTCTCTCCGCTCAAAATACGACTGCTGATATGTTTCGCTTCCGTCTTCCGATTCGGTGTCGAAACCGTCGTAAGTTGAGCTGAAATCGATAAACAGCCGGTTTCCGTCGGCAAGACAGATGTTCTGCATGTTGTTGAATTCGATATACTCTTCAAGCTCATCCGCCGAAAGAAGATAATACTCTCCGTCGTAGCTTTTCTCTTCGAGAGAAGGCAAAGTATATTCGGTCAGCAGATACGGCGGATTTCCGCCGGCTTCTTCAAAATACCATTCGTAGTCGGTTGTATAAAGCCCCTCGCCGTCGACGATCTCCAGAATATGCGAATAAACGGTATAGCCTTCCGCTTCTATGACAAACTGCATTGTGCCTTCATCGCCGAAATAATCTTCCATCAGGTAGCAGAAGCCGGGGAAGCTGTATGTCGCGACTCTTTTTTCGATGTATTCTTCGTCGATGTAATCGTCAGGGCAGTCGATAAATTCGTCAGAACCGGTGAACAGCTCCGTCAAATCTGCTATCGTTTCTTTGGATAGCTCGGTGGTTCCGTCGAACATATAAAGATATCCGGTATACCATCCGAGGGCTTCCCATAAAGTGATCGGATCGGACATGGACTTATATTCGCTGACCGCATAGTTTGTGAAGGACAGAGCGAAAACCGCGGGGTCAATATACTGCCGGAAATAATCGGCGCTGTCGGCAGCCGGGCTTTCGCCGGGATCTTCCTCGGTATCGGCCGGTTCGGCGGTTTCGGTCACATCCGCTGTCAGCGTTTCCGTAATATCGGTTTCGGAAGCAGTGGTTTCGTCTCCGTCGTGACGGTTCTTGACCCTTATCAGAGCCGAAACTATATCTTTTACGCTTGCGCAGCCGGCAAAAGAGTAAAGACAGCAGGCTGCGAGCAGCAGTGCGATTATGCGGCGGAGTTGTGATTTCATCAGGAGTTTCTCCTTTTTATTTCGTTGATTGGGATTATGGCGCGATTTGATTCAATTAATGCAATCATATATATTATACTACTAAACCGCCTTATATTACAATAGCAGACGGTTCTTAAATCAGAAAATTAACAATTATCTTACTTTAATCGAATCAATGCTTGCAGATAAAAAGCGGCAATATATATCGGAAACAAAAATTCCCCGGAACTGAAAAAGTTTCGGGGAATGGCGCGTCTGGAGGGATTCGAACCCCCGACCTACCGGTTCGTAGCCGGGCACTCTATCCAGGCTGAGCTACAAACGCATCACACATCTTTCATGTGCGATATATATTATACCTCATTTAAATCGGTTTGTCAAGGGTTTTTTCGAAATTTGTGTTTTTAAGCGGATTATACTATACATCATCCGCATGGCAGTCGTTATATGCTTTGAATGACGGCAAAAGCCTATCTCCTGCCGCATTTGTCACCGTTTGCTCTGCGTCTCCTGCCGCCGAAGCTTGCACCCCCTTCGGCAGGTCTGCCGAAGCTGATTTTTTTGCTTCCCCCGTTATCCCATCCGCCGCCTTTATCCCACCAATAGAACCCGGACCAATTCAAGTCGACCCCGGAGCAGCAGCCTCCGCATCCACCGCCGCCGGAGCAGCAGAAAGAAAGAAACTTAATGAGCAATACTATTGCAACAACGGAAAAAACGGTACCCAAAAAAGGGAAAAACCAAGATGCAAAGAATTTTAAGCGGTCGGCAAAAGTATACTCTATTTCGAGCTGAGATTTATATGGTTTCTTTTCTATTCCTGTTTCAAGCAGAACCGTTTTTCCGGAAAACGCGCGGGTTTCCGGC
>LSQX01279013.1_pt1 | contig 11711 bp, 9 predicted proteins | sample 654561 | NCBI WGS metagenome assembly LSQX01 (sample SAMN04489861, study PRJNA283612) | anaerobic digester metagenome | isolation source: 4 biogas reactors fed with cattle manure at either 37C or 55C with and... | place: Denmark: Kongens Lyngby | collected 2014 | reverse complement strand
AGATGTGTATAAGAGACAGTCTCAAGACACTCATCGAAACCCACTAAAGTTGTTTTTAGACTATCACAAACTAATAGTTATTGCAATTTATTGTCTCTGAAATTTTTGTGTTTAATTGGTTTTCTTTCATGGAATGATTGTCTTTTCAAATATCTATTTATGCCAAAAAACCTGCCTTATATTGACTAATCGCCCTTTTTAAATATATAATCACTATATACTTAGAAATTTACGCGCATAGGAGAGTAATATGAGTTCTGTTTGGGGTAATAACATTAAATTATCAATTTTTGGAGAAGCACAAGGAGAGGTTTTTGGGGGAACTTTACATGATTTCCCAGCTGGAATACCAGTCAATCTCGACCGCATTAAGCTAGGACTTAAGCTTCGGCTCGGCAATATTAACTTTACTGCTATGAAAAAGCAAGATGATAGACCAGTAATAGTATCTGGAGTACATAAAGGTGTAACCAATGGAGCACCTATCACAGTTTTATTCTACAATAAAAGTGCTAGCGACACAGAATCTGGTAATGTAATATTAAAACCGTCTCATGCTGATTATGTTGCTGATGTTAGATACCGTGGATACGCAGACCAACGCGATGGTGGGCATTTTGCCTCTAAAATTACACTACCGATAGTCTTTTTTGGTATGCTTTGTGCAGATTATTTGCATCATATGGGTATTAAAGTAGTTTCACACGTGAAAGCTATTGGCAATATTCAGGATGAAAGTTTTGGAGTACATATCGATGATGAGCTAATAGAAAGACTAAACTCCATGAGTATGCCAACCATTTCAAATGATGTACGAAAAAGAATGGTATCGCTACTGCAAAGCATATCAGCCATCGGAGATTCTATTGGTGGCGCTGTAGAAACAGCCATTGTTGGCCTCCCTGCAGGATACGGCTCGCCCTGTTTTGATGGGTTAGAAAGCAGCCTTGCATCACTAATTTTTGCCCTTCCCGGCGTAAAAAGCATTAGCTTTGGTTTAGGAACCGACTTTGTTAAATCTAGAGGAAGTGAAGTAGCTGACTCTTTTTATGTGACAGAAAGCGGAAAGATAGAAACAGATAACAACTTTAATGGCGGGTTAAATCGTGGTATCAGTAACGGCATGCCAATTATTATGAATACTGTTTTTAAACCTATCCCTTCAATCCAGCAACCAATGAAAGGACTAGATTTAGTAACAAATGAAGTTGTAGATTTAAAGGTAAATAGAGAACACACAGTCTGCCATGCACCCGAAGGAAACGTGCTTGCGACATCAGTAGCAGCTATAGTTACATTAGATGCAATACTCGAAGGGCAAGGCTATATGAACATGCCAAAAGTTGAAAAGAAGAAGATTATACCCGGAGAAAACCCACACCATTAATTAATAGTTTGTAAGTCAAAAATATTTGATATTTTAACTATTGGGATACACTTTGTCTAATTAGTGTATCCTAAATCATATAAAATACCATAGAGGATAAACATGAAATCAGTATTAATAACGGGTGGAGCTGTCGGAATTGGAAAAGGACTTGTTATCCACTTTGCAAATAAAGGATATAATGTTATGTTTACTTATCGCTCTCATAAAGAAGAAGCGATGGAACTTGCTAAAAAAACAAATTCGAGAGCTTTTTATTGTGACATAACCAATATGAAAAATATTAGATCTTTACATGAAGAAGTCGGAAGAGTGGATATATTAATTAATAACGCAGGCGTTAGCGATATTAAGATGTGTACGGAAATAGATGATTTAGCTTGGGATTACGTTGTTAACACCAACTTAAAAGGCACTTTTTTATTAACTAAATCTTTTGTGCCACATATGATATCAAATAAATTTGGAAGAATTATTAATATTGGTAGCATGTGGGGATTAAATGGATCTTCTTGTGAAGTACATTATGCAGCCTCAAAGGCAGGTCTAATTGGTCTTACTAAATCGTTAGCCAAGGAGCTTGGCCCTTCTAACATCACTGTTAACCTAATTGCCCCAGGGGTAATTGATACCGATATGAATAAAAATGCAGATCCTGCTACTCTCAAAGCTTTAATCGATGAGTGCCCTATTTCCCGCATGGGAACTCCAGATGATATCGCCGCATGTGCAATATTTCTAGCAAGTGAAGAAGCTTCTTATATAACTGGAGCTGTCATACCAGTCGATGGAGGCTACACAGCATAATATCTTATACAACGTGTCTATAACCAAAAAGCGTGCTAGTTTTTTACTAACACGCTTTTTACTAACACGCTTTTTAAATCTCTTTAGAACAATTTACTTTGAAATATAGATCTTTGTTGATGGTACTTTTTCCTCTAGTATATCCTCTATATGGTATTTGCTGTTTGCTATAAATACGCTAGTTCCAAGTCTTACTGAATCCTTCACATATTCTAGCTTTGCTCTTGCCCCGCGAGCACCTTTTCTACTAGCGCCTTCACAACACTGTTGGAAAAACTCAATGTTTGCTACAACATCTTCAGCGTTTGAGCCAGTAATTTCAGATACTAAAGAATTGCTATCCGAAACATCTCTATATATACCATCTACACCTGTTAGGATAAGTAAATACTTAGGTTTTAACAGCACTGATATTTGTGCTGCAGTTTCATCGTTATCTATAGCTTCAACTACGTGTGAGTTTTTAGCTTTTAACTGTTGAATTTCAAGCTTGCGATTTTCTTCATAACTTACAGGGTCATTATAGTTAATAATCGGCACTGCATTTTGGGCAGGACATCTAAGAAGTGCATTTTTAATATGTTCTCTTTTTGCAGGATCATTAAAATGTTGATGTTCTATAAGAAACTGCCTTAAAGAGTATCCGCTGTCCATAAAGCGCCTATAATTTTCCATTAGTATTGTTTGCCCTTGTGCAGCATAGTCAGTTTTTACCTCATCTTCTTTGCCTTTTAATTCCTGACCATTATTTCTTCTCATATAATCCAATCTGCCTATTTCCGTCGCACCCGATGTAACCCATACATATCCTGGTTTTAAGGCTCTTGCAATATGCGATAAAATATTATAATCAATATCTTTGTTGGCTTTATTAATCAAAGCCATAGAACCAACTTTTCCAACCAATTCAATATCAAATGCGGTCATTTTTCTCTCCTTAAAACCTTCTGTTTTTTCGTTTTTCGCACCTTAAAGTAAATTATGCATATGTTTTATCTACTCTTGTAAGATTAAAACGATTATATAAATAATACATAAGATAAGTCAAACAATTACTTGCTTGGTACTATATTGTAAAACCAATAATAACTTGTTTTATTAGCAACAAAAAAATCTCTTTACTACTTTTAAATGTTGTATTAAACTTATAATTATTCGGATGTTTATTTTAACATCTTGGGGGTTTATTCCACAATATATGTTAGTTCGACAATTTAATATTAATGATGCGGACATTTTTTACTCACTTGCAAAAGAGTTTTATTCTTCTGGGGCTACAAAACGCGATTATGACCAAATAGTATCTGAAAAGACCTTTAATCAGGTAATTTCCAAACATGAAAACCTATGGGGATTTTTTATAACCGACTTAGAAGAACAAGTCGTTGTCGGATATGCTCTAATAACTTCTTATTGGTGTCATGAAGAAAATGGTAACATTATAGTTTTAGATGAGCTTTTTATATCGCCTACTCATCGCCACAAAGGATTTGGTAAAATGTTTTTACGGTGGTTAGAAACTGAATTCCATGAAAAAGCAGTTGCTATAACACTAGATGTTTTATCAACAAATATGGTTGCACAAGACCTGTATAACAAAGCTGGATTTTCTCCAGACGGCTTTATAACCTTTACAAAAAATATCTAGTTTCTCACGTTTTTCTTAACATTTAAGTCTATTTATTGATGTTAATGAGCTTAGTTATTGATTACTAGCTCACTTAAATCTATAATATAAATAATGTTCGTTAGAGGAGGACTCCATGGAAAAATATTATAAAAACATAAACGTACTATATACCCAATTTGCTGAAAACATAGACAAAAATTGTCCACTGCCAGAATATCCAAGACCTCAACTTGTGCGTGACAGTTACATAAATCTAAACGGGCTTTGGGACTATGCAATTTTATCAAAGCCATCTGAACTGCCAACATACCAAGGTAAAATCCTAGTGCCCTTTTCACCAGAAAGCCCCTTAAGTGGCGTAAACAAACTATTAAAGCCAGCAGAATATTTATATTATAGAAAAATATTTACTATTCCTAAGGGCTTCAAAAAAGATAAAGTTCTTTTACACTTTGGTGCAGTCGATTATCAATGTAAAGTCTACATAAACCAAAAGTTGGTAGGAGAAAATAAAGGCGGCTATTTCCCATTTACGTTTGATATAACTGATTTTATATTCCTTGATAAAGAAAACTATTTAACGATGGAAGTAACAGATCCTTCAGATACGGGTTTTCAACAAAGAGGAAAACAAAAGCTTAAAAGAGGAGGAATATTTTATACCCCACAATCTGGGATATGGCAAACTGTTTGGCTAGAAAGTGTTGTAGATAACTATATTGAAAACATAAAAATCACACCAGATATAGATACTTCCAGTGTAAATATAGAAATTAAAGCCAAAGATTTATCAATACCTGCTGATATTGAAGTTTCTTTTGGCGAAGAAAAAATAATATCTGCAAAAACTGACGAAAATGGAAAGGCAACCATTACATTTGAAGAATTTAAGCTTTGGTCACCAGAAGAACCTAACTTATACGACATTAGCATAGCACTAGGACAAGACACAGTTTCATCGTACTTTGGAATGCGTAAATTTAGTGTTGGTAACGACGAAAAAGGTATTCCAAGACTAATGTTAAACAACAAGCCCTACTTCCACAATGGACTATTAGACCAGGGGTATTGGTCAGATGGTCTCTATACCCCACCTACTGATGAAGCCATGATTTATGACATACAAATTACCAAAGATTTAGGTTTCAACATGCTTAGAAAACACATCAAAATAGAACCCTTGCGCTGGTATTATCACTGCGATCGGTTAGGAGTAATTGTGTGGCAAGACTTTATTAACGGAGGAAGAGGTGCTAACAAGTTATATAACGGATTTTTGTCCATAATAGGAAGAACTGCCGACGATACCAACTATCGTTGGGGAGGTAGAAAAGAAGAGGAAAGTAGAAAGGAATACTACATAGATGCCGAAAAAACCATTGATCTTCTATATAACACTGTAAGCCTTGCCCTATGGGTGCCCTTCAATGAAAGCTGGGGACAATTTGATGCACTCAAAGTTACTGACTGGGTAAGAACATTAGATAATACAAGGCCCATTGACCACGCAAGCGGCTGGTTAGATCAAGGTGGTGGCGATTTTAAATCTACCCACGTTTACTTTGTGCCAATCAAGGTTCCTAGTGAAAGCGATAGGAAAGGAAGATGCTTTATACTGTCTGAATTTGGCGGATACAGTTTGGGCACCGAAGGTCATGTATTCAACTCTAAAAAATCGTTTGGGTATAGAAAGTTCTCATCACAGGAAGAGTTTGAGCAAGCCTATCATAAACTATTTGAAGGATCTATAATCCCACTTATTGAAAAAGGTCTTTCCGCTACAGTATACACCCAAATTACTGACGTAGAAGACGAAATAAATGGCATATTAACTTATGATAGAAAAGTTGTAAAACTAGATGCTGACAAACTACGAGAACTAAATAGCAGAATAAAACTATAGACATATTTAGTTTGTAGTTTTTGTCGACGAACATACTTACAGGTAACACTTAAAATAGATATTACCTGTTTTATTTGTTCAATAAATTATCTAACTTATTACACACTATTGTGTTATACTACACTATATGAAGTTGATTAAAAAGATAAGTACATTATTATTACTCGTCGCTATTTTTTTAATAGCACTTGTTTTGACTGCCTGTAATAAAACAGTTTCGGTTTATTTTTCCGAGCCTACTTATCACATTATCCTAGAAAGTGAAGGTCCACAAAAACAAATTATACCAACAGTTATAACTAGACCCAGAGGACAATCATATTCTTTAAAAAGCTTAAATACTAGCATTTTGAAAGTTGAAAAAGATGGTAAAACTGTTACAGCACTTAGAGAAGGTGCAGTCACATTACAAGCTGAAGTAAACGGAGTTATAGGTAGTTGTAATGTTTTAATCTACCCCTCACCAAAATCGCCAATAATACCAAATAATTTAGATAATAAAGTCAGTGTTTATTTTGTAACCGAGGAAGGCTCCTTCCCTTCCCAACGCCTTAGTGTAGGAGAATATGCAACAGATCCAACTTCCTCATATAATCGTCCTGGCTACCAGCTTTTTGGATGGTATACTTCTCCAGAATACAAAGAAAGCACAAAGTTCGACTTTGAAAATACTCAAATCACAAAAACAACTACCTTGTATGCCTTATGGGGAATTAATCCAGATTTTGCTGAATTCAAATTTGAAACCATAGATGGCAAAGTATATGTTACTGGCTTTGCACATTCGTATATACCATACGATGAAATTATATTACCTACTACTAATAACCAAGATGTGCCCGTAGATGGTGTCAAAGCATATGCTTTCTCAGAAAATAAAAATGCTACAAAAATTGTAATACCCGATAATTACACATATATTGGACGATATGCATTTAACGAAATGGAAAAACTAGACAATGTGGAAATAGGTGCAGGTATAGAGCAAATAGATGAAGGTGCTTTTGCTGATAATGCAAGCTTACAAACCGTAACAATCGGTGGCACAAATGCTTTATCAATTGGAGAGTCAGCCTTCATTAATTCTGTGAAATTAGAAAACCTAACTATCCCTGATACAACTACTACAATAGGAAATCGTGCTTTTTATAATGCAAATTTACTTTCCGAATTTACCACCCCCGCTAGCTTACAAACCATTGGTGCTTATGCGTTCTATAATAACGCCCTAACCTCTTTCGACCTAAAAAACGTAAAAGAAGTTGGAGAAAAAGCATTTTGGGGATGCACAAAACTTGCAAATATAACCAATGGCCATAGCTTAAATAAACTAGGGAGCTACGCATTTGGACAAATAACTGGAGCCGAGCAAAAAAATGCTACTGCTTGGCTTAAAACCAAAAATAACAATAATTCAAATGTAGTAAAGGACCACCTAATATATATCGGAAACATGCTGGTTTATGCGTATAATGATATGGTTAAACCAACATTTTATGTTAAAAAAAATACTAAATATCTAGCTTCTCGCTGTTTTGCAGATACTCAAAACGCCATAATTACATTCCTAGGAGAAACACCTCCCATAGGAATTGGTGAGTATGTTTTTGGCTATCCAACTTGTCAATCCGATATAATTGTTCCTGAAAATCATTCAGGGATAAACTTCATGACAAACTATATAAATAAATTTTTAGTAACAGTACCAAATCCAGAAGACCCTGAGTCTTATTTACCTACAGCATATTCTCTAGCTACTGTTAATAGGTTTTATCAAAAAGTCCCTACACCGTCAGAAGCGGGCTCGCAAGCCATTGAAATATATAAGCGATATGAAGTTCAATGGGTAGACGGACGAGCTAAAATTTGGAAATATCAAGGACATACAATTGAAGGCACGCCTGGAAACCCCGGTGAAGATCCACCCAAACTACGTTTACTGATAGGAGGATGGAATTTAGCTCATCTAGATACAGAAAATAATCAACCTGATAATCTTGATATAAACTTAGTTGTAAAAACAATAGCCATGAATGAAAATGGTAGTAACCCATATGTTGTAGAGAGAGTTGTGTCTAATGCATTCCAGCAGCTTAACAACGTCAAAAAGATTTATATGCCTATAAAGATACTGCGTATTGATACAAACGCATTTTCTATACTCACAAGTTGTGAGGGAATCTATTTTGGATTTGGCGAAAGTGATGCTGGCGAGTGGACACCAAGTAGTACTATAATAGATGGGCAAAGTTTTAATTTTTCACAAATGCCAACGTGCAAGATATATGTACCTAAAAACAGGGTTACCGACTACAAAGCAGTTTGGAAATCAGTTGAACTACGGATTTTTGCAGATTCGTAATTAAACATAATACTTAGCGGTTATAAATCGTAAAACATAATTTGAACTGGAGGAGAAATGGATATCGCTGCTTATATAACAGCTAGTTTTTCCGTTATTAGCGGAATTTTATCAGGTTATTTCAATAGGTTGAATAGACCAATGGCAAGAACTTCTTTTAAAACATTGGGTTCTGCGCTATTTATCGCAACAGCAATACTTTCGTTTTTTAGTAGAGGTTTTTTCAACTCATACTTTTTACTTGTTTTGATTGCTCTATTTGCAGGAATGTTAGGCGATATTTTTCTAACTTTAGATCAGATAGTGCTGGCCAAATTTAAACCCTATTTTATTGCAATCGGTGCTGCTTGTTTTGCTGTTGGACATGTTTTGTTTTCAGTTATATTTATTTATGTAGCTGGGACATTTAATTATTGGTTATTATTTATCCCTGTCGCATTCACAGCATTATTTGTCCTAATAACCATTATATTTAAATTCAAGTTAGGCAAGCTTAGAATTCCTATGTATGCTTATGCTCTATTTTTATCAGTTATGCTGATAGCTGGGGTAAATATGTTTATTATAAACACTTCATCAGTGTTTTCTATATTAGCTTTAGTGGCGGCGATACTCTTTGTTATTTCAGATACAATAATGGGCTTTAAAAAGTTTACGGATAACGAACAAAATCCTCTACATGTTTATTCAATATTAGTTACATACTATACAGCACAAAATTTGTTTGCCCTATCCATTCTATTTTTCTAATATTAGATGTATAGATTGAAATGGTAAAGAAGATATTAATTATACTTAATTGGAGAAATTATGGATTTATCAAGAACGGAAATGCTAATCGGGAAAGAAGGTGTTGAACGCCTATCTAATTGCCGTGTAGCCGTATTTGGATTAGGTGGAGTTGGAAGTTTTTGTGTAGAAGCTTTAGCGAGAGCAGGGATAGGTCACATTGATCTTTTTGACCACGATACCATTTCTGAATCCAATATTAACAGGCAACTTTTTGCCCTATCTACCACTATAGGAAAAGATAAGGTTACCATTGCAAAAGAGCGAATTAAATCCATTAATCCTAAGTGCCTGGTAACAGAACATAAGGTTTTTTATAGTCCAGAAAACTCTAGTGCATATCGGCTTTCTAACTATGATTATGTAGTAGATGCTATAGATACAGTAACTTCAAAGCTAGAACTTATAGTTCAAGCAAATGCGCTTTTGGTTCCAATTATATCATGTATGGGAACCGGTAATAAGCTAAATCCACAAATGTTAGAAGTTTCAAACATCTCTAGAACTTCGGTTTGCCCACTCGCTAGAGTTATGCGGAAAGAGCTAAAATCACGAGGCATCACCAGCCTAAAAGTAGTATATAGTAAAGAGACACCAATTCGCACCGAATCAGTTATTGACCCTACATCTGGAAAACTAATTGCAGGAAGTACTTCCTTTGTTCCAAGTGTTGCAGGACTTATTTTGGCAGGAGAGGTTATTAAGGATTTAACAATAAATAGAAAATAATATTTGATCTTTTCTAACTTTATCACAAAAACTACAGGTCATGTTTGCCGTATGATGAAAACAAAAGGAGAATGAGATGGCAAAAATTAAAGCAGTGTTATTTGATTTAGATGGCACTTTAGTAGATACTTTTTGGGACTTATATGATGCAACAAATTATTCTATGAGTAAAACACATAACCCTACAAGAACAGAAAGTGAAATCAAATCATTTGTGGGAAAAGGAGTTACTAATCTAGTACATAGTGCATTAGGGGAGAATGTTGCATCTCAAAAAGAAGCAAGAGAATATTTTATTGAGTATTATAACTCCCACTTAACAGCAAAAAGTCTTCCCTATCCAGGCATACGAGAATTAGTGGATACACTCCTTAAAGATGGATATCTTTTAGGTGTCGTCACTAACAAGCGAGAGCACTTAGCTGTCAAAATCATAGACTTCTTCTTCAAAGACAAGTTCGGTGCAGTCGTTGGTGAAAGGAAAGGTTTTCCCGCTAAACCTCATCCAGAAATGATAGAAAGAGCTTTAGAATTGCTGGGCGTAAGCTCTGATGAAGTCGTATTTATAGGCGACAGTGAAATAGACTATTATACAGCTATTAATTCAAATGTTACTTCAATTATTTGCACCTGGGGTTTTACCGATAAGGCTGATTTAATTAAGTTATCACCAAATTACATTACAGACCGCCCATTAGATGTTTTAAACATATTAGACTCGCTGCAAAAATAAGAAATACTACTTGTTACTAGATACAAATATTTATCTATATACGAGATAAAATTTAACACAACATCTCGTTTTTTAATTTTCACCAAACATTCAACTATTGATATGTATGTTATTCATAATGCATTGTTATCATATAATCAACCTAGCAGTCTTATTTTCCCCCATACTAAAAAGATTGCTGGTACCACTTGCAGTTACTATATGTAACAACAAAAATTTTTAATAATTTCTCAATCCCTCCTCCACAAATGAAGAGCACGCAAGTGGGCTCTTCTTTTTTATGTCTATTTACTGTCTTTGGAATAATTAAATGTTTAGTTTTATTAATCTTCGATTATTTCTGGAAACTTATCTAAGTCCATAAATCTTGGATCCAACTTTGGTAGTTCTATGTAAAAGGTGCTTCCCTCACCTACAGATGTGTTTACACCATAAACTCCCCCTGGATGCATATTCATAACCGATTTCACAATTGAAAGACCAAGACCAGTACCAACTACTGCTCGCTTATGAGACTTAGCGGATTTATAATACCTATCCCAAATGTGAGGTAAAATATCCACGTCTACGCCTTCCCCATTATCTATAACTTCTACCCTTACATTTAAACCGTTTGTTGTTTGTCTGACCCATACAGTTTTATCTGCTCCTGCATAGTTAACAGCGTTATTTAAAAGATTGTATATTACCTGTATAATTTTACCTTCATCTGCATATACAAAGGCCTCATCTTCATGCTCTAGTATTAATTTATAACCTTTGGCTTCTAAAAGCTTTCCATGTATTTTTAATGGCTCCTCCAAAGCCTTAACTAAATCAAATACTTTTATCTTTAATCTGTCTCCACCATCTTGAAGTCTTGACAGGTCTAACATATCATTGACTAGCCCTGCTAATCTTGTAGTTTCATCTATGATTACCTGAATGTTTTCAGGGGTTGCTTCGCCAGGAATATCTTTCATCATCTCGCTATAACCTTTTATCAATGCAAGTGGGGTCTTAAGGTCATGAGATACATTGGCTATAAGTTCTCTTCTGTACTTTTCTAGTTTGTTTAACTCTTTGGATGCATAATCTAAGGACTGTCTTAAATCGTCTACTTCTTTATATGGCCTATTTATTACATCAAACTCCGCATCACCTCTAACTATATCTTTAGATGCTTCACTTAAGGTAACAACAGGTCCTATTAAGTTTTTAGTAATCGCCCTTATTATTAAAATCCCAAAAATAACAACAAGCACTGAAAGAGAAATTAAGTGATATACGAGAGTATTTACCTCTGCCATAGATGGAGAACAGACGCCTTCTACTACCACTAAATAACTAATATTACTTGTATCTTTAACTATTTTTGCATAAACATATGAA
>LSQX01295047.1_pt1 | contig 11712 bp, 11 predicted proteins | sample 654561 | NCBI WGS metagenome assembly LSQX01 (sample SAMN04489861, study PRJNA283612) | anaerobic digester metagenome | isolation source: 4 biogas reactors fed with cattle manure at either 37C or 55C with and... | place: Denmark: Kongens Lyngby | collected 2014 | reverse complement strand
CGAACGGCGGCTTGAACTCGATGACTTCTTCAAAGCGGGAAGGGACCGGCCCTCCAGCCGCAATGAGCGAGACGTCGGAGAGTTTTACGCGGGGGATCATCGCATGGTAGTTCGTGACCTCGGTCCGGCGGCATGATTCGCTCCCCCGGTAGAAGAACCGGCGTTTGCTTGCTCTGTCGAGGTGCTCGATCTCGTCGACCCTTTCCAGAAGTCTGCGGTATCCGTCGAGGAGTTTCGGGTGGGCACGACACCGTTCGTCGACGAGTTCCCAGAGGGTCCCGTCCTGGATGGCGGCACGGATCCTCGAGATCTCAGCCATGGTGACGGCGAGGTTGTGGTAGGCGAGGAGCTTTTGTTTGTCAGGGGATTTTTTCAGCTCTTCGACGGTGTGACTGCGGCAAACCGGACATGCGCACGGCAGTTCGCTCATCTCGTCGAGTTTGAGCGTTCCGTAGGTCGTGATGTAGCGTCCTTCCTTCGCATACAGGGCGTAGGCGGCCGAGTCGAAGACATCGCAGCCGAGAGCCGCGGCGAGGGCAAACATCGAGGGGTGGCCTGCACCGAAGAGGTGGACGCAGGCTCCCGGATTGAGGCCTTTTTTCGCGGCAAGAACGACGTCGACAAGCTCACGGTATCGGTAGCTTTCCATTAAGGGGACGACAGCGCCGACCGGGCAGTAGGCAAAGCCCATGTCGGAGACGGTTTTGCCGGCATACTCGCGGAGGTCTTCGAAGACAGCTCCCTGAACGGGGCCTGAGATGGGAGCGTCGTCACCGAAGAGTTCCTTCGCTTCCTTCATTCTCGCCATCGTGATCTCCATCTGGGCGATGACTTCGTCCCGTTCTGTGTCGGGGTGGGTCGGGATGTCGAGCGGGACCCAGATGTCGCTTCCGATGTCTCTTTGGAAGGAGAGGGTCTGCTCGTTTGTGATGTCGACGCTTCCGTAGACGGACATCTGGAAGGATCCTGAGTCGGTCATGATCAGGCCGTCGAAGTCGAGGACCTCATGCAGACCTTTTTCGAGGGCGGGTCCGCGGAACTCTTCACTTTTGGAGAAGATGTAGGCGTTTGTGATGATTCCTTCGACGCCCATCTTTTTCATTTCGGACGGGGGGATTATCTGCAGGTGGGGGTTGACGACCGGGAGGAGTGCGGGCGTTCTGATAGCTTTGTCGCCGGCTTTGAGTTTGCCGACGCGGCCCGCTATGTCTTTATGGATCACTTCGAATGTTATTGTCATAGATTATTCCTGGAATATCTGTCCTTCAAAGGTGAGAATGTTGCATGATTTGTTTGTCCATGCGTCGGGGGGGAGACCGGCTTTGTAGCAGGTTTCGCTGAGGAATTGTTCGGGGTCCCAGCCGTATTCGACGGCGACCTGGGGAAGAAGGAGGCCGGTGTGTCCGTTCATTTCGGCGATGAGTCCGTGTCGTCCGATGATGACGGCAGACGGGCGTTCGCCCGGTGCGCACTCGAGAAGTACGGGCATGGTGAGAACGGTGACTTCGATCTTGATCTGTCGGAGTTCCCCTTCGTTGACGGGGTAGAACCTGGGGTCGTGGATGGCGGCATGCTGGGCGGCGTCTTTGATGGCGTCGCCAAGCGGCATGACGGGGAAGGGAAAGCCGATGCATCCCCTGAGGTCGCCGAATTTGGTGAGCGTTACAAAGACTCCCCGCTTTTCGGTGAAGATGCCGGAGAGTTCCGGTTCCCGTGCTGGTGGTTTCCCGGTTACTGCGGACTCAGCGTAGAGTCGTGCAGCCTGCAGGGCAAGCTGTCCTTCGGTCTGACTGAGGAGATGCATAATCATGTAGGTATTAGGCGTAAGAGATGATGAATTAAATGGCGGCTCATCGACGTAGTCGGTGAGCTCAGCTGAGGCGGGTCGGACGCTGAAAGCGGCCGACCTCAGCGGAGCAAGTCGATAGACTTGCGACCAAGTAGAAGAAAACTTGCGCCTGCGGCTTGGACACTGAAATCCCCAGAGAACAGCATGAAACAAAGCGAAATAGTTTTAGGACACACAAATATAGATACAGTGAAAATGGAGAAATATATGTTTACGATCTATGTTTACGTTCTTGATACATTAGCCGACTGGGAACTGGGGCATGTTACTTCTGAGTTGCATTCCGGCCGGTTTTTCAAAAAAGGCGCGGAACATGTATCGCTGAAAACGGTGAGTTATTCTAACGAGCCGATCACGACAATGGGCGGGATGACCATAGTACCCGATTGTTTAATCGATGATATCGTTGTGAGTGAGACAAGCGTGCTGCTGTTACCGGGCGCAAATACCTGGAACGACCCAAAGCACAGCGCTATTATCGAGAAAGCAGGCGAACTTCTCTCTATTGGCGCTATGGTGGGTGCGATCTGCGGAGCTACTGCGGCTCTTGCCAACGTCGGGCTGTTGGATACGCGTCCGCATACCAGTAATGGACCGGGATTTCTTGAGATGTTTTGTCCCGGGTATAAAGGGCAGAGTTTCTATGTTGACGAGCCGTCTGTTGCGGATAACAACCTTATTACTGCAGGTTCCACCGGAGCTTTGTTATGGGCGAAACAGATCATTGAGCATTTAGGTGTTTTTGAATCAAACACGCTGGAAGCCTGGTACGCATATTTCAGTACCGGCAAGCCGGAACATTTCTTTGCCCTCATGCAGAGTCTGCAGTCGGGCAAGGAAAACTGATCCTTTTTTTCATAAACAGAACGGGGAGGGGGTCACATGCCCATCTCTATTCAGCTCCGTTTTAATAACAAGCGAAATGTCTTTGGAGATAGCAAGGGGACACTTTGGTATTTTTGCGCTGGGAGATTCCCTCCCCATCCTTCCCCGGAGAGATGAGCTGATGAAACGCTCTTGTGTTTTTTCTTTTAATCTCCTGAATTTGACAGTTGGCAAATATGTTCCCCCACATCTCTTTTCTTTTTTCTGATTAAGGGGTGCGGGGACGCGCAGAAGTCGCAAACCTTTGGTTTGCTCAAGGATCGCGTCGCTTTCGTTCCCCTTGCCAGTCACTCCCCCGCACCCCATAATTAGAAAAATATGTGATACATTGAAGATTTATTCTGAAAAGTAAGTGACTCGCGAGAGAGTTTATCATGGCTTTTGAAAAATGCTTAGGGGCATTCATTATGTGGCATTTCCACTAACTGTCAAATTCAGTTAGATGAAAATACGTATCTCCGAAACGCCAGATTCTAAAAAAAAGTTGTGCCTGAATATTCAGGCAAATAATTTGGTAGTATCCTGATCTTCGCTGGTTGTCTGGGAAGCTACCGCCGCAGTAATCACCTGGGTGATCGCGCTGCGAACGATCTCGAGACCCTGCATCAGCGTAGCATCATCGGTCGTTAATGCCGGCATCAGCTTCACAACCGAGTCCTCTCTGCCCGAGAGCTCAATGATCAGACGATTCTCAAAGCACAACTGTCTGATCTGCTGAGCAGTCCCTGCCGGATATGCTCCGCAGTCGATACCCCACATCAGTCCAAGGCCGCGGAAACTCAGCCCCGGATCGATGAGCGGCAGGTTTTCAGCAAGATAATCCTGGACGATCTTGCCTTTCCGCACGGTCTCTTCGATGACATGCTCTTTGAGCATAAACTCGAGAGCGGCTTTTCCTGCAATGAATGACAGCTGGAAACCTCTGAACGTGCCGTTGTGTTCGCCCGGCATAAGTACGTCATATTCGGGTTTCACCAGCGTGATCGCGCAAGGCATGCCCATACCGCCGATGGATTTTGCCATGACGACGATATCGGGAACGATACCGCCGCGCTCGAACGAGAAGAACGCTCCCGTCCGGCCGCATCCGGTCTGGATCTCATCAAGGATCAGCAGCATATCATGTTTGTCGCAGAGGGCACGGATGTCTCTGAGCCACTGATCTGATACGATATTGATGCCGCCTTCTCCCTGGACCGATTCGACGATGATAGCCGCCGGTTTGTCAACACCGCTGTGATCATCGCTGAGGATCATATCGATGTACTCGATCGTGTCCAGATTCTTCATCATCGACGGGTGAGGAACATGCGTTACATTTCCAAGGGTCACGCCGCTGGCTGCCCGTGCGGACCTTTCCGTCGTAAGGGCCAGGGCTCCAAGCGTCATGCCATGGAACCCGCCCATCAATGCCAGCACGTTGGATCTGCCTTTTGCCTTGCGGGCAATTTTTAATGCAGCTTCAACGGCGTTGGTTCCGGTCGGTCCCGGAAACAGGATCTTGTAATTGAGACCACGCGGTATCAGAATATTCTTCTGCATGAACTGAATAAATTCACCCTTGGCAATGGAATACATATCCAGCCCGTGAACCAATCCGTCATTCTGCAGATACTCGATCACTTTCTCTTTAATATAGTCATTATTATGACCGTAATTACAGCTGCCCGCCCCGCAAAGGAAATCGATATACTCGATTCCGTTCTGATCGATCAGTAAAGAGCCTTTAGCTTTTGAGAAAATAACCGGATACTTCCGACAATACGACCGTACGTTACTTTCGAATTCTTCGAATACGGCTGTTTCCATCAAGACGTCATTTGTGTTTTCAAGACCCATAGACCACACTCCTTTTTTTAGTTAGTATGAATGTACAGGAAATCTAGCCCCGCACACCGGGCGGCTCTGAGATTACTAAACTTAGTTGCCCCCCCCTAGGCTTAAAGGTGTCCCTCGTAAAAGAATTGATTATGGCCTGATTTATGGACTTTCGGACGATATCCATGGACTTCAAAAAACCCCCTGCATGCCCGGATTTTCCATTCATGACACGGGGGGGGTTGAATAGTTTTCTGGTGTTTTGGGTAGGGGGGTTTTGTAAAAATCCAGGGGCGCATTCACGCGCACGCCGATGAAAAAAATTGCAGGTCGGGACGCCGGTCACGAAGTTTTCCGGCCGACGATGATTTCCCCCTGATCGTTTATGCCGATGACCTTTTCGCCGGCGTCTCTCAGCCGTTTGATGTACTGAATCACTTCCTCGGTGAGCTCTTCGCCCGGGCAGATGAAGGGGATGCCGGGGGGGTAGGGAATGATCGATGAGGCGCAGATCCGGCCGGCTCCTTCAAGCAGCGGGATGCGTTCTTTGTCCTGCGGGACGGGATGCAGCCGGAGTTTTTCTTTGAGAACGGCAGTGACGGAGGATTTTGCAGGAGTGGCAGAGGCGCCGCCGCAGCATGCGCTGATATCTTTCAAAGCTTCGATCAGCCGCTTGCTGTCGCCAAAAGTATTGCCGATTCCCGTCATGCACATGAGGATCGGACCGGTGGTGAGTTCTGCGAAAATCCCCCTTTCCATCAGGAGTTCTTCGAGCCGGGCCCCGTCGATGCCGACGGCACTCATGTCAAGGTTGATCTTCGTGATGTCCATGCTGATGCCCGCATCGGTATCCAGAGGGCTGCCGATGACCCGAAGGCCTTTGACTTTTGGTGCTTCCAAATAGAAGTGCATGAGGCTTTCATGCCACTCGGTCATGAGGGTCGTGCCGTGTTCTTTGAGGAGCTCGGCGTTTATGTCGAGCGATCCCATGAGTAGATAGGAAGGGCTGGTGGATTCCATCATCTGGAGTTTGTCTTCAAGTACGTAATGATCGACCCGGCCGGAGTTGAGATTAAGGACGGCGCTTTGGGTGAATGAGGCGAGGGTCTTGTGGATCGAGTTGACGACGATGTCGGCTCCCTGCTCTTCGGCAGATTCCGGCATGTCGGTGAAGCCTGCATTACGGAAGAATTTGAGGTGGGCACCGTGCGCCTGGTCGATGATGAGGATCTTGCCCCGTTTGTGAACGACCTCGGCGATGGCCCGGATGTCGGAGCAGATCCCGTAATAGTTGGGGGAAGGAAGGATTACTGCCTCGGCTTCGGGGTTTTCTGCCAGACACCGTTCGATCTCGTCTGCCGTGATCCCGCCGGAGATGCCGTATTCGTCGATGATCTCCGGGTAGGCATAGACCGGCTGGATATCGGCAAGGACGAGGGCGTTGAAGATAGCCTTATGGGAGTTTCGGGCCATGACGAGTTTTTTGCCTTTGGGAACCGAGGCCAAAACGGCGGCAATCACGCCGCAGCTCGTACCGTTGATAAGGAGGTAGGAGCGTTGTACACCATAGAGATCGGCATACCTTTCCTGAGCGGCTTTGAGGATGCCTTCGGTCTGGAAGAGGTTGTCGGCACCAGGGATCTCGGTGATGTCGCAGTCCATCATCTTCCGGAGAAAATCGTCGTAACCGAATCGCCGGTAAATCGCGGAGCCTTTGTGCCCGGGCATGTGGAAGGAGACGGTTTTTTTGTCTGCATGTTCCGTCAAAAAGGTTATGATCGATGGTGTACTCATGGTATTCCCTTGTGGGTACAACGTACACCGGCTGGCGAATTATATTTTTTGGGGCGGGGTGAGCCGTCAAGCGAGGGTCGTAGACCCGAGTCGGAGAGCAAACCGAAGGTTTGCGAACAGGCTCGCCCTTAGCTTGAGCAAACCAAAGGTTTGCGAGTGCGGGGTGGCGACGAAGTCGCCGCCCTTAGTGGAGCAAGTCGACAGACTTGCGAGTGCGGGCTGCCCGAATATCTATTATTATTGAATGAACAATGACCGTTTAAAATCCGCAGACATCCCGTATCAGTGCCGCCGCCTCAATATCCCTCGGCCCCCCGCACTTTCGAACGATACCCAGATGATACTCGATCAGATCCCGCAGCTTTGGATCATGGTTCATCACATATCTGGTTGCATGGACCGTCGCATCGATCACCGAATTAAAACCCCGGTTCACCGGCCGCAGCTCATCACGGCAGTACTCCGATCCCACCGGTTCAAGATCCACAAAATATGCTTCCTTCGTCTCGTTAACGATCCGGGCGGTAAACGCCATCCATGCATCCGCATCGCGAAGCAGCTGCATCACCATCTCACCGACAAACACATCTCTCAGATCCGACGTTGCCACGTCCGAAAATGCATACAGCGGATAGAGATACGGATCACTCACGAAGTTCGCCGTCACCCAGCCGTACTTCTCCACATTCTCCGCCGTCTTCGATCCCTTGAAAAGGATCATCTTCGGCGACTGACCGGACCGCACGATGATCCCGATAGGGGCCGCATTATCCTTAGTGACCGCGATCACTTCGGTGATCCCTTCGCCTAACAGTCCCATTGCCACCCCTCCAGAAGTGCGGTAAAAATTCCGGCGATGCAGATATCCGCAAGAGATCCCGGATTCACACCGCCGAGAATACACTCCTCGTCGAACCTGCTCAGAGAAAGGCCGCCGGCACGAACCAGCTGAGCACGTTCCATGATCGAAACCGCCCGGGCATACCCGAACTTCTTCGCGATGAACGTATCGGGATGTGCGGCCATAAGACGCAGAAACATATCCTGGATCGAATCGGCCCCGTCCTTTTCTTTGAGAATATCGGCGGCTTTCCTTGTCAGAGCAAATCCGTTCGTCCATTCGCGGGCGACCATATCGGTCCCGCTTGAATACGCCATCACATCGTACATCGTCATCTGCTTCTCCCGAAGCATCGAAATCGAAGCGGGATCATTCACGTCCATCTCATCCTCCTTGTTCACCCGGACCTGGGTTTTCCCGAAAGCCTGATAAAAAAGAACGGCGTCCTCGACCGTCGTTTGAAGAACGGCCTCGCACGCCCCGGCGATGCCTTTGCCTTTGATCAGCGGCAGAAGAAGAATGAACGCCCCAAAATGCGTATTCCCTCCCGCATGACCGTTCGTATGTTCCACGGCCGCATACATCGCTTCTCCAAGCGTCATCTGCGGAACGCGTTCAAAAACGTCGCGGGCAAGCACTGCCGATGCCAGAAAATGCCGGAACTTCGTATCCTCGTAATCATGGAACCGGTCGATATTTCCCGGTTTGATACTGGCGCTCACCTCAAGGAGCATCGAAAGTTCGGCGGTTTCGGCAAGAGACAGCTTAGACATTTTCAAAGATTTTCTTCGCGATCTTCTCTGAAAGCGTACGTTTCAGAGCCATATATTCATTCAGCGGGAGATCGATCGACTTCAGCGTCATATCCCGGAACATACAGGGGGTCGAGGATTTACAGCAGTAGGCAAGACTGCCGAAACATGTATGGCTGCCCTGTGAGAGAGGTGTATCGACGGTCGCCTCTTTTTTCAGCGTAAGATACGCATCCCGGCTCATTCCAAGCGACTCGAGAGAGGGAAGAAGGGGGCACTGTTTTACCGGCATGCAGCAGAATGCAAGAGAGCGGAGATCGCCGCCGCGGCATAACTGTTTGGGGGCATTATACCAGCCGATCTCTTCGGCGACGGCCCGGATATACCGGTCAAGCGTCTGAAGAACACTGAGGCTCGCACTTCTGGCGACCGAGACGAGATCGGCCCCGTGAGCGAAGTAGTCCATCATCTTTTCTGGACTGGAAACACCGTTGTTTGCGATGATGAGTAAGGGGCAGCTGTTTCGGATCTGTCTGATCTTGGTGTGTCCGGTATCCATCAGATCGACATGAAGGATCGAGGCTCCGGCTTTCCATAGCTTCCGTGCGAGTTCGCGGTCATCCACAACGCCGGCACGGGTCTTGACGGAAACAGTCATCCCTTCGGCGGCAAGCGCAGAAACGATCGCACAGAGTTTCTCAGGATTATGAAGAAGATATTCGCCGCATCCCGCATCGATCATCGGCTGCTGACGGCAGTGGGCATCGATCTCGTAGATGACGGAAGGTCCGAACCGTTTTGCGGCAGAAACGAACGCTTCCGGGGTTGCTCCCCTCAGATTGAGACCGATGATGATGTCCGCCCCATCCAGAATGTCGATCTCGGTCGCTATTTCGTCGAAATCGGCATCGAACTCGGTCCGGCCCGCTGCTTCCATAGCAGCAGAGGCTTTCCTGCTCGGTTCATCTGTATTGTATCCGCCAATAAAAGCAATACCGGCATGTTTACTGCGGGCGAGAACAAACTCCGCATCGGTTATTCCGGCCATAGACGCGATCACGATGGGAGTTTTGACAGGCCTTTCGTTTATTGATATGAATCTTGTAGCTGCCGTCATGAATTTTATATTATTTGGTTTTCACTCCTAATTACTCTGATGGATTGAGACAGGAAAGACGATACCCGCCGGGGACCCGTTCAAGTGCCGTGCATTTTCTGAACTCCTCGATAGGGATCCCGGCGGATGTTTCGAAAAACTCCAGAACTTTCGTCCAGGGCATAAGATATGCTTCGTTTTTTGCACCCTGACCCCGGAACTCGACCGCAAGAAAGCCGCGGCGGCCGGTGTATTTGACGAAACCGGAGATGTTGTCGACCTGATGGACTCCGTCCTTGTCTTTATGGAAGTTGCTGGTAAAGTAGAGCCGTTTTCCGTTCAAAGATTTGCACTCGATCGCGAGATAATAGGCTGGATCCAGGGAATCGACGATGATATCCACATATTGGGTATTGAAGTGAGACTGTTTGAGCCGGTAGGCAAACCCTTTCATCCTGTTTTCGGTGAAGAACCGGTTCATGCAGACGACCATCTCCCGCTCGAAGTCGTTACTCATCTGATGTATGATTTTGTACTCAAGAGTGATGAATCTGGCGACCGGATAAACGTCATCATTAATGTCTGTCAGAGCAAATGTACATCCACATACCTCAAAGGAACATATTATGGGAAACTACACGATTGTTCAGGCACGAGCCTTATCGGAAGCCGTATTCGAGATGTGGATCCATGCACCTCAGGTCGCACGCCATGCCAAGGCCGGCCAGTTCTGTATCATCCACGCCGACGGAGCGGGAGAACGGGTTCCTTTGACTATCTCCGCAACAAAAGGAGACGATATCAGGATCGCTTTCATGGCTGTTGGAACGACGACGAAACTGCTTGCAGCCCTCAAAACGGGCGACGAACTCCGTGATGTGGCGGGCCCGCTTGGAATGCCAAGCGACATCGCCGAAGGATCCGAGACCGTTATCATCGTCGGGGGAGGAGTCGGTGTTGCCTGTACGCCGATCCTTGCCCAGGCGGCAAAGGACGCCGGCAACTATGTCATCGGTATCATCGGGGCAAGAAACCGCGATCTTCTCATCTTCGAGGACGACATGCGGGCGATCTGTGACGAACTGTATGTAACGACGGATGACGGTTCATACGGTATCAAAGGGTTCGCCAGCGGTCCCTTAAAAGATCTCTGCGAATCGGGCCGCAAAATCGACAAGGTCTGGATCATCGGTCCGGGCATGATGATGAAGGTCACCAGTGAAGTGACCCGTCCCTTCGGCATCAAGACGTATGTTTCCCTCAACCCGGTGATGGTGGACGGAACCGGGATGTGCGGGAGCTGCAGAGTGACCGTCGGCGGCGAGATGAAGTTCGCCTGTGTCGACGGACCTGAGTTCGATGCGCACGAAGTTGACTGGAACGATCTTATGACCAGACAGAGAATGTATCTTGCCGAGGAAAAGCAGTCGATGGAGTACCGTGAAGAACATCATGAATGCCGCTGCAGGAAGGTGGAGTAAATGGACCGCGATGCAGATCTCAGAGTAGCCGACTTCAAAGAAGTTGATCTCGGACTTTCCAGAGAAGAGGCCGTTGCCGAGGCAAAACGGTGTATCCAGTGTAAAAAACCGAAATGCATCAGCGGATGCCCGGTCGGAATCGACATTCCGGCATTCATCCGGGCGATCGCCGACGAGAAGTTCCAGGATGCCGTAGACATCATCAAAAAGGACAATATGCTTCCTGCCGTCTGCGGACGGGTCTGCCCGCAGGAAACCCAGTGTCAGGGAGTCTGTGTCCTCGGCATAAAGAACACGCCGATCGCGATCGGTCAGCTCGAACGGTTCGTTGCCGACATCGAACGAAAGAAGGGAGCGAAGTGCCCGAAGTGTGCTCCGGCGACCGGCAAAAAGATCGCGGTCGTTGGATCGGGACCTGCAGGTCTTGCCTGTGCAGCCGAACTTGCACGCCGCGGTCACTCAGTGACGATCTTTGAGTCCCTGCATGAGGCGGGAGGTGTTTTGATGTACGGTATCCCGGCGTTCCGTATGCCCAAAGATATCGTCCAGTACGAAATCAATCAGGTGAAAAAGCTCGGTGTCGAGATCAAAACGAACCATATCGTAGGGCGTTCGGTCTCGGTCCAGGAGCTTCTCTCCTACAGTGCCGTGTTCCTTGGAACAGGTGCCGGCCTGCCGTACTTCATGGGCATCAAGGGAGAGAATCTGCCCGGCGTGTACTCGGCAAACGAGTTCCTGACCCGGGTGAATCTGATGGGAGCAAACAAGTTCCCTGAAAACGACACGCCGGTAAAAGTCGGCAAAAAAGTGGTCGTCGTCGGCGGCGGAAACGTCGCGATGGATGCGGCACGGGTCGCCCGGCGTATGGGTGCTGAAGTTACGCTCATGTACCGCAGAGGCGAAGCAGACATGCCGGCACGACTCGATGAAGTCCGCCACGCAAAAGAGGAAGGTGTTTTCTTCATGACCGCGACCAACCCGATCGCGATCCTCGGTGAGAACAACGCCGTCTCCGGCGTCAAGGCCGTCAAAATGGAACTTGGCACGCCCGGAGACGACGGACGCTGCTCCTTCTATCCGGTAGAGGGAAGCGAGTTCGCAGTCGAGGCGGATGTAGTGATCGAAGCTATCGGTCAGGGACCAAACCCGCTTCTCCTCAGAATGCTGCCCGAACTTACCAGAAACAGAAACGGCAG
>LSQX01255017.1_pt1 | contig 11712 bp, 7 predicted proteins | sample 654561 | NCBI WGS metagenome assembly LSQX01 (sample SAMN04489861, study PRJNA283612) | anaerobic digester metagenome | isolation source: 4 biogas reactors fed with cattle manure at either 37C or 55C with and... | place: Denmark: Kongens Lyngby | collected 2014 | reverse complement strand
CTCCGACGTTCACGTCGCCAAGCTCACGCAGTTTTGCGCGGGTTTGGGATAGCTCGGAAGCTACCGCCCCGCGGTTTTTTGCATCGAGAGGGGGATAGCCCAGCTCCGCCGCCGTGTCGGGAGTAAGCTCGTATTCTTCCCAGAGGGAGGAGACCAGCTTTTCCCGGTCTGTCTGTATCGTTCCGCGGCGGGCGTCGAGACGGGCGTATTCGCCGTAAAGCTGCTCGCGCTCGCGGATATGGTTTTTTATCTCGGCTGACAGCTCTCCCGACTGCTTCTCGCCTTCGGAAATCGAGGCGTCGGATTTTTTAATCTCCTCGTCCATCTTCCGGGCGAGTTCTTTCAGCCGCTCTGTCTCGGCTTTGTCAAGGTTCGCCCGGTTGTCGTTTTCGATAAGCCGTTTTTCCCGCTCAATCATCTCGGCTTCGCCGGTTTCAAGCTTATCTTTAGCCGCTTTAATCGACGACAGGGTAAAATCAAAGTCGCGGCGGGCGCTTTCGGCGTCCTTCTGTGCCGCGGTGAATTTAACCAGCAGCGCCGAGTGGCTCCGTCCCTGCGATGATATCTCCCTCGCCGAGGCGCTTTTTCTTTCTTCGAGTTCCGAGATGGCTTGTGTGAGTTTCGCTGTTTCCGCTTCGGCGGCTTTGAGCGCTTTCTCGCCCTCAAGCCTGCGCTCCTCGTATTCCGACTCGCTTTCGGTTATCTTTTTGAGTTCTTCTCTCTGCGCATCAAGGCGCTGCCCGTCGCTTGTGCACTGGCTTTTCAGCACTTCAAGCTGAGTATTTTCTGCGCCGCGAAGGGTTGAGAGCAGCTCTCGGTCTTTTCTTGCGGAAAGCAGCTCTTCTTTAATTTTTCCGGCGGCGTCTTCGTTTTCTTTTAGCTTTGCCTTTATCGCGTCGGCTTCGATTTCAAGCGCAACGGCCTGCTTCTCTGCCTTTTCGATATCCCTCCGGCGCGTCAGCATTCCGCTGTCCCGCTTGACCGAACCGCCGGTATACGAACCGCCGGCGTTGATCAGCTGGCCGTCGAGGGTGACTATCCTTAATCGGTAGCCGTAAGCCCGGGCGATTTCGGTCGCGCAGTCGATGTCTTCGGCGACAAGCGTCCGCCCGAGGGCATAGCTGATAACGCTCCGGTATTTTTCGTCAAAATCGACGAGGGTGTCGGCGATGCCGACATAACCTTTGTATTTCTTAAGGTCTTCTTCGCGGGCGGAGATTCCCCCGCCGCTCATCGTCGTAATCGGGTAGAACGTCGCGCGCCCGGCGTTTCTGGCTTTCAGCAGCGCAATAGCGGCTTTTGCGGCGTCCTCGTCTTCAACGACGATATTCTGGATATTCGCTCCTAAAGCCGTCTCTATCGCAACGGTGTATCTCGGCTTTAAAGTTATCAGCCTCGAAAGCGGCCCGCAGATGCCTTGAAGTTCACCGCTCCCGGCCGCGCTCATGACGGCTTTGACCGAGGAATTATATCCCTCGAACAGCTCCTCCATCCGCTTCAGCGCATCGGCGCGCTGGAGGGCGGAATTGAGTTCAAGCTTTTTATTTGATAATGTGTCGTTTAAAGCGGCTTTTTCACTTTCAAATTTGCCGATCTCGGCTTCAAAGCCGAAGATTGCGTTATCTGCCGATTTTATCCGCCCGTCAAGCTCTAAAACCGATTTCTCCGAGCGGTCGGCCCTTTCTTTCAACAGCTTTATCTCGTCTTCGAGGGCCTTTTGTTGTTCAAGTGCGCGGGCTTTCAGCTCGCTTCGGTTGCGGCGGTCGGCTTCAAGCGCGGAAAGCGCTATCTCGGCGTCCCTCGCCTTAGCTTTCGCCCGCTCGCTTTTGTCCCAAAGGTCGTTGTACTGTTTTTCAAGCTCCGCCGCTGTTTCCGCAAGCTTCTCGCCTGCTTCGGCGGAGCGGTTCACTTCGTCGGAAAGCGATTTTTCGAGCGCATCGGCTTCATCGGCGGTCTTTTTCTGCGTCTCCGCCTTTTCTTCAAGCTCCGAAAGAGCCCGGCGGCGGATGACCGCTTCCGTTTTCGCCTTCTGAATGCTTTCTTTTATATGCTCGTTCTCGTTTTCGAGAACTCTTACATCGCCTTCAAGCTTTTGACGGGTTTCGTCAAGCTCCCTCAGCTCGCGGCTCTTGCGGTCGCTTTCCGCTTTAAGCTGCTGAAGGGTCAGATAAACTGCATCGGTACGCTTTTCGAGCGCCGAGATGTTGTCGTCGGCTATGTCGAGGCGGTGTTTTGCCGCCGTCCAGAGCCCCTCGCACTCGTCGGCTTTTTCCTTGAGCGCGACTATATCAAACAGCGCGAGGGAGATTCCGGCGCGCTTCTTTTTTTCGTAGATATCGAGGTATTTTTTGGCTTTTTCGGCATCGATGCGAAGCTGCGGAAGTCTTGCTTCCAGCTCACCCATGATATCGCCGACACGGTCGAGGTTTCCCCCGACGGCTTCGAGCTTTCGCTCGGAATCTTCCTTCTGTGAGCGATATCTGGCTATTCCGGCGGCTTCTTCAAATATGCCGCGGCGCTCGCCGCTTCTCTGGCTTAATATCTCGGCAACCCGCCCCTGGCCGATGATTGAATATCCGCCCTTGCCGAGACCTGTGTTCATGAAAAGGCTCTGGATGTCCTTAAGCCTTGCCGGTCGGCGGTTTAAAAGGTATTCCGACCCGCCGGCGCCGTCATCGGATGATTTGGTGTAACGCCTTGTGACGGTGATTTCGTCGTAGTCGAGGTCGATCCGCTGTTCGCCTATGTTGTCAAGCACAAGCGTCACCTCGGCGAAATTCATTGCCCGCCTTTTGTCGGTGCCGCCGAAAACGACGTCTTCCATCCTGTCGCCGCGTATGTTTTTGACCGACACCTCGCCCAGGACGAAACGCACGGCGTCGGAAATATTCGATTTTCCGGATCCGTTGGGTCCTATAATGGCGGTCATTCCGTCCCCGAAGTCAATGACGGTTCGGTCGGCGAAGGACTTAAATCCGACAAGTTCAAGCGATTTTAAGCGCAAATGAAACTCCCATGTTTTTATATAATTAATTCTCTGTTTACAGCAAAAAAGCGGAAATATTACTCCACTTTTACATTATACTCTTTCAGGCGGGGATTTTCAACCGTTTTAAGTGATTTTATGTTAAATTTACTCTGAATAGCGGCGCGCCCGCGCCCTCCGTTGCCTATCGCCGCCGAAACGGCGCCGCAGGGCACTTCGACCGTCACCTTCTCTCTGCCGGATATCCCGGCAGCAGTCAGTGCGGCTTCAATCCTTCTTCGGTAGAGCTCCCCCCGGACAAGCTCACCCATCGCGGGGTGGTAAGCCCCTCCGACGGCGGATTCGGCTGAAAGACCGTCCGAGGCGCAAAGCCCGAGACGGATTACCGGCACATTATGTTCCGAGAAAATTTCAAGCGCCGAAGCCGATCTCGTTACGGCGTCGGCAAGTTCGAGGGGACAATATCGTACGTCCGCCGACATTTCTTCAAGCTCGGTGTTTTTTAAAACAACCGTCGGATATATCCTCGCGCCGGATGCGCCGAGTCCGCAGATTTCCTTTGCAGTCTCGATTTCGCTTTGTTCGTCGGCTCCCGGCAGGCCTATCATCATCTGACCGACAAGGGAGAAACCGTGTCCGACGACAAGCCGGCAGGCTTCTCTTGACTGCTCCGCAGTATGACCGCGCTTCGACAGGCGCAATACTTTGTCATCCATACTCTGTATGCCGAGTTCAACTGTTTTGACCGGGTATTCGGATAAGATTGATAGTATTTCCGGGTCGATATAATCCGGCCGCGTCGACAGCCGTATCCCGGAAACCCGGCCTCTTTCGGCAAAACGGGCGGCAATGCCCAGCAGCCGCCGCATAAGCGATTCCCCTATCCCGGTGAAGCTGCCGCCGAAAAAGGCTATCTCGCAGTCGGTGCCGTATTTTACCGTCGAAAGCGCTTCTTCTATCTGCCCTTCAACGCCGGACGGATCGAATTCCCGTCCGGTAATCGAGCGCTGATCGCAGAAAACGCATTGATGGGGACAGCCGAGATGCGGGATGAAAACCGGTATGTTTACGTGTTTTTTCATTAATATTCTTGCGTGGTTATTTTTCCCCGAACAGCTCCAGCGCCTCTTTTGCGGCAAGCTGTTCGGCGGCTCGCTTCGACCCTGCGCGGCCGTGTCCGATAACGTTGGAGTTGAGCCACGCCTCGACTTCGAAGACGCGCAGATGCATCGGCCCCGATTCCCCGACCGTCACATATTCGAGGATATCCCCGCTGCCGCCCTGCTGTATCAGCTGCTGCAGCTGGGTTTTGTAGTCGCGGAATCGGCCGGTCTCGGCGCGCCTGTCGATCTGGGGGATAAGCTTCGGCAGCAGAAAATCCCGCGCCGCGTCATACCCTCCGTCGAGATATATTGCCGCAAGCAGCGACTCAAATGCATCCGACAGGATCGACGGCCGGCTCCGCCCGTCGGTAATTGACTCGCCGTGCCCGAGAAGCAGATAATTGCCGAGGGAGATCGATTTTGCAAATCCGGCCAGCGTCTCTTCGCAGACGACCGTGGAGCGTATCGGGGACAGATCCCCCTCCGGCATCGACGGGAAATTTTCAAAAAGGTAATCGGAGACAATAAGCGAAAGCACCGAATCGCCTAAAAACTCCATCCGCTCGTTGCACTCGGCGGTGATCCCGCGGGCGCGCTGCTCGTTTGAGTAGCTTGAATGGGTGGTGGCCGTTCTCAGCCGGCTGATGTCGGAAAAGGTGTAGCCTATCTCCGATTCGAGAAGACCGAGGTCAAGCGGCAGCTCCGCGCGTTCGGTGCGTTCTGCGCGATTAGATTGACTGTTCATTTCCGCTGTTGTCGGTTTCGTCGGCGGCAGGGTCATCGGCGTATTCAATTACGGGTTCCGCTTCATCCGCCTCATGAACCACCTCGATCGAGGGAACCGCCGCACCCACCGATTCGGCAAGCTCAAGCGTGACACCGCTCTTTACGTAGTTTACCGCCTGTCTCACCGCGTTTTTGATTTCAAGGGCGTCGGAGGAGCCGTGGGTCTTGATGACCGGCTTGGAAATGCCGAGTATCGGAGCTCCGCCGTATTCGGAGGCGTCGAACTCCTTCTTCATCGCCTTGAAGTCCTTCTTTATGACCGCAGCCGAGAGCATCGATAGGAAGTTTTTCTTGTAAATCGCCTTGATCCTCGAAAACAGCATTGATCCGAGCCCTTCGGTCAGCTTCAGGAAGATATTCCCGGTAAATCCGTCGGTTACAAGCACGTCGCAGGCGCCGAACGGCACCGCTTTCGCTTCGACGTTGCCGACAAAGTTTATCCGCTCGTATCGGCTGAGCAGCGCATGGGTCCGGATCAGCAGCTCGGTGCCTTTGTTGGCTTCGGTTCCGTTGTTCAGAAGCCCGACGCGGGGTCTGTCTATCTCCATTACCTTTTCCATGTAAACCGAACCCATCAGCGCGAACTGACAGAGGTTTTCCGGAGTTACAACGGTGTTTGCGCCCGAATCGAGCAGCAGGGTAGGATTTTTGAAGGGCAAGACGGTGGCTATCGCCGCCTTGCGGAACCCCTTTATCCGCATTACGATAAGCGAAGCGCCGGCGTAAAGCGCGCCGGTGTTGCCGGCGGAAACCATGGCATCGCCGCCGCCTCCGGCAAGGAGGTTCAGCGATACCGTCATCGAAGAGTTTTTCTTTTTCCGGACAGACAGCGGCGGATCTTCCATTGTGATGACATCCGGCGCGTCGATTATCTCGATCTTTGATTCGTCGAGGTAGATTCCGTTTTCTTCGGCGCATTGCTTTATTACGTCGGTCGGGCCGACGAGACGCAGACTGACGTCGTATTCCGCTGCGGCCATCGCCGCGCCTTTGATTACTTCGAGCGGAGCGTTGTCGCCGCCCATTGCGTCAAGAATAATAATCATATCAGTTCCCGTAATCCGTTTATATATTTAAGCGCAGCCTTTGCCCGTATTTCGGCGCGGGCGCGCTTGTCGTGCTTCTGTTTTCCTTTGAGGGCGGACATTTCGTCCGGCTCCTCCATGATTCCGAAATTTATATTCATCGGCTGAAAATCAGCGGTGAAGGGGTCGGAAATATAACCCGATAAAGCGCCTGTCGCGGTAATGCGCGGGAAGTGCGGCGGCTCCGTTCCTTTTATCTGCGCCGATGCGGCTATCCCCGCGACAAGTCCCGACGACGCCGATTCGACATAGCCCTCAACCCCGGCAAGCTGCCCCGCAAACCGGAGTCCCGGGCGGCTTTTCAGCATATAACTGCAGTCGAGCAGCCGCGGCGAGTCGATGTAGCTGTTTCGGTGCATAACGCCGTAGCGGAGGAATTCCGCCCCCTCGAGTCCGGGGATCAGGCGGAAAATCCGCCGCTGCTCCGGCCAGGTCAGCCGCGTCTGAAATCCGACCAGGTTATACATCGTCTTTGCGCGGTTTTCGGCGCGAAGCTGAACTATCGCATAATATCTTTTGCCGTTTTTCGGGTTTGTGATCCCGACGGGTTTGAGCGGACCGAACCTTATCGTGTCTTCCCCCCGCTTTGCCATCGTTTCGATCGGCATACAGCCCTCGAAGACGTTCACCCCGTCGTCGGTCTTGTCCATCGGGACGGTTTCGGCGGAGATCAGCGCTTCGTAAAACGCCGTATACTCTTCCTTTTCCATCGGGCAGTTGAGGTAGTCCCCCTCGTCGCCCTTATCCCATCTGGATGCGAAGAACGCCTTTTCGCAATCAACCGTCGATGCGTCGACTATCGGCGCAACCGCGTCGTAAAAGTTTAGCGGGGTGCCGCAGAGGGAGGTGATTTCCTCCGCAAGTTCTCCGCCGGTTAAAGGTCCCGTCGCTATAATACAGGGGGTGTCGGGAATTTTTTTGACTTCTTCCCGTAAAACCTTTATGTTCGGCTCCGAGCAGATTTTGTCGGTTATATATCCGGAGAATTTCTCCCGGTCGACGGCGAGGGCGGCTCCGGCGGGAACGCTTGTTGCGTCCGCCGCTTCGATTATAAGCGAACCCATCGCCCGCATCTCTTCCTTGAGCAGCCCGACGGCGTTTGTAACGGCGGAGGCGCGGAGGGAATTCGAGCAGACGAGTTCGGCAAATCCCTCCGACTTGTGCGCCGGGGAATACCTATAAGGCTTCATCTCAAAGAGGGTTACTTGAATCCCGCGCTTTGCCGCCTGCCATGCGGCTTCGCATCCGGCAAGCCCGGCTCCGACGACAAAAAGCTCACTCATCCGAGCCGTTATCTTCTCCGGGTTTCTCCCCGGTTTTTATTTCGATCTCCGGCAGGTCGTTTTCCCGGCTGTAATTGCAGTCCTTGTTTCGGCAGACGAGCCTGCTCTTTTTGCCCTTCTGGAGCAGCAGCATCGAGCCGCAGTCGGGGCACTTTTCGTTTGTCGGCAGGCTGTAGCTGACGAATTCGCATTCGGGATAATTCGAGCAGCCGTAAAAGATGCGGCGGTTCTTTGCCCGGCGGATGACTATATCTCCGCCGCAGTCGGGGCACTTTACACCGATTCCGCGGTCGATCCGCTTTGTGAATTTGCACTCGGGATAGCGGGAGCAGGCGTAGAAGCTGCCCCACCGCCCCGAACGGACGACCATCGGGCTGCCGCACGTATCGCATTTCATCCCGTCGGGAGCCGGCTGAGGCTTCTGAATCTCGCCCTCCGGCGTGATCGGCTTGGTGTTTTTGCAGGTCGGATAGTTCGGGCAGGCGGCGAAACGGCCGTAACGCCCGGTTTTGACTATCATCCTCGCGCCGCATTTGTCGCAGATTATATCGGTGAGCTGCGGCTCGGCCTCGACCTTGTCGATTTCTATGTTTGCCGCAGCCCTGTCAAGGTCGCGGGAGAATCCTGCGTAGAAGGCGCCGAGCACATCGTTCATTTCCCGCTTGCCGTTTTCGATATCGTCAAGCTCTTCCTCCATGTTGGCGGTGAACTTGTAGTCGACGATATCGTTGAAATTCTTCTCCATCAGCTCGGTCGTAGTGAATCCGAGGGAGGTCGGCTTGAGCGCCTTGCCCTCTCTTTCGACATAGCCGCGGGAGATTATTGTTGTGATTGTCGGAGTGTATGTCGAGGGGCGGCCGATGCCTAATTCCTTGAAGCGGTTGATCAGCGTCGCTTCGGTGTATCTCGCCGGCGGTTCGGTGAAATGCTGCGCCGGGATAAGTTCTTTGAGTCCGAGCCTGTCGTCTTTTGCAAGCTCCGGAATCAGGGTCTTCGCCATCTTTTCTTCGGAAGGCTTTGAAGACTTGTCCTCCTCCGGCTCCGAGTCTTCGTAAACCGACATATAGCCCTTGAAAGCTATCGTATATCCGGAGGCGCGGAAGATGTTTTCGCCGTTTGCTATATCAGCGGAAACGGTGTCGAGCAGCGCCGACGCCATCTGCGACGCGATAAAGCGGTTCCAGATCAGCTTGTAAAGCTTATACTGATCCGGGGTAAGCTTTGATTTTATCCTGTCGGGAGCGATTTCCGGGTCGGCGGGGCGAATCGCTTCATGAGCGTCCTGTGCGCCGGCGTCGGATTTGAAAGAGCGCTGAGAATCGGGAAGATAATCCTCTCCGAATTGTTCGGTTATCAGCTTCTTCGCGGTTTCGGCAGCCTGCTCGGATATGCGGGTCGAGTCGGTTCGCATATAGGTGATAAGACCGTGCGCGCCGCCCATTTCCGCTCCGAGGTCGATTCCTTCGTAAAGCTCCTGAGCGGTCTTCATTATCCGCTGGCTCTGGAATCCGAGCTTGCGGGAGGCTTCCACCAAAAGCGAAGACGTCGTGAACGGCGGAGCCGGATGCTTCTGCTTTTTGGCTTTTTTGACCGAGCTGACGATGAAGTCTCCGTTTTTGCAGGCTTCAAGGATCGCGTCGGTTTCTTCTTTTGTGCTAAGCGAGACGGCTTCGCCGTTTTTGCCCCAGAATTTCGCCCTGAACGGCTTGCCTTCGGCAGAGAGAAGATCGGCTTCGATCGTCCAGTATTCGACCGGAACGAAGGCCTCCCGCTCTCTTTCCCGGTCGACGATCATCCTCGTCGCAACCGACTGCACCCGCCCGGCGGAAAGCCCGGAGCGGACGCTCTTCCAGAGATAGGGGCTTAATTTGTAGCCGACGATGCGGTCGAGGATGCGGCGGGTCTGCTGCGCGTTCACGAGGTCCATGTCGATTTTGCGCGGCGACTTGACGGCGGCTTTGACTGCCGTTTTCGTCACTTCGTTTATCGGGGCGCGCAGCGCTTTTTCGACCGGGATGTCAAGTGCGTTCGCAAGATGCCAGGCAATCGCTTCGCCTTCCCGGTCGGGGTCGGTCATCAGAAAGACTTTTTTCGCTTTTTTTGCTTCGCGGCGAAGTTCCTTTATCAGGTCGCCTCTGCCGCGGATGTTGATGTAGCGCGGCTCGAAGCTGTTTTCGATGTCAACTCCGAGGGTGCTTTTGGGCAGGTCGCGGACATGACCCTTCGATGCGACGACCTTATAATTTGAGCCAAGGCAGCCCTTTACGGTAGCCGCCTTGGACGGTGATTCGAGAATAACGAGATTTGCCAAAAATATATTCCTCCATTATGGTGCGGATTTAAACTGATCGGTTGCCGCATTCCGCTGACTTCCGAAAACGGGGAGAGACAGTTTTTTGCGCACCCGGATTGAAATCGGATGATAAGCCGCCCGAACGGCGGGTGAAATTCGCAAAAAGCCGTCTCGCGGCGACCGTTGCTATCATTAAATAGTATCTAAAAATAAATGATACCTCAAAATTGAAAGTCAATGGCGTTATTTTTGTAACAGTGTTGTAAATATTTCTTAAGACGGCGGTTTTTCTGTCTAAATCCGCTTATATCCGCCTCCCGGAGTTGAGCAGACCGTCCCTTTGATCTCCATCAGCGACAGCAGCGTCAGCACCCGGCTTCCGCCGTATGCGTCGAACAGGGTATCCGGCATACAGATGCCGTTTCCCATCGCGTTCCAGATGGCAAGCTCGTCGTCGGTCAAAAGCGCCGCCGCGCGTTCGCGCGATTTCTGCGTGTCGTCGGCTTTGTCTTCCGGTTCGGAAACTTCCGCGGCTTTGCGGCTTTGCTTTTCCGGACGCGCCGTCTCTGCCGGATCCGGCTTTATGATATCGGGTTGCGAAAGCGCAGTCTGCGCAGCCGGGTCAGCCGACGTGGCTTCCGATTTTGATGCCGAAAAACGGGATGAATAGCTTTTCGGCACTTCGGTTTCCTTATCCGGGTTGAAACTCAGCTTTGAAAGGTCGATTCCGTTTGCCATCGAATAAATCTTAAGGATATCTCCGGCGGAGGCGGCAAGGCGGGCGCCCTGACGGAGCAGCTCGTTCGGCCCCTCCGAGTTGGTTTCGCCGATTTTCCCCGGAAGAGCGCAGAGATCGCGCCCCTGAAAGAGCGCCGCCCTTGCGGTTATCATCGCGCCGCTTTTGCGGCCGCCTTCGACGACGAATACCGACGAAGAAAGCCCGGAGATTATCCGGTTCCGCGCCGGGAAATTCAGCCCGCGGGGCGGGGTGAAGGGCGGATATTCGGTCATGACGCAGCCTTTTTCGGCGATCTCCGCCATCAGATCCGCGTGAAATTCGGGATAAGGTCGGTCGATGCCGCAGCCGAGTACCGCGGCGGTATATCCTCCGCCGTCGAGAGCGCCCCTGTGTGAGATTCCGTCTATTCCCGCCGCCATTCCCGAAACCACCGCCGCGCCGCAGCGGGCAAGTTCGAGTGCAATGGTGCATGCCGACCGGCGGCCGTATTCCGACATCGACCGTGTGCCTACCATGCCGACAGCGCAGACTGCGTCGAAATCGATGAAAGTTCCTTTGTAATAGAGCGCTATCGGCTTGTGCGGCATCAGCCGCAGCTTTTCCGGATACAGCGGATTGTCGGGCGTCATCAGCGACACGCCGTTATCTTTGCACCACTTGAGGATCTCTCGCGGACGGATAAGCGACTTGTCCGACAGATTCTTCGCCGTTGCGGCAGAGCCGGTGACGCGGATATAATCCTTTGCGCCGAGCTTGTATATCGTCTCGACGTCGCCGCCGAATTCGGCGAGCAGCGCATCGCTCTGCCGTCCGCCGGTCATAAATCCGCCGGCAAACCAGAGCCACAGCTCGGGATCGTACATTGAACACCCCTCCTCGAATTTATGTGTATTACAAAACTTTCAGAGCCGCCTCATGTATTGGCTGAACATCAGCACCGACGCCGCAACGGCGGCGTTCAGCGACTCGGAGCCTTCTTCCATCGGGATATACACCTGCCCTTTGCAGGCGCCGATCACTTCTTTTTCAAGCCCCTTGCCTTCCGAACCGACTACATAGAACCTCGACGGGTCATCGCATAGCCGATTCAAAGGCGAGGCGCTTTCGCTCAGAACCGCCGCGAAAGGACTGTATCCGGCGGCAGACAGTGCCTTGAGCGAACCGATTATATCCGAACAGACGGAAATATTCGTCCGGAATAAAGCCCCCATCGCCCCGCGCACCGTCTTTGTGTTGCAGAGATCGGCACAGCCGGAGATTATGAGCCTGTCGACGCCGAAAGCGTGCGCCGAGCGGATGATTGCGCCTAAATTTCCGGGGTCCTGTATTCCGACGACGCAGAAAAGCCGCTCGCCTGCAGTGACCGTGACTGTCTCCGAGCTTGCGTGAAGCTCTTGCGGTATCAGGCATTCGCAGAGCAGCCCCTGCTGAGCGCTT
>LSQX01240339.1_pt1 | contig 11712 bp, 12 predicted proteins | sample 654561 | NCBI WGS metagenome assembly LSQX01 (sample SAMN04489861, study PRJNA283612) | anaerobic digester metagenome | isolation source: 4 biogas reactors fed with cattle manure at either 37C or 55C with and... | place: Denmark: Kongens Lyngby | collected 2014 | reverse complement strand
ATTGATTGATTAAAAAGGGGAAGCCTATCGGCTTCCCTTTTTTATTTAACAGGGTTACGTGGAATAATTAAATTTGTAAAATTAAATGATAAATATCTTTTAAAAAGTTAGAATATGGAAGTTATTAACAGACACGTTACTATAAGAAAATTCAAAGAGAAAGATATCACTGAAGACCTGCTGGAAAAGATCATTTACTCAGGAACAAGAGCCTCTACAACCGGGAATATGCAGGTTTACAGTGTCATAATAACAAAGGAGAGGTATATGAAGGAGAGACTTGCACCTTTGCATTTCAATCAGCCTGTTGCAGTTAAGGCTCCTGTATTATTGACTTTTATTGCTGATTTTAACAGGTTCTCCAAATGGTGTGAGCATAACAAAGCGAATCCCGGATATTCCAATTTTTTATCATTTTATACAGCCTCCATTGATGCTTTGCTGGTTGCACAGAATGTTTGTATTGCTGCAGAGAGCGAAGGTTTGGGAATTTGTTATCTTGGCACTACTACATACAATGCTAAAGAGATAATTGAATTGATGAATCTTCCGCAGTTGACATTCCCCGTTACTACTGTTGCACTTGGATATCCTGACGAAAAACCCGGTCTGACCGACAGGCTACCATTGGAGGGTATTATTCACAGTGAAAAGTATAATGACTATTCGGGAGAGGATATTAATAAGTTATATTCTTATAAAGAGAACCTTGAATTAATGAGGCAGTTTGTAAAAGAGAATAACAAGGAAACCCTTGCGCAGGTATTCACAGATGTCAGGTATTCAAAAGCAGACAACGAATTCTTTTCTGAAAAGATGATGCAAACACTCAGAGACCAGGGATTTCTTGATTAATATTTATTTACGGTTGAAATCCCTTGAATACGCCTGCGCTGCCGGCATTACAAGTATATCATCGATATTGACATGATCCGGACGTGAAATCACGAATAGTATTGTATCTGCGATATCATTGGCATATAGCGGAGTGAAACCGCTGTAAACCTTCTCTGCCCGTTCGCGGTCCCAGTTAAACCTGACAAGTGAGAATTCAGTCTCAACAGCGCCGGGGCACACCGATGTGACTTTAATACCGTGCTTCAGCAAGTCGAGGCGCATTCCTTTTGTAAGTGATTGCACTGCATGCTTTGTTGCACAGTAAACATTGCCCATCGGATAGGTCTCTTTCCCGGCAATAGATGATATATTAATAATGTGACCTCTGCCTTTTTTTACCATCCACTGGGATATAATTCTCGATATATAGAGCAGCCCTTTAATATTTGTATCGATCATACGCTCCCAGTCGTCCGCTAAACCATCGTTAATATCATTCAATCCCGCAGCCAGTCCTGCATTATTAATAAGGATGTCAACATCCATATTTAAATCTTTGATTTTTTGTAGAGCGATTTCAGTCTCTTCCCGGTTCCTTATATCAAAATTTAATATTAGTACCGTTTTTTTATATTTGCTTTCAATTTCTGATTTCAACCCGGCCAGCCTGTCGTTTCTCCTCCCGGTAAGGATAAGGTTGTAGCCATTTTCAGACAGTAGCAAAGCTGTTGCTTTTCCAATACCTGAAGTTGCACCTGTTATTAATACTGTTTTTCCCATGGTTTAAAAAAATTGTTTTAGTCCCCGAAATTAGTAAATCATAAATTTTTAAAGAAAAGTTGTGTATCAAAATATTTTTATTTTTGCTATGTTTACCCAAAATATGATGTTATGAAGGAGATTATCCAGAAGGAAACAGAATTTTCCATTAATTCCATTGCTGAACCTGACAATATTGAGAACATTATTTTTTCATTGATTGTCAATCCAAATCTGTCGAGTATAAACTACTTCAATGATTTTAGCGAATTTCCTGTTTCTCCGTCTGCCATTGGTACTACAGACAGTGACGAAACAGGGTTGTTCGACCTTGATTCAGATGGCAGAAGTATTGCAATGAGTACCCATGCCCTCCATCATCATCTTGAAAGTGACCCTAAGAAGGCTACTGAAATCTTAATTTCAAGAGCTGCCAGAAAGATGTATTGCCAGGGCGCTCAGCCGGTGGCAATCAGTGCTATGCTTTATCACATTGATTTTGGCGACCCCAACGGACAGAATATTTCATCAGGGGCTAAGCAGGGACTGGAAAATGCAGCTCAGAAATTTAATTTAAAGATATCGGACCGTAAGATCCGCTTCGACCACTTTTCCTGTAACGGGCCTTTCCCTCCCACAATTATTATTAGTATGATAAGCATGGTAGGGAACAAAGAGAAAATTACCAACCATGCTTTCAAAAAGAAAGGAGGCAATATCTTTGTAATCGGCCGGTCTGTTAATGATCTGGGTTCTTCTGAATATCTTGAATTTTATCATGGAATTGAGGATTCCCCTTTGCCTGCTTTCAATATTGACACGGAGATAAGGATACAGCAGACTTTACGAAAATTACATGAACATGACCTGTTGGAAAGTGCCAGTCCGGTTGGTAAGGGAGGATTGTTTTTTACATTATTGAGGGCAGGGATACCCAATGAACTTGGTTTCGATATAACTACAGATGCCGAGATGCGCATTGATTCTTTTTTATTTGGAGAAGCTATGGGCAGGGTATTAGTTGAAGTAAATCCGGTAAAACAGGATGAGTTTGTAGATTTAATGACAGGGATCAAAATGCCGTTTTTTACTTTAGGCCATGTTACTAAAGGGGAAATAAGGATAGATGACATCTCTCTCGGGTATATCGACAAGATGACCCCTTCGAAGTAAACTGCATAGTACATAGCTACATTGATAACTTTTAACCGGTGTGCTTATTAACAGGTTATTCATTAGATATTCCGGATGCCCGCAAAGCCATATAAAAAATCTGAATTAAGTAAGAAGAGGCAGGTTGAAGAAATGTTTGACCGTATATCTTACAGATATGATCTCTTAAATCATCTTCTTTCATTCAATATTGATAAGCTCTGGAGGAGAAATGCGATTAACAGACTTGCGGAGTTTAATCCGGCAACAATTATAGATATTGCTACCGGCACAGCTGATTTTGCCCTTGCTGCAACCAGGTTAAATCCAAAAAAAATTACAGGGATCGACCTGTCAGAAGGAATGCTGGAAATTGGACGGCAAAAAGTAAAAAGGAGAGGGTTTTCTCATCTGATAACATTAATTAAGGGCGATTCTGAAGAGCTCCCTTTTGCTGATAACTTATTTGATGCTGCAATAGTTGGTTTTGGGGTGAGGAATTTTGAAAATTTAGAGAAAGGGTTAAGTGAGATTTTCAGAATACTTAATCCCGGAGGAGTTTTTATTGTCCTTGAATTTTCTTATCCTCACAATAAATTATTCAGGAAGTTATATTTTTTTTATTTTACCAAAGTGTTACCGGTTATTGGAAGGATTTTATCAAAAGATAGCAGTGCATACAGCTATTTACCTGAATCTGTTGCTGAATTTCCTGAGGGGGAAAGGTTTATGGATGCGCTGCGGCAGACAGGTTACTTTAATTGCAGATGTTATCCGCAAACTTTTGGCATTGCATCTGTTTATTTATCCCAAAAACCTAAAATTTAGAGTTATATACAATAAAAATTCACTTTATTTGTTTGAAAATAGAATAAACTGAAATCGACCAGGTGAAGAGATATCTTATTTCAATACTATTGATAGCCGGTTTTTACAATCTGTATGGCCAGAAACAGAGGGTAAACTATATGACCACCTTCGATGAAAAGCTTATCCACTTCGGATTTACCTTAGGATGGAATACTTTGGATTTTGGGGTAACGCACTACAATCCGATAGGTTCAAATCCCGATTTTTTACAAGGCAACTGGCCTCTTGATCTGGAGAAGATTACAGAAAATTCTTATGTAAGGGCAGATGTCGCCGGCCTTATACCAGGATTTACAGTAGGTATAATTTCCAGTTTACGTATTGGACGTGACCTTAACCTGAGGTTTCTGCCCGGACTCTCTTTTGGTGAACGAAAACTAACATATAATTATCCGGTTTGGGATATAGATTATTATGAACCTCTGCAATTTTATTCGATCAAGTCTACATTCCTCGATTTTCCCTTGCTGATAAAATATAAAGCAAGAAGGATAAATAATGACAGGCCATATATCGTTTTTGGGCCGGCATACCGGCAGGATATTTCACGCACAGGCAAAGATGATCTTGTTAAGCTTAAAAATTCCGGATTTTATGCTGAGATTGGAGTAGGCTGGGATCACTATTTTACCTTTTTCAGGCTGTCGACCGAAGCAAAAGTCAGTATAGGATTAAATAATCAGCTTGGAGATCCACCGGGGCCGAATCAAAGGCAATATTATTCAAATGCAATAAAACATCTCAGGTCAGATATATTTACCCTCAGCTTTCACTTTGAATAGGCCTTCCGGATTTTCTTCTTTTAAACTCGGAGCATATTATTCCTGCTGCAATTGCCACATTTAATGACTCTGCCCGTTTTTTAGCCTTACTGAATGCCGGGATACTTAGTCTGCAATTAACTTTTTGTTCCACTTCACTGCTGATCCCTTTCCCCTCATTGCCCAGTATTACCAGGCCATTTCCCGGAAGCTCCTCTTCATAGATATTATTTCCTTCAGGGAAAGTGCCGAAAACAGGAAAATTTATTTCGACTGCCATATCGAACAGTTCGGTAAAGGGTATATATATGGTTTCCACCCTGCAGAAAGATCCCATGCTTGCCTGAATAACTTTAGGGTTGTACATATCAACAGTTGATGGTGAGCAAAAAAGACGCTCTATCCCGAACCAGTCACAAATACGTATAATAGTACCCATATTACCGGGATCCTGTATATCATCAAGAAATAAAGAGAAGCTGTTTAAACCGGGAATTATATCTTTGGCCGGGGGAATTGAGCATAGTGCAACAGCATTTTGGGGCTGGCTCAGAAGACTTATTTTTTTAATTTCATCCGCGTTTACCTCAAATACAGAATTAGCCCGGATTAACCTTTGTTTATTACCTTTAAGAAATGTTTCTGTGGCATAGACCTCATTTACCAGATAGCCGGAGTCAAGCACTTCTGAGACATTTTTATCACCTTCCACCAGAAAGAGATTTTCTTTTTGCCTTATCTTTTTTCTGGCGAGTAATCTTAGTTGATTAATTTTATTTTTGCTGATCATTGGCCAAACCTATAAAATAAACTGTTAAAATTAATGTTTTCATCTAAAACACTTCATTATTTTTGTTGAATATAATTTTACAAGTCCTGTGCAAAAGATATTATTGAAAATATCATTTTTTAAATGTATTGCCTTCTTAATATTGGCAGTTATCATTTTTTCATGTTCCCCGGTAAAATTTGTTCCCGGGGATAAATACTTATTGAATAAGGCAGAGGTTGAAGTTGATAATCCTGAGATAAACAGAGAAGAGGCCAAAAGGCATATAAGGCAAAAAGAAAATTATAAGATCCTGGGGTTTTTGAAATTTCATTTATGGCTTTATAATTTGTCGGGCAGGGAGAAGAGTGACACCTGGCTTAAACGTATCGGTGAACCCCCTGAAATATATGACCCGGCTCTTGCCGGAGCTTCAGGGGAGCGGTTAAGGCAATACCTTGAAAGCAAAGGATATTTCCGTAGTGTTGTTGATTCGGAGGTTAAGTTCAATGACAGGAAAAGAAAGGCTAATATAAAATATATAATTAATACAGGGGAGCAGTATAAAATACGGTCAGTAAATTATCACTTTGGAGATTCTGTTTTACAAGCTCTCTTTTTTGAGGATTCGGCAAGGACAATTCTCCAACCAGGGACCCCCTTCGATTTCGATCTGCTTGATGAACACAGGAACAGCATTGTTGACTTATACAAGAATAACGGTTTTTTTTATATTTCAAGAGATGATATCAGTTATCTGGCAGACAGCAGTAAATTTGAAACTGACATCGTTCTGGATATGTTTGTAGGAGATGTTAAAGGAGCTGATTCTTTAAAAAAAGTTTCACGATATTACCTGGACCACTTTTATATTTCAGTTTTGTCGGGATCCTCCTCATTTGATGCCCAACAGGATGATCTTGGTTCTTTTTCAGATACTGTTTCGTGGGATAATTATACATTATACCGAAGTGATGAGATGAAGTACAGTCCGGGATTGTTTAATGATCTTATGCAGATGGAGAGCGGAGAACTGTATCGTCTTAAAGATGCAAAAAATACCTTTAATGCATTTAACCGCCTCAGACAATTCCGTTTTATCGATATCCAGTTCAGGGAGTCTGTCGCATACAGGGATACCCAGCTACTTGACTGTTATATCCGCCTGGCACCGGTTAATAAGCAGTCAGTCTCTCTGGATGTTGAAGGCACTAACACTTCAGGTAACCTGGGTATAGCCGGCAATGTTAATTACCGGCACAGAAACCTGCTGAACGGGGCTGAATTGTTACACCTTAATTTTAAAGGCGCTATGGAGAGGCAACAGAGGGTGGTAGATAATATGCCGGAGTATTTTAATACCCGTGAGCTTGGTGTCGAGGCCAGCCTGACCATCCCCAAATTGCTCGGGCCGGGTAAAATAATTGATGTCTTCCGGGATTTTCTTCCTCAAACGGTTTTTACACTGGGTTATAACTTTCAGCGCAGGCCTGAGTATACCCGGACTATTTCCAATTTCAAGTTCGGATATGACTGGATGACTTCTGAACTGTGGAAACATACCCTTAACCTGGTTGATTTCAATATGGTAAATCTTTACCGGTTTGATCCTGAATTTATTGATTTCATTAAGGATCTTTATATTAAAAGCAGTTTTACAGACCACCTGATATTTGCGACAAATTATTCTGTTACTTATAATACACGTTCGTCGGGTGTTAATCAGAATTATTCATATATGAGGGTTAATGTGGAATCGGCAGGCAATCTTCTGAGACTGGCATCCGGAATAGCAAATCGTCCTAAAGTGACTGCAGCCGACAGCGAAGGCCTTGGTTCCCCTGAGTATTACCAGGTGTTAAATACACGGTTTGCCCAATATGTTAAATCAGATATTGAATTCAGATACGGTTATATAATCAATAAATATAATTCAGTTGTTGGTCGCGCCTTTTTTGGAGCCGGGCTCCCATATGGTAATTTTGATGTTTTACCATTTGAAAAAAAGTATTTTACCGGCGGGGCTAACGGTATAAGGGCCTGGCAGGTAAGATCTTTAGGCCCGGGCACATACAGGGCACCTGCCGATAATTACCCGAATCAGTCGTCTGATATAAAACTTGAAGCCAATATTGAATACCGCTTCAATCTTATCGGATTCCTTGAAGGGGCTTTTTTCCTCGATGCCGGAAATATATGGGCAATAAATAAAAAAGATAACAGGCCGGGAGCTCTTTTCAGGATCAATCAATTCTATAAACAGTTAGCTTTCGGTACCGGCACCGGGTTTCGTTTCGACTTTAAATATTTTATTTTTCGTCTTGATGTGGGAATGAAACTGAGAGATCCCTCTCAGTTTGAGGGCAATGGCTGGATAATTGGAACAAGGCCTTACAGCTCTGACGATTTTAATCTCTCCTTCGCGATTGGCTATCCATTTTGATGTAAATTATATCATATCAGAAGACAGGGCCAAAGTTAACCGATGGAATATTTAATAATCGCTAAAATCAGGTTATAGCAGATGGATTGTCTAAATTATTATTTATTATTTTTACCTCCGTTATGAAGGAAGAGTTAATATAAAACAGTTATTGTATGTCAGACAATAATACTAACCGTGATTCTTTTGGTTCAAAGTTTGGAGTAATTGCAGCAACAGCGGGATCTGCCATCGGACTGGGAAATATTTGGAGATTCCCTTATGTTGCGGGAGAAAACGGAGGAGCTGCTTTTCTTATCATCTATCTGGGTTTCGTTTTGATGATAGGCATTCCGGTGATGCTCTCCGAATTTTTTATTGGAAGGAGTTCTCAGAAGAATGTATTCGGTGCATTCCGCAGGCTTGCACCCGGCAGGCCGTGGTATTTGATCGGGCTGATGGGGGTTGTTGCTGCTTTTATGATACTGGCTTTTTATACAGTCGTTGCCGGCTGGACCCTTGAATATATTTACCAGTCGCTTATAGACGGATTTGCAGGACAGTCGGCCTCACAACTTAATGATATGTACAACTCTTTTATAGGGAGTACTTGGCGTCCGTTGCTATGGTTTTTTGTTTTTATGGGCCTTACATCAGCCATAATAATGGCAGGAGTCCATAAGGGTATTGAAAAGTACACTAAAATTTTAATGCCTGTGCTTTTGTTACTACTTTTAGCACTGGTAATCCGATCAGTTACTCTTCCCGGAGCAGGCAAGGGATTGGAGTTTTTATTCAGGCCGGATTTCTCTAAGATCGGCCCCTCCACAATTCTCGTTGCCCTGGGCCAGTCTTTCTTCTCTTTGAGTATTGGAATGGGTACACTAATTACTTATGCTTCCTATATCAGAAAGGATGAGAACCTTGGTTTTACTGCTTTATCAGTAGCCATGGCTGATACGTTCATTGCTGTACTTGCAGGAGTTGCAATTTTTCCTGCTGTTTTTGCATTTAATATAGAGCCGGGATCAGGAGAAGGATTGGTATATATAACTCTGCCAAATATTTTTAATCAAATGCCGGGAGGGTATTTCTTCTCACTGATTTTTTTTATTCTGTTAACTGTTGCAGCCCTGACATCAACAATCTCTGTACTTGAAGTTATTGTTGCTTTTTTTGTTGAGGAGCTGAAACTTAAACGGAGGATTGCCACTGTGATTGCCGCGGGTTCAGTATCGGTCATCGGTGTTCTTTGTGTTTTGTCTTTCAGCTCCATGGCAGAGACGAAGATATTCGGGTTCACTGTTTTTCAGTTGCTTGATTTTACCTCAGCAAACATCTTCCTGCCGCTGGGAGGGTTGTTTATTGTATTGTTTGTTGCATGGTACATAAACCGGAAAGCTATCGATAAAGAACTTTCAAACAAAGGGGAACTAAAGGCAGGATATATTCCTTTTTATCTTTTTGTAATAAAATTCATCGCACCTCTTGCTATAGCATTTATATTTCTTCAGGGTGTGGGGCTGATCAATTTCTGACTTCAGCTTGTTTTGATTGCTGCAAATATTTGTTTTAAGGATCTAAAGTGTTAAGTTTAGGAAAATTTTGTTAACCCTCTTTTAACGCCATGATAAGATTTTTCAGACAAGCAAGAGAAATTTTTGCTTTTTCTAAAGGTGACAGAAATGCTGTTATAACCTTAGCCATCTTAATTATTATTGCTTTAGCAGGCCATTTTTTGATAGGATTTGTGAGTCTGAACAGACCGACAGATCATTCTGAATTTGAACTTGCCATGGCTGCCTGGCAGTCACGGCAGGATACTGCAGTAACCCGAAATATTGTTCTGTTTGATTTTGATCCCAACACTGTTTCAGCCCGTCAACTCGACAGTTTATCACTTCCAAAGAGGATTAAGGATAACCTTTTGAAATATCGTGCCGCAGGTGGCAGGCTGCTGAAACCTGCCGGACTGAAAAAAATTTACGGAATGAATGACAGCATCTATGAAGCAGTAAAGGGATACATTAAAATTGAAGATTTATCTGATACATTTACTGACAGTAAAGAAAACTATTTTGAGTCTGTTCCGGTAGATTCTCCGACCGGCAAAACCGACGGAAGTGATGCCGCTGATCAATTGCTTGAGCTTAATTCTGCAGATTCATTACAATTGGTCAGGTTGAGAGGTATTGGTCCTGTTTTTGCCGCAAGGATTATTAAGTATCGTAATCTGCTGGGAGGTTATTATTCAGCACAGCAACTTCTTGAAGTTTATAACTTCCCCGAAGAAACATTTTATGAGATTAGGCGTTATATTACTGTAGATACTGCTGCTGTGAAAAAGATACGGATCAATTATGCAGGTTATTCCGAGCTTCTTCGTCATCCATACTTTGAGAAGAGCGATGTTAAAAAGATAATTGAATACAGGGAAAAGCATGGTTCATTCAGTACAGTGGGGCAGATATTGCAGTTGGAACCGGCCGATTCCTTAAAAAGGGCAAAGATCGGGCACTATTTAACCTGTCGTTAAAAAAGTTTAAATAAATAATGTTGTATGGGAGTTATCATTTTTTTATATTAAATTTGATTTGCAATGAATAATTTTTAAATTTGCGCCTCAATTTTTAAAACCGTACAGTAATGATAATAATTCCGGTAAAAGAGGGCGAAAATATAGAAAGAGCCTTAAAACGATTTAAACGGAAATTTGAAAAGACAGGCGTAGTGAAAGAACTGCGTGAACGCCAGAAGTTTACAAAACCCTCAATTAAGAGAAGGGAAGAAGTAAAGAAGGCTGCTTATATAGAAAAGTTACAGCGTCAGGAAGACTAAGACATTTTTAGTGGTTTCTGATGATTGATTATGATGTTAATGAACTATCAGGAATCGTTTATCAATTATTTAAAGTATGAGAAGAGATGCTCCACTCATACTGTTGTGGCTTATAAAAAAGACCTCGATCAATTTATGGTATTTTGTACCGGGATGGTCGGGGAATTTAATATTAAAGAGGTCAGTTCAAAGCTGGTGCGCAGTTGGGTTGTAGAGTTGATGGAGAAAGGCTATACGCCCCGGTCAGTTAACCGGAAAGTATCATCTGTAAGGGCATTTTTTCTTTTTTTAATGAAAGGCAAAGAGGTTGAAAAAAATCCCGCTGTTAATATATCTCTTCCGAAAATCAGGAAAAAATTACCATTTTTTGTTGAAGAGAACAGGCTTATCCACTTGTTGGATGACGGCTTTTTTTCCTGCGATTTCAAAGGAATAAGAGACAAACTTATAATTTCGATGCTTTATGGTACAGGGGTCAGGCTTGCCGAATTAATGAATCTGAAAGAGATCAATATTGATACTGCAGACTATTTAATAAAAGTAACAGGGAAGAGAAACAAGGAAAGAATTATTCCTTATCCAAAGAGTATGAATACATTGATTTTTCAATATATTGAGGAGAGAGACAGGAAGCTGGGATTTACTCCGGAATTTTTACTCGTTACAGAAGAGGGGAAACCTGTTTATGAGAAACTGATATACAGGGTAGTTAAAGAGAACCTGGAAAAGGTCACTTCTCTCGAAAAAAAGAGTCCCCATGTGCTGAGGCATTCATATGCCACTCATTTGCTGAACAAGGGTGCTGACCTGAATGCTGTAAAAGAATTGCTCGGCCATTCAAATCTTTCGGCTACACAGATTTACACACATACAACATTCTCAAAATTGAATGATATTTATAAACAAGCCCACCCAAGGGGTAATTAAAAAGTATTACTATGGAAATAATTATCAATTCGGTGCATTTTGATGCAGATAATAAGCTGGTTGAATTCGTTAATAAAAAAGTGAACAAACTTGACACTTTTTTCGACGGAATAATTAACGCGGAGGTAACATTAAAGGTACTGAAACCTGAGACTGCCAAAAACAAGATATCAGAGATAAAACTTTCAATTCCGGTGAACGGCTATTTATTTGCTAAAAAACAGGCTGATACATTTGAGGAGGCCACTGATTTAGCAGTTGATGCTATTCGTAAACAGTTAGGGAAATATAAAGAAAAACTCAAGAACAAATAATTTGTTAATTTTTACCGCTGAATTTTAGATTTTTAAAATAATATTTTTACATTTGCACACCCA
>LSQX01361515.1_pt1 | contig 11713 bp, 5 predicted proteins | sample 654561 | NCBI WGS metagenome assembly LSQX01 (sample SAMN04489861, study PRJNA283612) | anaerobic digester metagenome | isolation source: 4 biogas reactors fed with cattle manure at either 37C or 55C with and... | place: Denmark: Kongens Lyngby | collected 2014 | reverse complement strand
CATCCTTGGTGGGGTAATCGGGCCAAATGTCTTCAATACTTTCGTATACATCGCCCTCATCTTCGATTTCCTGCAAATTTTCAATGACTTCCATCGGCGCTCCCGAGCGAAGGGCATAGTCTATCAGCTCTTCCTTGGTGGCAGGCCATGGGGCATCTTCGAGTTTTGAGGCTAATTCAAGCGTCCAATACATATTCAGTATACGGGATTAAATTTTTTGCAAAAGTATGTTTTTTTCAATAACTACCAACTTTTTTATTTATTGTTTTGAGCGAAAGTGATCAGCCACTTGTTTTTAAAATAAACCCCTTAATTATTGATATCCTCAAACAATGGCTCAAAAACGAACTTCAGCCTTAAATAATATTTGGCGTTATTATACCCGGAAACAAAGGGAAGTGGAATATGTTCATAATTACATAAAGTATTTCGCGAAATTATATAAATATCGGAGAAACCAGAAACCAGGATTAAACAGCGGTTAATTTTCATTTACCCAATTCCTCTGCCCTGCCGAAGCATAATGCTAGTTTTCCATGAAAACACTCTTTCCGGATGCCCTACAGGACCGTGACATCTTCGAAGTTCAGACGTACTTCAAACGTACCTAACACGTACCTAACACGTACCTCAGACGTACCTCAGACGTATCATGTACGTTTAGAGTACGTTTTACCTACGTGTTAAATCCGTTTTAGTTCAGACCAATTAATGGACCGTTTACTGGCCTCCCTATGCTTCTTGGATGCTTTTTAGATGGATTTTCTGATTTTTGAATGATAAGGTTTTCTTTATTGAAAGGGGGCTAATTGAATTTCCATATATTTGTAAGGCAATCTGAAAACAACTCCTGATGCAATTCCCTGGAATCAAAATTTCCTTTGCCCTTTTCGTTATGTTATGGTGCCTGCCTGGCTATGGACAGCATAAGGAAGTGCTTGATTCATTGTTTTTTGAGCTTGAAACCTCACGAGGGGATTCGGCTAGGGTTTCCGTTCTTAACAACATCTCTGTAACATACTCTTCATTCGATTTGCCGCTGTCCTTTCAATATGCGGAGGAAGCTCTGAAAGTGGCTGAAAGCTCAAAAAGCCAGCCCCTTTTGGCACAGGCTCGTATGAGCGTGGGCAATATTTGCTTCTTGCAAGGTTTGTATGACCTTTCGGTAAAACATTACCACGGGGCTTTGAATATTCATAAGGAATTAGGAAACCGGGAAGGTATTGCCAAAGCCTTGACGAACCTTGGGGGGGTGCATCTTCAACTTTATAAATTTGAGGAGTCGAAGGATTTCTTTGACCAATCCTTGCAGTATTACCTGGAGGTGAGTGATGAAAGGGGAGACACAATCCCTCCCTATCCCGTTGTCTCAATTTACAACAACCTTGGCATAGCCTTCGAGAACCTAAATGATTTCAACAAAGCCATTGAGTACTACCTCCGGGGCATAAGCCTGGCCAAGCGAATGCCATCGCAGTGGAAGAACCTTGCCATGCTCTACAACAACATTGGCAGCAGCTATATGAAAAGTGGCCGACCCGCCGAAGCCCTTGAAAACATGGAAGAGGCGCTGAGGATCAGGAAAGAAAAGTTTGATAAAACTGGGGAAGCCTCTTCTTATTGCATGATTGGGCTCCTTTTGAAAGGCCAGGAAAACTTCACGGGGGCTCTGGAGAATTTTAACCGTGGATATACGCTCGCCGCTGAAGTGGGAAGCACTCCCCTGCTCTCTGCCATTAGCGAGCAATTATTTGAGAGTTATCAGTTGCAAAACCAGGTGGATTCTGCTTTAAAATATCACTTGCTTTTTAAGGAATTTTCCGATCAGTTGAAAAACGAAGAAACCTTGCGGGAGCTGACCCGGATGGAGATTGTTTCGCAATACCAGGAGAAGGAAAGGATTCAGCAAATAGAACAGCGCAGGCGGGCCCTGAGGCAGCTTTCTATTTCGATTGTTCTGGTCCTGTCGGTCATCATTTTTGGATTACTTTATTTCCTTTCGCAAAGCAGGCTTCGCAGGCTGAATTTGATAAACAAGAACATTCAGCTGGCTTCCGAGAATGCTGAGCTTGAGCGGGAAGCCCTTTCGAAGGAGCTGGAACTGAAAAACAAGGAACTCACCACGAATGTGATATACCAGATCAGGAAAAATGAACAGATCAACAGTATTGCTGAAAAACTGATGACCAACAGCCCAAAATTCCGAAAGGAAAACCAGAAACTTATCAATGAAATTCTTAAAGACCTTGAAAATACCCAAAAGGATAATATCTGGGAGGAATTTGAATCGCGGTTTCACCAGGTCCATAACCAGTTTTATGACCGCCTCAATGAAATTAATCCCGATCTCACACCCAATGAGCGAAGGCTCTGTGCGTTTCTAAGACTCAACATGTCAACAAAGGAAATTTCTTCCATTACCGGGCAATCGCTCAGAAGCATTGAAGTGGCCCGTACACGGCTTCGAAAAAAACTCTTCCTTACCAATTCAAACCAGGGCTTGATTGAATATCTATCGAGCCTTTAACCTCTTTCATTTCAAATATTTAGGATTGCCTGTAGCAGAAAAGTTGTAAAAGGAATCTACCACTGTTGCAGACTTGTGCATATGCATTATTTGGAGGTATTTATCCTTGTCTGCATTTTTGCCCAGAATTTCTGTTAAGGGCCAAGGCCTGTTTTTTCAATGGTGAAAAGAAACAGAGGAAAAGCAAGTAATTATTTTATCCCTATTTTGTTTCATGGTTGCAAATCAAAATAAATCCGAAGAAGGGGAAGGGCCCGACAAAAACCTGGAAGTTTTTCTTGAGCAGAACAGGGCCAGGACAATGGCTCTGAAAAAATTGCTGAAATACATTGAGGGCAAGCAAGTGGAAGAAAAAGAAAATCCGGAGAATAAATCAGGAAATGATAAAAATGAATCAAACATCTGACCATTATTAATTAAACCTTAAACAAAAAAAAATGCACAAACCAATTACACTGAACATAGGCAAGGCTGTATTAGCCCTGATCCTGTTTTGCTTTGTCCCATCAGAAGGTTTTTCTTCTAACCGGGGCCACGAGCAAGGCGCGGCCTCTGAGGGGGTACAAAACACCAGTATTCATCAGGATTTAAAACATTCTAAAGAATTCCCGTTTCTTGAGAACTTTGAGAGCGGGACTTTTCCACCCGATGGATGGGCATTGCATAGCCTTTTGGGAGATGCAGAACCTTGGGGGATAGACCAAGCCAATAACCATACCCCGGGTGGGATGAATTCCGCATTCCATGCCTCGACAACCCAGGAGGGTTATGTCGACAATTGGATGGTGACCCCCCTGATAAGTGTTCCTGAAGAAGGGTTTTTCTACCTTTCTTTCTGGGGTATGATTAAGAATACCTGGGTTTATGGAAAAAACAGCATTCTGGTCAGCACAGGGAGTGCCGACCCTGCTGATGAGGACTATACTGAGGTTTGGACGCCATCCAATACTACCAATGGTTGGGTTTGGGAACAATTTTTTGTAAACCTGGAAGAATATTCGGGTCAAGATATCTACATTGCTTTCAGATACGAAAACTATACCTGGGGTCATATCTGGAATGTTGACGATATTGAATTTGGCCTGGAAGTGGATGATTCGCCCGTAGTTAATATCAGCGAACAAGAAATCAGTTCTGCGCTTGGGTTGAATGGAACGGGTGAAAAGACTTTTTCCATAACCAACGAAGGGATCTTAGACCTCACTTATGAAATTTCAATAGATTATTCGGGCCAGGAAGGATGGCTTTCGGCAGTCCCTGTCAGCGGATCTGTTGGCACCCATGCCCAGGAAGATGTGACTCTTTCATTCGATGCAAACGGACTGACATACGGGACCTATGAAGCAACGCTTTCCATTGCCAGCAATGACCCCTTGAACCCTGAAGTGACGGTTTCGGTAAGCATGGAAATTTTGGATGTGAATGAATACCCTTATTTCCAGGATTTTGAGGGCGAGAATTTTCCACCCATCGGCTGGTCTGTTTACAGTTTAGGATTTGAAAATCCCAATTGGGACCTTTTTACTTATTTAAGCCATAATCCTGAAGGGTTAAATTCAGCCATTCATAACTACGGCTGGGATGGTGCTTCCGACAACTGGCTGGTCATGCCATTAATCTCTTTCCCCGTTGAAGGGCAATTCTACCTCTCGTTCTGGAGTTTTTGTGAATTCCCAGAATATTATGGCAAAAACAGCGTCCTGGTAAGCACCGGGAGCGCTGATCCCAATGATGGGGACTATGTTGAAGTCTGGACCACAGAAACGATTGCCGCAAGTTGGGTTCAGTCATATGTTAACCTGGAAGATTTTTCTGGACAGGATGTTTATATTGCCTTCAGATATGAAGGTAATAACGCCCATGTTTGGGCCCTCGACGATATTGCTTTGGGAGAAGAAGTGGATGATTCGCCTGTTCTGAACGTAAGTACTCTAGAAGTGAATCAGACCATGGGTTTGAACGGAACTGCCTCAAAATCCTTCAAGGTGATCAACGGAGGGATTCTAGATTTGACATTTGATATTGAAGTAGAATACCTTGTTTCTGAAGGTTGGCTTACTGTAAGCCCGACGAGCGGAAGCATTGGCACATTGGGATCAGAGGAAATAACTTTATCCTTGGATGCCACCGGCCTTGAAGAGGGCCTTTATCAGGCTAACCTGAATATTTCGGGCAACGATCCGGTAAATCCGGAAAAAACCGTTGTTGTTTCCATTGATGTCATGGAAGGTCAGACCGTTGATTTTACTGTGATTTATCCTCAATACACTTTCCCCACGGCCATTTCGTCCGATGGGATGTACGTCTCTGGAAGTCAGTTCGGAGGACAAAACAGCTATTTATGGACTTTGTTTGGATTAACGGTAGAATTTCCTGGCGATGCCCTGGATGTCTCAGACAATGGAAATGCAGTGGGAACCTATGACTCCGGGTTTGACTATGAGGGCATGGATGTAAGGACAGCCGGCTTTTGGAAAAGAGAATCTCAGCAATGGCAATTCCTGGGAATGAATCCTGATGTGCCTGAATTTTTTGGTTCAGATTATAGCGCCGCTTTTGGTGTAACTCATGATTTTGAAACTGTGGTAGGGATGCAGTGGTACCCCAGCTGGACTGTAAAGGCTTTCAAATGGACGGAAGAGGGTGGTTATCAGATACTTGCGCCTGGTGCAGATTACAATACCCGGGCCAATGGGATCAGTGGCGACGGGAGTGTGATTTATGGCTGGGCTGAGCCTAACTGGACCAGGACCCCCGTGATCTGGTACAACGAGGAAATGATCTTTATTGATAATACGCAAAACGGGGAAAGTTTTGGGGCCTCTGCCAGCGGTAACTTTGTAACAGGTGCCATTGGAATTGGTGGATTCCTCTGGTCACCTGCTGAAGGTATCACTCTTTTTGAAAATACCTTGAATCTGGGTAGCATCAGTCCCATGGTTGTTCTGGAGGATGGGACCATATTTGGATACACCGCTGAAGGTTTTCCGCCAACCCCAGACCTTAGGAGGGCATTTGTACGCCTCCCCGATGGGATCATGCAAACGTTCAATGAATATGTTGAGAGCAGGGGTTGGTTTGAGGCTTCCGACTGGATCTTCTTCAGCATCAATGATGTTACTCCTGATGGGAATGTATTCATTGGAGCAGCCGAGTTGCCATCGGGCGAATGGATAAGTTTTGTCCTGAATTTAGATCCCGGCAAACCAACCATTGAAGTGCTTCCGCAACAAATTTCAGAGACACTGGAATTGGAGGGTACATCCACACATTCCATGACTATTGGAAACGTTGGGTCAGGTATCCTTTCCTATGAAGCCCTTGTGCAATATACTTCAAGCGAGCCTAAGCACAGGTATGCCCCGCAGGGTGAAACTTATTTTTCAGGGAATTTGAAGCTTGATTCGAAAGGGGTCTCTGAACAGGCAAATTCCCCTGAGAATAAGACAGATCGCGCGCTTGTCCTTCATTATGACGCAGACAACATTGATGCCATAGGATTGAATGCCGGCGGAACCTTTTTTGCCGCTGTACGTTTCCCCACGGATATGGTCGCCCCTTTTGAAGCTTATACCCTCAATTCCGTAAAGGTTTTCATCAACGATCTTCCTTCTTCCCTTAAATTGCTGGTTTGGAATGCAGGCACAACAACTACGCCTGGCCAAATCGTGCATGAGCAGTTGATTGAGCCCCTGGCCAATAGCTGGAATGACGTTGTCCTGGATAACCCCCTTGAATTAAGCGGAGAAGACCTTTGGATCGGCTTTGAAATTACCCACGATCCCGGCAATTTTGTAATGGGCTTTGACGCAGGTGCTACCGTAATGGATGGCAACTGGTTGTCAGAAGACGGAGTAAACTGGGAACACCTCTCTGATTATGGATTACAGGGTAACTGGAATATTCGGGCAGGACTTGATTACAATGGGATGAACTGGCTTTCAATGGATTTGCCCCAGGGAATGATCGGTGAAGGCAATAATTCTGAAGTAGTCCTTTCTTTTGATGCAACAGGCCTTGAAGCCGGAAATTATTTGGCAAACATCCGGATTACAAGCAATGATGTGGATAATCCTTTGGTTATCATCCCGGTTGATCTTGAGATAGAACCTGACGACACTTCGGTGGAAGATCCTAAACTTTCAGACATCACCATTTATCCTAACCCGGCAAGGAACAGGGTCCACATCGCTGGCCCTGAAAACATGATCAGGTTTGAGGTCATCAATATGCTCGGCCAAACCGTTTTTTCCAAAGACGTCAATGAGCAAAGGGTTGAATTCAGTGTGGCTGGAATGGAAAACGGGATGTATATGGTCAGGGTGTTTACCCCCAATGGAATGTCCGTTCGTCGCCTGCAGGTAACAGGACAACAATAGTTTTTTTCTTCATAGTGATTGGAATGAGGCCGTTTCAAAGAAATACCCTGAGACGGCCTCTTTTTCTTTTTCCTGACTTCAACAACAATTATCCCTTATTTAAAAAAACTTGATATTTCGTTTTTTAATATATTTTTTTTTGATTTTGGATAGCCCAGCCTCTTTATTTATCTTTCATTACTATGGAAATTGATCAGGAAAATGAATTGCGCAAGATAATCTTTTCTATAAGGAGCAAGCACCCGAACCCCCAATTTATCTGAGGGTTAGAGGAATGCAAAAGTGGGTGCCCTCTGGCTTAAGATATTTATGGCAAAAAATTTGAACGGCACACCAAGCTTCACGCAAAAGGTTCATTTAAATAAAAATACAAATTAGGGCAATTGGTTATTATTGCTGAATCAGGCCTTTTGTCCAACACAAACATTGAAGAAATTCAGCATGGACGCTATGAGTTTATTCCGGGTGCAAGAATAAAAAATGAAAAGTGATACATTTAGAATATAACTTTTTTCCCTTTCAAGGATTGAAAGAAAATGCTGATAGAAAAATGAAAGGGGGTATTGCTTTTTCTCCCAAATGTATCTTTGCAAATGAAAAAATCAGGAAATGGAAAGAGATTCTTTGTAAAAATCTAAAAAACTTTTATCACGAGGAATGTTAAGTTTTTTTCTGAGACGATATCGTTTTTTGTGAACACTATCCGTAGAGATATTCAGGAAATTTCCAATCTCTTTAGAGCTCATATCCAGGATCAGGTAAGAAATTAGTTTTTTATCCTCTTTTGTAATGTTTTTATAATGACTTTCAAGGAAGAAGAAAAAGTCCTGATTGGTTTGGTCACTAAGAATCCCAATTTCTTTCAGGTTGTTCTGCTCTTGAATAATCCTGACCAAAGGCAATTTCAAGGAAATCACTTCTTCAATGGTTTTCAATCCTTCTTTGGGTTCAGATAAGGATTTTATTTCCCCGGTAAAAGTTTCCAGGAAATTTTCAATCTTCTGCATTTGATTGGCCACCATGATCAGGTTTTCGCTTCGAATCCTTACCTTTTCTTGAAGCAATTTCTTTTGAAGTTCCTGATTTTTTATCCTGCTTTCCAGAAGTGATTGCTGAATTTGATAAATTTTTTCCTTTTCCAAAATTGACTTCTGATAGGTTTCAATTTTTCTCCGCTTATTTTTTAATGCTAAATCTGCGGCTAGTAGAAGGGAAACTGCAGAAAAAGAAACAAGGAAAATCATAATCCGGTTGAATTTTTTCTTCTGATTGAATGCTTCAATAAGTTTTTTTTGCTCAAGAAGCGTATATTCCAGGTTTAAGGCATGGATTTTGTCATTGCTTTTCAACTCATTATTTTTTACTATGCTTTCAGTAAGAAACTCCTGATATTGAAAGGCTTTGCGGAAATCCCCAATTTCGTTAAATGTCTTGACAAATAGCTGGTAGGTTTCGACCAGATAATCATTATAGGAATAATTCAAGGAGGTTTCTTCAATCTTTTCAAGCAAGCTTAAGGCTTGCTGATAATTTCCGGTTAAAATTTTTATCTCAGAAATTTGCAAATTAGCATATACCAATCCCTTAAGCAGACCTGCCCGTTCAAAATACCCAGCCGCCTGAGTAAAATAATGCTCGCTTGTGGGATAATCTTTTTCGAATTTATACCATTCACCAAAACGGATATTCAGTGAGGCAAAAATCTCATCATGTTTCAAGGAATCATTAATGGATTCAGCAATTTGATAATGGTAAAAAGCGGTATCCCTGAAAAAAGAAGCATCAGAATCAAGTTTATTTTTTTCGATATTCGAAAAAGGGGACTGGCGGTTTCTGGTTGTAGTATCATCCAAAACAATAGAAGCATAGGCGTTTCCAATGTTTAAGTGAGCCTTGGCGAGATTTAGCAAGTCGTTTTCCTCTTTAAAAATAATAATGGCATCTTTCAGGAGATTAGTCTTTGTTTCATTCTCAGAAATCAGACTCGAACGATTCATAATAGAAAGCCCGGTAATTATTGGAAGTTTGTGACTTCGGCTTATTTGCTCACTTTGTAAATAATTTTCGTATGCCTTTACTTTATTTCCTTGAAGAAACCAGAAATTGCCAACCGTCAGATAAGTATAGGCCAGGGCTTCCTGATCATTTTTTTGTTGAGCAATCACTATGTTTCCGATCAAAACATTCAAGACAAATTCTGCTTCAAGCGTTGTGTTTTGATTGATGATCCGGTTTATGGCCATTACATCCCCTGCTTGAACCAGTAGGTTAATTTGGCTTTTTAAAGCCTCCTCGCTGGAAATTTCACTTGTGTTCCCTTGCTGAATAAAGGAAAGAATAAATACTACTGTAAATAATGAATGCAATTCGAAACATATTTTATTGATCAGGGGTAGAGCCATTTTCTGGTCGGATTAGATCCTGCATAGAACTTACAAGTAACAAATTTATCAATAATACATAAAACAGGGTTCCAAAAGAGTAATAATCTGTTTTTGCCTCCCCACAAAAAAACTGCCCGGGATTTGATCCACGGGCAGTGAAATAAGAAAAAGCAATCAAATATTATCTTAAAACCTGGAATTTTTCCGTAGTAACCCCCGCGGGATTTAATACTTTCAAAATGTATAATCCATTTTTTAATCCAGAAACATCAAGGATTACTTGTTCCGTTTTTGGTTGCATGGAAAGGATTTCCCTTCCTTCTAAATCAAATACCATTAAGTGCATAACCTCCCTGGTGCTGCGAATATGAATATTATCTGATGCAGGATTTGGATAAATAAGCAATGAAGCTTCCTGAAGATCATATGTATTGGTATCATCTACCGTCATTACCACCGTTTCTACCAGGTTTATAAGTTCTAATTCCAGGCTGCCTTCAGCAGTGAAATATCCGGAGAGGGAAACTGAATAATCATAAACTCCCTGTTCAAGCCCAGGGAAGTGATAAACATTCTCATTATGCTCTACACCATTCAGCGTGATGATGGCGTTTTCAAGGTGATTGCCAGCCTGATCCCGGATGAAAAAAGTAATGGAGCGCAGTGCGTTTGGGTCTCCATTCATATCCCACCTTGTAATATAAGCCGCATCATGTATTGAGAAAAATGGCTGATCCTCTAGGAAAAAAATACTATCAACAGAGCTCCCCACCGTATACAGAATATCTCCTGGTGTGATAACAAAATCTGCATAATCTACACGAGAAAAAATATTTTCCCCGTACAAAGCAAAGCCTTTTTGGAAATTTGCGTTCTGGTCAATCACCAACTGAAATTTTGACAGGCTGTTTGGCGTCCTTCGTTCTATAACCTCTTGATTATCATATAAAAAAGATGTGTAAGAATCAAACCCTCCTCCAACGAAGATTCGGTTATCTTCATCAATTTTTACATTGAAAACCCTGCTGGCAAACTGGCTGCCCATATCTTTAAGCCAGATAGGATCCAGATCGGGAGAAAATTTTGCAAGAAAGCCATCCTGAACGCCATACCCGTCCACAGAAAGTTCCCTAATTTGTAAAGAATTATTATCCGAATCAAACCATCCTCCAACGACAATATTACCATGCAAATCCACAGCCATTCGTGTGAGCCCCTGGCCCAAAGGGCTTCCGAAAGCTATAACTCCATCGAAATCGCCATTTATTTCATTCATTTTCAAGAGAGTAAGCCAGTAGTTTTCACCAAGGTAAGGAAGGGGTTCATCATTTATTATTAATGGCTTTGAGTATTCAGCGCCGACAAATAAAAAACCATCAGAATAAACCAGCGATTTAGGAGAACACAACCCGCCAGCACCATCGGAAACAAAATCTATGGATTTAGCCCATTGAGCTGTACCTTCAGAATCAAGTTTTGCAATGAACATAGATTCAGCGTAGGCATCCTGATTGTAGATAACCTCAAAATCATCTAAAAAAAATGATTGATTGTGGTAACCGCCAATGTAAATATTATCCTCATCGTCAAGAGCCATACGTGTCCCTGTGATATTATAATAGGGTTCGTCTGCCCCAAATGTTTTATACCAGATAAGGCTTCCATCAATGCCCGAAAACTTGGCTACAACTGCCCGTGCACTCCATTCAATTGTTGGTGTGTAAACGACCTCCCCGTTTATTTCAATGGGAGAATCTGATGAAGACCAACCCACTGCTATGATATTGTTTTCACTATCCAGGGCTATATCATAAAAGTTTTCATAACCATCGCCGGTAATAGTTGTGTTCCACAAAACATTTTCAAGGGTATCCATTTTAACCAGCAAAGTATTGCTTCCGAGAAAATAGGGTAAATCAATTTCCTGGAAACTTGCGTCAAGCATCCAAAAGCCATTTACGATAATCGATGTACCGTCAAAAAGGATATTGTTGAATTTGCTGGTTTCATGGCCATCAATATATTTATGCCAGTCGGCAAAATGATGCTGAGCCTTGGCCTGGAAAAACAAGCCCTGAGACAAAAGGAGAACGAAAAGAAAAAGGTTTTTCATTGGTGTTTGGTTAAGTGTGATTATTGGTTATTAAAACGATTTCAAAAATAGGAAAGACTTTCCTCTTTTTGTGCTTTTCTTCATGGACATGACATGGACAACCGAATAAAAAACATCCCTTATTGGCTGGATCCATGAACAGATTTCCAATTTACCGAAACCAAAATACCGGGAGAGTTTTCCAATAGAATACAGAGCCATTAATCCCGAAAAAACCTGGAACACCGCCCCCTTTTTTTTGTAATTTTGGGATTATTTATTCAAATGGCAGGAAAAACCAACATTAGAAACAAAAAGGCAGGCTTTGAAT
>LSQX01144766.1_pt1 | contig 11713 bp, 14 predicted proteins | sample 654561 | NCBI WGS metagenome assembly LSQX01 (sample SAMN04489861, study PRJNA283612) | anaerobic digester metagenome | isolation source: 4 biogas reactors fed with cattle manure at either 37C or 55C with and... | place: Denmark: Kongens Lyngby | collected 2014 | reverse complement strand
TTAATCAACATTTAATGTTAAGCAACATTTTATGATAACCCCCATCTAATTATTTAAGCTCCGGCTAAAAACCGGAGCCTAAATTTTTATATACAACATTAATTGTCATTTATTTCGGTTAAAAGGGTTTTTTTGTTTTATATAGAATAATTATATGATAAAATTGAATTAACTTTGCAGGGGGAACAGGGTGAATAGAATTGTATGAGTGTATTCTGAGCTGAGTAGTGTCATATGTGTCGAATAGGTGCATCTTAATGAACGGGTGTCATCCTGAGCGCAGCGAAGGATCTTAAGGGGTTAAAAATGTATTGGATTTATATGATGTTTAATTGGAATATTAAAGTCCTTTATACAGGGATAACCAATGATTTAGCGCGAAGAGTATACGAACACAAAAATAAATTGGTTGAAGGTTTTACTGCAAAGTATAATGTAAACAAACTTGTATATTATGATTATACAAATGACGTGATGTCAGCTATAGCAAAGGAAAAGGAAATAAAGGGCTGGAAGCGGCATAAAAAGAATGAACTTGTAGAAAGTATGAATCCCGAATGGAAGGATATTTCAGAAAAATTATAGTCGAAGATTCTTCACATTCGTTCAGAATGACATACTCCTAAAAGCTGATACTCTGCGGGTGTCATTCTGAGCAAAGCGAAGGATCTAAAAAGCATTCTGAGATCTGAGTTCTATAATATATGGAGGTGCGCGAATGTTTGGTGGACAAGATTTAGGGATTGACCTGGGTACTGCAACTGTCCTTGTTTTTACAAAAGGGAAGGGCATAGTCCTTAATGAGCCGTCGGTGGTTGCCATAGACAGAAATAACAACAAAATATTGGCCGTTGGCGAAGAGGCTCGATTAATGCTTGGCAGGACCCCGGGGAATATTGTTGCCATAAGACCGTTAAAAGACGGTGTTATATCTGATTATTATATTACGGAAAAAATGCTTAGATACTTTATTGACAAGGCGGTAGGGAGAAGGCGTATTTTTAAACCGAGAATGGTTATATGCGTACCCAGCGGTGTAACAGAGGTAGAAAAAAGAGCAGTAATCGATGCCGCCAATCAAGCGGGGGCAAGGATAATCAGATTGATTGAAGAACCCATAGCCGCTGCTATAGGGGCGGGGCTTGATATTTCTAAAGCCAGCGGTAACATGATAATAGACGTTGGCGGAGGCACCTCCGATATCGCTGTTATTTCTTTGGGAGGGATCGTTGTATCCTCATCCATAAAAGTTGCAGGGGACAAATTGGACGAGGCAATTGTTAGATATATGCGTAAAACCCATAATGTTATGGTAGGAGAAAGAACTGCAGAAGAGTTAAAGGTAAAAATAGGAACGGCCTTTCCCAGAGAGACCCAGGTAAAATTAGAAGTGAGGGGAAGAAATTTAATTTCCGGACTGCCAAAGACTTTGGAAGTCACCTCTGATGAGATGATAGAAGCGTTGGCAGAACCATTATCTGCTATAGCCGATGCAGTTCATTCAGTTTTGGAAAGGACACCGCCTGAACTTGCTGCGGATATAAGTAACAGAGGTATTGTTATGACCGGAGGGGGTTCTTTACTCCACGGCTTGGATGAACTCATAGCCGAAAGAACAGGGATTCCTGTATACATAGCGGAAAACCCCATTTCAAGTGTTGCAGTAGGGACGGGTAAGGCTCTTGAGTCCATGGACATACTTAAAAACACTGATATAAATAATGAAAGAAGAATTCTAAGCGGGGATTTATTCTAATTGTTTTCTTTTTTCATTGCAGTAATATAAATCTTCTGTTAGCACCATAAATATGCTGCTTATATATTTGATTTTTTGGGGATCTCATATTTTCAGCATGCACGGTATATCCCTCTGACAACTGCTTCAGCCATTTTCATAATCAAACTCAACCTGATATTATGTATATATAAAAACTCCCTGCTTTCTGCTGAGTCGACTATACCAACTATGGAGATGTCCCCGACAGGAGGCAGTTTTTTACCCACTCCTTTTCCCGGATGAATGGGAGTCTTTTTCAAATGAATGATCCCAACGTTTTCTTTAGTGCCGAGACATGCATCAATGGCTATAACCTTGTGATGAGGGTATCTCAGCTTTGCCTCGATAATGCTTTCGGAAAGGTTAACTGCGTGGATCGGTTCGTCCAATGTTCCAAATATTGGCGCTATGATGTTCAGCTTTGTGAGCAAGGTACCGATCAGCGGACCCAGACAATCACCTATGTATCTATCAGTACCTATACAAAATATTAGAAATGGATTTTCTGCATGGTTTCGTAAAAAATCGGAAATAATTAAATGGCAATCATTTTGAAAATAGAATGCTCTAACCTCTTCTTGCAAAAATCCACCTACTTTCACGCATCTATAAAAAGATTAAAATGAGGTTTTTGAGGTAGGGCATAATTTTACCTCGTTATAAAATATATATATGCGCCGGGGGAATAATAGAACTAAAGTTATTTTTTCGTTTTCTATTGAAATTTCAAAATTAATTATATATAATAGGATATGTCTGTTAGGACGGGGTGTAGCGCAGATGGTAGCGTACGTGGTTTGGGACCATGGGGCCGCAGGTTCAAGTCCTGTCACCCCGACCATCAATTTAAGGGGAAATACCCAAGTGGCCAAAGGGGGCAGACTGTAAATCTGTTGTCTCAGACTTCGGTGGTTCGAATCCACCTTTCCCCACCATTAAATAAATTTTGAAGAGTAAAATGCATTAACCTTATTTTAAATAAATGAAAGAGGATTCGAACGGGCGGAAAAAGGAAATGCGACGAATTGATTGTTTTACAGATATATGGTAAAATATAATTACAATTAAATAGAAATTACCCTTATCAAGAGAGGTGGAGGGAAGGGCCCTATGAAACCCGGCAACCGGCATATGCGCGGTGCCAATTCCTGCAGGTTTATCCTGAAAGATGAGGACTTATTTTATTTTAAAAAGCTCCTTCATCGAAGGAGCTTTGCTTGTAGATAAATCAAAAAGAGGAGGATTGAAAATGGCAAGAAGAATTTTTACTTCTGAGTCTGTGACAGAGGGGCATCCGGATAAGCTTTGTGATCAGATTTCTGATGCTGTATTAGATGCTATAATGCTGCAGGATCCCTTGGGACGTGTGGCTTGTGAGGTTGCTGCAACTACAGGCTTGGTTTTGGTTATGGGTGAAATAACAACTGATTGCTATATTGATATTCAAAAGATTGTAAGAGATACAGTGGAGGGAATCGGATATACCAGGGCAAAATATGGTTTTGATGCGGACACCTGTGGTGTAATTACTTCTATCAACGAACAATCTATAGATATTGCCCTTGGAGTCAACAAGGCTTTGGAAGTCAAAAGAGGTGAGATGGAAGAAAACGATATAGCAGTCATAGGAGCCGGAGACCAGGGGATGATGTTTGGTTATGCATGTGACGAAACCCCTGAGCTCATGCCAATGCCGATTTCTTTGGCCCATAAACTGGCCAGAAAACTTGCAGATGTAAGGAAAGTTGGAGATCTTGATTACCTGAGGCCTGATGGAAAGTCTCAGGTTACGATAGAATATGATAACGATATTCCCGTCAGAGTAGATAATGTAGTAATCTCAACGCAACACAGCCCGGATGTTAACCACGATACAATAGAGAAGGATATCATAGAAAAGGTGATAAAACCTATAATACCGGCTGATATGCTGGACAAGGAAACGAAGCTCTATGTTAATCCGACAGGAAGGTTTGTTATTGGCGGGCCGCATGGAGATTCCGGTTTGACGGGCAGAAAAATAATAGTGGATACCTATGGAGGTTATGCAAGGCATGGCGGAGGAGCTTTTTCCGGTAAGGACCCGACAAAAGTCGACCGTTCTGCATCCTATGCAGCAAGATATGTGGCAAAAAATATCGTAGCTGCGGGACTTGCAAAAAAATGCGAGATACAGGTAGCCTATGCTATAGGTATTGCAAAACCCGTATCTGTTATGATTGAGACTTTTGGAACGGGGAAAATCCCTAATGAGGAGATAGCACAAGTGGTCAAAAAAGTATTTGATCTAAGGCCTGCAGCCATCATCAAAGATTTGGACCTGAGAAAGCCTATATATAAACAATTAGCAGCCTATGGGCATGTGGGCAGGGCGGATTTGGACCTAAGCTGGGAAAAGACTGACAAAGTGGATGTATTGAAGAAGTATCTACCCTAAGCGGAAAGCAGAAAAGTAGAAATAGAAAGCGGATAGGAACTTGACTCTCAAAGTCACAATCCTAATGTTAGAATCCAGAGGCAAGAATCCAGGGGCTGAAGTCCCCTGAGTTCTGAGCTCTAAGCTCTGAGATCTGAGTTCTGAGATCTGAGTTCTCATTTTTTAGGTATAGTCAACCTTATTTCTATATGATCCCCTTTATCTACTTGATTATATTGCATTTTAAAGCCGCTTTCCAAAACCTTCCTATATACATTTTTAAAAGTATTCACATAAATGCTATACTGCATCTTGCCACGGATTATCCTGCCGCGATGTGTATCCCTATCCGCAGCAGCCTCACTGATAAGTTTTTCAATGATCTCTTCTGTCTTTTTAACATTCAATGAATCCTTGATTATGTTTTTTAATACTTTTTCCTGAATCACACTATCCGGCAGCTTCAAAAGCGCCCTGGCATGTCTTTCTGTCAGATTATACTCTAATATTCGTTTCCTTATATTCTCAGGTAATCTTAAAAGTCTGATCTTATTCGCCACAGTGGACTGATTCTTTCCTACTTTTTTAGCCAATTCTTCCTGAGTCAAACCGTGATCGTTTATCAAATTATAATAGCCTTCTGCCTCATCAAAGAAATTTAAGTCTTCCCTTTGCAAGTTTTCTATTAACGATATTATAGCGGAATCCTGTTCCACTATTTCAATTATAATAGCCGGTATCTCTCTCAGCCCTGCTAATTTTGCAGCCCGAAGCCTTCTTTCCCCTGCAACCAACTCATAGCCGGAGTCCCCAATCTTACGAACATTTATGGGTTGCAGAATACCGTACTGTTTTATGGATTCGGATAAATCATTAAGGTTGGACTTATTAAAACCCTTCCTCGGTTGATATGGATTGGGTGTAATAATATCTATGGGTATTTTGACTATTTCTTTAACTTCATTCAAAAAAACCGCCCCTTTAAAGCAAAAAGCTATTATAGTTAATTTATTCGCTAAATAATAATAACTTCCTTCTTAATAGTATAAGAATCTCTCGCCTTTAAGTCCTAAAAGACAATGATATTCGAACAAAAAAATCATATTATCGGGTTTAGCGACGGCTTTCCGGGTTTTCTTGGATATTTTACAGGTGTTTTAAATACCTTTTCGACTATCAAAATATAATGCTTTATATCACTATTTGGTAAAAGATACTCTTTTATATCTAAAACTTTTCCGCCAAGAACTTCTAATGCTTTTTCTGATTCTTTAAGTTCGCTTTCATACTTGGGGCCTTTTTGACATAAAAAATACCCTCCCACTTCCACAAAAGGCAAACAATACTCCAATAATACGTTTAAAGATGCCACCGCTCTGGATAATGCAATATGATATTTTTCCCTATATTCTTTTTTGTTTGCCAACTCCTCTGCTCTACCATGTATGATATCCGTGCTTTTTAAGTCAAGTTTTGATACCAGATCCTCTAAATAAAGTGTTCTTTTTTTCAAAGAATCCAGTAGTGTTATATCAATTTCTTTTTTTAATATTTTAAGAACAATACCGGGGAAACCCGCCCCTGTGCCTACGTCAATTACTTTGGAATCATTTTTTACCCGCTCTGTTTTTAAACAGGTGGCGGAATCAAAAAAATGTTTAATAAAAATTTCTTCATCTTGTGTTATGGTTGTGAGATTGATTTTTTTATTCCACTCCAATAGCAAATTCTTATACTTAAGCAGATTATCTATAACCTCTTCATCGTAACTTATATTTAATTTTTCAAGGCCTGATCTTAGAAACATTTTACTTTCCATATTACCACCGCTATGACCTTCTCATTTGTTCCAAATACACAAGTAAAACAGAAATATCTGCAGGAGAAACTCCGGATATCCTGGAAGCCTGGCCTATGCTTTCCGGTTTAATATCAGAGAGCTTTTGTTTTGCTTCCATTGATAAGCCCCTAATGGATTTGTAATCTATCTCATTGGTTAATTTTTTGTTTTCCATCTTTTTAAACTGTTCTATTTGTTGAATCTGCTTTTTAATATAACCCTCATATTTTACCAAGATTTCTATGGCTTCCGCCTCGCCGAATGTTAAAGGCGGCATATTATCATCAATTTCCTTAAAAGATAAATATGTTATCTCCGGACGTTTCAACAGCTCATAAAGGCTTATCCCGGATTTTATCTCTGCACTTTCACATCTTTTTAGGTATTCTTTTACGTTGGTATTTGCACCTATAGTGGTGTTCTTTAATCTTTCCAATTCATTTTCTATATTTTTTTTCTTGTTTATAAAACTTTTATATCTTTCTTCCGTAACCAACCCAATTTTATAACCTTTTTCCGTCAGCCTCATATCTGCATTATCCTGTCTCAGGATCAAACGATATTCTGCTCGGGAGGTCATCATTCTATATGGTTCATTTGTTCCTTTAGTAACTAAATCATCTATCAAAACACCTATATATGCTTCCGACCTGTGGAGAATAAAAGGCTCCTCACCTCTGATACCCAAAACTGCATTTATGCCCGCCATCAATCCTTGGGCTGCTGCTTCCTCATATCCTGAACTGCCATTTATTTGCCCTGCAAAAAAAAGACCCTTTATATGTTTAGCTTCTAAGCTAAGTTTAAGCTGTGTGGAGTTTATGCAATCATAATCTATAGCATAAGCAGTCCGCATCATATGTGCATTTTCTATGCCGGGCACCGTTTTCATCATTTCCCTTTGAACATCTTCCGGCAGGCTTGAGGACATACCCTGAACATACATTTCATTGGTATCAAGCCCTTCCGGTTCTATAAATATCTGGTGAGTATTCTTATCGGGAAATGTAACTATTTTTGTTTCTATTGATGGGCAATATCTTACCCCCACACCCTCAACACCGCCGGTATAAAGAGGTGATCGGTGAAGGTTCTCTTTGATTATGTTATGAGTTTTTTCATTTGTGTAAGTGAGCCAACAACTTCTCTGCTCTAGCTTTAAACCTTTTGTCATAAAAGAAAAGCATTGCACCCTTTCGTCCCCCGGTTGTTCTATCATCTTATCAAAGTCAACAGTTTTCATGTTTATCCTGGCTGGGGTGCCCGTTTTAAATCTCCTTATTTCAAATCCTAAATTTTCCAAGCTCCCCGTTAGTTTTTTGGCAGGAAACAAACCATTGGGGCCTCCTTCATAACTTATATCCCCAATAACAATTTTTCCGTTTAGAAAAACACCCGCAGCAACAATTACTGCCTTGCAGTGAAAAATAGCACCCAGATTAGTAATAACTCCGCTTACTTTTTTATCTTTAGTCAGTATTTCACATATTTCCGTTTCTTTTATATATAAATTATCCTCGTCTTCCAAAACCTTTTTCATACGAAGAGAGTATTTCTTTTTATCCGCCTGTGCCCTTAGAGCCCTCACAGCCGGGCCTTTCTTTGTATTGAGTTCCCTTATTTGTATCATAGTGGCATCTATATTCAGTCCCATTTCCCCGCCCAATGAATCAATTTCCCTTACCAAGTTTCCTTTGGAAGGCCCACCCAAAGATGGGTTGCAAGCCATAAGGGCTATGCTGTCCAAATTAATAGTGGTAACCATAGTCTTCATACCCATTCTTGCGCATGCCAACGCTGCCTCACTTCCTGCGTGGCCGGCGCCTATCACTATAACATCATATTCACCTGCAAAATATTGCACTGCCTCACCTCTTTTTTGATCATTTCCCTATACAAAATCTGCTGAATATTTCATTTATTATATCTTCTTCTACCGCATCACCGGTAATTTCCCCCAGATATCTCCAGGCATCCTTAATATCAAAAGATATCAAGTCAACAGGAATATTTTCGGAAATAGCTTCTAATGCTTTGTCAAGACTGTCCTTTGCTTTTTTTAGCAGATTTTTATGTCTGATGTTTGAAACCAAAGAGCTGCTATGATGTACTACATTGTCTTCATAAACCGTATCTACTATTGCTTTTCTCAGCTCTTCTATGCCCTTTAGCTCTTTTATGGACATAAATACAAGCTTTTTTACATTGTGATGTTTTTCAATATCTTTTAAATCTTCTTTAATTCCCAAATCTGTTTTATTTCCAACAATAATAACATCTTTATCCACAGTTAACTCTATAATATCTAAGTCTTCTTTGGTTAACTGTTTTGATACATCCAACAATATTATGATCAAATCAGCTTTGGAGATGGCGGTTTTTGTCCTTTCTACTCCTATTTTTTCAACTATATCTTCTGTATGGCGGAGGCCTGCGGTATCTATCAGTTTTAACAAAACTCCTCCAAGGTTTAAAAATTCCTCAATTATATCCCTTGTTGTCCCCGGAATATCGGTTACTATGGCACGGTTTTCTTTCAAAAGAATATTCAGTAAAGATGATTTCCCCACATTTGGCTTCCCGACAATAGCTGTATTTAATCCTTCTCTTTTAATCTTGCCTTCGTCATAGGTGCTCAGTAATTCTTCTATCTTTTTGAGAACAATAACTGTATTACTCTTTACGTTTTCTGTTGTTAGTTCTTCAATATCATGTTCGGGAAAATCAATAGAAGCTTCGATATGCGTAATTACAGTAATCAAATTTTCCATAATTTCTTTAATTTGTATAGAAAGGAGGCCCTCTAACTGTCCCAAAGCGTTGTCCAATCCCCCGTCAGTCTTGGAAGTGATAACATCAATAACTGCTTCTGCCTGAGCCAAATCAATCCTTCCGTTCAAAAAAGCCCTTTTTGTAAACTCTCCGGGTTCGGCTAGCCTTGCGCCATTTTTTAATACTTCTTCGGTTATCTTTCTGATAGACAAACTGCCACCGTGGCAATGTATTTCCACTACATCTTCGGCAGTATAAGAATAAGGGCCTTTCATAATCACGACCAAAACTTCATCTATTATTCTTCTATCCTTATCAATTATGTGCCCATATGTCATGGATCTATTTGGAATATCTTTAACCTCTTTTGCTTTTTTGCCTTTAAATATGGATTTCAGAATTTCTATTGATAAATTGCCGCTTATTCTGACAATTCCAATACCGGATTCTCCCGGAGCAGTTCCAACGGCAGTAATTGTATCTTCAAACACTTTTCTTCCTCTTTCCGAATTTTTAAAAACCCGGTATTTTCATACCGGGTTACTTACAGTCTATTATCACCTTTCTAAACGGTTCTTCCCCTTCACTATAGGTTATTACCCCCGGGTAATTTTGCAGTGTGTAGTGAATTATTCTTCTTTCATAAGGGTTCATAGGTTCCAATTCAACTTTTCTATTACTTTTAACAACTCTCCCTGCAAGGCGATTTGCCAGCCTCTCAAGAGTTTCCTCTCTTTTCCTTCTGTAATTTTCCGTATCCAATATAATTCTTATATAATCTTCTCTTTCACTATTCTTATTCACAACAAGGGTCAAAAGATATTGCAATGCATCTAATGTTTGCCCTCTTCTCCCTATTATTATACCCATCCTGGGTCCGGTAAGATCAATATAAAGACACTCGGGGGTTTCTTTTATTCTTATTTCCGCTTTTACATCCATAGCATTTAACACATTGCGCAAGAACTCATATGCTATTTTTTTACTTTCTTTTTCCTTAACCTCTTCTATTTCTTCTACCCTAACCTTAGCATCCTTTGAACCGATAATACCTAAAAAACCCTTGCTGGGCTCCTCTAAAATATCTATCTTTGCATTTTCTTTCTTTATATTCAGATCATTAAGAGCTAACTCAATAGCCTCATCTATTGTCTTAGCAGTCTTCTCAACACTTCTCATCTTTCTATTTCCCCCTTTCAGGACTAAACAATTTCTTAGTCATTAAATATTGCTGGGCGATTGTAAATAAATTACCTACTACCCAATACATTGCAAGGCCTGATGGAAATTTAATGGTTATCCACCCTAACATGAGGGGCATAATCATGTTCATTGTCTTCATATTCGGGTCTGTTGCGGTTTTACCTGCAACCATATTCATCTGAAAATAAGTAGTCAACGCGGATAAAACAGGCAATATATATAATTTATCCGGCAAGCCCAAGTCCGGGAGCCATAAAAAACTCTTAGATATTGCATCAAATTGTTCCGGGGTAAAAACAAATTTGGTCGGACCTTGCAGTACCCTAAAAAGCGCAATAATAATTGGCAGTTGTATAAAAAGCGGCAAACAACCGCCGGCGGGATTATATTTTTCCTCTTTATACAATTCCATTAATTTTTCATTCATTTTTTCTTTATCATTTTTATATTTTGTTTGTATTGCTTTCATTTTAGGATTGATTTCGTTCATTTTATTAGTGGATTGAGTTTGTTTTATATTAATAGGTAAAAGCAGTATCTTGGTTATGATAGTAAATAATATTATAGCCAAACCATAGTTCCCTACCATGTCGTAAATCAACTTAAGAAGCGCGCCCAATGGTTTTGCGATTATTTCCAACAAAAGAACTCCCCCTTTATTAGTTTATATAAACTATTTTTATTTTCAATTTCATAAGCCCAGACTAAGGAACAGGATCATACCCACCCGGGTTTAAAGGATGACATTTCATTATTCTTTTTACTGCTAATGCGCCGCCTTTTAATGCACCATGTTTATTAATTGCCTCTATAGCATAATGAGAACATGTAGGGATAAAACGGCATTTATTTGGAAATAAAGGAGATATAGCTTTTTGGTATACTTTTATAAGCATTATAAAAATTAACTTCATATTTAACATCTCATTTAAAAAGTTTTGCCCTTTTTAATGCTTTTTCCATGGATTTTTCTATATCATAGTAAGTCGCATCTTTACTGCCTATTCTTGCTGTAAAAACAATATAGTTGCCAGGTTTAATATCCATTGACACTTTTCTAAAATTTTCCCGCATTAATCTTTTAACACGGTTGCGCACAACACTATTTCCTATTTTTTTACTTACTGAATAGCCAACCATATTATACTCTTCTTTGTTCTTTAATATATATAAAACCAAATGTTTTTCAGCATAATATCTTCCGTTTGTATAGACTTTTTTAAAAAGCCGGGATTTTTTTATTCTATAAGGCTTTTTCATAAAACTCCCCGTTTAAAAACTGATTCTTTAAAAATAAATATTGTTTTATTCAAATCGTTAAATGGTTGGTGTTATTAGTCCAAGACATAGAGAAAAAGGCCACAATAAGCGGCCTTATGCAGTCAATTTCTTTCTCCCTCTTCTTCGCCTTCTTTTTATGACGAGCCTTCCACTTGCAGTACCCATTCGTTTTCTAAACCCATGCTCTCTTTTTCTTTGCCTCTTTTTCGGTTGATAAGTTCTCAACATTCGGTCCACCCCCTAAGCTTACATATATGTGAATAACATAATTTGCATTTGAAATAAGCGCTACTGTACAAATTATATATATATTAATATTCACTGTCAAGAAATTAAATCCTCCAAAAGTTCGTAATTCACAATTTAACTGCTTTTCACACAATATTTTTTAAAGCTCACAATATCAAAAATATTGACCCTGCTC
>LSQX01126217.1_pt2 | contig 11713 bp, 7 predicted proteins | sample 654561 | NCBI WGS metagenome assembly LSQX01 (sample SAMN04489861, study PRJNA283612) | anaerobic digester metagenome | isolation source: 4 biogas reactors fed with cattle manure at either 37C or 55C with and... | place: Denmark: Kongens Lyngby | collected 2014 | reverse complement strand
TCTACCATTGAGCTACACGCCCATCTTCAGGTCATTATTGTAGCACGCCACCTGCTTCACGTCAACAGATTTTTGGTTTTTTGAACTCAATTTGGATAGTATAATTTCGATAGATGATTGAAAAATTAATGATCTTTATTATGAATTCTTAAATTCAGACGCAAAAACTCAAAATGACACAATCAGGAGGCTGATATGATGGCACAACCCGGCGAGCATAAGAAAAAATTGGCATATGGATTATGGAAAAGTAAGATCAGCCCCGAAGTGCTTTCCGCGGCGATCCAGTTGAGCGACCCTCAATGGGATACGGATGGAAAGACTCTGGTATGGCGAGAGTTGCGTTCAGGGATGGGCGTGCTCGTTGCCCAACCCCTGGGCGAGGCCCCCTTTGACGTCTCCGGTGAGATTAATGTGCAGGGAGGTGTGGGCTATGGCGGCGGTGATTTTTGCGTTCGTCATGGATTGGTGATTTTTGCTGGCAGGGACGACAGGCTGTATCGTTGTTTGCTTTCAGCAGATTTTCCGAGCGCAATCACACCGGAATTTGGCGGCGTTGCTTCCCCCGTGCTTTCACCGGAGAATGAGTGGGTGGCTTTTGTGCAGTCCTATGAAGGGCATGATGTGATCGGATTGGTGGATTCAGGCGGCAAGAACTGGCCGATCAAATTGGTAGAGGGCGCCGATTTCTACATGCAACCGGTTTGGCACCCTTCAGGCGCTGCGCTGGCCTGGGTTGAATGGGACCACCCCAATATGCCCTGGGACGGCACACGGCTGATGTATGCTGCTTTGGAGGGCAATCCGCCCAAAATTCGGGCTGCCCAGCAGCTGGCAGGTGGGAAGGACATCCCGATCCTCCAACCCGCGTTTTCTCCGGATGGACATTTTTTGAGCTACATTCAAAATGATGGCGAGTGGGATCAGCTGGTTTTGCGAGACCTTGAGGACGGTGATCTCAAAATTCTGGTGGAAGGCGAATCCTTGCTCAGGCCTGCCTGGGTTCAGGGCACGGTGGTGCATGCATGGTCTCCTGACGGTCTGCAGATCTTTTTTATTCGGGCACGCAAAGGAATCAGCGAGTTATGTACGGTTGATATTCATACAGGGGAAGTGAAGGAAGTTGAAATCGACGCTTACACTTATTTGGGGCAGCCTTCCATGAGCGTGGACGGACGTTTGGCGCTTTTGGCAAGCGGTCCGACGATCTCACCGCGTGTCATCAGCAAACAGGACGAAAGGCTGGTCTTGCATCAACGCAGCACGAGTGAAGCCATCCAGGATGAAGACCTGCCTGTTCCCTACGAGATCAGCTGGACCTCCGAGGATGGTGAAACGGTCTATGGCATTTTTTATCCACCAACCAGCAGCAGGTACTTTGCAGAAGGATTGCCGCCGGCTATTGTGTCGATCCACGGTGGACCGACCAGCAATGTTTCAATTGGCTACAATTTGGAGGCTGCCTTTTTTACAAACCGGGGCTACGCTTACCTTGAGGTGAACTACCGCGGCAGTACGGGTTATGGGCGCAAATACCGCGAGGCGTTGCGAGGAAACTGGGGGAAATTGGATGTGATCGATGCTGCCGGCAGCGCAAGGGCATTGATTGAGCAAGGATTGGCTGATCCCGACCGGTTGGCAATCAAGGGCGGCAGCGCAGGAGGTTACACCGTGCTGAATGCGCTGATCCATCACCCTCACCTGTTCAAGGCGGGATTGTGCTCCTATGGAGTGACGAATTTGTTCACATTAACCATGGACACCCATAAATTTGAGGAGCGCTATACGGATTCGCTGGTGGGCTCATTGCCAGAAGCCGCCGATCTCTACCGCCAATGGTCGCCTGTTTTTCATGCGGACCGTATCAAAGATGCGGTGGCGATCTTCCAGGGTGAGGAAGATAAGGTCGTACCCCCCAGCCAATCTGAAGCGATCGTTAATGCATTAAAGGCAAACGGTGTTCCCCATGAATACCATCTTTACCCGGGCGAGGGTCATGGATTCCGGAAAGCAGAAACCCGGCGAGCCTATTATGAGGCGATTGAGCGGTTTTTGCTGCAGTATGTGGTGTTTGGGTAAGGAAATAGCTGATCCCACTCGCTGCGCGTCAGCACCTTGCACTTCGCTCAGGTGTTCCGCTGTGCCTCAGGGGCTTTACAGCTGAAAGATGAAAGGGAATGTATGTAAGACAGGCGATCGGGGACGGATGATGGGTTCCAGTCCTCGATTTTTCGTCTCCCCTCCTGATTCTTGCTCCCTATTCCTCATCTTTAAAAGGCTCAATGTGGACATAGGCACGGTCGACTTCGGGCAGGGCTTCCAGAGCGTCAACCACGCGATCCTCAATATCGTGGACATCATCTAAAGGGACATCCCCGGGCAGGTTGATGTGCATGTCTACAATCAGCTTCGGCCCGACATAGTCGCTCATCATGTGATGGACTTGCTTGACACCCTCCACCTGGCTGGCAGTCAGGATGATCTTTTGGCGTAAGGACTCATCAGCACCTGCGCCTGTCAGATACATCAGGTTTTCCTTACCCGCGTCAAAGGCTACCTTGAAGATCCAAAGGGAGACCAGCAAACCAGCGAAAGGGTCGAGCAGGGGATGAAGAAAATTTGATCCGAGGATGCCCAGAAATGCCGCCAGGGAGGCGAGCACATCGCTGAGGTTGTCCATAGCTGAAACTCGCAGAGACGGACTGCCAGCTTTCTCAGCCATTTTCTTGATGATGAAGTACATCCCCGATTTAAGTGCCGCGCTGATCAGAAGGATGATGATAGGAAGGTTGAGCTCAATGACGTTGCCGCCCCGTAAGAAACGTTGAAATGAAGTGCGCAGCGCTTCGTAACCGGCGATCCCCATCATGGCAGCCACAACCAGGCCTACCAGCGGCTCAAAACGCGCATGACCCTGAGGGTGTGAAAGGTCGGGCGGGCGAAGCGCCATCCAGATGCCCAGGATCAACGCCAGCGAGTAAACCACATCTGAAATGGAATTTGCTGTGTCAGCGTACAGGGCGGCGCTGCCCGTGACATAGGATGCCAGCCCTTTGCCAGCGGCAAGCGAAATATTTCCAGCAAGCGTAATGATCAGAGCGATTTGATAAGCCCTGATTTTTTCATGATCCGGTTCGTGGTCACGTGTCCACTGCATACCCATTGGCTCACTTTGATTATTCAAAGAACGATCTTTTCAGACCGCTCCCCCAACTTGCTTGGGTAAGGGTTTTTCTTGCAGACCGGCAATCAGGTTGTCCACTGCCAAAATTGCCATCTTGCTTCGGGTGGAACGGGTTGCGCTGCCGATGTGGGGGATGATGATAACGTTTGGGAGCTGGTAAAGTTCGTGGGTATGAGGAAGCGGCTCCGGATCGGTCACATCGAGGGCAGCATATCTAATCTGTCCTGTTTTCAGCGCGTCTAAAAGCGCATCGGTGTCGACCATCCCCCCTCGTGCCGTGTTGATCAGGATGGCATCAGGTTTCATCATATCAAATTCGGCTTTCCCAAACATCTTCCTGGTTTCGTTGGTGAGTGGAGAGTGCAGGCTGATAAAATCAGATTGAGCGATCAATTCCGGCAGGGTGACAAACTGTGCCTCAAGCTCTGTTTCGACCTCTGGACGGCGTGTACGGCTGTAGTAAAGAATGTTCATGTCAAATCCGCGGGCGCGCCTGGTAAAAGCCTGACCGATGCGTCCCATACCGACCACACCCAATGTGGCGCCGTGCACATCTTCACCCAGCAGGCTTGTGAATTCCCAGGTCTTCCAATGACCGTCTTTGGCATAATCGATTGCCTCTCCCAGTCGGCGGGCAGCCGCCAGGAGCAAGGTAAACGCCAGATCAGCAGTGGCGTCTGTCAATAAATCGGGAGTATAACCGACCGGTATCTTCCTGGCGGCAGCTGCTGCAAGGTCGATATTGTCCACGCCGACAGCAACCTGACTGATCACCTTCAGATTGGGAGCATTTTCAACGACCGCCCGGTCAACTTGATCTGTCAGCATACAGATCAGCCCATCAGCAGAGCGGGTTTTTTCCAATAATATGTCATGTGGAGGGGGCGTAGTTTCCAACCAGTATTCAACATTGCAAAACGCATTTAATCTTTCTTCAGCGTCGGGCGTCAGGCGACGGGTAACAAAAACGTGATATTTCATTTAATCAACCTCCAGATCGATTTGAATGGTATTTGTAATTGTATCCTAAGTTAGGGTGCTTCCGGTCCGCGTAAACGTTGCTTACTTTGGGCAATTGGGAAGCAGCCACGGCATTGGCAATCGGGTAAGCGGATCATAATCAACTAAAAAGTTCATTGAATGCAGGCTTGCTTTTCTTATCAGGATTAAAATTTAAGAGAATATTTCTCATTGACGTCGTTAATTTCTGGTATAATCAATTCTGGTTTGGAGCAAATCTATCATGTCTAAGCAAAAAAAATCGATCCAGATCATCGTTGTTCTGGGTCTTTTCCTCGGGTTATTAACATCAGGGGACAGTACAGCCCAAGCCGCCAATGGCGGTACAGGCGTCAATATTTACTTCTTTGAGGGCGAAGGCTGCCCTCATTGCGCCAGGACATTGACGTTTTTAAACAGTCTTTCTGCCGGGGATGACCGTATCATCATCCACGAATTTGAAGTTTATCATAACCTTGAAGATCGGGATTATTTCTTCACGTTTGCCTCTGCTTATGGCATTGAACCAGCCTATGTTCCCACAACCTTCATTGGGGACCAGTATTGGATCGGTTTTTCCGATGAAATTCAGGCGGAAATGGAGCAAAAAATCCAATTTTGTCTGGAAAACGAATGTATCGATCATGGCGCTGACATTTTACCGTCCGCTGCACCCCCCGAGCAATTACCAACTGTTGTACCACCACCCGAGGAAGAACCAGAACTGGAAAAACCAGATTTTGATCAGCCAGAGTCGGAAGAACCTGGGCTGGAAGATCCGGAGGTGGAAGAATTCACCATTAACGTACCCCTGATTGGGAAGATCAATCTCGCTGATCAATCCTTGCTTATCAGTACGCTATTGATCTCCTTTGTCGACGGTTTTAATCCCTGCTCGATCTGGGTACTCTCGATGCTGCTGGCGATTACATTAAATACACGTTCACGAAAAAAAGTGCTGATAATCGGTTTCGTGTTCATCTTTGTGACCGCCTTCGTTTATGCCCTGTTCATTGGGGGACTTTTCACTGTGTTCACCTTTGTTGGTTATATGGGGTGGATCCAATTTATCGTGGCTTTGTTTGCTTTTATTTTTGGGCTGGTCAATATCAAGGATTATTTTTGGTACAAAGAAGGCATTTCCTTTACCATCAGCGACAAGCAAAAACCGGGCATTTACCAGGGAATTCGCAGGATCATGAACGCTGAGGGGAGTGTTTTGGGCCTCATCAGTGCCACAGTGGTGTTAGCCGCAGGCGTATCCCTGGTGGAGTTTTCCTGCACGGCAGGCTTCCCGGTCATCTGGACAAACCTGCTTGCAGTTCACGGGGTCAGCGGACTGACCTTTCTGGTGTATTTGCTGGTATATATGTTGATATATCAGCTTGATGAGATGGCAATCTTCCTTGTGGCTGTGTTTACTCTGCGCAAATCAAAAATGGAAGAAAAATATGGACGCATCCTCAAATTGCTGGGTGGTGTGTTAATGGTGGCTTTGGCTCTGGTGATGTTGATTAATCCAGCCCTGATGAACAATATCGGCAACTCTTTGTTGGTGTTTGGTGCAGCTTTTGGCCTGACGGGATTGATCTTGCTTGTTCATCGGGTCATCCTCCCTAAATATAATATTCGGATTGGCTCCGAATAAACTCTTTGGTATCACTCTTAAAAACTTCATACATTAATTATATAACTGAAAATTTTTTATCTAATGGATCGGGTATCTCATGCATTGAATAGCATAAAATATCCCGATTATTGAATAATTATGACCCGTTTAGTTTTGCCTTTTTGATCAGTTCTTGTTTTAAATCCCACAATTTTTGTGAAATTGAGACATGGTAAACATGGGGGTGCATCAAACGACGAACTCCAGAATCCAGTGCGGAGATATCCTTATCACGAACTTCACGCATCGCCGCAATGTCCGGTCTCTCGCTCACAACTTTGCCGTCCTTAATGATGGGGAGCAGCATTTTCTCAACATGTGAAATCTGTGATGGTTGAAGGGTGCGCCGTCTCCTTTCCATCGTTGGATGGCGGAGCTCAAGCGGTGTTTGGTTGGGAATATCCTCCTCCTGCAGGCTGACCAGATCGGCAGTTGCTTTTCCGCGCTCATCATAAACCCGCCACACGCTTTTATTTCCCGGATTAAGAGTCTTGGCAATATTCTCAGAGATTTTCAGGGTTGGGATCCATTTGTCTTGCTTCCTGACGGCGACAAGTTTATAAACGCCATCCAATGCCGGATCGCCTTGAGAGGTGATCAGGCTGGTTCCCACCCCGTAAACCATCCGGTCGATCAAACTGTCCGGTTCCACGCCGTATTTTTCTGCTTCTTCCTGGATCTGGGTGATGATCTGCCAGATCACCAGTTCATCCAGATTGTTTGAAAGAACGATTGCCGTGTTTGGAAAACCGGCGTCATTCAACATCTTTGCCGCTTTAATGCTAAGATGAGCCAGGTCACCGGAATCAAGGCGGATGCCGACAGGTTCATGCCCTTTGCGCCTCAGGTTTTCAAAGACTTTAATGGCATTCGGAACGCCCGATTCAAGCGTGTCGATGGTATCGACCAGCAGCAGGCAATCATCAGGATAAATATCGGCGTATGCTTGAAAGGCAGCAAGTTCACCTTCACCCAGACCCATGAAAACCTGCACCATACTGTGGGCATGGGTGCCCTTGGGCGAAAATCCGTAGATATGCGATGCCCCCACGTTGGATGAAAAATCTGCACCGCCAATCAGCGCAGCCCGAGTCCCTTGAATGGCGCCCAAACCCTGACCGCGCCGCAAACCAAACTCCATCAATACTTTGCCCCGCGCAGCCTGTTTGATGCGTGCTGCCTTGGTTGCGATCAAGATCTGGTAGTTGACTGTATTTAACAGCCCGGTTTCAATGATCTGTCCGACCGCTAAGGGACCCTCGATCACATGAATGGGGACGTTGGGATGAATAACGCGACCTTCGGGAACAGCGTACAGATTGATCGCTTTGGCAGAAAAATCATCCCTGAGCCATTTCAGGAAATCATCACTAAAAAGCCTTTTGCCCATCGCGGTTTTGTGGTTTTTTAGAAAATTGATTTCCTCTTTTCCGAACACAGCCTGGTCCAACCAATCGAGTGCTGTATCCAGGCCCGCGTTGATGCTGTAACCCGATTGATGAAAGCCGTAATCAGGGTTGCTTCGATAGAAATGATCGAATTGAGCGGTTATTTCATGGATCCCCATCCGGTAATAAAGTTGTGCCATTGTCAGCTGGTATTGATCGGTAAGCAAAACGCCGCTGGCAGTTTTCAGTTCGTGAAAATTCATTTGTTGTTCCTTTTCAAATGTCCTTATTTTGTCTCAACCCGAATACCATTTTCGAGCAAACGTCTCACCGCGCAGGCTCTGGCAACCTGATGCAGGCGTTGGCGCGTCCTGTCATCAAGATCACCTTCAAATTCAACCTGCTCCTGGATGATCTCTTCGTAACGGCTGTCTTCATCGCAATCTTCACAATCTTCTGCAAAAACGCGATCATATTTTGCGTCGACCCGAATGGCATCCAGAGGGATCGCATGATGGTGGGCATAGGTATTGACCACAATCGCTGTGCAAGCGGCAAGGCTGGCGAGCAGCATGCCATAAGGTGTGAGTTCATGAATATGAAAAATGTCTTGCAATTCTTCATGATCTTCATTTTCAGGGTTTTGAGCCAGGAAATGAGTCTGGAAATTCTTATCCTGGGTAACAATCACTCTTTCCGACATGTTTATCCTTTCTTTGTAAAGAAATTTCTTGCCTGTTAATTGGTTTCAGGCGCAATGGCGGGTATCCCAAAGATGTGGATCGACCCATCTTCACCTGCCACCGCAAGCAGCGTGCCATCCGTGTAAAATTCAAGGTCAACCGGGCTGCTATGGGGGTGTGGAGCATTCAGAAACCGGAGACTGGTGATTTCCTCCCCATCAGGCAGGGACCAAAAAATGACATCCTGTTCCGTGGCGACCGCCATTAGATTGCTATCCATACTGAAGCCGAGCGCGAGACCATTTGTGAGCCGATCGGATGACAACAGCTTGGATGTCCTCGTTTGAAGGGAGGGCTGAAGCGAAAGAAGCCAGGTGTTGGGTCCGGTCGCACCGAGCAAAGAATGATCGGGTGAGATTGCCAGATCATTAATAACAGATTGTGGTATCAGCGGCTCGGTTTCATCTGGCGTTTCACTTTGAATAATCATCCCGTTCTTGTGTATCCCTGAAAAAAATCGGGTCATTTGCTCTGGGTCAATGGCGACATTTGAAATCTGGAAGGGGTTCGCCTCATCAGGGGTGATTCGAAGGGTGCGGTAGCGCTGCGGGATGTTCCAGATACCAGCCGTACAATCATCACTGCCGGTCAGCAGGCGTTGATCATCTTGAAAAAACGCAAGATCAGTGACCGCTGCAAGATGCCCATTCGCCATATCGTAATACTTTCCGTGATTCAGTTCAAAAATCCGGATGGTTCCATCGATCAAACCGGCTGCCAGCTGCTGACCTGTGGATGAGAAGGCAAGCGATGCGGCAACACCGTCCAAAATGCCCTCCAGTGCGCCGTTTGATGCGTTAAAGACTCTAATCCAGCCATCATTATAGCCTGCTGCCAGTATTGAGCCATCTGGCGAGATAGCCATGTCAAAAAGCTGGTTGGGGTGTTCCTTGAGCGAAGCAATTAATAATCCATCGAGGGAGGTTCGCTTTTCAATCGTCCCATCCGGCAATAAACCGTAGAAGAACGCGCTGTCAGGTGAAAAGCTTAGCTTTGAATAGCGGGCATCAATTTCCCACAAGAAGGCGCCATCTGAAGCAAGGCGGCACTCCGTCCACCCCGATCGTTTTGAAATAATCAGGATCTGTTCATTTGGGGATAACCCAATTGTCTCGACGGGGTTTTTTTCTTCTTCATCTAAATCACAGGTCCAGCCGATCTCCCTGTTCTGGTTCAAACAGCTGGTTGGAACATCCTGACAGGGGATGGGTTCCTGGTATTGAAAACCTTCGATATGGTAAGAAAACTCCTCTTCAAGAAGCTGCCATCGGGCGATGGCGTGTTCTGTATTCAGGATTAGAAAATCACCGTGGGCACCCGGAATGATGGATTGGATTTGGCCCCAAAAAGAATCGGGCTCGGCAGCGGCCACCGGAACCGTCTGGAATTCGCCAGTCTGTACAAGGGATTGCAGAAAAAGCTGATCGTCTGTGAGAATCCCCGCGATATTGAGGGTAGGATGGATGTATGCGGCAGGGGAAGCGCCGATTGAAAATGATTCTGCATGCTGCCATGTGGTTGTGTCCCACCGATCAATTAAAAGCGTTGTGGGGGATTGCACAATATGGATCAGTTGAGAGTCATCAGGTGTAAAAAAGAGTTTTATGTGATGGTCCTGGGGCAAATCCCAATGTGCCAGATTTAACCAAGCAACAGGCTTATCCTGTGAGATGGGATAGATCCAAACCTCATCCGGCGCAATTGCCAGAGCGATCCATTGATCATCACCTGAAAAAGCCAGTGTTTGCGCTGGCTGGGCGGTGTTTAAGGTGTTCACCTGCACAAAACTTGTGCTGTTGTAAATCGACACACCGAGATTGGTGGCAACGGCCATTTGTGTGCCGCTTGATGAAAGGACGATGTCGTTCACCCTCCCGTATCCCCAAAGAGAGAGCTTGCGAAGTAAATGAAGATTATCCTTCTCAAGGAATGCGAGGTCGGGCGGCAGGTGCATGCCTGCAAAACCTAATTCATCATCATTAACCTCGAATTGTAGCGTTGGGGTGAGCGTTAATGTCGGCAAGGGGGTGAAGGTGTATGTGGGGGATGGGGTCAATGCCCTGGTTCCGGTTGGAAGTGGTGAGGCGGTTGCCGGGAGAGTAATTTCCTCTGGTGTAATCGTTGATCCGTCTGAGGTGGCTTTTTTGCAAGAGGGTAAAAGCAGGCAGATCAGTAAGAATAAAAAGGATCTATAAGGGAAAAGGTTCTTTTTGTGGATCATCGTAACCCTTTCGATGCTGAAATCAGCACTGATTTTGGTGAATCTGTTTCGTACTTTGTTCCATCAGGGAAAATGATGTTTGTTTTTGTGCCATCCCGGATGAGCGTAAGCCCCTGCCATGCAATTTTTAGCGGCCAGGGGAAAGGGTTTGTTCCCCAAATCGCCACACGGTTGGGGCTGAAAAGACGAATTCCAGCAATCTGCAGCAGCAATCGGACAGGAACCAGGGCGGAGATTGCATTGCGGGTTCCAGCTGGGTGCCCATCCCTGTGTGAATAATAGGAGAAAAATCCCTGATAATTTTTTAAACCTGTGACAACCAGTGCCATCAAGTTTTGGAATAACTGCATGGCTTGTTCCTGAAACCCGTGATCCGCCAAGCCTTTGATCAGGAGCGTGTTCCAAAGCAGGTTGACGTAAATCGGGAGATCATTCGGTAACTTTTGATGGCACTGCCACGTTTCAGGAACGCCATATTGGAAGGTTTTCCTCCTCACATTAAAGTGGCGTTTCACCAATGCTTGAAATCGGGCTTTTGGGATGCCGCCAGACCAAATCGGAGAAAGGCATGTGATATCACATTGGGCGTAATTTGCAGTTTCAAGCAAAACTTGATCTTCACGGGTTAACCCTTTGATGCTGATGAAGTCCAAAAAGGTATAGAGCCGTTTTGTGACGAGATGGGCACGACCGGATATCCAGCGTATATCTCTGGGGTAAAAATTCTCGACGATCGTCTCATCGTGGATGTCTTTTCCGACGAACTCGATGTGCCCGGCGCGGGTGTTTTCGTCACAGACGGTCAGGTGCAGTTGCAATCTCTGGGGGCGGGTAAAACGTTTTTTAAAATCCAGCTTTTCAGATGCGGGGGCGGGATAATACAATTCCTGGAGAGATTTGAGATGAGGTTGGCAGTCAAGGTAAACATACCCTTTCAGATTTTCCTGCCAGGACTCCTCAAACTGATTTTTCAACAGTTTTTCATAGTTTTGAAATTCTTCCAATTGGGAGTTTTTTTCCAGGATGGCAGCAATCTTTTGGAGCGATCTGACTTCCCGGAAAAGCATCGCCGCCATAGCGGGACTTTCAGCAGTTTGAATTTCCAATCCCCGACCTGTCTCCTCCCAAATATCAAAATTGAATAACCCTGTATTTAATTGAAGTTGTTGAGGGTCCTCCCAGGTTAAGTGAAAACGAAGGTTGTTTTCAGAGTCGGTGGTGACCCGGGCATTGAAAAAGCGGTAAAGGTCGGTAAAAACCTCGTTGAGAAAGGAGCGGTCCTGATGGATTTCATAAAGATCAAAACAGAGCTGTGCAAGCAGCGGGGCTGCCTGAAAGGACCGTCTGATGCCGTAGTGGCTAAAGCGGATTTTTAATTGACCTTTTTCATCGACCTGAGAAATAAATGCCCTTACCAATTGTTCAAATGTTTTAGAATGCGCTGGCAGGATTACCTCTGCCAGGTGGATTGCATCCAGCAAAGTCAGGTTGCTATCGATCTTATCGGAT
>LSQX01245007.1_pt1 | contig 11715 bp, 12 predicted proteins | sample 654561 | NCBI WGS metagenome assembly LSQX01 (sample SAMN04489861, study PRJNA283612) | anaerobic digester metagenome | isolation source: 4 biogas reactors fed with cattle manure at either 37C or 55C with and... | place: Denmark: Kongens Lyngby | collected 2014 | reverse complement strand
ATAAGCGCGCAGATGAACAGCAGGCCGCGTCCTTTTTTAGATGCCATTGACAACCTCCATCACCGTTGTGTAGCTGGGACAGTTGAAGTAGATAAAGCTGGCGATATCAAAATCCATGCGCACACAGCCGCCGGTCGCGAAGGTGCCCAGCTCCGGCCGCCCCCATTCGCTGATTAAGCGCTCGTCCTGCCCATAGCAGGGGATGCCGTGCAAATAGCGGCCGCGCAGGTAGGTGATGCCGTGGGGCGCCTGGGTGTGGGTGAAGCGCACCCAGCGCTGCTTGAAGCCCAGCACATAGCGGCCAGAGGGCGTGGGCGTGCTGCGCTTGCCCAGGGCGGCGATCTCCGCGCGGATGGGCTCACCCACGCGCTGGCCGTTCTCATCCAGGCGGTAGACAGACACCATGAAATTGGACTTGTTCACCAGGATTTCATACGCGGGCGGGTCCACTTCCGGCAGGTAGCGGGTCTCATAGGTTGTCAGCCCCTGGCCTTTGACATAGCCTTCCAGCCCTTGCGCACGCACCAACAGAAAGGTACGGGAAAAGCCGATAACCTCCAGCGGCGCGCCTTCTTCCAGTTCCATCAATGGTTGCCCCAATTCCTCATCCGGCAGGGAGAGCAGGACCAGCCCCGCTTGCGCGTTCACCGTGTGCCGGGTGACCGGCGCGTCCGACCCAATGATGCGCACCTGGTTGCGGTGCAAATAGGCCCCATCCGCCGTTTGAAACCACAGCCCGCCCCACAGCCTGGCCAGGATAACTACTTCACCCTGTTGTACGCTGATGGCCTGGGAGCTGCCGGGCAAAAAGGCGTCCTGCCCCAGATACTGCGCCCAGGTGCGGTTCATGCGCTCCCCCGCCTTGGGCAGGGAGATGAGCTGTCTGCTGTTGACAAAACCTTTGACCAGGCCGTCATCCACATACCACCAGCTGCCGGAGGCCGCAGTAAAGGTGTACAGCCGCTCCGGTGTCAAAGCCTGGGCAGGGTCCGCCTCCGCTTCCGGCATGGGCGACAAAGGCACATCAAGCTCCACGCTGGCCAGGCGCGGCGCTTCAAAAGGCTTCAAAATCAGCGCGTTGACCAGGTGCGCCTGCACAAACAGGCCAAACTCCTTGATTTGCAGGAAATCCCCCGCCTGGGCTGTGACTTCATACAGTGTAGCGGGCGCAATGACCTGGTCGGTGACCAGCGCGGTGTCCGCGCCCGCGTAGAGCGGCAGCGGTGTATCCGCGTAGATGAGCATGGTCTCATCCGCGATCGCGCCGATTTTGCCCAGGGACTCCTTTTTGACAAAGCCGGTGAACGCCGCCGTTTTCACCCGGAAATAGCCCCGGTTTTGGCCGGTCACGCTGATGAGCTGGCCAGCCTTGAGCCGTTCAAGCGGTTTAGCGCCGGACAGCGGGTATGACAGCAGTTCCTGCTCCTCCCGGCTGTACATCATAAAGGGTTCCAGGTCTAAATCCGGGGTCAACTCCTGCAGGTCATTGCCATAGATGTAGCCAATCTGCCCGTCAACATCCACCTTGATCATAAACTTGGTGCGCGCCAGCACCAAAAAGGGCGTCTCCGGCTGCAGGCGCTTGAGTACCCGGGCGCCGTGCAGGGATTCCTCCCGGAATACACGCACATCCCTGGCAAACATGGTCTTGCCCACGCGGTAATCATCCTGCTCCGCCGGCATCTTGAAAAAATCATGCATGCGCACAAAGCCGGCCATGCCCTCGTATGCTGTTTGGCCATAGCCCTTGTGGGCGGGGTCTGCGGACAGGCTGATCTCAAGCGGCGTATACTGCGGAATCTTGATGAGGGTGTTGCTGCTGCGCCCGGGCTGCTCATACAGCCAGACATAGGTTTCAAAATACCCCTTTAGTTCCTTCACCTCATAGGTGTCGGGCGATTGCGCCATAGCGGTTGACTGCAACAATGCCAGCGCCAAAAAGAGCAGCAGGGCCAAAAGGCGGTGCCTTTGTCCCTTGCTGATGAGTGCATGATGTGGACGCATGTCCCTTCCTTCCTCCGGGCCGTTTGCGGATGCCTGTTTCCAGCGGTCATTATACGGAAACCGCTGGCCGTTGGCAAGAAAACACCGCCCGCCCCTGCCCTTGACAGGCGGCTTGATGCTATACTACCATGTTCCCAGCACCTGAGGGTGCGTATAGTGTGATGGAGAGTTGTCCGAGTGGTTGAAGGTGCGACTCTCGAAAAGTCGTGTGCCGCAAGGCACCTAGGGTTCGAATCCCTAACTCTCCGCCAGTTGCCGGAGCATGATCCGCTCCGTGAAAAGCTGGGTATCTTTAAAAAAGTCCCCGGCTTTTTGCAATATATCCTCTGATGTTTGCGCGGGTATATTTTGTCAAAGGAGGGCGTATGGTACGGATTTCAAAAGAGCAGGCCAGGGACTATTTCGTCCAGTATCACTTCCTCGACAAGCGGCTGCCCAAGACGCAGATTGACCGCGTGTTTGCGCGCCTGCAGACCATTCAGTTTGACCCCCTCAACATCATCAGCCGCAATGCTGATTTGGTCTTAAAAGCCAGGGTTCGCAATTACCGCCCCAGTGATTTGGAAAAATGGCTCTATCAGGACCGCTACCTGGTGGATGGCTGGGACAAGATGCTCAACATCTACCGCGCCAGTGACCGGCCCCGTATGGCGCCGGTTTCCCACCGCTGTGCCAGGGGCCTGGAGGCGCGGGGGCGCGAGCTGTTGGAAGAGGAGTTTGAGCCGCGCGTTGACATGGTGCGCCAGCGCCTTTTGGCCGGGGAGAAGCTTAAAAACAGCAGTTTAACCAAGGAGTTTGGCGTGCTCCACCCGGGGCAGTACAGCAGCTATCAGATCCTGGATTATCTGTTCCACCTTGGCGAGGCGGAGATTGCCAAAAAGGAAAAAGGCCAGAAGGTGTACCAGCTTAGCACCAGTCCGGAGCGGCTGACTGCTGATGAAGCCTTCTTTGATTGGTATACGCTGCGTCGGGTGAAGGCGACAGGCTTAATCCGCGCCGGGAGCAGCGAGGCCTGGCTGGGCTACTGGATTTATTACACCGATTGGCGAAACCCGGCAATCAAGCGCCTGCTGGATCAGGGCCTCATCACCCAGGTTGCGATTGACGGCATCAAGGGGCATTTCGTGGTGCCGACTGAGGCCCTGCCCCAGCTGGAGCAGGTGAAGCCGACCCGGGATATGGTGCGGTTTTTGGCGCCGCTGGATAATTTCATGTGGGATCGCAAGCTCATCGAGCAGCTTTTTGATTTCTACTACCGCTGGGAGGTCTATGTCCCCAAAGCCAAGCGGAGATGGGGCTACTACGTGCTGCCCATCCTCCACAAATCCAGGCTGATCGGCCGGATTGAGCCGGTCCGAAGGGCGGACAACAAACTGGAGGTGCTCAACATCTGGTGGGAAGAGGGCGCCGGCCATCCTGGCGCAACTTTTGAGGAGGAACTTGAGAGCTTCCGTACCTTTTTAAGTATTTAACAACAATACTGATTTAAACACTATCGCCTCTTGTTCATCAAGAGGTTTTATATCAGTATAAAAAATATGTCAAACCACGGCTTTCATGCCAGTCGGGCTACGCACATCCAGGTAAAACACACTGCCCAGCTACCTCACCTGTTTATGGCAGTATCAGATCAATTTTATGCTGTAATTGTGCCGATACTGAGATGGTTGGGCAGATCGCCAGGCTGAAGCCAGGCTTTATGTCCACGCGAAAAAGATTTCAGCAGCCTGCCATCACCCGCATGAAAAACCGCACCAGGTCCGGCAGCAGGGCGATGGGGATGCGCTCGTCCTGGCTGTGGATCATGTTCAACTGCGCCCTGGTCAGCGGCAAGCCGGAGAAGCGGTACACATGGTCGGAGATGGCGCAGAAATGTCGGCTGTCGCTGGCTGCCACCATCAAATAGGGGCTGACGATGGCCTCTGGGTAGGTGGCGCGGATGGCGCCCTGTAACCGCTCCCAAGCCGCACCCTCGGTTGGAGAGATACTGGAGGGCTCGCTCCCTTTTTCGATGCTGACCGCCACTGCCGGATCATTGATGATATGCTCCAGGCGCTTTTGCGCCTTGGCCTTGCTGTCCCCCGGGATCAGGCGCAGGTTAAGCCCTGCTTTGGCCTCATTGGGCAGCACGTTGTATGCGTCGGAGGCAGACAGGCGCGTCTGGGCTACCGTGGTGCGCACCAGGGCGTTGAGCTCCCCGCCAGATGACTTGCAAATGACATTGAGCAGCGGCGCGAAACACCACAGGTTGGCGAAGATGATTTTGTACAGGAAGGTGGAGTGCCTGCCCAGGGTGTCAAACAACTCCAGCGCCGGCTTGGTGAGCATGAAGGGAAAGGGGCGCTTGTCAAGGCGCACCAGCGCGCGGGACAGCACGCCCACCGCCTGCTTTGCCGGCGGCGCGCTGGCGTGGCCACTTTTGCCTTTTGCGGTGATGTCCGCGAACACATTGCCCTTCTCCGCGATGCCGATGAGCGCGGCGGGCTTGGTGACGCCGGGGAAGATGCGGTTTACGATGGCGCCGCCCTCATCCAGCACAAAGGCGGGACGGATGCCCCGGGACCTGAGCGTTGCCACAATCGCCGCCGCGTCTGCGCCCAGGCATTCCTCATCCCCGCCAAAGGAGAGGTAGAGGTCATTTTTCGGCACAAAGCCTTTATTAAGCAGCGCTTCTGTCGCCTCCAGGATACCCATCAGCGTGCACTTGGTGTCCAGCGTGCCGCGGCCCCACAGCTCACCCTCCACAATCAGCCCCTCAAAGGGCGGGTGCGTCCACAGATGCGCGTCCACCGGCACCACATCATAATGCGCCATGAGGACACTTGGCGCCGTACTGCTTTTGCCGGGCATATGAAACAGCAGGCCGTTTTTGCCGACGCGCTCAAAATGGCAGCGCGCAAACACAAGCGGGTAGCGCTGCTTCAAGAGATCCTGGAAGGCGTCAAACTGCGCCTGATTGGCCCTGCCTTCCTCCGCATAGCTGATGGTGGGGATGCGCACCATGGCTTGCAGGCTAAGGACCAAGCGGTCCTCATCCAACTCGATTGCTTCCGTGCTGACGCGCTGCTGGCGGGGCGGGGTAAACATGGCCGCGCGCAGCAGGATGACCAGCAAAAAGGCGGCCAGCAGGGACAGGGGCAGCCAAATGAACCAGGGCATCAGGCGCCTTCCTTCCCGTTTAGCATGCCCTTTTTGTAGAGGATACGGGCCACGCCAATGGCAATCAGCGCGCCCACTGGCACCAACACGCTGACCGAGCTGGACAGGCTGGGCACCGCTAAAAAGAGCACCACCATGAAAAGCAGGGGCGCTACGGCAATCTTGGGGTTTTTGCTGATGAAGACCACCCCCAGCGCGCCAAACATGGCCGGCAGGATGTTGTCAAAGGCGGGCTTTAGGGCTGGGGATTCAAGCAGCGGCTGGATGCTGCCCAGCAGGAAGACGCCCAGCGCGATAATGAGGGTGGTGATGATGGAGCTGGAGGCGATGGCGATGGTGGAGATGACGTCGCCCTCCTCTGTCCCCGCGCGCACCTTGGCCGCCTGCATGGCGTTGAGCGCGGCCGGCACCTTGAGGTTGGTGAGGTTGCCGGTGACAAAGCCCAAATAGGAGCCGCCGGTGCCCAGCATGGGCACGAAGGTGAAGACCTCAATGATTCCCACCGTCCAGTACAAGGGCGCCACGCCCAAAAGGGCCTTGAACACCGCGGTGAGGGGCGGCCAGGCGTCAAAATACACGCACACGGCGATGGGCACCATCAGCATGAGGGTGAGCGCCATAGCGCCCCAGACGCGGCCGTGCAGGTGGACGCTGCGCTCATAGGCGGACAGGTTTTTCACGGTTTCTTGTTGTTTCATCATGCCGGCCTCCTTATTGCATCAGCCCGGTAATGGGGATGGACAGCGCCATCGCGCCCAGCATGCAAATGGGCATGGCGTACTGCTCCAGCCAGGTCCACTTCAGCTTTTTGATCAATATGCCGCAAATGGCCATCAAAAGGGCGGATACCAGCGCCACCACAATGGGCACAAAGCCGGGCAGGCCAGATCTAACATTGGCAAACAGCAGGCCCACAAAGGCGCTGATCATGCCCAGAAACAGGCTGTCGGACAAAATCTGCCCCCAGCGCTTGTCCTTGCCGGTGAGGCTGCTCATCCCGCCCTGGATTTTTTTGAGGCCAAACAGCACCAGGAGGAGGCCTGAGAGAATGCCCACCGTCATCACCCACACGATGACGGAGAAGGTCTGCGCGCTGATGATGGTTTCGTTGACGGTGGCATTCATGGTGCTGGCCGCCATGGTGGCGGCGGGCAGCTCGTAGGTGACCGCGCCCAGCACGCTCAGCCGCAGCCAGGGCAGCGGCAGGCCTAAAAACTTGCTGAGGGTGATGACGCCCACCAGGATGCTGACTGCCGGCGCGATGGAAAACAGCGCGCTTGAGAACACCGTCTTGCGGATGACGCCCGCATCGATGTTCAGTTTTTTCGCCTGCCGGATAGCCTTGTACAGGAAAAAAGCGGACTGGGCGATGACAAAGACCACCACAAGCCCCGCAATCCAGTACAAAAAAGGATGGTTGACGCTAAACTCCATAGGAACCTCCTTTGTGTATGTCTGTGCTATCTTGAATTATACACCAGAATCGATCGGTTTGGGCTGCTGGCTCAGCTCATTGAGCAGGGCGAAAACCACCATGATGACACCGCCGGTGATTTGCAAAAAGCCAATATGCTCCCCCAGCAAATAGACGGACAGCAGCACCGCGACCAAGGGGTCCAGGTAGCTCATGATGGCCACCTGCTGGCCTTTTAAGCGGGCGATGGACAAGAAGTACAGGCAATAGCAAAAGCCGGTGTGGAACAGGCCCAGAATCAAAAGGGAAATGGTCCCTCGCGTCTGCAGCTGGTGCAGGTGAAAGCCGCCGGTCAATAGAATATAGGGCACCATCACCACAATGGCCGCGCCAAACTGCACATAGGTGCGCAGGATGCCGTCCGTCTGCCCCGCGATTTTGTTGGTCATCACCACCACGGTATACAAAACGGCGGAGAAGAGGGCCAGGAGGACGCCGCGCATGTCCCCCGCGTTCCCGCCGCTGACCCCCAGCATCAATACCAGGCCCAGGGTGGACAGGATAAAGCAGAGCAGCTGCCAGGCGGTCATGCGCTCCTTCAACACCACCAGGCTGACAATGACCATGAAGGTGGGCGCGGCGTAGTACACCAGGGTGGCCAGCGCGATGGTGGTGTAGCGGTAGGCTTCAAAGAGGAGCATCCAGTTGACCGCCATCACAGCGCCGGAGAAGGCGAAGGTGACCAGCGCCTTTTTCTCTTGTTTCAGTTTTTTAAACCTGCCTGTCACCGCCATGAAGCCGGTCAAAAACAAGAAGGCGATGGCGGCGCGGTACAGGGCGATTTCGGCGGAGGGCAGGTTAATTTCCCGCACAAACAGGCCAACCGTGCCAAAGGTGATGACCGCGATGATCAGCATCGCGCGGTTTTTGTTCATCCATGCCCTCCTGATTGGTTTGATTTATCGTAGAGGATGCCTGCTTGATGGTCAAGTTTTCTTTCCGTACAAAAAACCTCCCCGGACAAGCCAGGGAGGTCGGTGCTTTCAGTGTGTTTACAGGGACTTGAGCACGTCCAGCACTTCGTTGATATCGGGCAGTTCAGGAATGTCATAGACCTTCACCCACTGCACCACGCCTTTTTCATCAATGATGATGTTGGCGCGGCCGGAAGCGCCCAGCTCCTCCAGGAAGAGGCCCTGATCTTGCGCCACCTTGCCGTGGGGGTAGAAATCCGCCAGCAGCTTGGTGTTTTTGATGCTGAGCACATCGGCCCAGACCTTCTTGCTGGGCGCGGAGTCCACGCTTAAGCCAAGGGCCACGGTGTTGAGCTTTTCAAAGTCATCAAAATGGGTTTCCAGCGCGCGCATCTGATCGGTGCAGACGCTGGTCCAGGCCAGGGGATGCCAGGACAGCAGGACCTTCTTGCCCCGCAGATCCGACAACTTCACCTTGCCGCCCTGGTTGTCAGCCAGTTCAAAATCCGGCGCCAGTTTGCCTTTTTCCAGTTTCATCATAAACCTCCTGTCATCATCAGGCTGTGCCTGTTGAACATGTTGTTATGAGGTGTATACCCAATCCAGCCAAATCAGAAACCCGCGCGCTTTACGGAACACTTCCACAATGATATACTTTTAGTGGATTAATAATACTGAACACATGAGGTAACGCAATCATGGGCCGAGGATTTTTTTGTCTCCGCTANNGAGTGAAGGAGGCGTAGCCGCAGTGCTACGTTGACTGAGCGAGACAACGCGGAGGCGGAAAAAGACCGGCCCATGGCAGCGTTAATGAATGCGTTCAGTATACAAAGGAGAAATATATGCTTCCACGCATCACGCTATTGGCTACCGGCGGCACGATCGCCAGCCAGCAGACCGACCAGGGCCTCATGCCGCTGACCACCGCGAAAGGCATTTTGGATTTTATGCCCAATTTGCGGGAGTTGGCCGATTTGACGGCCAATGATGTGTTTATGCTGGACTCCAGCAACATCCAACCGGAGGAATGGCAGCTGCTGGCCAGGGCGGTGCTGGAGGCCGCAAAGCAAGCAGACGGCATCATCATCACCCATGGCACGGACACCATGGCCTATACCGCCTCTGCCCTCAGTTTTATGCTGCAGGGCATCGGGATTCCGGTGGTGTTTACCGGCTCACAACTGCCGCTGATGCACCCGCACTCCGACGCGCCGGGCAACCTGCGGGAAGCCTTCGCCATGGCGCTTTCCGGCCGCGCGGGCGTGTACATTGCCTTTCAACACAAGGTAATCCACGGCACGCGCGCGGTGAAGATGCGCACGCTGGGCTTTGACGCCTTTGACTCCATCAACCTGCCGCCGGTGGGCACCTTTGACGCGGACGGCCTGCACCTGGTGCAGGAGCCGCCGCCCCTAACGCCAGCTGACTTGGGCGCGGACCCGCTGGCCATTGACGCCAGAGTCTTTTTGCTGAAAATGATGCCGGGCACGGACCCGGAGATCTTTGACCACATCCTGCGCGCGGGCTACCGCGGCCTGGTGCTGGAAGCCTTTGGCTTAGGCGGGCTGCACTATATAAGGCGCAACCTGATTGACAAGCTGCGCAAAATCAGCGAAGCCGGGGTGATTACACTGGTCACCACCCAGTGCCTGTATGAGAAGGCGGATTTTAACATCTATGAGGTGGGCAAGGGCTTCCAGACGCCGGGTATTTACGGCGCAAGCGACATGACCACCGAGGCCGCGGTGACCAAATTGATGTGGGCGCTGGGTGATTTGCCCAAGCGGCAGCGTTTGCTTACCCAGTGCCTGGTGTATGAGATGTGTGACAGGTAAAAAGCAGGGCAATTAAAACATCCCTCCGGTGTCGTTTGGAGGGATGTTTTCTTATGTCTATGTATGATTAAAACCTGTCCAAAAACGGGATGAAGCGCTGCAGCAGATATTTGCCCCAGGCCAGGGTTTCCCGGAAGTGGTTTTTGACCCAGTATTCCGGCTTGATTGGGCTGCCCACGCCGGAGGGGTTGAGGCCCATGTCCCGCGCGATCTGCAGCGCGCGCGGCAGGTGGTAGTCGCTGGTCACAATCAGCAAATCCACCGTGCTGCGCGAGAGCAGCTTGACGGCGTTTGCCAGGTTTTCCTTGGTGTTAAAGGAGGTGTCGTCCATCAGCACGTGCTCCGGCAACACACCCCGGGCAATCAGCCAGGCGGCCATGACGGAGGCCTCTGTCGCAGGCTCATCCGCGCCCTGCGCGCCGGTAACCACTATCTGCATGGGCTGGGCCTTGTACATCTCCAGCGCCTTGTTTAACCGCCACTCCAGCTGCACGCTGGGGCTGCCGTCCGGGTTGACCTGCGCGCCCAGCACCACGATGGCGCTGTAGGTGCCCGGTTGAGGCAGGGTGTATTCCTTATACAGCAGGTGCCCAAACAGGCCTACGAAGGCCAGGACACCCAGGGTAATCAGCCAGCCGATCAATCTGAACACCCGGCCAATGCAGCCTGGTTTTCTGTTTCTTGCCATGACAACTCCTTATACCTCATATCATTTGGTGGGCAGCGAAGCTAAAGGCGTCCTCGCCCGCGATGATGATGTGATCCTGCAGCTTGATGGACAGCGGCGCCAAGATATCCTTGAGCGCTTTTGTCATGTCCACATCCGCCCGTGAGGGCTGTGCCAGGCCCGAGGGATGGTTGTGCGCCAGCACACAGGCGCTGGCGCCGGCGCGCAGCAATTCCTGCGCGATCAGGCGCGGGTAGACCGCCGTCTCCCCCTCATCCCCGGTGGAGACCATGGCATGGGTAATCAGCCTGCCCCTGGCATCCAGGGAGAGCACCATGAAGCGCTCCACCCGCTCCCCCATCAAAAGAGCCTGGCAGCGTTTGATGAGGCAGTCCGGCGTGGAAACATCGGTTTGCTCATTCACCAGGCCTTCCCGATACATCCGAAACAGGGGCAGCATCAGCGCGATCAAGGTGGCGCCGCTCTCCCCGATGCCTTTGACGGATTGCAAATCCTTGGCCGATGCCTGCAGCACGCGGTTAAGGCTGCCAAAGTGCTTCAGCAGCTGGTGCGCGATGGGGTTGACGTCCTGGCGCGGGATGGCAAAGGTCAAGAGCAGCTCCAGCACCTCATGCGGCGCGAAGCCGGCAAGCCCGGAGGACATAAAACGCGCCCGCAGCCTGGCGCGGTGGCCGTGGTGCGGGTGCTGACTTGTCTGTGCCTGTTTTTCCATGGGGTGAGTATAGCACAAGGGCTTCCGCGCCTTCAAGGGGAGCGCAGGCGCCTTCGTGTTTTACTTGGCTTGCCTTCTATCAGGATGTCCACAGCGCCGCAACAGATTGCTGCAGCGCGGGGACCACCTCTTCCATAAACCAGGGGTTTTTCAGGTGCCAGCGGAAGTTGAGCGGCGAGGGATGCACGATGGGGAAATACCGGGGCAGATAGTCCTGATACGCCCGGACAGTTTCTGTCAGGTTTTTCCTGGCGTTCTTCCCAAGGTAGTAATCCACCGCGTATTTGCCGGCCAGCACAATGAGGCTGGCCTGCGGCATGTGCGCAAGCAGTTGGGGATGCCACCGCGCGGCGAACTCTTTGCGCGGCGGCAGATCCCCGGATTTGCCTTTGCCGGGATAGTAAAAATCCATTGGCAGAAGGGATACTTTGGTGATGTCCCGAAAGACGGTTTCCTCAATCCCCAGCCACTGCATCAGCCGCCTGCCGCTTTCATCCCCCCAGGGAATGCCTGCGGTTTGGGCTTTGATGCCGGGTGCCTGGCCGACTACGACCAGGCGGGCTTTGGGGTGGGCGGTGAACAGCGGGCCAATGCCCTGGCTTTGAAACCGGGCATTGGCCGCGTCCACACTGATCGCTTCGCGAATGGCCTCAATGGGGTTTGGTGATTTGTCCATCAGCCAATGGCGCTCTTTTTGAGGACCAGTCCATAGTAAAGGTTGATGACAAATACCAGCGCGGTCACGCCGACGAACACATAGCGGCCGTAGTTGTAAAAGCCGTCGCCCACCTTCTTTTCAAGGGCGCCCTTGTTGATCTCGTCAATGGCCCATTGCTTGTTGCAAAACCAGAAGAACATGATGGCCGCAAGCAAGGCGCCCGCCGGGATGATGTAGATGCTGACGATGTCCATCAGCAGGCCTAGGT
>LSQX01199898.1_pt3 | contig 11715 bp, 10 predicted proteins | sample 654561 | NCBI WGS metagenome assembly LSQX01 (sample SAMN04489861, study PRJNA283612) | anaerobic digester metagenome | isolation source: 4 biogas reactors fed with cattle manure at either 37C or 55C with and... | place: Denmark: Kongens Lyngby | collected 2014 | reverse complement strand
AAACCTTTTTAAGATGCTTGAAAGATTGAAAAACCGTAAAAGCATTATGGAACATATTGAAGAAATAATATTCAGGTGCTGTGATATTAAAAGGGATGTTGTTGAACAGGATGAAAAAGAAAGCGGAATGCGGATGATTTTAAATTTCGGGCATACATTCGGGCACGCGATAGAAAAGATATTCGGGTATGAAAAGTATACACACGGCGAAGCTATATCAATGGGCATGGTATACATCAGCGAACTTTCCGAAAAAATAGGGTTCTGCGATCCAAAACTTCCCGAAAGAATCCGTTCGATACTGGTTCAGTACGGACTTCCGGCTGACTTTCCGAAAATGGATAGCAAAGCGGTTATTGACGCCGTTTTAGTTGATAAAAAAGCCCGGACCAATGATATAAATCTTGTTATGATAAAAAAACCGGGGACGGTTTTTATAAAAAAGTTTCCGAAAGAGCAAATAGGGGGGATAATAAATGAGAACCGTTACAATTAAGCCTTCCGAACTTTCCGGAAAAATACTTGTACCGCCGTCAAAAAGCATGGCTCACAGGGCAATTATATGCGCGTTTTTATCCGAAGGAACGAGTGTTGTCGATAATATTGAGCTCTCTAACGATATAATCGCAACATGCGGCGCGGTTGAAGCGCTTGGTGCTGAAATAGACATTGTCGAAGGAAGCGTCCAGGGAAGAAAAAAGCTCATTATAAACGGAACAGGCAGCGTCAAAGTAAAGAAAGAAAGAATCGATTGCGGCGAGTCTGGTTCCACAGCGCGCTTTATTATACCCGTTTCACGCCTTGCAAAAGAAAAGGTAGTGATAGACGGAAGAGGAAAACTTGTTCAAAGGCCGTTTGATGTGTTTTTTCCGATATTTGAAGCTCAAAACATACGGTATCGGACACAAAACGGAAAACTTCCTTTGATTCTTGAAGGCAGCCTAAAATCAGGAGAATTTAAGCTTAGGGGTGATGTAAGTTCACAGTTTATTTCAGGCCTTTTATTCGCGTTACCGCTTTTACCCGGCAATTCAACAATTATTCCGACCACAAAGCTTGAATCGTCCGGATACATTGATATGACAATAGAGATGCTAAAGAGGTTTGGCATAGAGATAAATTTTAACAGAGAACAGAATATAATTGAAATTTTAGGTTGGCAAAGGTATATATCGCAGAACTATACGGTTGAAGGTGACTGGTCCCAGGCCGCGTTCTGGCTTACCGCAGGAGCTTTGTCCGGACCGGTGTCAGTCGGAGGGCTAAACAAGGACTCCACACAGGGCGATAAAGTAATTGAAACGATATTAAGTGAAATGGGTGCGGATATATCCTGGGAAGATGATCTGATTACTGTAAAAAAGAGCCCGCTTACCGGAATAAACGCCGATGTATCGCAGTTTCCTGATCTTGTGCCTATTCTGGCTGCTGCCGGAGCTTGTGCGGAAGGAAAGACAGTATTATATAACGCGGCAAGGCTAAGGATAAAAGAAAGCGACCGCTTGAGAGCAATTGCCACCGAGTTGAAGGCAGTCGGTGCTGAAATAACCGAAAAAGAAGACAGCCTTGAGATAATTGGGAAAAAAAGCATTGAGGGCGGAAGGGTTTACGGCTGGAATGATCACCGCATTGTCATGTCGGCGGCGGTATTAGCATCAAAATGCCGTAAAAATGTAACAATTGAAGGTAGCGAAGCGGTAAACAAATCTTACCCGGCATTCTGGGAGCATTATAAAAGCATGGGAGGTAGAATAAAATGAGCAGCATATGGGGTGAAAAAATAAAAATTTCCGTTTTCGGCGAATCCCACGGAATAGCAGTCGGTGTTGTTATTGACGGCCTGCCTCCCGGAATAGAGATTGATACCGATAAAATCAGTGCCGAAATGGGAAGGCGAAAGCCCGGACGGGATCGCTATTCAACGCCGAGAAATGAAAGCGATGACGTTGAAATAATAAGCGGTATATTCAATGGGCATACAACTGGTACTCCATTATGCGGTATTATCAAAAACATGGATATAAGATCCAAAGATTATGACGCAATGAAAAAATTTATGAGGCCAGGGCATGCCGATTACACCGGACATATCCGATATAAAGGGTTTGCCGATTACCGCGGAGGCGGGCATTTTTCCGGAAGGCTGACCGCACCAATTGTTTTCGCAGGAGCGATAGCATACCAATATCTTCAGAAAAAAGGCATAACAATCGGAACGCATATTCTAAAAATAGGGAGCATAAATGACGAGCCTTTGAACCCTGCCAAAGTTTCGAAGGATTTGCTTAATAAATTCAGGGATATGCGTTTTCCTGTTATTTCAACGGAAATCGAAGAAAAAATTAAGGATGAAATTGAAAACGCAAGAAAAGATCTTGATTCCGCAGGCGGCATTCTTGAAACTGCCGCAGTAAATGTTCCCGCCGGTTTAGGCTCCCCAATGTTTTGTTCTGTTGAAAGCAGATTGTCCGGATTTGTTTTTTCTATTCCGGCGGTAAAGGGGATTGAATTCGGTTCAGGTTTCAAATTTGCCGAAATGCGTGGAAGTAAAGCAAATGATCAATTCACTGCAGATGGTAGTACCGTGAAAACCGTAACGAACCATTCTGGTGGAATAAATGGCGGTATAACAAACGGAATGCCGGTTGTATTCCGTACCGTTATAAGGCCGACGCCTTCAATTGGAAAACCGCAGCAGGCTTTGGATATTTCAAAAATGGAAAGTACCGAACTTAAAATACAGGGCAGGCACGATCCGTGTATAGCCGTCAGAGCAGTACCTGTTTTAGATGCCGCCGCGGCGCTTGTCTTCATGGATTTGTTGTTATGAAGCTTTGCCTTTGTTATCAGGTACAGTTATTGGAAACTGAAGCAGCCAAAAGGTATTAACCGTATTTGAAATTGAGTCTGAATTTTAGTCTGTATAAGTACGATGAGTAAAAATTTTTTTAAGGAGAATGGAAGAATGGATAAATTAAATCTTCAGCATTACAGAGAGATAATTAACGGAATTGACAAAAATCTTGTTTCCGTTTTTGAACAGCGAATGGAAACCGTAAAGAAAATTGCTGAATATAAAAGAAAAAACAAAATGAAGATACTTGACGCCGAAAGAGAAAAAAAGGTTGTCGAAAACGCTGTTTCAAGCTTAAAGAATAAGGAACTTGAAAAATATCTGCGTTTTTTTATAGATGATTTATTGACACTTTGCAGGCAATATCAGATTGACAGTATAGCATTAAATGACAACGTTTCATCTGAGGAAAAAAGACCTGAAAATATTCCGGGCTCTGTAATAGGGTATTACGGCCTTCCCGGTTCGTACTGCGAAGAGGCGGTGGCTGAATATTTTGGCAAAATATCATCAGGGCGGTCATATCAGACATTTGATGAAGTAATATCAGCTTTGTCTTCAGGTGAAATTGATATTGGTGTGCTGCCGATTGAAAACTCGTCTACAGGAACAATTACCGAGGTTATTGACCTAATCAGGGACAACAGGGTTTATATTACAGGTGAGCATATTTTAGAAGTACGCCATAATCTCTTAGCACTGCCGGGCACAAAATTATCTGATATAAAAACCGTATATTCGCATGTACAGGGGCTTGAGCAGAGTGCGCATTTTTTAAAAAAATACCGATGGGAGCAAATCGTTTACAAAAGCACGGCAAACAGCGCAAAGCTGGTAAGGGATCTCGGCGATAAAACGAAAGCCGTAATTGCCTCTTCAAGATGTGCTGAAGTTTATGGGCTTGAAAATCTTGTTCCCGATATTCATTACAATAAAAATAATTATACAAGGTTTATAATTGTTGGCAGGGAGCTTGCGGTAAATGATACATGCGACAAGATAAGCATTATCATGGATATAGCGCATAAGCCAGGGGCGCTTTATAATGTGCTGCGCCTTTTTAATGAACAGAACATTAATATTATGAAAATAGAATCGAGACCTATTATAGAAAAACCTTGGGAGTATCTGTTTTTCTTTGATTTTGAAGGTAATCTTAAAAATGAGCGTGTAAAAACCCTATTGGAATCATTGAAGAATATAAGCCATCAATTCAGGCTCCTTGGTAATTACAGAAACAGTGGAAGGAGAATTGTATGAAATTCGGATTGATAGGCGAAAAGCTTTCACACAGCTACTCACCGCAAATACACCGCCTGTTTTTTAAAATAGCGGGCATAAAGGGAGAGTATAAGCTTTTTGAAATTGAAAGAAACGATATAGGTCAATTCCTGCAAAATGCGCACCGTGATAAATTTTCCGGAATTAACGTAACAATTCCGTATAAAACAGATGTTATTCGTTTTCTTGACGAATTATCCCCTGAAGCTGAAAAGATTAACGCGGTAAACACAATTTCTTTTGACGGCCGCCTTTGCGGTTATAATACCGATTATTTCGGCCTTGATTATACATTTAAAAAGCATCGGATAAATGTTAATGGAATGAGAGTGCTTGTAACAGGAAGTGGGGGGGCAGCGAAAGCTGTTGTATCATACCTTTCAGACAACAATGCGAAAGAAATACACATTGCATCAAGGGACAATGCAAAATCGGGCAATAAATACTCTGAAGTAACTGTTGTTTCTTATTCCGATATAACAAAATACTGTCCTTTTGACATAATAATAAATACTACTCCTGTTGGTATGCATCCGAATACGGGGGTATCTCCATTGTCAAAAGAACAAATCAGCGGAGCCATGTTTGTTTTAGACCTGATTTACAACCCGTCTGTAACTAAGCTTATGGAAATTGCCGACACACTAAGGATATTAAATACAAACGGGTTATACATGCTTACAGCTCAAGCCGTAAAAGCCCAGGAGATATGGAACGGGAAAGATTACGGGATCGATATGATAGACAGGATATTTAAGGAAATAATGAATATTAAATGAAATGAAACTTTCATTGAATACTTATGTCCTAATTTCCGCTTGATAGCGTATATGTATACTTATAATCAAGCAGCCGATAAAGAGAGGTTAGAGAATGCGGACGGTAAAAGAGAGAATAGGGATGAAAAATAAAAACATTGTTTTAACAGGAATAATGGGCTGCGGTAAAACAACCATCGGGCGTTTGCTTGCCGAAAAGCTTTGTATCGAATTTATTGATCTTGACCGGTATATTGAAGAGAAATGGGGCTGCATAAACGAATTGTTTCAAAAAGGAGAAGAGTATTTCAGGGATATTGAAAGCCTTGCCGTCAGCGAGGTCTCCGAGAAAAATGGTGTTGTGATCGCAACAGGCGGCGGCGTGGTTAAAAGAATGAAAAATGTTGCTGCTTTAAAAAAGAACGGGATTATCTTTTTTATTGACCGCCCGCTTGAAAATATATTGTCCGATGTTGATATATCAGACAGGCCTTTAATAAAAGAAGGGAAAGAAAGACTGATTCAAATTTTCAAAGAACGGTATAGTCTATACATAAGCACATGTGATGTTCATATCAAAAACAACGGAGACATACAACCGGTTGTAGACGATATTATAAGAAATTTGGATTAAAACCGGATTAACTTTAGCCGTCAGAAATAATTCCATTAAAATAACTCACAAAAATAAAATCAGGTAAATGCAAAGCACACATTGTTATAAAAGGATATTATCAAAACTTGATATTTTGTTATGAGGCTTTTTGTAATGCCTGCATTTTATTTGATTTCTGTAAAATATTCCTTTATTATATAATCAATTACTATAGTTTTATATTATAAGCGGAAAGGAGGACTTGCATGTACGGGTTGGTAATTGCGGACGATGAATTGATTATACGTCAGGGTTTAATGACGATACCATGGAATGAATGTAATATTGAAGTTTTGGGCATTGCGTCAAATGGTAAAGAAGCCTATGACATGGTCAGGGAAAAACGTCCGGATATACTCCTTACAGATATTCGTATGCCGGGTATGGATGGATTATCCTTAATTGAAGCTGCTAAAAAACACAATCCTGAAATACAGGCAATTCTTCTTACCGGATATGAGGACTTTGAATATGCCCGCGATGCAATCCGGCTTGGAGCGATAGGATATATTCTTAAACCGTCGGACCCGGAAGAAATAATTGAAAGTATTGAAAGAGCAAAAAAGAAATTAGAAGACATTCATGGCCGTGCTATAGTTAGTGCAAAAAACCGTAAAGTAAAAAACAAGATAATTTGCAAACTGATTGACTATATAGAGAAGCATTATAAAGAAGAGATTACATTACTTACGGCGGCCGAGCATGTACATATGAACCATATCTATTTAAGCCGCCTGTTTAAAAAGGAAACAGGAGAAACATTTCTCGATTATCTTACAAAATTCCGTCTAAAAAAAGCCTGCATTCTTCTTACGCAAAATGAATATAGAATATATGAAATCGCTTCGGAAGTCGGGATTAACGATTCAGGTTATTTCAGCCAGGTATTCAGGAAATATTACGGGATGACCCCGTCCGAATACAGGAACAAATTATTTTCAGGCGGAATACAAAAACATGGTGCAGGGATATGAAGAAAAAAAACCGTACCGTTATTTCAGAGTTTATTCGTAATTTGCCGATTCAGAAAAAACTTTTGTTTTCATTTGTTGTTCTCATAGTTTTTCCGGCTGTATTAATCGGAATTCTTTCATTCTACCGCTCAAGCGAATTACTTAAGCATAAGACAGAACAGTACATGAAGGATATTCTTCTTGAAACGGGAAATAACATTGAAGTGAAGCTAAGTGAAGTTGAAAGCCTGTCTTTTCAAATTGTTTCAAACTCGGTGATTCATGATTCGTTAAAAAAAAGCAACAAAGGATTTTCTGACGAAAAAGAAAAAATTTATACCGAAAGGGCGATAGATTCGCAACTAAGAAGCATGCTCCCTTCTGTTTCAGGTATTGCGGCAATACAGGTTCTATCGAATGAGGGTACTTCGTATTATATAAATCCGGCATCGATCCCTTTAAGCGCAATGAGCCTGAGTGATACGAACAAAACAATACTTGAGAACGGTAAAGGAAGCATCCATTGGTTTGATACCGATCCATCCACGCAAACGATTGCAATGGGAAGAACCATAAACAGTGTGACGAACCAGGAAAGAATCGGTTATGTCTTGATTTATATACGTGAGAAAAGTATTATAGATACTTTTAGAGATACGGAGCTTCTTAAGAACGGTGAAATATTTGTAGCAGGCCAGAATGGAAATATCATATCAAGTGTCGAAAAGGAACTTTTAGGGCGGAATAATGAATTCACAACATTGGAAGAATTAGACTACATATATCCAGGTAGTTTTGGCACATCTAAAATAGACGGTATGAACTATTATTTCTTATACAGGGAAATCAACGGTACGGACTGGCGCATGATAAGCTTTATACCTGCGGTCGAATATGAAAAGGATATAATATGGCTTAGAAACTGGATTACATTGATTATTATTGTGTGTTGTTTATTGTCATTTGCATTTTCCGTTGCAATATCCAGGGGAGTCTCGAAACCGGTCAGGGATCTTTCAAAAATGATGATGGAAATTGGAGATGGAGACTTCAGCGTTTACAGTACATATGATTCAAAAGATGAAATAGGTGTTCTAAGCCGCCACTTCAATGAAATGGTAAGCCAGGTTAAAAAACTTATCCAAAAGGTGTACGAGGAAGAACTGCTGAAGCAAAAAGCGGAGCTTAAATCGCTCAGGATGCAGATTAATCCTCATTTTTTATACAATTCACTCGAATCTATAAACTGGATGGCAAGAATACGCGGGGTGCCGGAAATCGGAAAGATGGTGAAAGCTCTTGGAGATCTGATGCGAGCAAGTATAAGCGGAGATGATTTTGTTACGGTCGGCGAAGAAATAAAGAATATAGACAATTATTTGATAATTCAGAAGTTCCGTTACGGCGATAAAATTGAGGTCAATATGGATATTAAACCCGAAATTGAAAAATATAAAATACCTAAGCTTATACTTCAGCCGATTGTCGAAAATGCCATCGTTCATGGAATAGAAAACATGGTTGGTAACGGAATAATAAATATCTCCGGTACGGTATCGAATAATAATATTATACTTACGGTTGCAGATAACGGTTTGGGTATAAACGAAAACCGCTTAAAATCAATATTATCGGCTCCAGAGCATTCATACAGGGCAAAGGGACATACTAATATAGGTCTTCGAAATGTTGATCGCAGAATTAAAATGTATTATGGGGAAGAATACGGGGTTCAAATCCAAAGCAGGGAAGGTCATGGAACCACAATAACACTAAGTTTCCCAATAGAATAATTCAGGAAATAAACTTCAGAAGAATAAAAAGTTAATATTTTAAATAACATGGTTAATTATCACTAATGCTTCCATAAGTTTTCCTTTTTATAATATAACCAAGGCGCGTAAAATATGCCAAAAATTAAAGGAGGAAGCTGGCTATGAAAAAAATTTCTTTATTATTGCTTTGTTTATTTTTCTTTGCTGCATCAGTTCTAACAGGTTGTACTCCAATCACAGGCACCGAAGGCACCGGCGGTACCAGTGGTACCGGTGGCACAGAACCGGTAACGGAAAAAGAAGTTTCCAATCTTAAAATCGAAGCATGGGGAATTGAGACCGACCCGAACTCCGTAATTATTAAGGAAGCAGTAGAATTGTACAATCAGAGGTATGATAACGCGAAGCTTACGATTGAATTCACCGAACAGGAACAATACAAAACCAAAATTGCAACCCTTATGGCTGCTAATGAAGCTCCCGATCTGTTTAACACATGGGCTGCGGGATTTTTAAAACCTTTTGTTTTGGCGGATAAGGTGTACAGTATCAGTGAAGCGCTTGACAGTGATCCTGAGTGGAAAAACCGGTTTGTTCCCGGTATATTTTCAGGTTTCACATTTGACGGTAAAATATATGCTTCTCCAAACACTCAGACTGTTGTCTGCCTGTTTTACAACAAGGAAATATTCGATAAATACAATCTAAAAGTACCGGAAACTTATGAAGAATTAAAGGCAGTCATTAAAACGTTAAATGACAATGGAGTAATCCCGATTGCTCTGGGAAACAAGGCTCCCTGGGTAGGAGCAATGTATTGTGAGCTGATTGCAAACCGTATCGGCGGCAGCGAGCCTTTCAACAAAGTATATTCCAAAACGGGAACATGGCTTGATCCTTCGTTCATTAAAGCGGGCGAGATTATGTATGAGCTTGTTCAATTGAACGCATTCCCTGAAGGCTTCAATGCCCTTGACAATGATCCGTCCAGAGAAATGTTTATTGAAGGAAAAGCCGCGATGCACATCATGGGAAGCTGGGCTATTCAGCAGGTAACTTATGAAGGAAGCCCGCTTATCGGCAAAGTGGATGTTGCAAAATTCCCTGCAATAGAAGGCGGCAAGGGTGATATAAACAATTGGCTTGGCCAACCCGATCAGAGCTTCGCAATTGGTTCACGCTGCAAGGATAAAGAAGCAGCGGTGAATTTCCTAAAGCTGATGGCGGATCCTGAAATCCAATTAAAGTTTGCCGAAGCAGGAAATTTGATTGCGACAACCGCAAAACTTGATCCTGCAAAAGCAAATCCTGTTGCAACAAAGGTTGCCGAATTACAGAAAGATATGAAGGAATTGTTTATATTCTATGATGTTGCTTTGGGAGCTGCTGTTGGAAATGAATTCAATAATGCAATGCAGGCAATTACGGCCGGTACGGATCCTACAGAAGCGTTGACTACTCTTCAGGAATATACCGAGCAGAATTACGAATAACAATAACCGTTTGTTTATAAATGGTCAGGAGGCTCTGCCTCTTGACCATTGGTTGTATTTGTGTTTAGTAATTTATTCAGGGGAGACCGCTATGGAATCAATGCTGAAAAATAAGAAAACTATCCTTTCTTTTATATTACCGGGATTGATTATTTATATTTGTATAGTCATTGTTCCGATATTTAATACAATTTATCACAGTGCATTTAAATGGAATATACTTGGAAGCAAAATTTTTATTGGCATTGAAAACTTTGTAAATCTGTTTACAAAGGACAAAATTTTTATTAAAAGCATGAAAAACACGTTTTTGCTTATGCTCTCGTCTCTTGTAGTACAAACGCCGCTGGCAATTCTTCTTGCGGTGGCCCTTAGCGGAAAAATAAAATTTAAACGTTATTACAAAACAGTTTTTTTCATGCCGAACATCATCGCAAGCGTTGCTATCGGGCTTTTGTGGACTTTTATATATAACCCTGAGTTTGGAATAATAAACAGGTTTCTTGAAGGGGTTGGTCTGGGCCGATTTACCAGGTTGTGGCTTGCTGATATGAAGACTGTTATGCCTTCGATAATTGTTGTTATTTGCTGGCAGTTTATAGGATATCATATGATCCTGTATCTTGCGGCGATTGAAAACATACCTAAAGATTTAAAGGAAGCGGCGTTGATAGACGGTGTTAATTCAGTGAAAATGATATGGTATATTACGCTGCCTTTGATTAAACACATGATTGGGATTGATGTTGTTCTAATGGCTACAGGGTCGCTTCGTTTCTTTGATTTGATATATGTAATGACAAACGGGGGACCGAACCACGCAAGCGAGGTAATTGCATCATATATGTACTATAAATCATTCAGGGATTATCAGTATGGCTACGGCAGTGCTGTTTCCGTTGTATTATTGGTTTTATGCCTAATTGTAGCTTATATCCTGCAGCGGCTTTTCCGTTCGGAAAAACTTGAGTATTAAAGGAGTGCTTACTTTTGAATGTATTCAAAATGATGCCGAAAAAAATTAAAATTGGCGGGATTCTTTTTCATACGGTACTTCTATTATTATCTTTTACATGCCTGTATCCTTTATTTTGGCTTGTTATTAATTCCGTTAAAACGAATTCCGAGCTGTTTAATAATCCATGGGGTTTTGGCTCTTCAATACAAATAGAAAACTATGCAACAGCATGGATATCCGGAAAGATTGGAACGAGCTTTTTCAATTCATCTTTGGTATCTTTATCTTCAGTAATTATTACGATTTTTTTATCAAGTACGGCTGCGTTTGCAATTAGCAGACTTAAGTGGAAACTTTCTTCCTATGTTTTAAGCCTGTTTTTATTAGGAATTATGATACCGATACACTCAACTTTAATTCCATTGTTCACAATGTTCAACAAAGTTGGTATTATAAATAAATATATTGCATTAATACTTCCATATGTTGCATTTGCGCTTCCGACCTCCGTATTCATATTATCAGGTTTTATGAGTACATTTCCCAGAGAAATAGAAGAAGCTGTAGTTATTGACGGGTGTAGCATGGCCGGCTATTTTTGGAAAATTTTGTTTCCTTTAAGCAAGTCACCTATTGCAACTATATCAATATTTAACTTTGTAGGTATGTGGAATGAATTGATGTTTGCGTTAATTTTTCTGTCTGATCCGAATAAAACAACTCTGCCGGTCAGCTTAACCCGTTTTAAGGGTCAATATTCAACAAACTGGACAGTACAGCTTGCTGCGGTCGTAACAATGATTATACCAAGTATAACGGCTTACATATTTTTAAATGATAAGATTATTGAAAGTATAACTATAGGGTCAATAAAGGGCTGAATTCTTTTCATTTCGATATTTTCAAGACATGATCTTACAGCCATCCGTAGCTGCCGCCGGATTAGAAAGCCTGAACATGAAATAAAAATGCGTTCGTTATTCCAGCA
>LSQX01334033.1_pt1 | contig 11716 bp, 13 predicted proteins | sample 654561 | NCBI WGS metagenome assembly LSQX01 (sample SAMN04489861, study PRJNA283612) | anaerobic digester metagenome | isolation source: 4 biogas reactors fed with cattle manure at either 37C or 55C with and... | place: Denmark: Kongens Lyngby | collected 2014 | reverse complement strand
AGATGTGTATAAGAGACAGTTGTTGCCGTGCTTTCCTCCGGCACGATCCTCGGCTTGTTCTTGATTAAGGGTGGTTAATAGTCCGTAAATAAATGGAATATTAAACTTCACGTTTAAATGGGCAATACCCTGGGTCACTCCCTGACAAACATAGTCGAAGTGGGGAGTTTCTCCCTGTATTACGCAGCCCAGACATATAACGGCATCAACATTGCTGTGTTTTGCCAGCGTTTTGGCTCCAGATACCAGCTCAAAACTTCCGGGAACGCCAAGTGTGACAATATTGTCTTCGGCAGCTCCGTGCTTCACAAGAGTACTTACAGCCCCTTTATAGAGGGCGTCAGTAATGGCACTATTCCATTCAGATACGACTATTCCAAACTTCATTTTCGCGGCTGAAGGTATGTTTTTTTCATCGTATGATGATAGGTTTTTCAAACTTGTTGCCATATAATTTTTAAATTAAAAAAAGAGATTGTCCGAATCAGCGGGCAATCTCTTTTTGTTTGTTAATAAGCTGTTTACAGAGAAACCCTGGTGATATACTTGTCAATTTGACGAGCTTCTGCACTATTGCCGTATTCCTCTTTAATTATAAGATAGGCTTTAAGGGCTTCGCCATTATTTCCCATGCTTTCCAAAACAAGACCCTTCTTAAGCAGATAAAAGGGAGTTGTAATATCATTATTCACTGCTATAGCAAGGTCATACTGCTTTAGAGCTTTGTCCTGGTTGCCTAACTCCAGATGAGCATCTCCAATAGCTCCAGTGGCAATAGCTTTCAATTCAGGATTTTTAGTTTTAAATCCACTCAGAAAAGTAATCGCATCCTCATACTGCCCCAGATGCAGATAGCTTACACCCACATAATACTTAGAAAGCTTCCCTGTCTTGGTGTTTCTGTAGCTGTCAATTATTTCCAGAAAGCCGGGAGCCATGCCGTCACCATCAACAGCCAACTGAAATTCGTTGTCACTAAAGTAGTTTTGCGCGATAAAGGCAGCTTTCTGAGCCTCTTCATTACGCGGCTCCATATACAGCTTTTTGTACGCCCAATAGCCTCCAACTAAAATAATCAGAGCCAGGATAAAAATTGTAATGTTCTTTTGGTTTTCTTCAATAAACATCTCGGTTTTGCCGAGGGCGGTTTCAACACTTTGAAGGTTTTGTTCTGCAGAGGTTGTCGTTTTTTTTGACATATTAAAGCTGTTTAAATTTTTCTGATACTAACTTACTCCAAATTGCAAGTATCTTATCGGGTTTAATTATCACGGCAAATTTAGTAATTTAGGGCTAATTAAAAAGTGCTAACTTGTTTTTTAGTGTGAATATATTAGCATCATTTCATTTTGCTACTTTTGTGAGTCATAAAATATGGGATAAATGCAGTTGAAACATATCAGTCTTTTGAATTACAAGAATATCCGTCAGGCCGAACTGGAGTTTGAACCCGGGATTAACTGCTTTGTTGGCAACAATGGTGCGGGAAAGACCAACCTGCTTGATTCCATTTACTATATATCATTTTGCAAAAGTTATTTCAATCCTATTGATAGTCAGCTTATTTGTCATGATGAGGAATTTTTTGTTATACAAGCGCAATATGAGATTCAGAACCAGGATGAGGAGTTTTATGCTGCCTTGAGAAAGAATCGCAAGAAACAATTTAAAAGAAATAAGAAAGAGTATTCCCGGCTCTCAGATCATATCGGCCTGCTGCCTTTGGTTATGATTTCGCCGGGTGATGAGCGCCTAATAAGCGACGGAAGCGACCAGCGTCGAAAGTTTATTGATGGTGTTGTATCCCAGTACAACAAGTCCTATCTTGCATCGATATTAAGATATAATCGTTGTCTGACGCAGCGCAATGCGCTGCTTAAAAGCACTAAGGGACGCAGCGCCTCGATTGACGGTCAGCTTGAAGTTTGGGATGAGCAACTTGCCTCTATCGGTGCGTTGATATTTGATGAGCGTAGCGGCTTTATTGAAGAGCTAAAGCCTGTGTTTCAAAAGTATCATCGCTTTATCTCGGGTGAAAGCGAAGTTGTTGATATTGTTTATCATTCTCATCATCAGCGGGCAGGTTTAGAAGAGCAGTTGAAAAAGAATCGGGAGCGTGACCTGGTACTTGGTTACACCTCCAGGGGCGTTCACCGCGACGAGCTCGAGTTTCTGCTTGACGGGTATCCGATTAAGAAGAACGGCTCACAAGGTCAGACGAAGACTTTTTTTATGGCCCTTAAATTAGCTCAGTATGAATTTCTAAACAAACATTTTGGCTACGCACCCGTCTTGCTCCTTGATGATATGTTTGACAAGCTGGATGATTATCGTGCTGCACGGCTGATTGAGCTTATGGGAGGCGATAGCTTCCACCAGATATTTATTACAGATACTCAGAAGTCCAGACTACTGGAGATTGTGAAAAAGACCGGCAAGACTTTTAGCTTCTTCAATGTAAATGACGGAAATATTACACAAGACATTTGAAAGGGCTTCTATCAACTTGTATTATTATGAAAAAAAAGACATACCGCAACAACAATACTCAGTCTGTGCAGGATATTCTGGAACAGATAATCGATTCACCTGCACTAAGCCGTGGTATCAAAGAGACCAGAGTGGTTAAGGCATGGAAAACTGTGTTGGGCCCAATGATTGAAAATGTTACCAGGCAACTCTACATAAAAGGCGGCGTATTATACGTGAACCTCAGTTCAAGTGTAATACGCGACGACCTTCTTATGCATAAGGACAAGATAATTGAATCCCTTAACAAGGAAGCCGGAGGAAAGGTGATTTATGATATCGTTCTCCGTTGATTGTTTTTGTTATCAGGTTTCATTGCAGTAAAATTCTTCTATCATACTAAAAAAGAATCGGCTTTCTCTTAAAGCACTCTCGTCACTGTCTGACCCGTGGATGGCATTTCGGGTGCGGTCTGTAGCATATTTTTTGCGGATGGTACCATCTGCCGCCTCGCTTGGATCGGTTGCTCCTATAAGTTCTCTGAAATCTTTGACAGCATTTTCTTTTTGAAGCAGCGCTGCAACTATAGGCCCCGACGACATAAAATCCACCAGATTAGAGAAGAAGTGTTTGCCTTTATGTTCTGCATAAAAGAGCTCTACCTTTTCGCGCGGCAGTTGAATCATTTTTAAAGCTCTGATAACAAAGCCTGCCTTTTCAATATCAGCTAAAATGTCGCCTACATGGTGCTGCTTGACAGCATAAGGCTTGATCATCGTTAATGTGATTTGTCCCTTCATAAATATTGATTTTCATAGATAAGATTGAAACGTCCCTTATTCTTAAATCGACGGCTGAATGTAACGATTTAAGCTAAGGCCGTAATAGATTGGGTTTGAAGATAAGTATTTTTTTGATTCAACAATAAAAGCAGCTATATTTTGTTATATTTGCGCCTGTTAAGAGAATAATTATGGAATTTTTCAGCGAGGAATTATCCCGGCTTTCGGCATATCTGGCTCATCCTAAAAATATTGTTATTGTACCCCATAAGGAACCCGATGGAGATGCCATAGGATCTTCTCTGGCATGGTATAATGTGCTTAATGGCTTGGGTCACGATGCTTTTGTTGTTTCAAACGACGAAGTTCCGGGAAACCTTGTCTGGATGGAAGGAGCCGAATCAATTGTCAACTATTCATCTCAGGCTGCTGAAGCCCTCAGCCTTATAGAGAAGGCTGAGCTGTTCTTTTTCCTTGATTTTAATGATATCAAACGAACAGGTTCTCTTCAGGAAGAATTGATTAAAGTTAATGTGCCAAAGGTTATGATTGACCATCATCCATATCCGGATACAAGTTTGGCTCAAATTTTGATATCAGATACTTCTATGTCCTCAACCTGCGAGTTGAGTTACAGGGTGATGAAAGCTCTGAACCTGACTCCCGGCAGTGCCGCCGCGGGATGTATTTATGCAGGTATAATGACAGATACCGGTATGCTTAATCACAACTCATCTCATCCGGGGGTTTATAACGTTGTTGCTGAGCTGCTTGATTTGGGAGTTAATAAGGATAAGGTGCATGAAGAGTTGTTTCATAGTAATTCTTTAAGCAGAACACGTTTGTTGGGTTATGCTCTTTGTCATAAAATGCAGGTTTTGAGTTCAGGCAAAGTGGCATATATAGCACTTTCGTCAGAAGAATTAAAGGAGTATAATTATAAACCCGGTGACACAGAGGGCCTGGTTAATATGCCCCTTTCGATAGAAGGTGTAGATGTGTCAGTCTTATTGACTGAGCGAAAAAAAGGTTTGATTAAACTGTCGTTTAGATCGCGAGGAAGTGTAGTAGTCAACAATTATTCGGAGCGGTATTTTTCAGGAGGCGGACATAATAATGCGGCAGGAGGCGAATTTGCCGGAAGTTTAGAAGACGCGTTAAAGCTTTTTTGTTCAACTATTGAATCATTTATCAAATGATTATAGATATTAATATTTCCAGAGTACTTATTATTGTCCTGCTTTTGGGCTTAAGTAGTTGCTCCAGTTCGCAGAGCAGAAAGGAACAACGCGCAAAAAGTTCTAGCATCTCCCTGGACAGATATATTGAGCTTAACAAGCAGATGGTTGATGACGAGCAGAAGGTAATAGGCAGATATGTAGAAGAACACAAACTGGATATGAACAGGACTCAAACCGGTTTGTGGTATGCAATAAGCGAGCCGGGCTCAGGTGACAAGATCGTATCCGGCAAAGTGGTGACTCTTAATTATGAGATAAGATTGCTTGACGGCACTCTGTGTTACAGCTCGCAAAGGGATGGACAAAAGGTGTTTCTGGTAGGGCAGGGAGGTGTTGAAGCCGGGCTTGAAGAAGGGATTTTGATGTTAAAGCCCGGAGGTAAAGCAACCTTTTTGATGCCTCCGCATCTTGCACACGGCCTGGTAGGGGATGATGATCAGATACCATCCAGAGCTATATTGAGATATGAAGTTGAAGTTAGCAATGTTGAAAATAAAAACTGAAGATAGATGACACGACTGTTTTTGATTGGGCTTTTTGCTGCTTCCTTTTTGTTGGCTTCCTGTGACAAGGATGATGATAAGGAGGATATAGTAATTGAGGATATTGAAGTAATGGATATTGACGACTATGCTGAGTTGTACTTTCCGGATGCCAAGCCTGTTGAGGGCCTTGGTANNAGGAAGCGGTGATCCGGTTAAAGATGGCGATTTGCTTTATACATATTATGTTGGAAAACTGCTTGATAAGAGTCCCGTTGAAGCCACCAAGTTTGATAGTACTTATGCCCGGGCTCATCCTGATTCAATTGCTACGCAAGCTAAAGTCCTGAGTTTTCAATTAGATTTGAAGGCTAAGGATGATGATGGAAAGGAACGTGTACGCCAGTTTTTAGACGGTTGGTACCGTGGGTTTTCCCAGCTAAAATTAGGAAGTAAAGCTGTTTTCTTAATTCCTGACAGTCTGGCCTATGGCGATACTCGTAGAGGTATTATACCTCCAAATGCTGCACTGATGTTTGAAGTTGATTTATTAAAGATAAAATAATCCCTGCTATGAAGGTGTTTTATAAAATGATGGCCTTAGGCCTGCTAACGACGGTTTTCGTCCTTGTCTTTTCATCTTCTTGTGATGATCCATACAGGACTGTTGATTACAGCAAATTCATAGCTGAAGAAGCTGAGCTGCGAAAGGAATATATTGACAGAGTCTTTAAAGATAGCTTGTTTGCTTCTCTTGTTGATACTGTTGACAAGAGAAGTACTGAAGGTTGGCTTTCATTTCAAATAGAGAAAGGCTCTCCAATCGATTCGGTGTTGCCCGGCACGCCTGTGTCATTCAAATACAAATATTACTACGTGATGCGGGATGCCGATGATAATCCGGTTTTAGTTCTAAAATACCCTAATCGTGATGATGAATCCTTAGCTTCATATACGGTAGGAGCGCTCACTTCTTCTGATAGCGAGATGTATGAGGGTGTTGATAATGCTATTCATTATATGTCGCTTTACGGGAAGAGTTTTGTAATTATGGCTCATTCACTGGCAGATAATCAATACTATCCGGTCGTTGCCGAGATTGAAATTATCTGGATGAATCTGGACTAAGATTAACCGCCGGCTTAATAGTCCGGCGGTTAATATCTAACAAGCAAAGCTTTATCCTTTAGCCCAAAGCTTATATTTTAAATGACAATCCAACAAGCAGATACAGCTTTTCAGTGTTTGGATTCATTATAAGAGCACCGTTTAGCGGTAACGAAAAGGAGTCGCTAAATTTTAGTTCTTTTGAAATTCCAATTCCGCAGTTGCTTAGCTGAAAATCTCCTTCCCTCGTGTTCCATCCATCTCCGCCTCCCATAAAGAAATTTATTATGCTGGTGGTGTATCCGATTTCGAAATAAGTGTCGCCTCCCTGAGAGCCAATTCCCTCGCGCGAGTCATTTATCACATAATTCGCGCTAAAAGAGAGATCCTTAAATGTGTATGCCCCATTTATCTCAACTGCATGACTGGAAAATCCCTTGTCAAATTCAAATAAAGATAATTCGGAGGAATAATAAGAGACAAGTCCAAGACTTAAGCCCAAATCAAAGGTGTAGCAGAGGTATAAATCTACCTCATTGTAAGTGCCCTGAGTCCCGTTAGCTGTTGAATAAGCGCCCCATGCGCCCAATGTTAGTCCGCCCGCGTTTAGCTCAAGTGAAGGCTGTAAGCTTGGCGAGTTTCCAAGGTTAATGCCGCGAAAGATGTAGCGATTGTAGAAATCGAGACCTACACTGATTTCCTGGGCTTTTACTCCTGTAAAGAATATTATGCCCACTAAGGTAAAAAAGAATTTTTTCATGCTTAATAGAGTTAAATTAGAAATCAGGAAATTTTAAAATGATAAAAAATCCGATACCCCTCCCCCTAATTAGATAGGGTGACCGAACAAATTTATGGCAAAAACAAAGAAAGACCCCTTAAATTTATGTGAAAAATATAAAAAAGAGAGTATGTTTTTCAAATGACCCAATTTTCTATTATTCTTTGAAGGTGCTAAACTCTTCTTACAACATCCTCACAATACTTGGATTTAATAAAAATTTTCTAAAAACATCTGTAAAATAAAGCAACCATAGAAGCAAGCTGGCATCTAAGGTTTGTTAGCGGCTTAAAAATACAGGATTGTCTGGAAGAGTTAACACAGCTAAGAAAATGAATAAATAGTAATAATTTAAAATCGCTTAAGATGAAAAAAAGTTTGATGTTGATTGTGGGCTTACTTGCCTTTGCTACCGTAAGTTGTAATATGGATGATGATACGGAGTATTACAGATACGCTCTTGGAGTTATAGAAGGCAGCAGTTCTTCTAGTTTTCTAATAAAAACAGATGGCGGACATAAATTCAAGGCTCTTGAATATCCTTCAACTTTCAAAATTGAAGACGGGAAAAGAGTGTTGTTAAGATACACTGTTGTTGAAGAGATGAAAGATGCCGGCTACGATTATTCTGTTAAGATAGCGTCCATCCGGGATGTGTTGACTAAGGACATAAAAGTGGCTGATGCTGAGCTAAGGGATACTCTGTCTAATGACCCGGTTACAATTACCTGGTTGTCGATTGGAAATTCCTTTCTGAACGTAGAATTTTCATTTTTCGGGAATGATACAGTTCACTACTTTGATTTGATTTATGATGAGGAAAAGCAGAATAAAGAGGGATTTATAACGCTTAATTTTCATCATGCTTCCAACGATGATTTGCGATACAACAAATATCAGGGCATTGTAAGCTTTCCCCTGAGTTCGATTGAAGTAGAAGATAAAGACAGCCTTATGATATATTTTACTTCAAGGAATGAAGATAATAGCACTTTTACCACCGAATTGAAGTATAAGTATGGCGCTGATGAATAAGGCTTATGAATTAATGAAATTAGTCCTGTTTGCCTCCCGCGCTCAGGATTAATAATAGAGGGTTTATTGATTAATAGAAAGGTAGAGGGGAGCTTCTTTGGAGCTCCCCTCTACTCTTTCTATCTGTTTTTGATTTCTTCCAGACTGTAGTGGTTTGTAAATGATAGGCGGCTGACTGAACAGGCTGCAAAACAACCAAGGGCTCCGTTGCTGATATTGGCCGGTACGTTGGCAGGAGATCCGGAAAAAAGAGGATTATTCCCTGCCATCTCAATTTGTACGCCGTAAATATAGTCGTAATAGGCCTCGTCAATTGAGTAGGTTTCAATTGTCAGAATATCGCCGGGTTCTAAATTATCACCGTCATCCGGATCTAGCCCAAATATCCAAACGCCATCAGCGTAATTTCCATCAAAATAACGGTCATCAAGAATTACCATTCTATCGTAGGCATCAGTGACATGTTTGCCATTATTAAGGAGGCTGAATAAATAATAGTTGGTCTCATTAGGTGGGTCTTGAGCATATATAATAATTTTCCACCACTGATATTGATCACTGAAATCAACTACCGCCGAATCACATTCCACATAGTTGGGAAGGGTGCTTGAGGCTTCGAAAATCTCATCAGCTGAAATCCCTTCAACATTAACGTTCTTTATAGTGAGTCGATATTCTACACCTGATTTCCCGTAATATGAAGAGGGTGTATGATAATGGCCGGGCCTTTCTGTTGATTCTGTAAGCAAAAAACTGGAGTCAGCATCGCTAATCTCAACAAAGGCTCCTGAAATGGGACGTGCCGGCTGATGATTGAAGTAATCACCCGACTGTGTTAGGGTGACCCAGTGCATTGTTGTGTCGGTACTAATCATTCCGTTTACAACAAGACGAGGGGCGCTTGAATCCAGTTGCAGATTAATTTCCTCCTCGCAAGAGCTGAATGAGAGTATCGCTAGAACAAGGAGTGATAATATAAAAATGCGCTTCATAATAATCAGAACTTAAAGTTATATGTAACTGAAGGAACAAAAGTGAAGAGGTAGGTTTTCATTGCCTTGGTGCGGTTTGGAACATCCTCATCCTCTACAAAAGAAATAGTCCAGGCGTTTTTTTGGCCATAGGCGTTGTATAGAGAGAAATTCCATTCACCACTGAAGCGGCGACCCGGTTTTAGCTTGTTTCGCCAGGTCAGAGCCAAATCTAGGCGATGATAATCAGGCATACGTTCAGCGTTACGATCGGAATAAATCGGCACGATATTTCCGCCACTTTCAAAGCGTCCGACCGGGAAAGTAACGGGAGCTCCGGTAAAGAATACCCAGTTGGCCGAAAGTGTAAGCCGTTTGCTAAGCTCACGACTGACCACTAATGAGATATCGTGAGTATGGTCATAAGGTGAAAAGTAGCTCTTATTGTTGTTGATGCCCTCAATTTTTCTTTTTGATTCACTAAGAGTGTAGCTTATCCAACCGTCCCATTTGTGGAAATTGAAGTTAGTTAAGAACTCCAGCCCGTAAGCATATCCGGTGCCAAAGCGCAGCTCCCCTTCAAGATACTCGTTAAGCAGGAGCTCGGCATAATCCTTAAAGTCGATGGTGTTGCGCATCTCTTTATAAAATGTTTCCACACCCACGTCGAAGCTTCCATTGAGAAATTTCCTGAAAACTCCGGCTGAAATCTGATCTGATTGCTGGGGCTTCACATTTGGTGAAGATGTAAACCAGACATCAAGAGGAGTGGTTGAACGAGAATTGCCTGCAAGGTGCATATATTGAAAAGAGCGAGAGTAGGCTGCCTTGACCGATGTTTGATGAGATAGCATCCATGAGGCTCCGAATCGCGGCTCAATGCCCCAATATGTATTAAACACTTCGCCTTTTTCATACTCTGTGGTGCCGTTCACATTATATTCCTCATCATAGGAGTGCAAAACCCCCTTCCCGACATTCTGAAAGGCTGACAAACGAAGTCCATAGCGCAGGGTAATGGCATCAGTTGCTTTATGCGTATCTTCCAAATACAGGCCATGCTCCCAGGCTCTGCTTCGGGGTAGTTATATTTCGTTGAAAACCGTATTGTCCTGTGTGCCCTTAACGTGGGCCGGAAGTATATTGTGGTAAATACTTTGGACACCAAAGCTGATGGAATGTTTGCTGTTGGGATAATAATTGAAATCAAGCTTGGCATTATAGTCACGCAGATTCGATATCCATTCAAAATCATCAGCACTGCCGCTCTCGAAGCTTAACATATAGTCATAATTGCTGCTTATCAGAGTAAGGTTGCTGAACAGACGCGGCGAAAACAGGTGATTCCAACGAAGGGTAATGGTCTGATTTCCAAAGCCTATTTTGCTATCTGCACCTTTAAAAAAGTCGCGACCCAAATAAGCGCTCAAATAAATACGATCGCGGTCGCTTATCGTGTGGCTTATTTTGGCATTCAAATCGTAGAAATACAGGCCTGCATCACGTGCAGCTTCTTCCTTGGCAAAGGGCAGGAAAAGATCTGCATAGGTACGACGCCCTGCAAGGACGAAGGTGGTGCGCTCTGAGAGTATAGGCCCTTCAAGTGTCAGCCGTGAGGATATTGTCCCGATTCCACCGGTACCAGAGAAACGCTGAGAATTGCCGTCCTTCATCCGGACATCCAGTAGGGAAGAGAGCCGACCCCCGCTTCTGGCAGGGATATCACCCTTATAAATATTCACATCTTTTATAGCGTCATTGTTAAAGACAGAGAAAAATCCCATCATGTGACCGGCGTTATAGACTATGGCTTCATCCAACACAATAAGATTTTGGTCAGGGTTTCCTCCTCTTACACTAAAGCCGCTGGAGCCTTCGCTTGCTGCTGAAATACCCGGCATTAGCTGCAGGACTTTTATAGGGTCAACTTCGCCCATTAGTGCCGGCACTTCCTTTATTTTAGCGGCCTTAATTCTTTGCACGCCCATAAGCGGCTCTTCAAGTTTGGTGTGCGATTGGTTGGCAATAACAGTAACTTCGCTAAGCTGTTCTGATTCAGGCTCCAAGCTAATGTTGAAAGTCAGGTTAGATTGAACATCAAGTTCCTGCTGAAGACTTTTATAGCCTAAGGATTTGACTACAAGTGTCTTGTTGCCGGCCGGTGTCGAAATGCTGTAAAATCCGTAAAGGTTTGATGCTGCGCCGATGCCGCTTTCAAGGATATATACAGTTGCTCCTATAAGCACTTCGCCGCTTTGGGAATCCTTGATATATCCACTTAAGACAGGTAATCTGCTTAACTCGTCTTCATCGCCGGCATACAAACAAAGCGTTGTACCCCAGATAAAAAATATCAGGAAGCAATAAAATATTTTCATAATTTCCATAAAAAAAAGAGAGTTGTTCTTATTAGAATATTGGGTTGTGATAGTAGAGGAAGAGCCGGCATCTTCCTCTAATGTTTGATTGTAAAATAGTGAAGTATAGAGGGAGATGGTGATTAGAACTTTCCAAATTTCATATTTATGCCTACGTTGAATCCTCGTAGCATATCTTCTGAGCCTATCATTGTTCCATTATTGGAAGGCTCGATGGAGTTTTTGTAGCCTAATTTTATGTCGGAGGTGTAGCGATAGCTTATTGTAGCAGCCATACGCATCCATTTGACCAAATTAAGTTCAACTTCAATCCCTGGCTCAATAACGAAAAAGGCATTGCTGTCTTCATCGGCAAAGTCATATTCCTCATCATTATTGTCATAGTCGCCCCAGTGTTGAATATAACCAATACCTCCGCCACCTATCAATACCGGGAAAGAGAAATGAATAGGACGATCCCAGCCTAAAAT